>OFJB01000546.1_pt1 | contig 18093 bp, 18 predicted proteins | sample 1775081 | NCBI WGS metagenome assembly OFJB01 (sample SAMN08195771, study PRJEB24354) | sludge metagenome | isolation source: initial sludge from phenol fed wastewater aerobic bioreactor | place: India: Nagpur | collected 2016-06-05 | reverse complement strand
CACGCCGGCAGCGGCCGCCCGCTGATGCCACCCATGCCCTGGCCCGCCTTCGGCCAGTTGAACGATGCCGACCTGCATGCCATCTTTGCCTACCTGCTGGCGCAACCGGCCATCCACAACGAGGTGCCGGCCTATCAGCCGCCCGCCCCACGCTGACCCGGCCCGGCTCCTCACGGCAAGGCCGTATGATTTCGCGATCCCGCATACGCTTGCACCATGTTTGAAGCCCAGCCCATCACCGCCACCGACAAACCCGCGCAGTACCGCGAACTCGCGAGCCAGGTGCAGGGCCTGCTGCACGGCGAGCGCAACTTCGTGGCCAACGCCGCCAACTTCGCGGCCCTGGTTTTCAACACCCTGCCTGATGTGAGCTGGTGCGGCTTCTACCTTGCCGAGGGCGATGGCCTGGTGGTGGGCCCCTTCCAGGGCCCGCCGGCCTGCGTGCGCATCGCCCGCGGGCGCGGCGTGTGCGGCGCCGCGGCGCTGTCGCGCCAGACCCAGCTGGTGCCCGACGTGGCGGCCTTTCCTGACCACATCTACTGCGACGGCGCGGCGCAATCCGAAGTGGTGGTGCCGCTGCTGCTGGCCGACGGCGGCCTGCTGGGCGTGTGGGACGTGGACAGCCACAGCTTGGCGCGCTTCGACGAGGACGACGCCCGCGGCATGGAACTGCTGTGCGCCGAGTTCATGCGGGCGCTCCATCCCAAGCCCAACCTGGCCGCCCGTGGCTGATCGCCTTTGGACTGGTTGCCCCTGCGGCGTCGTGCCCCGGATCCGAGCCGCCATCGCACGCCGCGGCTGGGCCTGGCTGGTGCTGCTGGCGCTGGCGCTGCCCGCTTGGGCCTTTGACGCCACCAGCGCGCGCGTCTTTGCCGACGCCGTGGTGCGCTCGGGCGACGCGGGTGGACTGGCCTTTGCCGTCGTGGACAAGCCGGGTGCCACCATCTGGGTGTTCGATCAACGCGGGCGCTTGCTGGGCCACAGCCCGGTGCTGGTGGGCCAGGCGCCGGGCGACGTGGCGCCGCCGGACATCGGTAGCCGTCCGCTGGCGCGCGTCAAGCCCTCCGAGAAGATCACCGCCGCCGGCCGCTACGTCACCGAGCCCGGCCGCAACGCACAGGGCGAGGACATCGTGTGGCTGGACTACGACGCCGCACTGTCCATGCACCGCGTACGCAACGTGCCGGGCGAGCGCCGCCTCGAGCGCCTGCGCACGCCCGGCACGGCCGACAAGCGCATCTCGTTCGGCTGCATCAACGTGCCCGCGCGCTTTTACGACCGCAGCATCGACCCCTGGTTTGCGCGCACGCCCGGCGTGGTTTACGTGCTGCCGGAAACCCGGCCGCCCCGGGAGCAGTTCGGCTTCCTGCGCGGCGCAGACCACTAGAATTCAAGTCAAAAAGGCATCTCGCGCCCATGGGAAGCGCGCCACAAGCTATCATTTTCATAGTTCATGACTCTCCCATCCAACCCCCTCCCGGCGCTCCAGATCAGCCCCGGCCTGATGGTGCGCGGCGTGCAAGCGCCGCTGGACTTGCGCACGTTCCGGCTGATCGCCTTCGACATGGACTCGACGCTGATCAACATCGAATGCATCGACGAGATCGCCGCCGTGGCCGGCCGCAAAGCCGAGGTGTCGGCCATCACCGAGGCGGCGATGCGCGGCGAGATCAGCGACTTCAAGGACAGCCTGCGCCGGCGCTTGGCGCTTTTGGCCGGCGTGCCCGACGCGGCGCTGGAGCAGGTCTGGCGTGAGCGCCTGCGCCTGAACCCGGGCGCGGCCGAGCTGGTGCAGGCCTGCCAGCGCGCCGGGTTGAAGGTGCTGCTGGTGAGCGGCGGCTTTACTTTTTTTGCCGAGCGCATGCGCCAGCAGCTGGGCTTGGACTTTGCGCGCAGCAACCAGCTCGAGATCGAGGACGGCCAGCTGACGGGCCGCGTCGTGCCGCAAAGCTGGGGCGACATCGTGGACGGCGCGATGAAGCGCCAGACTGTGCTGGATGTGTGCAGCCTGATGGGCTGCGCGCCGCAACAGGCCATTGCCGTGGGCGACGGCGCCAACGACCTGGCCATGATGGGTGCCGTGGGCCTGTCGGTGGCCTACCACGCCAAGCCCGCCGTGCGCGCGCAGGCCAGGGTGTCGATCGAATCGGGCGGGCTGGATCGCCTGCTGGACGTGCTGCGCTGATCCCGCACCGCCTGCTCGCCGCGGCTCAGGGCGCCCAGGCGGCGTGAAAACCGAACGGAATCACCTGCGGCGCATGCAGCAGTGCCAGGCACTGCATGCTGGCGGCATCGACCACGCCGATGCGCGTGCCTTCATCATCGTCGGCCAGGGTGGGCACCAGCAGTACGCCGTCGTCCTCGGCCTGTGCGCCGGGGCGCGGCACGAACAGCGGCTCGAGCTGGATCGCGCGCTCGCGCTGCCAGCAGCGTGTTTCGCCGGTTTGCATGTCCAGCCGCAGCGTGCGGTCGAAAAAGGGGCTGCTCCCAGCATCCAGCCCGGCCCCCCAGGCGATGCCGACGCGCGCATGGCCCCAGCGCGCGGGGTGCGCCTGCGGCAACTCGAAGCCGTGGCCGAAGGGCTCGACCAGCGCCTGGCTGCGGCCGGGCTCCAGCCGGTAGCGCGTCAGTTGCGGCACGGCGCGCAAGAGCTGGCCCTGGCGCAGCGGCGCCAGGCGCAGCTCATCGAATACGCGGGCGTCGTCATAGGTGGCCAGCTCGGCCACCAGAGCCTTGCCGTCCTCCCAGGCCTGCACGGCGTGAAAGCACATCATGGGCGGCGCGTCCCAGCTGCGCACGGCGCCATCGGCCAGCGCAATGGCGTGCAGGCGCGAGCCCGAGCCCGGTTCCCAGCGAAAGTTGCGGATATAAATAAGCCTTGGCGCTGAAGCGAAACGACAGCGGCTGCGCGCGCATCGCCGTCTCCCACACGATGGCGTGGCGCGCCGTCATGGCCAGGGCGTGGGTGTAGCCGGCCTTGGGCATGCGCAGGCGGGCCAGCACCTCGCGCCGGTTTGAGGCGGGCCGCAGCCGGAACAGCTTGACTTCGCACGTGGGCCCGAGCTGCGTGCCCACGTTCCAGTAGTTGCCCGCGTCGTCGGTGAACCCGTGCGCAGCCATCAGATGGATGCGGGCGTCGTCCGCCAGCGGCAGCGGCCCGGTGGTGGCCAGCGTGTCGGGATCGAAGCCCATGAGCGTCGGCGCTTCGGTGACGGCGATCCAGGCGGCGCCCACGCGCGACATCACCACCGCCGCGTTGTCGGTGACGGGCGCGCCCGCGAGGCGCGTCCACAGCGAGGCCGGACTCGGCGTGTCGAACTCGGCCGTGGCGGGGGCGCCGCGGGCCATGGCCTGAAGGTAGGACTGGCTGCGCACGAAGCGGCTGCGGTACTGCACGCCACCCGGCCCGATCTGCAGGCGGTGCAGCATGGCCAGGCCGTCGAACCAGTGCTCGAAATGCCCGTGTGGCAGCTCCCACAGGGCAGGACCATTGAGCAGCAGGCGCCCGCGCAGCCAGTCGGGCAGACGACCTTGCACCAACACCGGCGCGTCGTCGATCTCGCGCGCGCCCGAATAGAAACCACGGCGGCGCCCCGCCGTGGTGTAGCCGGCAGCGACGGGAACCGGTGCGTCGGGCGTGGCGGGCATGGCATGACCCTCCTGTGAGCGGGAAATGTTCAGGCGTCCGCGGGCGCCAGTTGTTCGGCCCATTCGTAGAGGGCCTCGAGCACGGCCTGGCCACGCTCATCCTCCGTGGTCTCGGCCAAGGCGTCGATGCGATCGAACAAGGCGGCAATGGTCAGCGCGCCCGCCTCGCCCGCCATCAGCCGGGCACTGCGGTGGGCCTGCCACTGCGCCCGCTCGGCCTGGCTCAGCGTATCGGGGAAATTGCGTGCCCGATAGCGCAGCAGCAGCTCGGCCAGGCGCTCGTCGTCAAAGCCGGTGCGTGCCAGCGCCAGCTCTTGCGGGCCCAGTCCGCGCAACTGGTTCAGGCGCCGGCGATCGGCATCACCCAGAAAGCCGCCATACAGATCCTCGTCCACGTCCACCGCGGCCGCACCGGCCGGACGGGCATAGACCTGCGCCCACAGCGCGCTCAGGTCGGGCAGCGCGCGCAGGCGCTCCAGATGCGTCTGCGCCAGGCCCCAATCGATGCCCCAGCGCTCGGCCAGATCGGGGCGGCGGGTTCGAAGCGTGTCCACGTTGCCGATGACGATCGGCGACTTGTTGAGGTGCACGCCCTTGACCGCCAGTCGCGTCACGCCCTCGGGCAGTTCGGTCGCGGCGACGAACAGGCGCGCGCGCACTTCGTCCGGCTTCAGGCCGGCCAGCTCGCCCGGATCAAACGCCAGGTCCCAAGCCAGCAGCTCGTTCTTGTTGGTGGGGTGCATGGCCAGCGGCGCCATCACGGCAATGCAGCCGCGCGCCGCTGCAAAGCGGCCGCTGACGTGCAAGAACGGCCGCGCCTCGCGCAGCGTGGCGGGCAGGCCCAGCTCCTGCGCCACGCGGTCCTTCTTGCGCAGGGCCAGGCAGAAGTCGAACAGCCTGGGGTTGGTGCGGCGGATGAGGCGTGCCAGGGCGATGGTGGCGCGCACGTCCGACAGCGCATCGTGCGCCGCCTCGTGCGCCAGGCCGTTGGCGGCGCTCAGGCGCTCCAGCTTGAAGGACGTCGTCCCATCGTCGGCCCGGGGCCACTCGATGCCTTCGGGCCGCAGAGCATGGGCGCAGCGCACCACGTCCAGCAGGTCCCAGCGGCCGCAGCCGTCACGCCACTCGCGCGCGTAGGGATCGATCAGGTTGCGCCACAGCAAGAAGCGCGTCACCTCGTCGTCAAAGCGGATCGAGTTGTAGCCCACGCCGATGGTGCCCGGCTGCCCCAACGCGGCGTTGATGCGGTCGGCAAATTCATGCTCCGGCAAGCCTTTGGCGGCGCACTCCTGCGGCGTGATGCCGGTAATCAGGCAAGCCTCGGGCTCGGGCAGCCGGTCTTGCGGCGGCTGGCAGTACAGCATCAGGGGGTCGCCGATTTCATTCAGCTCGGCATCGGTGCGAATGGCGGCAAACTGCGCCGGCCAGTCGCGCCGCGGCCGCGCGCCGAAGGTTTCATAGTCGTGCCAGAGAAAGGTGGGCGAAGGCATGGCGGGCACCAAACAAAAGCCCCAACCGTTGCCGGTTGGGGCTTGACATATGGTGCTGGGGTCTACTGAATCATCATCGCAACCAATTGATTTTCAAAGGTTTTGCCAATGATGTTTTTTCATCTATTCCCCGTTTTGTTCCCCGGTCACAGCCCCGATACCCTTGTTTCCGGCGCATGGGTCGGGTTTGCAGCTCAGTATAAGGAACCTGCCGACGACCATGTCGCGCGGGAGATGCATTGCACCTTGAGCCGCACTCAAACCGGAAACACCCCAGTCCGAACAGCACCGAGGATTTGTGGAATGCAAAGGTCGTACCGGGACACCTTTCCATCACGGGTTTCAAAAATGACGGCCGCCTGCACCTCGTTGCCTTGAGTCATGAACGCACAAGGCCTCCCCTCGTCGCCCCAAGCAGTTCGGCCTACCTCTACTCGAACACGCGAGTTCGGATTGTTGACTCCATGAGAGCGCACCGTCCGCATCTTGCCCCGCAGGTAATTCGAAATGGCCGCCGCACCGACCAGTTCTTCGAACACCCACTGCGAGGCATAGCGTGCATCGGGTGCCAACAAGGCCAGATACCGATCAGGTTCCAAGCGGTTCCATGCCTTGGCGAATGCGGTGACGGCATCTTGCTCTGTCAGAGATTTCATGAAGGCACCTCGATTTTCGCAAGGGCAATTTCTCGCGCTCCTTCGGCGTGACAGCGCGTCTAACCCTTGACGCACACCACTTGCTTCAAGGTGTGCAGGATTCCAGTCAAATCGCTCTGGTTGGTCATCACCTGATCGATGTCCTTGTACGCACCAGGAATCTCATCCAGCACACCCTTGTCCTTGCGGCAGATCACGCCCTCGGTTTGCGCCGCCAGATCATCCTCGGTGAAATGCTTCTCGGCGGCGGTGCGACTCATGCGCCGCCCTGCACCATGTGCGCTGGAGCAAAAGCTCTCCGGGTTGCCCTTGCCGCGCACGATGAAGCTGCGCGCGCCCATGCTGCCGGGCACGATGCCCAGGTCGCCCTCACGAGCACGAATCGCGCCCTTGCGGGTCACCCATACATCAGCGCCGAAGTGGTGCTCCTGAGCGACGTAGTTGTGGTGGCAGTTCACCGCCTCGGTGGTCACGGTGAAGGCCGGCAGGTGGCGCGCCAGGGCGGCCAGCACCAGTTCCAGCATGGCCTGGCGGTTGGCCATGGCGTATTCCTGCGCCCAGTGCACCGCCTCCACGTAGTCCTGGAAGTGCTCGGTACCTTCGGGGAAATAGGCCAGATCACGGTCGGGCAGCTGGATCATCCAGCGCTGCATGTCCTGGCGCGCCAGTTCGATGAAATACGCTGCAATGGCGTTGCCGATACCCCGGCTGCCCGAGTGCAGCATGACCCACACTTGGTCGTCTTCGTCCAGGCACACTTCGATGAAATGGTTGCCCCCGCCGAGCGTGCCCATCTGGTTGGCCCATTTGGAGAACTTGCCAAAGGCCTTCAGTAGTTGCGGGTGGCGCTCGGTCAAGGCTTTCAGACCCGGCTCAAACGGGCGCACGGCATCGGCGAGTACCCTGTCGTCTTGGTGCTGCGCCCGGCCCACGGGCACGTCGCGGCTGATTTGATCGAAAACTTTCTTGAGGGACTTTTCGTCAGCGTCGTTGGCAGTGAGCGACAGGCGCGCCGCGACCATGCCACAACCAATGTCCACGCCCACGGCGGCAGGGATGATGGCCTTGTGTGTGGCAATGACCGAGCCGATGGTGGCGCCAATGCCCAAGTGCACGTCGGGCATGGCCGCCACGTGGTGGTGGACAAAGGGCAGGGTGGCAATGTTGGCCAGTTGCTGCCGAGAGCGCTCGTCCACGTCGTTGGTCCAGATCTTGACGGGCACGCGCTGCTGGGTGAGAACCTGATGGATCGGCATGTCGTGTTGCTCCTTCGTTGTGGTCGGGTTGGTCAACACCCGGTGCCTTGTTTGGTGGACTGAGCAGGAATCGAACCTGCGACGCCTGCGCCTTCAACGCAGCGCTCTACCCGCTGAGCTACCAGTCCCTGGATGCTTACCACTCCCCCGACTCGCGCACGCGCTGCGCCAGGTCGCGGTTGTCGCGCTGGCGGTTGGGGTGGCGAGCAGGTGCATGCCGGCCCGCACTCAGGGGGCGCAAGGTGAGCGCGCGAGCGACGGGGTTGCGTGGTTTCGGTGTGCGCAGCACCTTGAGCATCTTGGCCATGAACTTCTCCTGCTATGGGGGCGAGCGCGTGCACTCGCGGGCAACAAAACTATGGTTGCGGGGGCAGGAATCGAACCTGCGTGGACGGGCTTATGAGACCCGTTCGGCGGCCAGCAGCCTCCCCGCTATCAATCAGTGATGTGGAAAGACGTCATGTCTTTCCATGGACACCTGTTTCGGCTGTGCCCTCGCGCGACCATGGCAGTTGCCACGCATGCGCTGTCGCTGCACCTGGGTCGATCACTCTCGGCACATCCCGCCGGGCTGCGCATTGCGCCCTTCGCGGCGGTGGTGCAAGGACACACCCGAAACAGTTCGACGTGCCGCCATCAGCGGTGCCGTCTTTATGCCCCGGCAACACCGTCGCCACTGGGGGCAGAAAACAAAAAAGGGCCGGTGTCAAGCCTTTCGTGCAAATCACGCGAGACTTGAAACCATATACGGGACAATAGGTTAGCTCTGTTTCGTGCCGCTTGCAGGGGATGCGGTGTTGTGGGCTGGGAGCCACATAAGAGCCTGGAGAAAGCAAGCCGGGTCGCGCTGTAGCGGTGACGATTGCCAAAGGTTGGCGGGCTTGTTTGGTCATCATAGCCCATTCCTTCGCACTCTATCCAGAACGAAGAACGCGCAGCGTTAGGCTGCGCGTTCGAGGAGTGGTCAGCGTGGTTGCCGTGCATCGTCAGCCTGGTTTTGGCGGCGCGGTCTTGCCTGTACTTCCCTTCCTGAACCCCCGATCCCCCGCCATGAAGGTTTCGAGCATGTGCGGGATCAGCGTCGCCGCATCGACGGCTTCACCGTAGGTCTGCGCGTGCAGCGCGGCGTACTGGTCAAGGCGGACTTTCAGGCTGGCCGGGCAAGCGAAAGTCAGCTTTGTGACTTCTTGGCGAGGCAGCGGGCCAAGCCGCAATTTCTTGATTGATGTGCTCATCGGGATGTGCCTCGGCTGAAAAAGAGTGGCTGGTACGGACGGAGCACCAAATCGCGGCTGGCCACGATCCGCACTGGCATTCCGGGCCGGATCGTGAGCGTGGGCTGGATGTTGAGGTTGCGCCGGGTCATCTCCTGGCCGACCTGGTTGATGCTGTCCTGTGCGCTGTCCCGCCCGGCAATGACGATTCGGTTGCCGTCCTGGCGGTTCTCCGGTGCGGCCCGCAGCTTGAGCACATCGAGAAATTCCGGCGCGTAGCGACGCAATGTGGCGTAGCTCTCGCCGATACGGTGTAGGAAATCGAAATCATCCGGTTGAGCGAGCTTCTGTGCCTCGGTGACGCTCTCGGCGAAAGCATCCCAGGACATGACTGCCTCAATGGCGGCGAACGGGTCGCGGCCCGACTGCTTGGCGTCGATCAGCGCCTGGCCAATGCGCCCATACAGGCGCACCTTGGCGTTGATGGCCTTGCCAGATGCTTGGAACTGCTGCTGATGCTTGTTCTTGGCGGCGTTGAACAGCTTTCCCAGAATGCGGTCGTGCAAGTCGATGATTTCGTCCGTGACGGTGGCCATGCCCTCGATGGCCAATGCAACCAAGGTGGCATAGCGGCGTTGCGGCTCGAACTTGGCCAAGTCGGCGGGCGTCATCTGGCCGCCCTCGCGGGCGATCTTGAGTAGCCGATTCTGGTGAATCAGACGCTCGATACCAGAAGGCAGATCGAGTGCCTGCCAGGCTTTGAGGCGTTCGATATGTTCAAGCATGTGGCGCGAGTTCGGTTTAACCGGCGACTGGCGCAGCCAGGCCAGCCAAGTCGTTTTACCGTTGTCGCGGCGTTTGAGCAGCTCATCGAGGCGATGCCGATGCGCGTTCGACAACGGCTCGGACAGAGCTTTGTAGATGCGCCGGTTGGCGCGGGTGATCGCTTCGGCGCTCGCCCGCTCGATGGCGTTGAGCGCGGGCAGAATGATGGACTGCCGCCGCAGATGTTCGATCAAGGCATCGGCCAGCACGATGCCCTTGTCGGTCTGCATGGCCAGCTCGGTCAGCGTATGTGTTGATTCATCAGCACAACTGAGCCAGTGATCACGTCGAATACTGAGCCACTGGTTTGATGGATGTTTTGGCTACTCGGTTGTGGATAAGTCTATCGGGTCTGCTGCTTTTCGATCTCCTTTCTGAGCTTTTGCACGTGGCTTGGACGGTGCCGCGCCAGCGGCACTGGAGTGCTTGAATCGCCAGCTCTCATTGCCTGTCTCCACGATGTGGCAGTGGTGCGTGAGGCGGTCGAGCAAGGCGGTTGTCATCTTGGCGTCGCCGAAGACGCCGCTCCATTCCGAGAAGGTGAGGTTGGTGGTGATCACCACGCTCGTTCGCTCGTAGAGCTTGGAGAGCAGGTGGAACAGCATCGCACCGCCCGACTGCGTGAACGGCAAGTAGCCCAGTTCATCGAGGATCACCAGATCGACGTACATCAGCCGGTGCGCCATTTGCCCGGACTTGTTCTGCGTCTTCTCCATCTCCAGGGTGTTGACCAGATCCACCGTGGAGAAGAAGCGCACCCGCTTACCATGCAGGCGGATGGCCTCGATCCCCAGGCTCGTGGCCAGGTGGGTCTTGCCCGTGCCGGGGCCCCCGACCAGCACCACGTTGTGCGCCGAGTCCACGAAGCCCAGGGTGTGCAACTGGCGCACCAAGGCCTCATCGATGGGCGTGTGGGCGAAGTCAAAGCCAGCGAGATCGCGGTGCGCCGGGAACCGCGCCACGCGCATCTGGTACGCCATGGAGCGCACCTCGCGCTGCGCGGTCTCGGCCTTGATGAGCTGGTGCAGCACGGCCTCGTGATTGAGCGACTTCATGCGGGCGGTGCCCAGCACCTCGGGCCACGCACTGGCCATGCCGTGCAGACCCAGTGCCTTCAATGCATCGATGACCTCATGCATGGTCGGACTCCTGTGACGCCTCAAGAGGCAGGGCGTTGCGCAGCGCGTCGTAGCGCTGCAGGTTGGCCTGCGGCGGCGTGCTCAGCGTGAGCATGGTGGCCACCGGTGGCTCGGAAATGCGTTGCTCCTGCAGGCGAGAGAGCACGTTGAGCACGTGCTCGGCACTCACCCGCCCCGACTGCAGCGCCAGCTCCACGGCCACCAGCACGGCCTCGAGTCCGTGCAGGTTCACCCCCATGAGCACCTGCGCCATCACCCTGTCGCCACCGCTGTGGCGCAGCAACTGGCGCTGCAGCTCCTGCAGGGGCTCGGGCATGGTCTTGAAGGGGGCGCCATTGCGCAGCGCGCCGGGCTTGCGCTCGATCAGCGCGATGTAGTGCATCCAGTCGTAGAGCGTCTGGTCCCGCTCGAAGCTGCGCGACAGGCGCACCTCTCGCCCGTCAGGACCGACCACCAGCAGGCCATCCGCGTAGGCCCGCAGACTGACCACCGCGTGGATCCACTCGCATGGCACGCTGTAGCGGTTGCGCTGGAAGTGGATCAGCGAAGTGGCAGAGACCCGCACCGGCTGCTCCACGTAGCCATCAAACGCCCGGGGGTTGGGCATGAGGCGAGCGCGCTCGTCCTGCCAGACGTCGGCCACCGTGAGGTGTGCCCACTCAGGGTGAGCCATCTCGGCCCAGGCCTTCACACAGGCCTGCTGCAGCCAGTCGTTGAGCTCGCCCAGCGATCCCCAGCGGCGCTCACTGGCCTCGCGCCAGATGTCCTTGCGCCGATCCTGGACGTTCTTCTCGACGACCCCCTTCTCCCAGCCGGCGGCCCGGTTGCAGAACTCCGGCTCGAACAGGTAGTGCCCGGTCATGGCCTCGAAGCGCGCATTGACGCTGCGCTGCTTGCCCTGGCCGACCTTGTCGACCGCCGTCTTCATGTTGTCGTAGATGCCCCGCCGGGGCACGCCACCGAAGAGAGCGAACGCCCGCGCGTGCGCATCGAACAGCATCTCGTGCGCCTGGCTGTAGTACGCCACCAGGCAGAAGGCACGACTGGCCGCCAGCTTGGTGTGTGCCACCTCCAGGCGGCGACGCAGCCCGCCGATGAACAGGTACTCGCAGCTCCAGTCGAACTGGAAGGCCTCGCCCAGCTCGAAGCTCAGCGGCACGAACCCCACGCCGCGCGCCGCGTTGCCTTGCTCTTGCTGCCAGCGCTGGGCAAAGGCGTACACCGGCCCCCGGCTGCCGCTGTAGCCCTGCGCCCGCAGCGATTCAAACATCGCCTTGATCCCGCGCCGATCGCGTTTGCTGCGATGGCTATCGGCCTTGAGCCATTGGCTCAACTGCTCCTTGTATGGGTCCAGGATACTGGGCCCCGACACGCGCTGGGGGTATCGGGGCTCGACCATCTGCCCGTCTTTGAGCCACTTGGTGGCTGTGTTGCGCGAGATGCCCAGCCTGCGGCTGGCCTCGCGCACCGACACGTCCTGCCTCAGCACGAGGCGGCGCAACTTGCTCAATGTGCTCACGTTGATCACTCCTGCTCCCCTGTGCTGAAAAACTCAGCACGATAGAGCGGCAACGTGGCTCAGGTTTCAACGTGAACGCCTCCCAAAATGGCCCAGCTTTGGAAATGAATCAACACCTGCTGCGCGTCGACCCAGACTTCATGCCTGAATCCGTGGGCTTGCAACAGCGCCACGCGCTCACGAGCCGCACGTTCGTCGGCCTCGTTTTCCGCCACCTGCAGTTGCCCTGAGGGGACGAAGCCACAGCCGTCGCCCAGCAGTTCCTGAAGGTGATGCCACAGTTGCTCCCGGGCGACAAGCGCCAGCGGAATCTCCGCCATGTCCCGCCCCTGCGTGCGCACGCCGCCGGCGTTGACGCCCGAGGCGTGGCGACCGCAGTATTCGGCTTCCAGAAGCCGCACGCGGTAACCGCGCCGCACAAGCTGGAATGCGCTCGACAGGCCCATCAGCCCGCCACCGACGATGAGTACGTCGCTGCCGTTCATCTCATTGCCCGGCCAACTGGGCCAGCGTCAGGGACTTGAGCGGCGGGCGAATGCGGTAGTAGCCCACGTCCGAAGGAGGCAGTCCGGTGGCCTGGGCGATGATTTCGGTCACCGTCAGCCCACACTGGCGCCCCTGGCACGGGCCCATGCCGCAACGGCTGAAGGATTTGGTCTGGTTGGGGCCGGTGCAGCCAAGCGCCACCTGTTCGCGAATTCGGCCTGCGGTCACTTCCTCGCAGCGACAGACAAGCACCTCGTCCGCCGGGATGCGGAACTGGTCCTTGGGGCGGTATTGCCGGTTGAGGAAGGGCCGGATCGCCATGTGCTGCCGTATACGCGCACGTTGAGCCTCGCCGTCCTGGTGGGTGCCCTGGCCCAGCGCATTAGCCACCGCGATGCCCGCCAGCTCACCTTGCAGTTCAGCAACCAACGCACCACCAATACCGGCGCCGTCACCCGCGACGTAGATGCCCGGCAGATCGGTCTGGCCCCAAGCGTCGCATGTAGGAACCCAGCACAACTGCTCGTCGTCCCAGTGGTGATTCGCCCGCAGCGACCAAGTAATCTGGTTGTTGGGCACCACGCCTTGGTGCAGCAGCACCAGCCGACAAGCCAAACGGTGCGTTTGTCCGCGACTGGCGAATTCGATGGCTTCGACCGCCTCCGTGCCTTCGATGCGCAACTGATCCACGCCTTGATGGAAGGGCACACCGGCCGCCTTGATCTCGCGCAGCAGGCCCAAGCCCTTGCGCACGTAGCCCCAGCCCGCCAGCAAGGCCGAAGCGTGCCGGATCGCAAGCCGCCAGTCGGTGCCGCCCGAAGTGTCCAGGATGGCTTGGATGCGCACACCCGCGCGCAGGTACTGCGCCGCCAGCAGATACAGTAGCGGTCCACAGCCGGCCAGAACCACGGGCACACCGGGCACCAGCGAAGCGCTTTTCAGCAAGATCTGGCCTGCACCGGCGGTCATGACACCCGGCAGTGTCCAACCAGGCACCGGAAAGGGACGCTCCAGTGCGCCGGTGGCAATGACCAGAGCATCGGCGGCGATGTGATGCGTGACGTCGTCCCGAAGTACATGCACGGTTTTGTCGACGTCGACCTGCCATACCGCCGTGCCGGGCCAGTGCTCGATGCCTGCGGTCTTCACGGCGGCAGCCAGCGTGGCACCGTGGCTGTAGTCGCCGCCGAGAATGCGCTCGCGCTGGCCGTCGGTCTCGTCATCGCCGACGCGATCGCCGGTGCCGGCGCCCAGCGGCTCGTCATCGTTGATCCACATACCCCCGCCCTGGAAGCCCCGTGCCAGGTAGGTGCTTTGCGGGTAGTTCTGCTCCAGCACGCGCTTGGCGTCGTCGCTCAGTTTCGTCATGCCCAGCTTGTCGTAGGCGCGCACCAGGATGTACAGCCCTTCTTCCAGCGCGGGGGCGTCGCGGTAGTCCTTGATGGCCTGCTGCGCGCGGTTGACCGCCGCCACGTAGGCGCCGCGCTGGTAGTAGTAGCGCGCCACGTGCACCTCGTACTGCGCCAGCGCATTGACGGTGTAGCGCATGCGCGCCTTGGCGTCGGGCGTGTAGCGCGAATCGGGAAAGCGCTTGACCAGCTCGTCGAAGGATTCAAAGGCCTGCTTGGCCGCCTTCTGGTCGCGTTCGGACAGGTCCTGGCGCGACAGGAAGGAGAACAGCCCCAGCTCGTCGTTGAAGTTGATGACGCCCTTGAGGTACAGGGCGTAGTCGATGGCCGGGCTGGCCGGATGCAGGCGCATGAAGCGATCCAGCGTGGCGACGGCCTCGGCCTTTTGCCCGTCCTTGTACTGCGAGTACGCCTTGTCCAGTTGCGCCTGCTGCGCCAGCGGCGTGCCGGCAGCGCGGCCCTCCAGGGTTTCGAACAGCGGCACGGCCTTGTCGTAGGCGCCCGAGTTCAGTTCGTCCTTGGCCTCGGCGTAGATGCGGTTGGGGCTCCAGCCCGCGGTGCGGTCCACCGGCTTGGACGAGCACGCCGCCAGCAGGCTGGCGGCCATCACGGCGGCTGCCGTCGCCGCCGATAATCGGGCTCGTTGCATTGCAGGCAATCCTCTTGAGTCAAGCTGCTTCAATTATATCGGCCACCCCCCTTGCGGACGGCCCCGAAACCGGCACCGAAGACGACGTCGGCGAAGTGGGCGCCGAGCTGGAAACGCGCACGCTCACGGTGCCGGCCGAGGGACATGGCCAGCGGCTGGACCGCGTGCTGGCCGCGCAGGTGCCCGAGTTCTCGCGCAGCCACCTGCAGCAGCTCATCGGTGCCGGCGCCGTGCGCCTGAATGCAGTGCCCGTGGCCAAGCCGGCGCACAAGCTGCGCGCCGGCGACGTGCTCGACGTCGAGCTGCGCCCCACGCCCATGAGTCAGGCCTTCGTGCCGCAGGCGATGGAGCTGTCCGTGCTGTATGAGGACGAGCACCTGGCCATCATCGACAAGCCCGCCGGCCTGGTGGTGCACCCGGCGCCAGGCCACTGGAGCGGCACCTTGCTCAATGGCCTGCTGGCGCGTGACGCGCGCGCAGCGCTGCTGCCGCGCGCCGGCATCGTGCACCGGCTGGACAAGGACACCAGCGGCCTGATGGTGGTGGCGCGCACCCGCGCGGCCATGGACGCGCTGGTGGCGCAGATCGGCGCGCGCCAGGTGCACCGCGAGTACCTGGCGCTGGCGCACCGGCACTGGCACGGGCCGCCCGCGCGCGAGATCGACGCCCCCATCGGCCGCGACCCCCGCAACCGCTTGCGCATGGCCGTGGTCGATTTGGCGCACCACGCCGGCAAGCCGGCGCAGACGCGCTGTGAATGGCTGGCCGACGCCGAGGCGGGCTGCCTGCTGCGCTGCCTGCTGCGCACCGGCCGCACGCACCAGATTCGCGTGCATCTGGCCCAGCTCGGCCATCCGCTGGTGGGCGACGTCCTGTATGGCGGCGCGCCCGCCGCCGGCATGATGCGCCAGGCCTTGCACGCGCGCCGCCTGTCACTGGCGCACCCGATCTCGGGGGCAGCGCTCGACTTCGTGGCGCCACTGCCCCCCGATCTGGCCGCGGCGCTGGCGGCCTGGGGCCTTACAATTCCCGCTTGACGACGCGCCAGCCGCAGGAAGGGGCTGGCCGCATTCCGTTCGACGCCCGCCTGGCGCCCCGCGCATGCCAGGCCCGCTCCCTTTCGGGTCTTGCGGCCCGCACCGCGCGCCTGTCCCGGCGCGCCCTGTCAAAGAGACCCAAGCCGTGACCTCCGCGGACGCCAAGCGCATTCTTGAAACCGCCCTGATCTGTGCCCAACAGCCCATGCCCCTGCGCGAGCTGCAGGGGCTGTTCGCCGGCGAACTGGGGCCCGACACGCTCAAGTCGCTGCTGCTGGAGCTGCAGGACGACTGGGCGCAGCGCGGCGTCGAACTGGTGGCCGTGGCCAGCGGCTGGCGTTTTCAAAGCCGCCCCGAGCTGCGCGAGTACCTGGACCGCCTGCACCCCGAAAAGCCGCCCAGGTACACCCGCGCCACGCTGGAAACGCTGGCCATCATCGCCTACCGCCAGCCGGTGACGCGCGGCGACATGGAGGACATTCGCGGCGTCACCATCAATTCGCTGCTGCTCAAGCAGCTCGAGGACCGCGGCTGGGTCGAAGTCATCGGCCACCGCGAGACCGTCGGGCGCCCGGCACTCTACGCCACCACGCGCCAGTTCCTCGACGACCTGGGCCTGCAGTCGCTGGAGCAGTTGCCCATCATGGAGGATGCCGTCGAGGCCGTGCCGGGCATGTTCGAAACCCTGGCCGGCGACGAGGCGTCGGCCCCGGGCATGCCGGCGGGCGCGGGCGCCCCCGACAGCGAGAGCGAGAGCGAGGCCCCGGACGGGGACGTCGCGCCCATGAACTCCGAGGTCGTGGCGCCGCCGTCCGATCCGGAGGCCGAAGACGGGGCCGACACCCCCGCGGTCGATGCGGAACCCGCGTCCTCCACTGCTGCCCAAGACGATACCGAAGAAAGCCCCACGCCATGACCCCGCAAGAGCCCAGCCAAGCGCCCAAGGACGAGGCCGCCGCCGCGCCGGCGCCGCTGCCAGATCCGGCATCAAATTCGGCTTCTGCGCCCGTCCAGTCAGCGCAAGATGCTATCGAATCAGTGGCATCTGCGGACCAGACCAGCCCGGTCGAAGACAGCGCCGACGATGCCCCGGTGGCCTTCGACGACCTGGTTTCGGGCCGCTTCGACGAGCAGGCCGCCGCGCCCGCGCCGCCGCCCAAGCGCGTGCTGCTGCCGCAGCCCGAAAGCCCGAAGCTGCACAAGGTGCTGGCCCAGGCCGGCCTGGGCTCGCGCCTGGAGATGGAGCAGCTCATCCTGCAGGGCCGCATCTCGGTCAACAACCAGCCGGCGCACATCGGCCAGCGCATCCAGTATGGCGATCAGGTCAAGATCAACGGCAAACCCGTCCAGGTGCGCATTGCGCCGCCGCCGGCGCGCGTGCTGGCCTACCACAAGCCGGTGGGCGAGGTCGTCACCCACGACGACCCGGGCAACCGGCCCACGGTGTTTCGCAAGCTGCCGCGCCTGCAATCGGGCAAGTGGCAGTCGGTGGGCCGGCTCGACCTGAACACCGAAGGCCTGCTGCTGTTCACCACCTCGGGCGAGCTGGCCAACCGCCTGATGCATCCGCGCTTCGGCTTGCAGCGCGAGTACGCCGTGCGCGTGCTCGGTGCCCTCAGCGATGAGGAAAAGCAGCGCCTGCTGGACGGCGTGACGCTGGATGACGGCCCGGCCCAGTTCAGCACCATCACCGAGGAAGGGCAGGGCGACGGCGCCAACCAGTGGTATCGCGTCACCATCGGCGAGGGGCGCAACCGTGAGGTGCGTCGCATGATCGAGGCCGTGGGCCACGCCGTCAGCCGCCTGATCCGCATCCGCTACGGCGCCATGATGCTGCCGCGCGGCCTGCGTCGCGGCGTTGCGGCAGAAGTAGGTCGCGTCAGCGGCGGGGAACCGCAGGGGATCGTAGGCGAGTGCCTGTTGCCCGATCTGACCGGCAGCATCGGCGAGCGTAGCCAGACACGCGTCCACGGCATTGCCGATGACCTCGCGCAACGCCATGGCGCCCGTGGCACCCGATGACTCCGGAGAAGACGGGCCGGACGCGGTGTCGCTTGCGGCGCGGGCGTCCTTGGCGTGTGAGCGAGGAACGGCGCGGTCGACGCGCCATCTTTGTTGCTCCATTGCGAAGGCGTCGGCGAAGCGAAGGTCTCGTGCGAATTGTCGCGACTGACACACGTGCAGCGGTTCGGCGCAACCGATCTCCCTCACGATCTGCGTCACGCCCGCGTAAGCGTAAAGCAGTCCGGTAAGGGTGCCCACCGCGCCATGCCGTTCCAGGCGAAGCAGGGGAGGCCCCGCGCTGAAAGTTTGCGCGAGGGGATGTGCCCACGGCGCAAGATCATGCCCGTCACAGCGGGGATCGTGGCCGCTGCCCGCAAGGAGGCACCAGCGAAAGGCGTCGCGCACGCGATGCACCCAGCCCGACAGGCGGACGGTCTCGCCGGCATTCGATTTGCGAAGTTCTGCGCAGGTATGGCTGCGATAGCGGTGCATTGACCGTGGCCTTCCGACATGGCGGTGGGAAAAGGCGCCGGGCGCCTCAAATCGGCGCGGAAAAGCGCATGAGGGTGGCGCTTTGTCAAGGTTCTCCTCCCGGTCGATCCTCACGACCCCGGCAAAGGCAAGGCTCCGCCCGGAATCGCCGGTTATCTCCAACGCATGCCGATGCGGAACAGTTTGCGGCCGAAGGGCTTTGGTTCAGAGGCGGCCAACTGCGCGGCCGTCCGGACTTGGTGACAGGAGGACGTGACCGATGGAAGCCC
>OFJB01000545.1_pt1 | contig 18094 bp, 22 predicted proteins | sample 1775081 | NCBI WGS metagenome assembly OFJB01 (sample SAMN08195771, study PRJEB24354) | sludge metagenome | isolation source: initial sludge from phenol fed wastewater aerobic bioreactor | place: India: Nagpur | collected 2016-06-05 | reverse complement strand
GATGCCCGAGAGCAGCAGCTCCTCCCAGCGGCGCACGAGGAGCGGGTGAGGCGCCGCGCCGACACCGTTCATGCCGTCGTCGGCGATGCCGTCGTCCGACATGTCGATGGGCGCCGCGAGCCAGGTGTTCGGCCCGGCGTGCTCAAGCGTCCCGACCGACGGCCCCGGCAGCTTCAGCGGCATGGCGACGGACCCGGTCGCGACTGCCGCGTCGAACAACCCGGCGCTGTCCACGCTGGTCACCGCGGTGAAGGCGGCCGGCCTGGTCGACTCGCTGAACAGCGCGGACGGGATCACGGTGTTCGCCCCGGTCGACGACGCGTTCGCGGCGATGGATCCGGCCACTCTCAAGAAGGCGCTCGCGGACCCGACCGGGCTGCTGACGAAGGTGCTCACGTACCACGTGGTGTCCGGCCGGCTGGCCCCCGACCAGCTGGCGGGGACGCATGACACCCTGGAGGGCAGCACGCTGAAGGTGACAGGCTCCGGCGAGGACTTCACCGTCAACGGAACCGCGAAGGTCGTCTGCGGGAACGTGCCGACGGCGAACGCCACGGTCTACCTCATCGACGGCGTCCTCCTGCCCACCTCCTGAGCCGACGGACGACCATGCCGATCGATCCCGCTCCCGTCCCCTCGCCGGGCCCTGCGCCCGGCGAGGGGACGGCGGGCCTGGCCGAGCTGCTGCGCCGGGCCAGCCGCGGGGACGAGGCCGCCTTCGCCGACCTCTACGACCGGACGAGCACCAAGGTCTACGGCCTGGCCCGCCGCGTCGTCCGCGATCCGGCCCAGGCCGAGGAGGTCGCCCAGGAGACGTACCTGGCGGTCTGGCGACAGGCCGCCCGTTACGACCCGGCGCAGGGCGGCCCGCTCGCCTGGATCCTGACGATCGCCCACCGCCGCGCCGTCGACCGGGTCCGGTCGGCCGAGAGCGCCCGCGAACGCGATCTCCGCTTCGCCGCCCTCGGCGACGGATCCGACTACGACATGGTGGCCGAGACCGTGACCACATCCCTGGAGGCCGCCCGAGTGCGGCGAGCGCTCGCCTCGCTCACCGAGGTGCAGCGCGAGGCCGTCCTGCTTGCGTACTACGGCGGATACACGTACAAGGAAGTCTCCGAGCTGCTCGACGTGCCGCTCGGGACGATCAAGACCCGGATGAGGGACGGACTGATCCGGCTACGAGACGCCCTGGGGGTGGAGCGATGAACGACGAGAACGCGGACATCCACACCTTGTCCGGGGCCTACGCCCTGGACGCCCTCGAGCCGGGCGAGCGCGCGGCGTTCGAACGGCACCTGGAGGCGTGCGAGCAGTGCCGCGACGAGGTCCGGTCGTTCGGCGACGCCTTGTCAGTCGTCGTCGACGAGTCCGCGCAGGAGCCGCCCGAGCGACTGCGTGACAGCGTCCTGGCGGGCATCACCGCGGTCCGGCCGCTGCCCCCCGTGACGCACGACTCACCGGACGACGTCGTCGTCGCGCTGCGCCCGGGCCGCCGACGCGCCGTCACGGCCGCGCTGGCCGTCGCGGCGGCCGTCCTGGGGGTCGCCCTCGCCGGGACCGCGTGGCGCACGGTCACGTTGCAGGACGAGGTGTCGCGCCTGAGCGCTGCGGCCGCTGACGTCACGACCGTCCTGACCGCGCCCGATGCCCGGATCGCAACGGCCACGGCAACGACCGGTGGCCGCGGCACCATGGTGATGTCGCCCAGCTCCGGCCAGGTGGCACTGGTCACCGACGGCCTGGCGCCGGTGCCGGCGGGGAAGACGTACCAGGTGTGGTTCGTGGGTCGTGGGTCCGTCGTCCCGGCCGGGTTCGTCGACGGGGGGACGGCGGGCACCGTGCTCACCGGTCACCCCGACGACGCCGTGGCCATCGGGGTGACGGTGGAGCCCCGCGGCGGCTCGCCCGCTCCGACGAGCGACCCGTTCCTGACGATCGCGATACCGGCGGCCTGAGGACGGCCGCCGGTATCGATCAGGCGGCCGGCTTCTGGCCCTTGCCGACGGCCTCGCGGATCAGCTCGACCGTGTGGACGACGCCGTCCTTCACGGACTTGGCGGTCTCCGTGGCGCGGTCGGTCGCCTGGGCGCGCACGGCCGCGATGTCGACCTTGGGCAGGTCCACCTTCGGCATCTCGAACTTCGGGACGTCGAACTTCGGGACGTCGAACTTGGGCAGCTCGAGCTTCGACAGGTCGATCGCGGGCAGGCCGAAGCGGCCCTGCGCGGCGTCGGCCGCCTTGGCGGAGGTCACCTTCGCGGCCTGCGCCGCCTTCGCGGTGGTCTTCTTCGCGGTGTCGGTGGCCTTGACGGTGGTCTTCTTGGCCGTCTCGGTCGCCTTCGCGGTCGTCTTCTTCGCCGTCGCCGACGCCTTGGCGGAGGTCTTCTTGACCCGCGTGGTCGGGTGGTCGGGGGTGTTCTCCGTGGTCATCGTGGTTCCTCTCGGTTGGGATGGTCCGTGTCGCCGGGATCGCCGGCGTCATCGGTGTCGGCGCGGTCGGCGTGGGCTCGGTTCTCGGCCTGGAACGCGCCGTAGATCTGCAGCAGCGTCGCCCGCTGCCGCTCGGTAAGCGTCTGGTCGGCGGCGATCGCCTCCGTGACGGCTTCGTCGCCGGTGCGCTCGTGCAGGAAGCCGGCACGGACGTAGAGCGACTCCGCCGAGATCCGCAGGCCGGACGCGATCCGACCCAGGATCTCCGCGCTCGGCCGGCGCAGACCGCGCTCGACCTGGCTCAGGTACGGGTTCGAGACGTCGGCGGCCTTCGCCAGCTGGCGCAGGGACATCTCCGCCTGGTCACGCTGCTGGCGGATGAAGTCCCCCAGCCCCGTCGTGTCGATCCGCGCCATGTCCCCAGTCTGACCCAGGGTGCTTGCAAATGCAAGCGGGCTGCTAGCGGATCAGCCGGCCAGGTCGCCGCCGAACGCGGCGCGTGCGATCCCGGCGACGACGACCACGCAGCCGACGAGGCCGGCCACCGGCCACGCGAGGTCGACCGACCGCTTGCGCGGCAACGTCATCGCGGCCACGTGGGCGACGCCGTAGTAGCACAGGATGCTCGCCGCGGACAGGGCGAGCGACCACGACAGCCGGCCGGCCGACGCGACGACCGCCGCCAGCACCGCAGCGACGACGCCCGCCCGCTGGGGCACGCGGCGCACCGACGTGACGGCGAGCACGCGCGGCGCATCGCCGGCGTCGGCCATCGCGAACAGCGTGCGGCCGACGCCGGCGATCAGCGAGAGCGGCACGCCACCGGCACCCAGCACGGCGGCGACGGTGACCAGCGCCGGGAGCCCCGCGCGGCCGGTGAGGTCGGCGATGTCGTGCAGCGGCGCCGGGCCGAACTGGACGCCGTGACCGGCCAGCACCGTCACCAGCCCGCCGATCGCGCCGTACACGACGAGCACGATCGCGAACGAGGCGACGATCGCCCGCGGGATGACCCGAGCCGGGTCGCGCACCTCCTCTCCAAGGACGGTGACGCGCGCGTAGCCGGCGAACGCGACGAACAGGACGCCGGCCGCGGCGAGCAGGCCCGTCACGCCCTCCCCGCTGTCGATCCCGGCCACGTCCGTGGGCACGCTCGCTGCTCCGGCGACGACGGTGATCGCGACGACCACCAGCACGATCGCGGCGAAGACGGCGGCCACCCGCATCGACCGGACCACGCCCCGCAGGTCGACCAGCAGGAGCACCGCGATGGCGAGCCAGGCGACGACCCGCTCGTGCCCGGGCCACAGGTAGGCCCCGATCGTCAGTGCCGCCGCCGCCGCGCTCGCGCTCTTGCCCACGACGAACACGCACCCGGCGAGCACGCCCGCCGGCCGGCCGATCCGACGACGGCCGTAGGCGTAGGCGCCCCCGGACTCCGGGTGCACCATCGCCAGCCGCGCCGTCGACGCAGCATTCAGCCCCGCCACGACGGCGGCCAGGAGAAGCGCCCCGAGCAGCCAGCGTCCCGACAGCGCCAGCGCCGGCGTCCACACGGCGAAGACCCCGGTGCCGAGCATCGCGGCCAGGCCGACCACCGTCGCGCCCCGCAGGCCGAGTGCCCGATGGAGCCGGCTCGGTGGCTGCGCAGTCGGCACCCGCGCACGCTAGCCGGGTCCGTCGCACCCCGCCTGTCGGCGCCTGGTTCGATCGTGACGTGGACCCGACGACGCGGCTCGTGACGGTTGACGACGCCGCGGAACTCGCGCGCCTGCAGCGCGAGCACCGCGACTTCCTGGCACCGTGGGAGCCGCTGCGGCCGGAGGAGTACTTCACCGCCGAGGGCCAGCGCATCCAGATCGCCGCGAACCTCGAGCGGCACGCCCGCGGCGAGTGCGAGCCGCGGGTCGTCCTGGACGAGCGCGGCGCCGTCGTCGGGCAGGTCACGCTGCACGCGATCGTCCGCGGGGCGCTCCAGTCGTCGACGCTGGGCTACTGGCTGTCGCCGACCGTCGGGGGACGCGGGCTCGCCACCCGGGCGGTCGCCGACGTCGTGCGGCTGGCGTTCGACGACCTCGGCCTGCACCGCCTGGAGGCCGGGACGCTGATCCACAATGTCCGGTCGCAACGGGTGCTCGAGAAGAACGGGTTCGTGCGGTTCGGCCTGGCGCCGCGGCTGCTGCGCATCGCCGGGCAGTGGCAGGACCACGTGCTCTTCCAGCTCCTCAACGACGACTGGCGCGAGCCGGCCTGACAGGCTGCGGGCATGCGAGCAGTGGTGCAGCGCTGTCGAGGCGCGCAGGTCGTCGTCGACGGCACGGCGGTCGGCGGCTTCGAGGGGCCGGGGCTGACGGTCCTCGTCGGGGTGACCCACGCCGACACCGCGGCGACGAGCGCCCGCCTCGCCGACAAGGCCTACGACCTGCGGATCTTCGGCCCCGAGCACGACGCGTCCGGCCGGACGAGCGCGCGGGAGGTGTCCGCGGCGGACCTGGGCCTGCCCGTCCTGGTCGTCAGCCAGTTCACGCTCTACGCCGACACGAGGAAGGGCCGTCGGCCGACGTGGGACGCCGCCGCGCCGGGGCCGGTGGCCGAGCCGCTGGTCGACGCGGTCGTCGCACGGCTGCGCGAGCGAGGGGCCGCGGTGTCGACCGGCGTCTTCGGGGCCGACATGCAGGTGAGCCTCGTCAACGACGGGCCGATGACGATCGTCCTCGACCTCCCCTGACCCGCCGCACCCCCCGGTGTTGAGGTTGGTGACGGTTCGTGGCGACTCGAACCGCCACCAACCTCAACACCCGCGGGACGGGGTCAGGGAGCGACGACGACCTGCTGCGTCGCGGGCACCTCGCCGGTGTCGGCACGCACGCGCAGGGGCGCGTCCGCCGGTGTCGACCGCTTGACGACCGCGGTCGCGATGGGACCGAGCTCGTGGTGCCAGGCCGGCGTCGCGACCCAGCCCACCGCGCGCCCGTCGAGCTCGACCGCGTCGCCGTGCGCCGGGAGGGTCTCGTCGGAGCCGTCCAGGTGCAGCAGCACGAGTCGACGCGGCGGGTGCCCGAGGTTGTGCACGCGTGCCACGGCCTCCTGGCCCCGGTAGCAGCCCTTCGCCAGGTGCACGCCCGGACCGATCCAGCCCACCTCGTGCGGCAGCGTGCGGTGGTCGGTCTCGCGCCCCAGCCGCGGGACAGCCGCCGCCGCGCGCAGCGCTTCCCGCGCCCACGTCCCCGCCGGCTCAGCCTGGGCCAACCGGCCGGCGAGCTCCGAGCGGGGCACCACGACCTCCCGGCCCGGGAACGCAGCCGGACGCTCGGGCACGTAACGACCCGCGTCGCCGCCGCGGTCACTGCCCGCGTCGACGAGCCCCGTCCCGGCGAAGTCCGGCGGCACGAGCCACGTCGGATACCCCTCGACGCGCTCGGTCGACGGCTCCCAGACGACGGCCAGGTCGTCCGAGCGGTCCGCGACCTCGACCCGGAGCATGAACTGCATGGACCGCAAGTAGTCCACGAGCGCCGTGGCCGTCCCCGGCTCGACGACGAGCCAGGTCGTCTCGCCGTCGTCGACGGCGTGCAGCTCGTGCTCGACGTGCCCGTGCGGGCTGAGGATCAGCGCGAGCGCGCTGCCTGCGGGCGCGAGCTGGGCCAGGTGCTGGGTTGTCAGGTCGTGCAGCCAGCGCAGCCGGTCCGGGCCGGTGACGCTGACGACGCCCCGGTTCGACAGGTCGACCCGGGCCGAGCCGTCCGCGAGGGCACGCTGCTCGCGCAGGGGGTCGCCGAAGTGCCACGGGACGCCGGGATCGGGGCTGCCGTCGGGCGGCGCGACCGCCGCGGGGATGCTCACAAGCACCTCAACCGCGCACGGTGTCCGCGTTGTTCCCCGCGCCGTCCGCGAGGCACGCCCGGCACCGGCCGTGGACCGAGACGTGCGCGATGTCGGTCCGGAAGCCGTAGTCCAGGTACAGGGCGTCGACGAACGGGTTGGCCACTCCCGCGGGCACGCTCGTCACGTCGCCGCAGGCGTCGCAGACGAGGTGGATGTGCGGATGCTCGTCGACCGCGTGGTACGTCGGCGCTCCATGCCCGATATGCGCGTGCGTGACGAGCCCGACCGACTCCAGCACCTCGAGCGTGCGGTAGATCGTCGAGAGGTTCACCCCGCTGGCGTGCCGTTGGACCTCGGCGAGGATCTCCTCCGGCGTCCCGTGCCGCAGGACCTCGACCGCCTCGAGGACCAGCTGGCGCTGCGGCGTGACGCGGTAGCCGTGCTCGCGCAGCGCCGACTCCCAGCCGCCGCTCGCCGGGCTCACGACTCGCCCGCCCCCACGGGTAGCAGCCGGGCCGCGAGGTGGTTGCCCATCGGGTGCCCGACGGCCACCATGTCGAACGTCCACAGCAGGGCGCCGTCGACGAGGCCGTACAGGCGCTCGCCGCTGGAGTAGTCCTTCGCCGACTCGGTCCGCGCGACGACGTCGGTGCGCAGCGTGGCCCGCGCCCCCAGGATGCGGGCGTCGACGATCGACGTGACCTCCTGCGATCCGACCCACACCTCGGCGTAGCCGGTCGGGTGGGCGAGCACCACCTCGATCGCATTGTCGGGTCGCGGACGCCAGTAGCCGGTCTCGGACGCCAGCGGCCGGACCCGGTTTCCGGCGTCGTCGAGCAGCCAGCTGCGGGAGTGGTACGACAGGAACGGCCGGCCGTCGGTCGCGAAGACGACCTCCTGGCCGAACCGGAAGTCCTCGATCGTCGGGTACTGCCCGGTGCCGACGCCGACCCACGTGCCGATCAGCCAGGACAGCGGTCGGAGGGCCTCGGGCACCTCGACGCCCGAGCCGTCCGGAGCGAGCACCTAGCCCTGGCCCTTGATCAACCGGTACACGACGTAGATCCCGAACCAGCCCGCCGCGAGAGTCGCCGCGACCAGGAGCCCGGAGTAGAACACCTCAACCATGCCCGCAGCCTAGCCCGCCCCTCGACGTGACCGGCGCCCTAGATCTCGAAGTCGGCCGGACCGATGAGCTCGCCGAGGGCGGCGATCACGTCCGCCTTGCGCGGCTGGCCGCTGGCCTGCTTGCGCACGACTCCCGCGGCGTCCACGAAGAGCACCGTCGGGGTGCGCCGCACGTCCAGCTCCCGGACGAGGTCCAGGTGGTGCTCTGCGTCGATCTCGACGTGGGCGACGCCCGGCACCACGACCGCGACCTCCTCCAGGATCCGCCGGGTCGCCCGGCAGGGCTGGCAGAAGGCGGAGGAGAACTGCACCATCGTGACGCGCTCGCCCGTCCGCCCCGTGAGCGCCTCGCCCAGGAGCCCGCCCGGGACGCCCGCGGGCTCCGCGACGATGTCGGCGGGCGGCTCGCCGGGCTGGGCCATCTCCACCCCGGGCACCGAGGCGCTCGCGCGGGTGTCCACGACGCGGCCGGACGTCCGTCGCCACCACAGCCCGAACGCCGTCGCCGCGACGAGCGCGACGACGAGAACCACGACACCGGTCATGTCGGCTGCGAACCGTCCGCCGGGAGCACGCATTCCCGCACCCACCGCCCGATCCGATCGACGAGCTCCGGCGTCGCCGCCCCCTCTGCGTGCCCGAAGCCCTCCTCGATCCACAGATCCGAGCGCACGCCGGCCGACCGGGCAGCGGCGTGGAGCGCCTGGGCGGGCGCGGTCGGGAAGTACCGATCGACGTCGCCGTGCACGACCAGGATCGGGACGGCCAGGCGTGCCGCCGCCTGCGCCGGCGGCACCGGCTCGGGCGCGGTCCAGCCGGCGCCGCTGACCCGGGTCCCCCGCGCGCGCAGCAGGAGCCGCCCGTGCCGGGTGAGCACGAGGTGGTGGACGAGCCGCGTCACCTTCGTGCCCCGGTAGTACCAGAACGCCGGTGCGCTCACGGCGACGACGGCGTCGACCCGCCCCGGCCCGTCGGCCAGGAGCGCCGCCTCACGGACGACGACGGCGCCGCCCAGCGAGAAGCCCACCGTCACGACCCGGGCATACCCGAGCTCGCGGGCCCACGCGACCGCGGCCGCGACGTCGAAGACCTCGGTGTCACCGACCGACGACTGCCCCCCGGACCGCCCGTGTCCCCGCTGGTCGACAGCGACGACACCGCCGAAGGAGCGCAGGCGGTCCGCGACCCGCCAGACCCGCTCCTCCTGCCAGGCGCCGGTGAAGCCGTGGACGACGACCAGCGCGAGGTCGAGCGAGCGGTCCCTCGCGGCCACGTGCACCGCGCTGATCGGCACCCCGTCGGCGGCCGTCAGCCGGACCTCGTCGGCGTCCGGCGGCAGCTCTGAGAATGCGGTCTTTCTCACACGGCCCATTGTCCCGGATCCCGCGTGCCGTAGCCTGTGCCCGACCGCCGAAAGGAGGCCCCCATGCGGCTGATCCTGCTGACGCGCGCGATGGAGCCCTCGGCCGAGGTGCTGCCGGCACTCGGACTGCTCGCTCACCACGTGCGGACGATGCCCGCCGAGGCGACCGCGCTGCTGAGCGCTCCGGCCTGCGACGCCCTCCTCGTCGACGGCCGCCGGGACCTCCCCGCCGTGCGCGGACTGACCCGCCTGCTGCGCCAGACCGGGGTCGACGTGCCGCTCCTGCTGGTCGCCACCGAGGGCGGCCTGGCCGCCATCCAGTGGGACTGGGGCATGGACGACGTCCTGGTGGACACCAGCTCCCCGGCCGAGGTCGAGGCGCGGCTGCGGCTGGCGATCTCCCGGCTCGCCGACACGGCGGGCGCGCCGGCGGAGACGCCCGAGGAGATCCGCAGCGGCGAGCTGCACATCGACGAGGGCACCTACACCGCGAAGCTGCGCGGACGCACCCTGGACCTGACGTTCAAGGAGTTCGAGCTGCTGAAGTTCCTCGCGCAGCACCCGGGCCGGGTCTTCACCCGCGCGGTCCTTCTGCAGGAGGTCTGGGGCTACGACTACTTCGGGGGCACCCGGACGGTCGACGTCCACGTGCGGCGGCTGCGGGCCAAGCTCGGCGTCGAGTACGAGGCCCTCATCGGCACCGTGCGCAACGTCGGCTACCGGTTCGTGCCGGAGGGCACGGACGCGGCGACCCGGGCGACGCTGAGCGCCGAGGCGCTCGACCCGGCCGACGCCCTCACGCCCTGAGCACTCCCGGGCGCGGCGCCGCCGCCGTGGTCGAGGAGCGCGACCACCTCGACACGCCGACCGCCGCCGCCGTCCTCGACCTCGTCGAGCGGTGCGCCGACGCGGACGGCGTGCGCCCGATCTCCGAGCACGCGTGGCTGCACATCCGGCACGGAGGCGACGCCGGCTCGCGCCACCTGGTCGCGACCGTCGACGGCGCCCTGGTCGGCTACGCGCACCTCGACGTGACGGACGTCGTCGACGGACCCAGCGTCGAGCTGGCCGTCGACCCGGCCCATCGACGGATCGGGATCGGGCAGGCGCTGCTCGAGGCCGCGATCGGCGCGGCACCGGGCGGACGGCTGCGCATGTGGGCGCACGGCGAGAGCACCGGCGCCGACTCGCTGGCCGAGCGGATGGGCTTCACCCGCACCCGCACCCTGTGGCAGCTGCGACGCTCGCTGTTCTCCCCCCTCGATCGAGCGGTGCTTCCCGCGGGGATCGTCATCACGCCGTTCCGACCCGGCGTCGACGAGGAGGCGTGGCTGCGCGTGAACGCCCGGGCCTTCGTCGACCTGCCGGACCAGGGCGGCTGGACGCGGGCCGATCTCGACCTGCGGCTGGGCGAGCCGTGGTTCTCCGCCGCCGGGTTCCTGCTCGCCTGGCGCGGAGACGAGCTCGTCGGATTCCACTGGACGAAGGTGCACGCCGGGGGCCACGAGCCCATCGGCGAGGTCTACGTGGTGGGGGTCGATCCGTCGGCTCGCGGGATCGGGCTGGGTCGCACGCTGACGCTGGCCGGGCTGCACCACCTGCGGTCGCTGGGACTGGCCTCGGCCATGCTCTACGTCGACGCCTCCAACACCGCCGCGATCGCCCTCTACGAGAGCCTCGGCTTCGCCCGCTGGGACACCGACGTCCTGTTCCGCCGGTAGCGGGCCCGCGCTCCGCGCGATCCGCTCGACGTCCGCCACCCCAAGCGAGTGATCCGACGCCTCACGGACGGGTGTCGTTCATCCGGCTGTGGGACCATTCGGCCGTGACGACGCCTACGACAGACGTGCCCGAATCGGCCGACGCGGCCGATCACAGCGGCGCGCCCGCCGCCGAGCCGACCGCGGAACCCGTCGCGGACGCCCCCCTGCCGGCCGACCGGTTCCTCGACCGCGAGCTGTCCTGGCTCGCGTTCAACCAGCGCGTCCTCGAGCTGGCCGAGGACGACGACCTGCCGGTGCTGGAGCGCGCGAAGTTCCTCGCGATCTTCGCCAGCAACCTGGACGAGTTCTTCATGGTCCGCGTGGCAGGGCTCAAGCGCCGGATCGCGACCGGCATCGCCGTCCGGGCCGCCAGCGGGTACACCCCGCGCGAGGTGCTCGAGCGGATCTGGTCACGCGCCTACGAGCTCCAGCGCGAGCAGGCCGACCTCTTCGCCGCGGCAGTCCTCCCGGACCTGGAGGCCCACGGCATCCAGATGCTGCGCTGGGACCAGCTCACCCCGGAGGAGAAGGCCGAGGTCGGGGTCTTCTTCGAGGCCAAGGTGTTCCCGGTGCTGACCCCGCTCGCGGTGGACCCGTCGCACCCGTTCCCCTACATCAGCGGGCTGTCGCTCAACCTGGCCGTCGTCGTCCGCAACCCGATGACGGGTACCGAGCTGTTCGCCCGCGTGAAGGTGCCGCCGCTGCTGCCGCGGTTCGTCGAGGTCGCCCCGACACGGTTCGTCCCGCTGGAAGACGTCATCTCGGCCCACCTGCACACGCTCTTCCCGGGCATGGAGATCCAGCAGACGCACACGTTCCGGGTCACCCGCAACGAGGACGTCGAGGTCGAGGAGGACGACGCCGAGAACCTTCTCAAGGCGCTGGAGCGCGAGCTGATGCGCCGACGGTTCGGCCCGCCGGTCCGGCTGGAGGTCGAGGAGTCGATCGACCCGCACGTGCTGGAGCTGCTCATCAGCGAGCTGGGCGTCAACGAGCTGGAGGTGTTCCGGCTCCCCGGGCCGCTGGACCTGACCGGCCTGTGGACCCTGGTCGGGCTCGACCGCGACGACCTCAAGCAGCGCAAGTTCGTGCCGCGCACGTCGCGTCGGCTCACCGAGGTCGAGACCGCGTCGGCCCCGGACGTCCTGGCCGTCGTGCGGGAGCACGACGTGCTGCTGCACCACCCGTACGACTCGTTCTCGACCAGCGTCCAGCTCTTCCTCGAGCAGGCGGCCCGCGACCCGAACGTCCTGGCCATCAAGCAGACGCTGTACCGCACGTCGGGCGACTCGCCGATCGTCGACGCCCTGATCGACGCGGCCCAGGCCGGCAAGCAGGTCCTGGCGCTCGTCGAGATCAAGGCGCGCTTCGACGAGCAGAACAACATCGACTGGGCGCGCAAGCTCGAGGAGGCCGGCGTCCACGTCGTCTACGGCCTGGTGGGACTGAAGACCCACAGCAAGCTGTCGATGGTGGTCCGCGACGACGGCGACCAGCTGCGCCGCTACTGCCACATCGGCACCGGCAACTACCACCCGAAGACCGCCCGGCTGTACGAGGACTTCGGACTCCTCACGTGCGACGAGGCCGTGGGCGAGGACGTGTCCAACCTGTTCAACGTGCTGTCCGGATACTCGATGAACACCGAGTACGAGCGCTTCCTCGTCGCACCGCACTCCGTCCGGACGGGCCTGATCGAGCGCATCGACCGGGAGATCGAGCATCACGAGGCCGGCCGCCCCAGCGGCATCCGGTTCAAGTGCAACTCGATCGTCGACGAGGCCGTCATCGACGCGCTCTACCGGGCCTCACGCGCCGGGGTGTCGGTCGACGTGTGGGTGCGGGGCATCTGCGCGGTCCGCCCGGGCGTGCCGGGGCTCAGCGAGAACATCCGGGTGCTCAGCATCCTCGGCCGGTTCCTCGAGCACTCCCGCGCCTACTGCTTCACCAACGGGGGGAACCCCGAAGTGTGGATCGGCTCGGCCGACCTGATGCACCGCAACCTGGACCGTCGGGTCGAGACGCTGGTGAGCCTGGCCGACCCGGAGGAGGTCGCGGACGTCGAGGCCCTGTTCGACTTCGCGTTCGACCCGACGACCTCCGGCTGGGACCTGCGCACGGACGGCACCTGGCACCGCCGGCTCTACGACGCCAACGGGCGACGCCTGCGGGACTACCAGGAGTCGCTCATCGAGATCAAGCGCAAGCGAGGGTTCGCCCCGTGAGCTTCTCCACGCACCGCGAGGTCGAGCGCAAGCTGCGCGTCCACGGTCTGTTCGACCTCCCGGATCTCGCCGCGCTTGACCTGGCCGACTCGGTCCGCCATCACGAGCCCTACGTGATGCGGGCGGTCTACCACGACACCGACTCCCTGGCCCTGTTCCGTTGGGGCGTCACCCTGCGCCGACGCGAGGGCGGCTCCGACGAGGGCTGGCACATGAAGCTGCCGGTCGCCGGAGCCGACGGCTCCGCGCGCGACGAGCTGCGCCTGCCGCTCGACGCGGGCCCGGTGGGCTCGGTCCCGAGCGCCCTGGTCGAGGTCGTCGCGCCGCTGCTGCGCGAGCAGCCGCTGCGTCCGGTCGTGACGCTCTCGACCGAGCGCACGAAGGCCGTCCTGCTCGACGCGGAGGGCCGCGAGCTCGTGGAGCTCGTCGACGACACCGTCTCGGTCCTGCGCGACGAGCGCATCGTGAGCGTGTTCCGCGAGCTCGAGGTCGAAGCCGTCGACGCGGACGACCCCGACGCCATCGCCCTGCTCTCGACCGTGGTCGACGCCCTCGTCGCCCTCGGCGCCGAGCCGAGCACGCTGAGCAAGGCCGCCGCCGCCCTCGGCCCCCGTACGGCCGAGCCGCCGGACGTGCCGGCCTGGCCGCTGCCCGGCCCCGACGGGCTGGCGGTCGATGCCCTGCGCTCGGTGCTCAGCGAGCACGTCCGGCACCTGCTCCTCGCTGACGTCGGCGTGCGCCGCGACCTGCCCGACGCCGTGCACCAGATGCGCGTCGCGGCCCGCCGGCTGCGCAGCACGCTGGCGACGTTCGCGCCGCTGATGGACGCCGAGACCGCTGCGCCGCTGCGCGAGGAGCTCAAGTGGATCGCCAGCGAGCTCGGGGCCATCCGCGACACCGAGGTCATGATCGAGCGCCTCGGCCGCCACGCCGACGACCTCGACAACCCCCTCGACGCCCAGCTCGCCCGCCAGGCCGTCGACACGTCGTTGCAGCTGCGGCTGCACGCCGCACGGTCGAGCGCGCTCGCCGCGCTGCGCAGCGATCGGCACGCCCAGCTCGTCGCGGACCTCACCGTGGCCGCGGTCGACCCGCCGGTGACCGATGCCGCCTTCGCGACGTGCGAGCAGGCGCTGCTCCCGCTGGTCGCGCGCTCGTGGCGGCGGCTCGCCCGGGCGATCGCGGACCTGGAGCTCGACGGCCCGAGCCACGAGTGGCACGAGGCCCGCATCAAGGCGAAGCGCGCCCGCTACGCGGCCGACGCTGCCGCCGGCATCTTCGGCCGACGGATGCAGAACTTCGCGCGCACGCTGGCCGACGTCACCGAGCTGCTCGGCGACCACCAGGACGCCCACATCGCCCAGTCCATCCTGCGCGAGCTCGCGGCGCAGGCCGACACCGACGGGTCGACCGGAATGGCGCTCGGCGTCCTGCACGAGTACGAGGCCGACGAGGAGATCATCGACCGCTACCGGTTCGACGAGCTGTGGCCGCACGCCCGCAGCCGCGCCGTCAAGGCCGGGGTCGCCCGATGAGCGAGCCCATCCGGGCAGCGGGTGTCGTTCTCGTGCAGCGCACGTCGGACGGCCCGCAGGTGCTCGTCGTCCATCGCCCGCAGCGCGCCGACTGGTCGCTTCCCAAGGGGAAGCTGGATCCGGGCGAGCACGTCACGGTCGCGGCGGTACGCGAGTGCGAGGAGGAGACCGGCTTCACGCCGACTCTGGGCACGCCGCTGGAGACGCTGACCTACAGCGTCGACAGCCGGCCGAAGGTCGTCCACTACTGGCGGGCGTCCCCTCGTGGCGACGAGGGGTTCGCGCCGGACGACGAGGTCGACGAGATCCGGTGGCTGGCACCGGATGACGCAGCGAAGGTGCTCACCTACCCCACGGACCGCCGGCTCGTCGACGCCGCGATCCAGGCACCGGTGACTGTCCCGCTGGTGATCCTGCGGCACACCCAGGCCGTGAAGCGCTCCCAGTTCGACGGCCCCGACGACATGGACCGGCCCCTCACCGGCAAGGGGCGATCGCAGGCGAAGTCCCTCGTCGGGCTCATCGACGCGTTCGGGATCGAACGGGTCCATGCGAGCACGGCCCGTCGATGCCAGCAGACGGTGACCAAGGTGGCCCGGCACCTGCAGACGTCGATCGTCCCCGAGCCCGCCCTGACGGAGGAGGCTCACCGGGACGACCCGCAGGCCAGCGCCCTCTGCGCGGCGGGCCTGGCCCGCGCTCCCGAGCCCCTCGTGGTGTGCACGCACCGACCGGTGCTGCCGACGGTGCTCGATGCCGTGGCGCAGGCGTTGTCGCTCGACCCGGAGGACGCCCGGTGGCGGCGGGCGTGGTCGCCGAAGCTGCCTCCCGGGGGCGTGATCGTCGTGCACCGCGTGTTCGGCGAGGATGGTCCGCGCGTGGCAGCGATCGAGGCGCACACGCCGGTCGATGCCTGACTCGTCGTCCCGGACGTGGTCAACTAGCCCCATGGCAGGAGGCGGCTGGCAGCGCGTCGCGATCGGCGCGGCCTGCGCCGGAGCCCTGGCGACGCTCACCGCCTGCAGCGGCTCGTCCGCGGCCGATGCCACGACGCCGTCGCCGGCAGCGGCGATCGCCATGATGCCGAACGCCAACCCGTTCACCTCGGCGCTGTCGTTCACCAACGGTCTCGGGACGGCCAAGGCGACGGTCGACTCCACGACGACGGTAGACGGCACCACGACCGACCGGCGCGTCACCGGCACGATCGTGTTCGACCCGGGCGGCTACGGCATGGTGACGGTCTCCGCCAGTGGAACGACCGTGCAGGAGCTGGGCAACACCTCGAACCTGTTCCTGCGCCCGGACGCCACGAGCCTGTGGACGAAGCGACCCGGTGCGGCCCGCTCGGACGCGAGCTGGCTCATCACGCCGCTGACCGGCCTCGGCGACCTCGCCGACGTCGTGGACGAGGGCCCGGTGGGTCCCGCAGGTCCCGACGGCGCGGCGACCCATCAGTTCTCCGGCACGCTCGCGGCGACGCCGGACCGCCTGCGGGCGCTCGGGCTGACCGAGGCCGACATCGCGGTCGTGGGCGACGCCTGGAGCGACGTGCCGATCACCGTGACCGCCTGGGTCGACCCCCGCAACCGGATCGTCCAGGTCGACCGGGCGTTCTCGGCGACCGGTGCCGACGGGAAGCCGGTGAGCGCCCGGACGTCGACGACGCTGTCCGGCTTCGCCGGGGGGCTGGACCTGTCCGACCCGCCGCCGCAGAGCATCGGCGCGACGCTCCCGTCGGCCGGAGCGTCGTCCTCCTCGTCCTCCTAGCGGTCCCGGACCGGCCTAGCGGTCGGCGCGGATGGTGTTGACCACGGGGACGACGGTGATCGTGGGCTCGGGCGCCCCGGCGGGCAGAGCCGGGCGAACATGGGCGTCGAACCACGCCGCGTGCTCCTCCGCCGAGTCCCACACCTCCACGACCCGAAACCCCCCGTCGACCGGTCCCGCGCCGTGGGTCACGAAGCCCGGACTGGCGGCCAGCGTCTGGCCGAGCACGGCGACGAGGTGGTCGTAGTCCGCGCGGGTCGTACCGGGCATGTCACTGATCATCAGAACGCTCATGGCAGCTCCTTCGGGCCGAGGGGACCGTCGGGTCCCGCGGCGCGCTCGCGCCGTCGGGCGACGGTAGGCGCCGCGGTCACCCCAGCGGAAACAGTCGCTGTCGATGGGCGGATCGACCGGATCGATGACGGCTACCATCCCGGCGTGGATCTCCGCGGGATCGACCTGAACCTGCTGCTCGCCCTCGATGCGCTGCTGGCCGAGCGGAACGTGACACGCGCGGCCGACCGCCTGTGCATCGGGCAGTCCGCGATGAGCGCCCAGCTCGCTCGGCTGCGTCGCGTGCTCGACGATCCCCTGTTGGAGCGACAGGGCAACACGCTCGTGCCGACGCCGTTCGCCCAGTCGCTCATCGAGCCGGTCCGCGACGCGATCTCCCGGATCGATGCGATCTTCTCGCGCCACGAGGAGTTCGACCCGGTCCGCAGCGAGCGGACGTTCACCGTGATCGCCAGCGACTACGTCGCGATCACGTTCCTGACTCCCGCGCTTCCCGCGCTGACCGAGAGCGCCCCCGGCGTCCGGCTCCACATCTCGCCGCCCGGCGCCGACTACGTCCAGCGCGTGCGCGCCGGCGCGGTCGACCTCGCGGTGATGCCGCGCGAGGTCTTCACCGAGTACCAGCAGGTGCCGCACGAGTACCTGTTCAGCGACCGGTTCGTGTGCGCTGTCGACGCCACGCACCCCGACGTCGAGGGCGAGCTCACCGTGGAGCAGTTCAGCTCGCTGCCCTACCTCGCCACGTCGTGCGGCCATGGGATCTCCCCCGCCGAGTCGCAGCTGGACCGGCTCGGCGTCACGCGCAACGTCGAGCTCACCACCGAGTACGGGATGGCTCCGCTCATGCTGGTGGGGACCCGCCGGGTCGCGCTGGTCCACGAGCGGCTCGTCCGACAGGTCGCCAGCCCCGGGTCGCTCCGGCTCTTCGAGCCGCCGATCCCGATGGAGCCCATCAACGAGGTGATGGTGTGGGCGGCCCGCTACGACGACGACCCGGGCCACCGCTGGCTGCGGGAGCACCTGCGGGCGGCGGCCGCTTCGCTGGCCCCGGTCGCCGCCTGAGCGATCAGGCGTAGACCGGCGTCGCGACCGGACCCCTCGTCGGAACCCGGACACCCCGCACGATGAGGTAGACGGCGAACGAGATCTCGAAGGCGAAGGCCGGGGCCGCCAGCAGCGCGGCGAGCGATCCACCGCGCTCGATCCCGTCGAACAGCTGCGCGCCGTTGCTCACCAGCAGGGCCGCGCCGCCGACCAGGCCGAGCGTAAAGCCGACGAGGGCGCCGGAGATCAGGCCGAGCGGCTCGGGTCCCAGCAGCGCTTCGAGTTCGGCCAGCTGCGCACGGGCGACCGCGGCGGCCTGGCCGGGCTGACGGCGGCTCCGGCCCGACAGCGCCGCAGCGAGGCGCGCATGCGGGGCACGGCCGCGCGCTTCGGCATGGGCGCGCGATTCGAGCACGAGGAACGCACCGACGGAACCGGTGACCATGCCGCCGTCGCCGGACTCGGCGCGGCTCCAGACCGACGACTCCTCCCCCTGCCACAGCGTGCGGCCGAGCGCCAGGCTGAGCAGCATGTCCTTGCGTTCGGCATTGTAGGCGCCGCCGACGAGGAACAGTTCGCCCTGACCGGCGCGGATACGGCGGGCGGCGACCTCGACGGCGCTGATGCCGGCGGTCTCCTCGCCCATGAACGTGCGCGAGGAGCCGGTGACCTTGTGGACGATGGAGATGTTGCCGGCCAGCAGGTTGGAAAGCT
>OFJB01000544.1_pt1 | contig 18097 bp, 15 predicted proteins | sample 1775081 | NCBI WGS metagenome assembly OFJB01 (sample SAMN08195771, study PRJEB24354) | sludge metagenome | isolation source: initial sludge from phenol fed wastewater aerobic bioreactor | place: India: Nagpur | collected 2016-06-05 | reverse complement strand
GGGCCACTGTCTGACGCTTGCTCAGGATTTTTTCCCTGAGCTGTCGCAACGCCTTTACCCATAATCCGGACATCACCGGAAGGGAGAGAAAACGGAGGGACAACGCTGTGGGCGGAGTGTCGAACACGACAACATCGTACAGGGGGCCGAGACGGCAGTGGATATCTTCGATAGCCCACAGCACGGCGTATTCTTCCGTACCGGGCGAATATTTCATAATATTGAAGAAAGAGTCGAGATTGAAGGCGGTATTGTAGGAATAATTCGCCTTCATCTGGGCCCTGCTTTCGTTGAGGTATTTGTCGACCCAATAGGCGAGGTCCACTTCGAGGGCGTCGAGCCTCGGTTCGATGGTGATTGGCTCGCCCGAAAGCCTGGTCCCCAGTATGTCGCCTAAATTATGGGCCGGATCGAGGGAGGCTATGAGGACTTTTTTGCCTTTTCGGGCCAGAGAGAGGGCGAAGGCGCCGGAGAGCGTGGTTTTTCCCACCCCTCCCTTGCCCAGGAAAAAGGCCCTGTCGTTCATGCGTTCTCCTTATCCCACTTCCATCATGCCGGCCAGCACGCCGATCGGCGTGCCCGCCGCGACGGCGATGACGCTCATGGCGATCGAGCCGGCGATGGCGTTGAGCAGGCCGCCGGCCTCGCCGGGCGGCGGCGTCATCTCGGTGAAGACGGCGAGGTTCAACCCGGCAAGGCCCTTCCAGACCAGCGCGCCGAGGATCAGCGCCAGCCAGGCGAGCCCGATGCCGGCGGCGACGACGCACAGCGCCATCATCGCCGAGTTGCGCGCCTTGCGGCGGTTGTGGAGCGCGAGCGACTGCGAGGTGGCTGACATGGGGCTCAGAAACCCGCCAGAAAGAGTCCAAGGGCTCAAAGACTTCCTGGATACGGCGGTGCTTGGCTATACCCAGCCTACGCCTGAGTATCTCAAGGCTGTATGTGACTGGATGCAGCGGCGTCATGACTGGACCATAAAACCTGAGTGGATCTGCGGCTCGCAGGGCGTCGTCAGTGCTTTTTTTGCCGCCACAAAAGCCTTTAGCGAGCCTGGCGATGGGGTTATTGTGCAAACGCCGGTCTACTATCCTTTCTATAAAGCGATCGAAGCCAATGCCAGAACCATTGTGCGGAATCCGCTCAAATTTGACGGCGAGCGTTACACGATCGATTTTGAGGATTTGGAGCGCCAGGCGAGCGATCCCAAGAACAAGATTTTGCTCTTCTGCTCGCCGCACAATCCTGTCGGCCGGGTGTGGACCAAAGACGAGCTAGAGCGGGTGGGCCAGATCTGCCTTGCACATAAGGTCCTTATCATCTCGGACGAAATCCATTTCGATCTCGTCATGCCTGGATACCACCACACTGTGTTTGCAACACTCTCTGAAGAGCTCGCGGACAACATGATTGTCTGCACAGCGCCGAGCAAGACCTTCAACTTGGCGGGTATGCAGACATCCAACATAATCATCCCAAACCCGTCCTTGAGGGGCAAATTCACGGCCATACAAGAGTCGGAAGGCTTTTCTGGACTGGGCATACTTGGCTACAAAGCCTGCGAGATTGGTTATACCGAATGCGAGCCCTGGCTTGAGCAGCTACTCTCCCTTGTCGAGCACAACCACCAAGTGCTCAAGTTCTACATTGAAAAGAAAGTGCCCGAGGTCAAGGTTTTCGACATGGAAGGGACTTATCTGCAGTGGATGGACTTTAGGGCGCTCGGCATGGACAAGGATGAGCTCGAGAAGTTCCTGCATGAGGAAGCCGAGCTTTTCTTCGATGAGGGCTATATTTTCGGCGAAGAGGGCACTGGCTTCGAGCGCATGAACCTCGCCTGCCCGACTCACAAGGTTGTGGACGCAGTTGAGCGCCTGGCCGCAGCGGTCAACCATCGCAAAGGAAGCAGGTAAATCGCTCAATATTGCCTTGTAGGCGTTGTGCTGGCGGCAACCAAGCGCCACCAGCAACGCCAATTTGGCTAAAAGACCGGGATCATTCTTTTTAAACTCGGACCACACATCAGTTACGCCAACTGCAGCTTTCCCTACTATATGAGCGGGATCATTCCCGATCGCGAGAATCTCTTTGTTGTGAAGCCCAGTAAGTTCACGGCGTGGGCTGCGATTGTCTCGTCCTGTCGCCTGATGTCTAGCCTGTTATGCAAAACATGCCAGGAGTTCGGCTTACACCTTGCAAGTACTTTAGTTGCTCAACTGCTACGGTCCAACAGCCGGAACCAGCGCTTCCACACCGCCTACAGGCACACCCGCCTCAGGATTCGTTCCGCCAAATTGCATTCCGCCGTTTGGCGTCCCTTGGTCTTGCGCCTGATCTGAAGCGTTCTCTTCCTGAACTGTGAATGGTTCCATGTATGGTTCAACGCCATTGACCAATTTCGGAACAGAAAGCAGGACCATGCTCTGACCAAACGGTATGCTTATCTCTTTCTCGATCTTCTGCTCCGGGTCGAAAATCTCAATCTTGATCTTGTGGTTTTGTCCCTTAACAACAGCCTTGTCTCGGTCGCCAGCATAATATTCCGACGACTCGAGATTGTCGATCTGAACCGACATACCGTCGATAGCTGTGTACGACGTTCCTTCCACATCTTTATTGTCAATCAAAATTGTGTGCTGCTTGCCAGTAAAAATCATTATGGCACCCAGCCCCACATAGATAACCAGGAGAATAAGACGAGCTATAAGCTGCCGTTTTTTGTTGGGTATTGGCCTTGTTGCTTCAGAGCTCGTCGCATTCGTGGTCGTATTCGTTGTTGGATTCTTGTTATTGCTGCCGGATTTCATTTACTTCCTCCTGTCGCAGCACTGTCGGTCGGCAGGGTCTTCGTGTCCGGACCAACCCCCTGACGCAAGCCCATTCGGGCAGCGTCGGCGGCTTTCTTGGCTTTCCAGGCATACAGCACGAGCGAGATCGCTATGACGCCGTAGCCAATAAACTGCCGGAAATATTCGCCTATCATGGCCGAGCCGAACAGGTTCTGGCCGGCGAGCGGCGATACAATGTACATGGCGTGCAAGAGTATGACGCCGATGAAGACGTTCGGAATACTCGCGTGCGTTACCGAGGCTCCACCTACAAGAATTGCCGCAGCGGCAAAGAAGCTCGTCTGATCGTGCGCATTGTACGTCGCCATATTGCCCATATTCTGCAGGAAGATGATCTGCCCGGCACATGCCAGCACTGTCGAAATCAGAATGGCGACAATTCGAGTCCGCTCCACAGGGATACCTGCAGCCTCGGCCACAGCCATATCCTGGCCGACTGCCCGCATGTCTTGACCTAATTTCGTCTTCTTGAACCAGACGATGAACACACACAAAACTGCGATTACGACGAACGTAATGAGCGGCACCGAGAACGGCCCGACTTTCAACAGCACAATGTTGTCCAGCGATTGTCGTACTGACTCCAGGTTGAGCGTGTTTCTCACACCGTAGCCCCGCGACAGCGTTATAGAAGAATTGTGCATGGGAATCACGGAACCCATTACGTACAAGATGAAGAATTGATACACACCGCTAATAAAGAAGGCCAGGATATAGCCGGTGACCATCTCTCTGCCTTTTGCCTTGTTCATGATTTCGCCGCAAACCCAGCCCAGCAACAGCGATATCGGCAAACCAACCAGCATTGCCACGACTAAGCCCTGCCATCCTGCAATGCCCCAGTCGATTGCAAAGATGAGCCCAATCTGCCCCGCCATTGCGCCAAGTGTCATGGCAAAGTTGATGCCCATTCCTGCGTAAATCGGCAAGAGCAAGGCCAAGACCAGGAATGAATTTCTTCCCAGACGGGTAACAATCTCTTGCACAATATAGGTTATCGACAAACCAGAAGGCTTGATCGAGAAAACCGTCAGGAGGACAAAAATTATAACGACTGCATAATCAGAGAAGAACTTACCGATATTTTTTTTTGCGCTCATTTTGTCACCTTCGTCTTGCGCGTGAGCGCATAGAGAATAATTCCGTTAGAAACGATCATTCGGATTACTTCCGACATATCTGTCTGCAAAATCGAGTTGATAACGGACGGTGTCATAGTTAGCAAGCCCTGGAAGAGCAACGTTCCAATAATCACGTTGGCCATACTGGCCTTGTTGACGCTCGCACCACCGATCAGGATGGCCGCAATTGCAGGGAACACCATCGCGTTCGGCGCGGTGTAAAGCTGAATAAAACCAAAACTTTGCTCGTAAACGATAATGCCCACTGCCCCGAGGAATGTCGACATGATTGTAGAAATGAGCCGCATCTTGTCGGCATTGACGCCGGAAGCGCGCGCAAAATCGGGGTTGGATCCGACAGCCGTCATAGCAGTGCCGGTCTTGCTCCGCATAAAAAGCCAGACAAGGTAGCAGCACAGCGCCACAAAGAGCACAAGGCCAGTCGGGAACACAAAAAATGCGCCTATCTTTATGGCAAGGAAGTCGTTCAGTATCTTGAGCCAGTAACCCTCCGTAGAGATTGTCGTTCTCAAGCCTTTACCTGCAAACCCCCACACCATCTGTGGATTGTTGTAAGGCAGAACCAACCACATGATGCACATGATCATGACCATGGAAAAACCAACGTACATCCCGATGGTCATTTCCTCGCCTCGAACTCTGTTGAGCAGCATGCCATAGACCCAACCAAAGAGCACCGAGAAGGGCAGCGCCAAGGCCATTGCCCCAAAAAATCCAATGAATCCACGCAACTCAAGCTGCATGGACAGAGTCGAACCGAGCAAACCAGCTATCATGCCAAGGGCCAGACCAAAGTTCAGTCCACAGCCAGCCTGGATCATTGGGACGAGCGCCAACACCAAAATCGCGTACTGACCAAATCGGTTCAGCACATCGGAAACGGAGGCGTCCAGCCGTACGCCTACAATCGGTGCCAGAATGAACAGCACAATCAAAAAAATAAAGATTATGATTCTGGGCCAGCCGAAGTCTTGAATAAACGTTTTGATGTCACGCATTCGGCACCTCCTCAGTAGCTGAAATTCGTTTTGTTTTGGATGGCGAGTCTGCTTCTCCAGCCATGAGAATGCCAAATTCTGCCACATCGGCGCTCGGCGGCAGAATCCCTGCTATCTTGCCTTCGTCCACAATGGCAATCCGGTCGCAAATGGAGCGCAACTCCTCGAGTTCGCTCGATACCATAACGATCGTTGTGCCATAATCGCGGTTATATTTCTTGAGCGTATCGATAACGAGCCGTTTGGCGCCTACATCGATGCCTCGTGTCGGCTCAGAAACGAAAAGGAGCTGTGGCCTGAGTGCGAACGCCTTAGCAAGGCAGATCTTCTGCTGATTACCACCAGAAAGTTCTTTGGCCGGTTGCTTGGTACTTGTGCACTTGATATCCAACAGCTGAATGTATTCTTGGCAGAGTTTTTCCATTGCGGCACCGTCGCGCTGAGTAAAAAGGCCGCCCAAAACCGGCTTTAGATACTGTCCGTGCGTCTGCATGGCAGTAAAAGCAATATTCCATTCCAGGCTCTCGTCGAGCAACAAGCCTACGCCCCGCCGGTCTTCTGAAACGAAGGCCATCCCTGACTTGAGGGCCGCTGCCGGATTGTTGAGCAGTATCTCTTTTCCGTTCAACATGGCCTTGCCACCCGCTGGGTACAGTCCCATAATGCCGTTCGGAATACCCAGTTTGCCCTGCCCTGCAAGCCCGCCAATACCAAATATCTCGCCCTTGTTGACCGAGAAACTCACGTCGCGGACCGTCTCTCCAGGCATATCGACCCACAAATGCTGCACAGAAAGCACTTCTTCAGGGAATGTGCGCGGCTCTTCCCTTGGGCCAGCCTCCCCGGAAATGCTCCTCCCCACCATCCATGACGCAATGTCTTTTATGGTAACGCCTTTGGCAGGAACGTCCTTCACTGCACTGCCATCGCGCAAAACTACAATTCGATCGGCGATGTCGGTTACTTCCCGCAATCGGTGAGAGATAAAGATGATGCCGACACCCTCTTTGGCAAGCCTTTTGAGCGAATCGAGCAGGACAAGTGCCTCGGACTCGGTCAAAACAGCGGTTGGCTCGTCCAATATGAGGATTTTGGTATTGGATCTGCTGATCTCCCGCGCAATCTCCGTAAACTGCTTATGGCCGACTGGCATTTCCGACACCAACATATCAGGATCTAGCTTGACACCCAGTTTATGGATCGCGGCTTCTGCTCGCCGCCTCATGTCCGGGCGATCCAAGGTGCTCATTCTGTAGCCAAACAAATCGATGAGAAAATTGGGTTTCATCGATTCGCGATTCAAGACAATATTTTCAGTGGTGGTAAAACCTGGAATAAGACTGAATTCCTGATGTACCATGCCCAAACCTGCATCGAGCGCATCAAAGGGGCTCACAAAATGAACCTCCTGACCGTCTAGCTCTATCGTTCCAGTAAAACCACCGGTCTCGGCTATGACGGGCATCCCAAAAAGGATGCTCATAAGTGTCGTCTTGCCTGCACCATTCTCACCGACCAGGCCGAGGATCTCTCCTTCGTGCAGGTCAAAACTGACATTATGCAAGACGACGTTTCCATAAAAATCCTTGGAAACATTCTGCAAAGACAGAAGAGGACTCGTTTGTCCCATAGTAATTCCTGACTATTAGCGTAAGATTTCCCTTTTGGGAGAGGGAAGACCCATAAATATCGCAAAAACTCAACAGAGGCAAGCCCCTGTCCTTACCAGAAAGCACATTTGCAACCTAACAGACAACATGCGCCCGACATCGTGCCGAGCGCGTTGGTGACAACTGAAATCTTTGCATAATAAGCAAATAAACAAAATAAGGGCGACTCATGACTGAATCGCCCTTGTGCAGCAGCAAAGCTTACTTCTTCATTTTGATGTAGTAGTACTTCTCAGGAACCTTTACGCTGGTTGTGGGCAAGAAGCCCTTACCAAAGATATAAGTATCCATGTAAATGAGGATCTGGTTCTTTGCACGAACGCCGGTGCCCATATCCACATAGTAGGCGCCATTCCACTTTGCACCAGGAGTGTACTTGCCGAGTGCAGCAAACACGTCCTTCATGCTGTCTTTCTTGGCTTTACCTTCGATAACATTCTTTGCAAACTCACCAAGACCTGCGGTGAGTGAGTAGCCATAAGAGAATGCCCAGGTTCCGAACCTTCCGGCTCCACCCTTTGCTACAACGGCGGCTTCAACTTTCTTCAGGATGGCAGGGAAATCGCCTGCTTCCTTGGAGAGGTCAAGCCCGAGCGCCCCTGGATAACCCATGAGCGGCGACGGAAGATCGGCTTCGACAAAAATCCCGCCGTAGGCGAGCATCTGCTTGAGCAAAGGCTCGGTTTCACCATCGTTGGTGCAGAAGAACGCGGCATCTTTGCCGTACTTCTGAATCCACTGGGGAACTTTCTCCAACATAAACTGCTGTGCACCCGGCATTCCGATATCGCCGGTTGGATCAGGAGCAGTCTCAAAGTAGAACTTGAGGCCGAGGTCCTTGCAAGCCTCTTCCATAATTGCACGTCGGCGCCCCAGAGACTCGTAGCTCATATGGCGTGCAAAAGAAATATGGACAAAGCTCTTTGCACCGAGTTGCTTGGCAGCCCATGGAATGGTGTAGCCACGGGATACAAAGTCTGCAGAAAGCGCCAAGTCTGCCGCACTCTGAATGACGAGCGGGTCTTCGTGTGGCTCGCCAGCAAGAAGGAGAATGTCCGGTCTCTTTGCCTTAACACGCTTAAAAGCCTCAGTTGTACCAGGAATTGCCTGGTTGACAACGATTGCCTTCATGAGCGGGTCGTCTGCCAAAGCGACTACTGAAGAAATGTAGGTTTCCTGCTGAGACATAAAGTCGTCTGGATAGGTGATATGCTGAATCATACCACCGTCTTTGACGGAGCCATATTCCTGGATAAGACGCTCAGCGCCGCGCAGATCGTCCTCAGACTGAGAAACTGTGCCGGTAACGACGCCAATGTGGAATTTTGCCTTTTCAGCAGCAAAGACATCAGCACCAGCGAGAATGAAAGCCATCGCCAACAAAAGTGCGGTGAGCTTCATCATCTTTTTCATAGGACCTCCTTGAAAAATTGAAAACTCAATGTGATTTTTTATTTTACACCGCAAAAATCTCCAGTCAAGACTATGGCTGACAGTTTTTGCAGGGCTTTGCAATTGTGCTGCGGCTTGAGTACAATCGGTAACAATGAGAATTTCGTTTAAGAGTCTGAACGACGAGTTCATTTACTATAGCAGTCAGCTGTTCGTCTTCTTTATCGTTACCATTCTGATGACCTCAGGGTCCTTCACCATGGGCATAACAACCTCCGCCATCGTGCTTTTTTTCATGCTGATCCAGACGCTTCTGCTTGCAGGATATGGACATATAGCCATATTGCGCTTTCTTTTCTCATTTGTAACGCCTGTCGGCTACACCATACTCTGGGCAGCCACGAGCAGCATGGACTTTTTTGAGACCACCAACGTGTTGCTTTGGGGAGCAGCTGCCTACATTGCAGTTTTCCAAACCTTATCGGTCCTGGTAAAACGACCAAGCGTCAAACAACTTGCAGAAACTTTTTTGTCCATTGGCTCGGCTGCAATCTTCTTTTTCTTTTACTATTACCTGGACAAACGCATCACGCTTACTACATCCTTCGCACGTGGTCAGATTTCTGCTGAAGAATTCGAAGAAGCCATAAAAATCCAGCACTTTTTCTCGGGAATCGAAAAATTTATTGCGTCCTCACAGCATTTATTTGCACTTTTGGGCGTCTTGAGCTTCGACTTCATGCTTTTGCGGGCGCGCATTAGAACCATAAGCTTAAGAAATCGACTCGATCGTCTCCTGGAAGAGCACCAGAAGCAGCCCGACCAGAACGATGTTTTTAAGCAGTATCCGCATGTCAAGCGCGATGCGCCTATGCGCCAGCTCGTTTCTGTGATTTCTTCCGATATTGTCGGTTTTACCGAACTGTATGAGCAGATCGGTCCCAAAAAGGCGACAGCATTTTTAAACAAGTATTATTCTTTATGGACACACGCCGCGGGAGTACAAGGGGGGAGAATCCTTTCTATTACAGGGGATGCTGTAATCATCATATTTGGCTTGGCGGACGAACGACTCAACGCAGACAGAGCTCTCGCCGCGGCATATACTTTCCTCGACGACTTGGAGGAGCTTCGGGACGACCTCCACGTCAATGGGTCGCAGTCCGAGCTCAAGATTTCCCTGGGTGTACACTCCGGAATGGTAGTGGCAGCACAGCTCGGACCGCCTGACGAATATCAGTACTCGGTATTCGGGGACACCGTGGCGATTGCGGCACGACTCGATTCGCTTTGTAGAGAATTGCATCAGGATATTCTGGTGAGTCATTCGACTTTCAGGCGGCTCAGTTTGGAAGGTCAGGCAACCCTGGACCGCGTGGGCGAGATTCTGTTGCATCAAAGCACGAGGCCCATGCCGGTCTATTCCCGAAAGCCTTAAGGACTTGGAATCGCACGATGGATACAACAAGATGTAAACAGTGGGAGACAATTTTGAAACATGAAGGAAGTGGCAGAATGGAATCAGCTAAAATGGAATCAGCTAAAAACTACGGGAACGTTGTGCTACTCGTTGGTTTGTTGACAGTATTGTTCTCAATCGTTTCCTGCTCCGGAAAGGTGGACACAACCATCCGGAACGATTCCAGCGCCAGGGTGGCGATCAGAATCGACGTGCCGGATACACTTGCTGCACGCGTTCGTCAGCTGAGCGATGTTTCACCCAAAGCCAATCTTTTTGATATTGAAAGGATCAAACAGGAGTTCAGCACGAGAAAATCGATTCAACTGATCGATGCGTCGTCAGGAAGCCCCAACTCCATGACGGCGGTGCTATGGGTGCCTGACATTGGTGCGCTTGTTAAAGACACCTCGCTTGTGCCCACCGGCATGATCACTTTTGATAAGGTCGCGGCCTATGGCAGCACGCCCAGCCAACACAAATTGGCGGTGAACATCACAAAATACAATGCCAGTGCGGCTTATCAGCTTTTTCCTGGAATGGACAAGAGCCTGATCGAAAACCTCAACCCGCCTGCATTGGACAAGGATCCAGTGAGCGCACAAGATTACCGAACGAATTTGGAAACAGTGATTATCGGAAAAAAAGCGATGCCGGCGTTCGATGCCTGTACCTTGGACGTAACGGTAACGCTGCCAAAGACTGCGACGTCGGGCAAAGGCGGCACGATTAACGGTCAGACCTTTAAGGCGAAGCTTCCTTTGTTTGACATTCTGATGTTGGAAAAGCCGATTCAGATGGAGCTTATTTGGCCGGAATGAAGTGGCGAAGAGTGTCAAAGCGCAAATAAATGTAGTAAATGACAGGAAAGCGCGAACATCAAGAAACCAAAGGCCGACTCACATGGGTCGGCTTTACGTTTTTTTCGTACAGAGCGGTGCGAAAACCAGCGATAAAGTCAAGCGCAGGTTTTTCAGGATAAGTATTTACTAAATCAGTATTTAATAAGAAATCAAAGAGCGACGTTGATGGAACATCTGAATTGACGGAATCCGCATGAGAAAACTCACGTTTAGCAAATTGAGAAAGCGCACTGCAAAGCGCGGCGAATGGTTCGTCAGGCAGCTCGATTTGGAAGGGGCGGCGGGCTATGTGCTCAGGATAATGCGCGTCGGAATCGGAAATTACAGCAAAATCACGGGAAAGCGAGGCTGGAACAGGGCCAATGGACTCGACCGCGTCGTAGGGTCCGTAAGGCAAAAAACCTAACTGGCTGTAAACAGACATTGCAGGGCGATCCACATGGGCAGGGATGACGAGCGCCCCGGCCCCGGCAGCGAGGAGTGCAAGTTCGTCAAAGCTGGCGTCGAGCGCCGAGCCGAGCCAGATATCATAGAAGGAAAGGATATTGTCGTCGGCATCAACAACGACTTGGTCGCCAAAGACGTCGGGACGAAGGGGAATCGGGGGCAGAAGAGGCGCGACCACGCGCCGGGCGAACTCGAGGGCGAGGCGAGGCGCGGCAAACAGCACAAGAAGATGGGCTTCTTCCCGCGGGTTGAGTTCCAGGCCAAAGAGCGGCAAAACCCCCTCGCGCGCGCAGCTCACCGCAAACGCCGGCGCATTGAACGCCGCATTGTGATCCGTCAACGCCACCACCCCCACCCCCGCGGCGCGCTCTCGGGCCGCTATCAACGCAGGCGACATCTGGAGGCTTGCACACGGGCTCAAGCACGAATGATTGTGCAGATCCGCCTTCAAGATCATCGCTTAAAGGCCTCCCAAAGTCGCCCCGACACCTCATATTGATTCAAACTCGTGCGGAGAATTGCGACGCCTTCCTGCGCAGCAGATTCGACCATATCCTGCGGCAACTCCCGGTTGTTGCAGATTATGATGAGCGGCAAACCCACCAGCGTAGCCACGGCCACCGTGTTCTTATGTGCCTGAATCGTCACGAGCGCCTGCCCATCCTTCGCGTGCGCCATCACATCGGAAAGCAAGTCGGAAGTGTAGACACCAGAGATCTGCATATCGTCCGAGCCGCCGCCTGCCCTTTCGCCTGGAATAATATCGATAATTTCTTTTAGCAACATAAAATGCTCCTCAACCTGATACACTTGTACTCTTACTCGTCACGCGCGCAGTTTGCGCCGCAAATGTGGCCACCATGACGCAGCGTGCGCCGCGACCATAGCTACCGTGCATAGACGCCACCTGTGTAGATGCATATCACGCAGCATACTATACTCATCCTCAAGATAAAACTATGACGAAAGAGGCAGAGCACCGTGATCGAACTCGATAACTTGTCCAAAACCTATGCCAAGAGCCAATCGAAGGCGGTGGACGCCCTTACGCTGACCGTCCCGGACGGCGTCATCTTTGGTTTCCTCGGCCCGAACGGCGCAGGCAAGACAACCACCATCAAACTCACCTGCGGGGCACTCCAACCGGATAGTGGCAACGTCAAAATCGACGGAATATCGATGACAAAAGCCCCACTCGCTGCCAAGCGGCGCATCGGCCTTGTCAACGACAACCCCGAGATATTCGGCAGGCTCAAAGCCCTCGAATACATCAATTTTGTGGCCGATATTTATCGCGTCCCCACAGCATTGCGCAAAGAACGCATCGATTCTCTTGCCACGACCTTTCAAATTGCTGACGTTCTCACTAACCCGATCGCTTCCTTAAGCCGCGGAATGAAGCAGAAAGTCGCCATCATTGCAAGCCTCGTGTACGATCCGCAGAACTGGATCCTGGACGAGCCCATGGTCGGCCTTGATCCTGAGGCTTCATTCCAAATGAAAGAAATCATGCGCCAGCGGACAGCCGAAGGCAAATGCGTATTCTTCTCCACCCACGTCATGGAAGTGGCAGAAAAAATCTGCGACGAACTCGCCATAATTAACAAAGGAAAAATCCTTTTCGTGGGCACCCTCGAGTCGTTGCGGGACTTGCGTGCCAGCGAGGGAGCCCAGGACGCCACAAGTCAGAGCCTCGAGGAGCTGTTCCTTGAACTCGTCGACGAGACAGACGGAGTAGGTCGATGAGTTCGAACTTTTTGAGCCTCGTGCGGCTCTTCCTGCGGTCGACTTTCGACTTTTCTCTCCCTTCGAAGAGCGAGCTGAAACGCCCAAAGACCATCGCAAAAACACTCGGGATTGTTTTTCTTGGGATTTTCCTGATTCTCGATCTCGGATTTGTCTTTGTGGAATCGAGCATTGCGCAGTACAAAATTCTGAAGCCACTGGGTTTGCAGGACCTAATGCTCTTCAATGCTTCGACCGCTGCATTTATTATGGTGTTTGTTTTCTCGCTCCTGACAGCGCTTTCGTTTTTCTCCGGAGCAGCTTCCGAAGCCGCCTTCCTTTCGATGCCCATAGCTCCCGCCGAACTTCTTGGCGCCAAAATGATGACGGTGTACCTCCTGGAGTCGCTTTTTGGCATACTAGTATTTCTTATACCTGTAATTACGTATGGAGTCTACGAAGCCAGCCCTATCCTTTACTGGATTGCCGGTGCGCTCAATGCGTTCGCCATTCCGATAATCCCCACCGCCCTGGCATACCTTCTCCTTGTCCCTCTCACGAAAGCGTCGAAGCTCTTCAGAAACCGCAACACCATCTTCTATGTGAGCAGCTTTATCGGCGTCGCCTTTGCCTTATGCTTGAATATTCTGATGCAGTCGGGCGCTGGGACGATCGCCGTTTCTCCCGGTACCGCGCAGAGTATATCTACGCAGAGCTCAGCAACGCAAAACCTGACAAATCAGATTATGACTCGAATCGGGAAACTCTGCCTGCCGTCGTTCCTCGCGTGGAAGGCCCTGACCGTGGCATCCTCGTTGCGGTTGCCAGCGCTGGTGGGGTCTCCAGCATTATCAAACGTTCTTGTATGGTTCGGTACTCTTGGCACAACCCTGGCGAATTTCGGCCTTGGGGTTCTTGTTATAGTGCCGATTACCATCTTCCTTTCAAAGCCATATGCCGAATCTCTGATGACTTTTGGCGAGGCCACCTTGATAAGACAAAAAGCGGGTTCAAGATTCAAGCAGAACGCTGCGACAAACGTCTTTAGACAAAAATCTACAATGCGGGCGCTCGTCCAGCGCGAGGTTAAACTCATGAACCGCGAGCCAAGCTATTTCTTGAATGGGCCATTTGTGGTACTACTCTTGCCCCTCATCCTTATTGTCGTGTACTTTGCGCAACGCCCTTCTTTCCAGGAGGCATTTGGCGCGCTTGCACCGCTTTTGGAAGGACCGGGTGGCTACCTGTTACCGGCTGCCTTCGCTCTTTTCTTAAGCCTGTCTACAAGTATTGCAGATTCTGCGCTATCCCGGGACGCCCATGCGCTTGCCTGGATAAAATCTCTGCCAATCTCGGCGCGACAGTATTTTGGGGCCAAGATCCTTCATGCCGAGTTTTTCTCGGTGGCAAGCTGTTTCGTTGGCGTTGCCGTAATGCGACTTTTCCTGCCAATTACTACTACGGACATTCTGATCGGTCTTGCTCTTGCCCTGGTGGCTTCGTTTGCGCTCAACATGGGCGGGCTTTGGCTCGATGTGGCGTTCCCAAGGTTAAAATGGAATAACCCCATCGCGGCGCTCAAACAGAATCCAAACGTTGTTATTTGGCTTTTTGCGGGTGCAGCCCTGCTTTTTGGGCTTGGGTACCTCTGCTTTGTCTTAAAGTTGCCACGATATGGCTATGCGCTGGGCCTTGCGGCAGTTTTCGCCATTGCAGACCTTGCTCTGTGGGTAGCTTTTGACCGCTGGAGCGCCATCCGCTACGAGCGCCTGGAAGCCTGACGCCTGAAGCCTGAGACCTGACGCATCACGGGGAGCACCAACGTCGCCTGTCAATCTTGCGCCGTCTCGGTCTCGAGCGGGATGCGGTATTCGACCCAGCGAACCTTGCCTTCTACGATGGCGTTACGGATGCTGCGCTCGACCTTCGACAGACTTGCATTGCCGGTTTTGACCTCGACAAAGACGATTTCGTCCACTTGGCCCTTCGAAGCGCCAGAAAAGGCGACAAAATCCACTGGCTTGCCCACAAAGCGTACGTCCTGAGGATCACACGGAAAGTTGGGTAGGTAGGGTGCGAGTTGCTCTGCTACCTGACCGCCAAGCGTTGCCCGGGAGCGCTTGAGCGCATCGGATCGCTCGGCCTGAAGCTGCTCTGGCAGGTGCTTTTCGGCTTCCAGACGGCCATGGCGCCTCCCCAGAAAGAGGCCTATGAGAAGCCCGCCGACAAACAGGATGGCAACTATAAACACTACTGCCAGCAAAGAAAGACTCTGTTGATTCATTATTCCAGAGCATAGCGAACAATCGGCAATTTAGCTATAATCGGATGATTATGTCGTTCTTGTTTACATCGGAAGCGGAGCTTATGGCCGCTGGTCTCAATCCAGGCGACCTCGACGCGATAATTGTTACCGGGGATGCCTACGTCGATCACAGTTCCTTCGGTACGGCGATAATCGGCCATCTTCTCGCCGCCCGTGGCTACCGCGTCGGCATACTTGCGCGCCCAGACCCCGACGACGTCGCCGCCTTCCGCCTGCTCGGCCGGCCGCGCCTTGCCTTTTTGGTAACTGCCGGCTCCGTGGACTCGATGGTCTCCAACTACACCGCCAACAAAAAGCCGCGCTCCGAGGACAATTACGCCCCGGGCGGCGACAAATCGCTCTGCTTGCGTGGCGATGGTACGGTTGGACCGGGCCTTAAAGGCAGAGCCAACGCCCGACCCGACCGTGCGCTTATTGTTTACTCAGGCATGTGCCGCCAGGCGTACAAAGGTGTACCCATCATTGCAGGCGGCCTTGAAGCAAGCCTGCGCAGACTATCCCATTACGATTATTGGTCGGACACAATCCGTAAATCGATTCTTCTCGATTCAAAAGCCGATATTCTGGTCTATGGCATGGGTGAGCGCCAGATTGTGGAGATCATGGACCGCCTCGCCCACTGTGCCAACCCCACCAAGCTTGCCCCACCTACCAACCCTGCAAAGCCTGAGGCAAAGCCAGACCTTTCCGGCATACGTGGCACTGTGCACGCCCAACACATAGGGCATACAGCGGCAACGCTGCTTGAGTCAGTCCTGGCACAAAGGCCCGATCTGCACGACGCCCTTGTGTTGCCTGATTTTTCCGTTCTTGCCGGTTCCGCTCTCGACGGTTCCGGCGAGCTTACCAAACGGGCATATGCCGAGTCGTTCTCGCTGCAATACAAGAATTCCGATCCACTTTCAGCCTCGCCGCTTATCGAGCCTTATGGAGAGCGCATCGTCATTCAAGAGCGCCCGGCGCTGCCCCTTTCGCAACAGGAAATGGATGCAGTCTATGCCCTTCCTTACGAGCGCCAGTGGCATCCGGCCTATGACGCTTTTGGCGGTGTGCCCGCCCTTACCGAAGTCAAATTCTCCCTCACCTCGTCGCGCGGCTGCTTCGGCGCCTGCTCTTTCTGCGCCCTCACCTTCCATCAGGGCAGGAACATAAGCTCCCGCAGCCGCGCCGCCATCCTCCAAGAGGCGCGCGAGCTCACTCTTCTCCCCGACTTTAAGGGCTACATCCACGACGTGGGCGGGCCCACCGCCAATTTCCGCGTGCCTGCATGCAACAAAATGGCCAAACGTGGTGCCTGCATGGACCGCCGCTGCCTTTCGCCCGAACCTTGCCCCAATCTAAAACCGGACCATCGCGACTATGTCGAGCTCTTGCGCGAACTGCGCACGGTTCCAGGGGTAAAAAAAGTGTTTGTGCGTTCCGGTGTACGTTTTGACTACGCGCTGCTCGACCCGGACGACACGTTCTTGCGCGAGCTAGTGCAGCACCATGTCTCTGGTCAACTCAAAGTAGCGCCCGAACATGTGTCGCCCAACGTCCTTGCCTTGATGGGTAAGGCGCCGCACCAGACCTTTGAGGCTTTTTCCAAAAAATATGCCGCGCTGAATGCCGAAATGGGCAAGAAGCAGTATTTGGTGCCCTATTTTATTTCTGGCCACCCTGGAGCCGACTTGTCCGCTGCACTGGAACTTGCGCTCTACCTTAAGCGTACTGGCTTTGTGCCCGACCAGGTCCAGGATTTTTACCCCACACCGGGCACGCTTGCCACTGCGATGTGGTTCTGTGGCTTCAATCCCCTAGACGGCAAACCAGTCTATGTTGCAAAGGGCGCGCACGAACGGGCACTGCAGCGGGCGCTATTACAGTTCAATAAGCCGCAGAATGCGTCGCTCGTTCGCGAGGCCTTACAAAAACTGGGCCGCACCGACTTAATCGGTACACGGCCCAGCTGTCTTGTTCGGCCCTAGTTGTTCGACCCTTCGCTTACTGGATGGTCTCCACGCGGATCATATTCGTCGTGCCCTGCTGTGCCAATGGCAAGCCTGCCACGATGACGACCTTGTCTCCAGTTTCGAGCATCCCTTCCGCCTTGCAGATCGAAATGGCCTCGTCCACTACTGCGTCCAGGCGCGTGCCTTTGCCGGAATGCATGAATGGCACGACACCCCAGTTAAGCGCCATCTGGTGATACAGCCGTTCGTCGCTCAAAAAGGCGTAAATAGGCATTCTGGGACGCAGACGCGACAGCAACCTTGCGGCGTGTCCAGTTTCCGTAAGCACAATGAGCGCCTTTGCGCCGCACAAGTAGGCAACCGAAACCGCGTTGTACGACATAATTGCCGGAATATCGCCGGTTTTTACCTCTGGAGGAATGTCACTATGGAAATCTTCATAATCGAATTGTTCCTCGACAATATCGATAATCGAGCTCATGGTCTTTACGACTTGTACTGGATACTTGCCCATCGCCGTCTCACCGGAGAGCATGACAGCGCTTGTCGAATCGAAGCAGGCGTTGGCAACATCCGACACTTCCGCACGAGTCGGCATTGGGTTTTCGATCATAGACTCGAGCATCTGCGTTGCCGTAATAACTGGTTTTGCCGCCAAATAGCACTTCTTTATGATACTCTTCTGTGCGATTGGTACCGTCTCTATTGGCATTTCTACACCCATATCGCCACGGGCAATCATGATGCCATCCGCTTCGCGGATAATCTCGTCGATATTCGCAATGCCGCGTGCAGATTCGATCTTGGCAATGAGCTTCGTTGTGGGGCGCTTCCCTGTGGAGAGCGCAAACCGCTGCACCAGACGCCGAACTTCTTCGATATCTGTCGCACAACGCACAAAGGAAAGCGCGACGTAGTCGATATCGCTGCTCACAGCCCAGGATATGTCGCTTATGTCTTTTTCCGAAAGGAAGGGAATTGGATAATCGGCCCCAGGAATGGTGAGGTGAGCTTTTGGCCGCAGTGAGCCTTCGTTTTCGATCTGTACCACAACGGCGTGAGGTTTTTTCCCAACCACTTTGCCGGTAAAATAACCATCCATCAGGATGATTTTTTGGCCAATTCCACAGATTTTATCGATGTCCGGAAGATTCGTAAATAAATGTTCAGGTGTAGGTGACTTGCTGTTCTCAATTCCATTGGCATCTTTGCTTTCTATAATGAGCTGAGCACCTGCAGCGATCGGCAGATTGGCAGTATAGCCATAAAGCCGCAAA
>OFJB01000543.1_pt1 | contig 18117 bp, 21 predicted proteins | sample 1775081 | NCBI WGS metagenome assembly OFJB01 (sample SAMN08195771, study PRJEB24354) | sludge metagenome | isolation source: initial sludge from phenol fed wastewater aerobic bioreactor | place: India: Nagpur | collected 2016-06-05 | reverse complement strand
GAGGTGGCGGAACGCTTCGGCATGGATTGGCAGATGCACGATTCGTCGCGCAAGCCGCGGGTGCTGCTGCTGGTGTCCAAGTTCGACCATTGCCTGAACGATCTTTTGTACCGCTATCGCACCGGCACGCTGCCGGTGGAGATTCCGGCGGTGGTGTCCAACCATCCCGACCTTCAGCGGGTGGTGGAATGGCACGGCATTCCCTATCACCACTTGCCGGTGACCAAGGACACCAAGGCGGAACAGGAAGCGGCCATCCTGGAAATGGTGGCACGGCTGCACATCGATCTGGTGGTGCTGGCGCGCTACATGCAGGTTCTCAGCCAGGACATGTGCAAGGCGCTGTCGTGGCGCTGCATCAACATCCACCATTCCTTCCTGCCCAGCTTCAAGGGCGCCAAGCCCTACCATCAGGCCCACACGCGCGGCGTCAAGATCATCGGCGCCACCGGCCATTACGTCACGTCCGACCTGGACGAAGGCCCGATCATCGAACAATCGGTCGAGCGTGTGGACCACACCCACACCCCCGACGATCTGGTGGCCATCGGCCGCGACATCGAGAACGTGGTGCTGGCCCGCGCCGTGCAATACCACGTCGAACACCGCGTTCTGCCCAATGGCAGCAAGACGGTGGTGTTCCGGCGTTAGCGCCTCTCGCGCTGAACTTCGGCGCGGGGGGCGGCCTCGGGCAAGGGCGGTTCGGACGGGGCCTTGGCCTCGGGCTGCGGTTCGGGTTTGGGCTCCGGCTTGGCCTCCGGCTCGTCCTGCATCCGGTTCTCGGATTGCTTCAGCGCCATCACCAATTCGCCCATCTGCTGGTACAGGGTATGGGCGGCCTGGGATTCCGACAGCACCACGCGGGCGAGATCGCTGCGCGAGGCGTACGAGCGTTCGTAGGCGTCCAGCAGATCGAACAGCGGCCGGTTGGCGTTCAGGTATTGCTCCTCGAACGCGGTGATGACCTTGGCGCTGCTGTCCGTGGCCTGTTCCAGCACCGGCACGCGGCCGCGCGCCGCGCCCAGGGCGTTATAGCTGGTGCGCACCAGTTGTTCGATGCGCGAGCGGGTGTCCATGGACTTGAAATTGGCCTCACGCGCTTTGGCGTTGGCCATCATGCCCGCCGTCAGATCGGTGCCGCCGTTCAGGGTCCAACTGGTCACCAGCATGGCTCGCTGTTCGTTGTCGTAGGGGTAAACTTCGTTGCCGTTGCTGGTGGTGCCCAGGGCGGCGCCACCGGCGTTCCAGGTGCGGGTCCGGGTGAATTCGAAGCTCAGCTTGGGCAACAGGCGGCTCAGCGCCTTGTCGCGCTCGGCCAGTTGCACCTCGATCTGCTTGGCGCTCAGCAGATAATCGGGATTTTGGCGCAACGCCCGCACCAGGGCGTTCTCGACGGTTTCCGGCTGTTCCGGCATCAGCGAGGCGGGCAGCACCTGCACCAGTTCGCCGAGGGCCTCGATCATCTTCTGCTGGACGCCGCCGAGCGTTGCCGCTTCCATCATGCAGCCGGAGCAGGCGCCCTTCAGGTGGACGTAGATCTTCTTGCCCTGGACGTCGGCCAGTTCGATGTCGCCGTGGTCGCGCTGGAGCATCGGACGGACCTCTTCCAGCACTTCTTCGATCTTGCGGATCTTCTGCACCAGCGACAGCTTGGCGGCCGGCTTCGGCGCCGCAGCGGGCTTGGCGGCTTCCGCCTGCAGCACCGGCAGGTGGCCCGGCGGCGGCGAGACTTCGCCAGGACCGGCGCGCTCGGCCTTGACCTTGGCGAGGATTTCCTCGATGCCTTCATGACAGGCCGCGCAGCCGCCGCCCGCCTTGGTGTAGAAGGTGACCTGCTCGACCGTGTTGAGGTTGTTGGCCTTGACCACGTCCTCGATCATCACGGCGTCGATGGCGAAGCACTTGCAGACCAGCGCGCCCTCTTCATGGTCGTCCGACCATTCCTCGCCGCGGTAGTTGGCGACGGCGGCCTGCAGGGCTTCGCGGCCCATCACCGAGCAGTGCATCTTTTCCGGCGGCAGACCGTCGAGGAAGTCGGCGATGTCCTGGTTGGAAACCTTTAGCGCCTCGTCCAGCGTCATGCCCTTGATCATCTCGGTCAGTGCCGACGACGAAGCGATGGCCGAGCCGCAGCCGAAGGTCTGGAAGTGCGCGTCCTCGATCACCTCGGTTTCCGGGTTCACCTTGAGCATCAGGCGCAACGCGTCGCCGCACTGGATCGAGCCGACGTCGCCGATGCCGTTGGCTTCTTCCAGCGGACCGGAGTTGCGCGGATTGAAGAAGTGTTCGCGGACCTTGTCAGAATATTCCCACATGATTGTTTCCTCAGACCGAGAACGACGAGCCGCAGGAACACTGGGCGCTGGCGTTGGGGTTGTCGAACTTGAAGCCGGTGTGGGTCAGGGTGTCGACGAAGTCGATGGTGACGTTGTCGATCATCGGCATGGTCATCGGATCGACCAGCAGCTTGACGCCGTCGACCTCGAGTTCCCAATCGTCCTCGGCCTTCTCGGCCTCCAGTTTCATGCCGTACTGCAGGCCGGAACAGCCGCCGCCGGAGATCATCAGGCGCAGGCCGATAACCGGCGTTTCGGAACCGCGGATGAAGCGTTGTACGGCCTTCGTGGCGGCGGGGGTCAGATTGATCATGGCAATTCTCCCAGGGGTGGATGAGCTATCCATTGCAAGCCCCGTGCCATCCCATAGAACAATCTCAAGCCATTGAATTCAATGTATTGTTGCGCCGCACCAGGTTTGTCGGCTTTGCAACAATCAACCCAGGACGTGTTCGTAAGCGCGCCGCATCAGGTCGCGCTCGATGGCGCTCAGCGGGCGCGCCTCGGCAATCGTGATGAAACGACCGCCCAGCCGCTCGGCAGCGGCGAACGGGGGATCGATGCTGGTGAAGCCGCCGAGCAGCACCGCCACGTCGCCGGCCGGCGTATCGACCCAGCAGTGGAAATCGGGCACTGCCTCGATCGCTCCTTCGGCCAGTCCGAGGCGGGTTTCCGCCTCGCGCAACGGCGCGCCCGGATGCGGTTGCACCGTCGGCGACCAGTCTTCCGGGCGCAGCGCCGCCGGCGCCGGCAAGGGAGAAAACAAGGCAACGCCGTCGGGCAGACAAAGGTAGCGCAAACGACCGCTGGTACCCTGCTTGTGCAGGAGGATCAAACGCGTGTCGAGGTTCATGCCGGATACTCCACGATGACCGCTTCGCCGCGCCAGGCCTGGGGCCGCCCCCAGACCTGCACGGCATCGACGTAGGCGCCGGACTGCGCGGGATGCGGCAGCAGCACCTGGTATTCGGCGAACACCCGGCCGTCCGGGAAGAAGGTCGCCTTGCCGAAACGCTCGCCGCCGCGCCAGACGGCGACGACGCTCTCCTCCTGCGAGAAGGGGTCGCGCACCGTCTCGAAGCCGGCGGCCGACCAGCGCGGCTCGTCGCCGATCGACAGACCGAGCTTGCCGACCTGCTCGCGCAGCGCCTGGCACAGCGACTCGCCGATTTCCGGGGAGGGCAGCGTCATCGCCCCTCCCCGTGACCGCTGGCGCTCAAGCCGCCGCCCGCGCCTTCTGCGCCGCCAGCAGCCGCTGGTTGGCTTCGGCCCAGGCCTGGCAGGCGTCGTAGGTCGATTGGGCGATGCCCGGAATCTCCTGGTAGGCCGCCGGCAGGCGGTCTTCCACGAGATCGTGCATCTGCGAAGCCCATTCGGAAGCGATCCGCTTCAGCTTCTTCACTTCCTTGTCGAGGGCGGCAAGTTCCTCGTCGCTCACGGCAGTCTCCTCACAGGCCGGCAACGGCCGGGTACTGGCCGATGCGCTCGAGGGCGATGCCAAGCAGCTTGTCGGCTTCGTCCTTCATTTTGGACAGGCTGGCGAAGCCGAAGCGATGCACGTCGCGCAGGGTCTTGTCGACGGCGACCAGCTTGCCGACGGTGATCAGGGCGCGGCCGAAACCTTCGTGCGTCAGGTGCACCAGCGGCACCGCCAGCAGCTTGCATTCCTTCTCGATCAGCACGGCGATCGCGTTGTAGAACGCCTTGACGCGCGAAATCGTCTCGTCGTCCGGGTCGCCGATCAGCGGGATGGTCGCCTTGCGTTCCTTGGTCATGATGAAGGGGTCGAGGATCTGCTCGACGGTCCACCCGCTGTAGGTGCCGTAGGTATCGAGCGCGCGCATCTGGCGCGCCATCTCCTTGATGAAGTCGGTCTCGAAAATCGGATCAGTGCTCATGGTGAAACTCCTTGGGGGAAATTCTTGCGGGTTGGGGCCGGGCCAGCAGTTGCGGTGCCGGCATCAGACCGGGCATCAGGCCGATGACCAGGCGGGCGAGCACGATGGCGATCAGGAAACCGATCATGGCGCCGATCGCCGTACCGCCGTCGCTGCCGTCGAGGCTGCTGCCGAGCCCCGCGCCGATCAGCATGGCCAGCGCCGGAAACAGGTAGCCGAGCAGCGCCGAAGTGGTCAGGCGGCCTTGCGGCAGGACGACGGCGACCACGTCGCCGGGTCGCAGCTCCTCGCTGGTCGGCAGCGTCAGCAGGGTCGCCGGGCGCCCCGCCGCCATCTTGCCGACGCCGCAACTGCCGCCGTGGCCGCAGGAGGAACAGCCGCTCGTTTCCATGGCGATGACGGCCTTGCCGTCGGCCACCCGCTGCACGACGCCGCGGTGTTCAAGGAGCGTGCTCATCCCTGCCAGCCCTCGTCTTCCATTGCCGCAAAGCGGTCGTCGTCCTTGCGCTGCGCGGCCAGCGCGCGGTCGATCCAGGGCACGCCGCCGTCGCGCATGGCGCCGGAAATCTCGACCAGCAGGTCGTCGATGGCATCGACCTCGCCAACGCGAATCGGCTGGATGCCTGCGGCCAGCAACTTCTTGATCGCCGAAGCGCCGATCGCCATGACATAGACCGCGGCGCAGCCGGACAGGTAACCGACCTTGGCCAGCAGCTTGTCTTCGTTGCCGTCCATCGCCTCCTCGGCGAATTCGGCGACGCCGACCAGCGTCGCCTTGTCCGGCGTCACGTCATAGACGGCGAAACCCTCGGCGGCGCCGAAGTGCTGGTTGACCCGGGTCCGGTCGGTGGAGGCGAAGGCGACGCGCAACACGGCCTGCGGCGCCTGCTTAATGGACCAGACCAGTTGCAGACGACGTGACGACATGGCGCTGTCCGACGCCATCGCGGTCGTCGCTCCAGTAGAAAGAACGATAGGCTTCGAGTTCATGGTGTTGTCCCAGCATCAAATTGGCGATATCGAACAGGGCCTGCCGCGAACCGCGGTAACCCACCCAGGTACGGGCGTAGCCGCCCATCGTGTCGTACTGCGGGAAGCCTGCCCGGAGCAGCGGCAACGCGAGCCGGCGCGCGGTATCCACCGCGTGCGAGTTGGCGATCACCAATTGCGCGCCGCCGGCGCGCGCCGCCACTTCCATGTCTTCCAGATCGCCGACGATGACCTTGGCGAGCGGCAGCGCGGCGAGGCTTTCGTGACGATGCGGGCTGACCGCCGCCACCACTTCGGCGCCCATGCCGCTCAGGAAACGCACCTGCATGCCGAGCAGGTCGGGATCGGCGGCGAGCGCGATGCGCGCGAAGCCGAGCATGAAATGGCTGTCGACCATCGCGTCCTGCAACTGGGCACGCTGCCGTTCCACCTTCGCCGGCACCTCGCGCCCGGAAATCTCCGCCAGCGCCTGGGTGAAGGCATCGCAATCGTCGAGCCCCATCAGGCCGGTGAAGCGGAAATCGGGAACGCCGGTGCGTTCCTTGAGAATGTCAGCGGCCTTGACCAGCGACGGCCCGACCACCAGGGTCGCCGCCGACTCGCCCAGCGCCTCGATCTCGACGCGCGGCGTGCCGCCGATGGTGAGTGCCGAATACTCGGCCTCGACCAGATGACCGTCGAGCGAATCACCGATGTCCGGAACCACCACCGGGCGCAGGCCGAAGGCCTCGACCCACTCCTTGATCGCCTCGATGTCGCCCGGCGTCAGCATCGCCGAGGCCAGCACATTGACCTGCTTCGGCCGCCGCCCGGCGCAATCGCTTGCCGGCACCAGCGTCCGGATCAGCGCCTCGACCGCCAGCGCGAAGCCGCTTTCCAGGCAACCCAGATAATCCGGCGTATTGACCGGGACCACCGCCACGCCAGCGAACTCCGGATGGGCGGCGCGGAATTCCTTGACCGTGCGCAGGATGTCGGTGCCCTGCGTCTCCGACAGACCGGTCGTCACCAGGCCGATGATGTCCGGCTTGCTCTTGTCGGAAAGCGTACGCAAGGCCTCGACCACGTTCTCGTCGGCGCCCATGATCGACGACACCTGATCCATCGCCGTCGTCTGCAGCGGGATCGGCTCACGGAAATGGCGCACGAAGAACACTTTGCCGAAGGCCGTGCACCCCTGCGAACCATGCATCAGCGGCAGGCTGCGGTTGAGCCCGAGAAACGCCAGCGACGCGCCAACCGGCTGGCTCACCTTCAACGGATTCACTGCCAGCGCCTTCTTGGATTGGATGATTTCGGCCATGTGGGCAACACTCCTCAGAGATTGCCCACCTCAAAGCAATGAACGCGCCAAGAAAACAAATCAATCAAAACAACAACTTGAAAACACAGCTCGTGTCACAAACCCGACAAGGGCGATGATGGACAATGCACCGGCATGGCGCATCCGCCAACACGCCGTCAGCAGGAAGACGACTCGGCGCCACAGCGTCCCTCTTCCGCCGCCGAAATGCGGCGCAAGGCTGCCGCGGAACGCAGCAGGCTCTCGCTGATCGCCTGCTTGTTGGCATAGATGCGCTGCAGCGCCCGCTGCATCCGGGCAATGCCCTCGGCGTACTGCGCGAGATCGCCGTCCGTGCTGGCGGCTGAGTGGTGTTGAGCGTGTCGCATGACATTTCCTTTGTTGAAAACCCTGAGTACAGCTTAGCCGGACATGACGATGCAATCATTACGCCATTGGTCAGTGCAGCCCACTTGCGCGTCATCGCTGGCCCGCGGAAACGGCGTCCCGGCGCCATCCGGTAGCAGATGGCGGGGCGCTCGAGCGCTCAGCAGCCGGCCAAAATTCACCCCTCGTTCATATGCGATATGCAATCTTCGATGTCGCAACGTTCTGTTTTTGCCAGCCTATCCGCCAGAAAACAGCAAGCGTGGATGAAGACAGCATGGAACCTTGCCCCTTTCAGACCAACGATCCAGGAGTGAAACCCATGAAAAAAACGGTAATGAACCTGACCCTCTGTGCAATGTTTGCCCTCCCCCTCACGGCGCTTGCCCAGCAATGGGAAGCGCTGCCGAAACAGGCGCCGAGCCCGGCCGACAACCCGCAGACGGCGGCCAAGGTGGAACTGGGCAAGACCCTGTTTTTCGATCCGCGCTTGTCCGAACACGGCACGCTGTCATGCAATTCCTGCCATAACGTGATGGGTGGCGGCGACGACAACCGGCCGAACTCGATCGGCATGCACGACGCACGCGGCGGACGCAGCGCGCCCAGCGTCTGGAACGCCGCCTTCCTCTCTGCCCAGTTCTGGGATGGCCGCGCGGCGACGCTGGAGGACCAGGCCAAAGGGCCGATCACCAATCCGATCGAGATGGGGATGAGCGACGCCAAGGTGGCGATCGAGCGGCTGCAGGCGATTCCCGACTATCTGCCGCTGTTCAAGGCGGCTTTCCCGGAATCCCGCGAGCCCCTCACCATGGATAACGTGGCGAAGGCGATTGCCGCCTACGAGCGCACGCTGATCACCCCCGACACGCCGTACGACCGCTACGTCCGCGGCGACAAAAAGGCGCTCGACGCGCAACAGCTACGCGGCATGCAGACCTTTGCCGAAGTCGGCTGCAATGCCTGCCACATGGGCGCCAACTTCAGCGGTCCGGCGCTGCCCGCCGGCGAGGGCTTCTTCATGAAGTTCCCCAACATCGCCGGCAGTGAGTACGACAAGAAGTACGACCTGCTCGCCGACACCGGCCGCCACTCGGTGACCGGCAAGGACAGCGACCGCCACCTGTGGCGGGTGCCGACCCTGCGCAACGTCGCACTGACCGCACCCTACCTGCACAACGGCGCGGTGGCGACCCTCGACGAAGCGGTGCGCTTGATGGCCAAAACGCAGTTGAACAAGGAACTGACCCCGGCCCAGGTCAAGGATCTGGTCGCTTTCCTCGGCAGCCTGGGCGGCAATTTCCCGCAACAGACGATGCCGCGCCTGCCGATGACCGCGGGCAGCAGCGTCGTGCCACCGGTCGACCCGCATCTGACGGTGAAAACGGCCAAAAAGTAAGGCGTCCTTCCCATCCCTGAGCGCATCGCTTGCGGCTCCCGCCCCGGCGGGAGCCTGCCGGCGGGCGACTCAGGTCAGATGGAGAACGACGTTGGCCGGACCCAGGCTATAGGGAACGGCAACGAAGGTGAAGCTGGCGATCAGCAGGCCGCTGCCGAGGACGACGGCAAGCAGTTCGCGGAAGAATACGGTGTCGCGGAATTTCATGGTCTGCTCCTTGGGCGCCCGAAGGGGCGTGAAGTGGATGGCTGGTTTCTGCTCTGTCGGGGACGATGCCGCTGCTGCCTGCATCGACCATGACTGCATTCTGCGCGCCCCCACCTGAACCTCACCTGAGGCGCGCGTTCACCCCGAATTCATCTGCCAGCGCCTCGCCCACCCGCTCGACGACACCTTCCCAGTCCCCGGCCCGGCTTTGCCGGAACAGCCTGGCGGCGGGATACCACGGCGTCGTCTCGCCGCTCGCCTGCCAGCGGTAGTCGGTTGCCCAAGGCAGCATCACCCACAGGGGCTTGCCGAGCGCGCCGGCCAGATGAGCGACCGCGGTATCGACGGCGATGACCAGGTCAATTTCGGCGATCAGGGCGGCGGTATCGGCGAAATCGCTCAGTTCGCCGACATGGCTGGTCAGCGCCGGGAAGGCGGCCAGGGTTTCGGCGTCGCCCGGCGCGATCTCCTTGTGCAGGGCATGGAAAGCAAAAGGCAGGCACAGCAGCGGGGCGAGGGCGGCCAACGACAGGCTGCGCGCGGTGCGCGGATTGCGGTCCTGGTAGCGGTCCGCCGCCCCCGACCAGACCAGCCCGATACGCGGCGCCCGCGCCGCGCCCAGGCGCCCGCGCCAGAGTGCCCGGCGCGCTGCTGGCACGCCCAAATAAGGGAAGACCGCCGGCACGCGGTCCGGCATCGTGCGCAGCGCGTGCGGCAGGCTCATGATCGGGCAGCGAAAATCGACCAGCGGTGCCCCATGGCCATCTTCCAGCACGGTAATCGCCCCGCCCAGGGTGGTAAACAGCTCGCATAGCGGCGCCGATGCCAGGAGCAGGACCCGGGCGCCCTGCTGTTCGGCCAGACGGGCATAGCGCGCGAACATGATCTGGTCGCCGAAGCCGACTTCCGGTTCGATCAGCAGGGTTTTTCCCGCCAGCGGCTCACCGGTCCAAAGCGGCGTTGCGGCCAGAGGCGATGTCCCGGGACGGTAGCGGCTCTGCCAGCGCGCCTCGAAGAGCGGCCAGCCGCGGGCATAATCCCCGGTGAGCAGCAGCAATTCGGCGCGCGTGTACTGGGCTTCGGCAAAATCCGGCTGGAGGCGGAGCGCCCGCTCGCAGCAGGCCTGCGCCTCGGCAAAGCGCCCGCACTCCTTGAGCAGGATCGCCTTGTTGTTCAAGGCCATCGGGTAATCGGGGCGAATCGCCAGCGCCCGGTCGTAACTGGCCAGCGCCTCGTCGACCTGGTCGAGTTCGGCGAACAGGACGCCGAGATTGAGATGGGCGTCGCCATGATCGGGGCGCAGCGCAATGGCCTGCCGGTAACTGGCGAGCGCCGCCTCGTGCTGGCGCAGTTCGCCGAGCAGGATGCCACGGTTGTTATGGACGTCAGCGGCGTTCGGGTCGATACGCAGCGCCTGCTCGTAGCTCGCCAGCGCCTCGTCGAAACGCCGCAACTCCTTGAGCAACTGGCCGCGATTGAGGTGGGCGCCGAGATAATCGGGCTTGCTCTCGATCGCCCGCGTGTAGCTGCTCAGCGCCTCGTCGACACGGCCCAGATGCGCCAACAGCAGACCGCGGTTGAGCAGCGCTTCGGGAAAGCCGGGGCACAGGGAAATCGCCCGCTCGTAAGCAGCCAGCGCCTCGTCGAAACGGTGCAGGCGGAACAGCAGGTTGCCGCGCAGGCAGTGACTATCGGGAATCGCCGGCTGCAGCGCGATCGCCGCGTCGTAATTCTGCAGCGCCTCGGCCAACTGGCCAAACCGTTCCAGCAGGCTGCCGGCGTTGAGGAAAGCCTCGACGTATTGCCGAATGTGGCCGATGACGTGCTGGTAAGCCTCCAGCGCATCAGGCAGGCGCCCGGCCTGGTGCAGCGCAATCGCCTGTTGAAAGATGGCACCGAGACTGGGTTGAGCGGATTCGCGATTCATGACCATGAGCATCCAGAGGGATAGCGGCGAGCGCCGACAAATGATCGCATCATGCCGCATGACAAGAGACTGGCCAATAGCGATCGCAGCAAGCCATGAAGATTTCCGCCGCAAGCCAGCAGCCAAGCCATTGGCAGCACTTTGAACCAAGCCGCCCCGGCGCTGCCCAATGTCATGTTCGCCGCCAGCGGAGAGGGGGAAACGCCATGGACAAACGTCAGTTCCTGCTCGATCAAATCGCCGACAAGGTGAAGGTCTTCAAGGCGGAGTCGGAAAAGCACAAGCGCCTGCATCGCCGGCTGCGTTACGCGGTCTTCCTGCTGACTTCGCTGTCGGCTCTGCTCGCCGGGCTGGCACTGAAATTTCCGGAGTCCGCCGCGGCGATCAGCGTCGTCATCCTGCTGGTTTCCGCCGGCAGCGGCGTGTTGAGCTCGGTCGAAGGCCTGCGCAAGCCTGCCGAATTGTGGATACACGAGCGCATGACCTACTACGCGCTGATGGATCTGCAACGCGAGGCGGATTTCGTCCTCGACGAGGCAAGTCCGCCGGAACTGGTCGAAAAATACTTCTTCCGCCTGCAGGAAATCCTCGGCGCCTCCAACGACAAGTGGAACCGGCAGATCGTCGGCAAGCGCGAGACACAGGCAGCGGACGCCGCCGGCGCGGACCGACCGGCGCCGGCAAACGGCTGAAGCCGGTTCAGGCCGCCAGCGCCGTTCCCGAAACGCCTTTCGCCCACGGCGCCGGTTTCCTGACCGCGGCCCACACCGGGCTTTCCATCGACAGGGCGAGCTGGCGGGCGAGTTCGCTCATGCCGGCGTAGCCGGCGTAGCCGAATTCGCGCTCCTGGTTGATGTCGAGGAAGGGAATGCGCGCCTTCAGTGCGGTGTACAGGTTGCGCCCCCCGGCGATCAGGATGTCGGCCTTATACTCGTGATAGGTCGACAACAGCGCCTTCGGGCTGCCGTCGTCGATCATCTTGGTGTCCTCGCCCATCAGTTCGCGGATGCGCGCCTTGTCCTCTTCGGTCGATTTCTTGGTACCGGTGGCAACGACTTTCATGCCGAGATCCTGCAGCGCGGAGACGATCGACCACGACTTGACGCCGCCGGTGTAGAGCAGGACGCGCTTGTCCTTGAGGCGGGCGCGCCAGGGTTCGAGCGCGGCGTGCGCCTTGGCTTCCTCGCGGGCGATCACCGCCTCGGTGCGGGCGATCAGGTCGGGGTCGCCGATCAGCCGGGCGAAGTCGCGCAGCGCGTTGGAGACGTCCTGGACGCCGTAGAAGCTGCCTTCGAAGTAGGGCTGGCCGTAGTTTTCCTGCATCTTGCGGGCGACGTTGAGCAGGGCCTTGGCGCAGACCACCATGTTCACCTTCGCCCGGTGCATGGTCTGCACCTCGTGGAAGCGGGAATCGCCGGACAGCGTGCACAGGATGCGGTAGCCGAGTTCGTCGAACAGCGGTGCGACGTGCCAGAACTCGCCGGCGATGTTGTACTCGCCGATCAGGTTGATGTCGTAGGTCGGCAGGCCGTCCGGGCGCGGCTTCGCCGGTTCCGGTTCGCGCGTGCCGATGACGTGCTTGAACATCGCTTCGCCGGCCAGGCGGTTGCCGAGGTTCTTGGTACCGTAGAAACCGGCCGCGTCGACCGGCACCACGGGCACGCCCCAGCGCTCGGTGGCGGCCTTGCAGACCGCCTCGACATCGTCGCCGATGAGCGCGGTGACGCAGGTGTTGTAGATGAAGACGGCGGCCGGCGCGTAGCTGTCGATCGCCTGCTTGATCGCATGGAACAGGCGTTTCTCGCTGCGCCCCATGACGACGTCGGTTTCCGACAGATCGGTGGTCATGCCGATCTTGTACAAGGTAACGCCCGAGGAGCGCGCGCCGCGGTTATCCCACGAAGACCCGGCGCAGGCGATCGGCCCGTGCACGATGTGGGCGACGTCGGCGATCGGCAAGAGCGCAATCTGCGCGCCGTCGAAGGCGCAACCGCCAGCCGTGGCGCCGGGCTTGGGCTTGGCACAGCCCGACTTTTCCTTGTGGTTGTGGCTGCAGGCGGGCTCGTCGAGCAGGGCCTGGATTTCGCTGGTTTTCATGCGCATCTCCGGTAGTCCGCAGACTACTTAGCAAGATGGGTGCCACGCGCCAAGCCACTGATTTTCAAGAATTAGTAGCCAGACAAGGCTTGTCGCCTTTGCGACAAGCCTTGTCCTTGCTCAGACGCGCAGGCTGGCGCCGAGCTTTTCCAGCAGCTTGGGGCCGAGCCCCTTGACCCGCAGCAGGTCGGCGACCGAGGCGTAAGGACGGCCGGCGACGATCGCCGCCGCGACGGCGCGGCTGAGCCCCTTGAGCGCTGCCAGTTCTTCGACGCTCGCCGCGTTGACCGAGACCGTGGCGGCCTGCGCCGCGACAGCCGGCGCTTTCGTTGCCTTCTTCGCCGCCGGCTTGGCAGGCGAGGCGGTCGGCGCTGGTGCTACAGCGGCGGATGCCACCGCTGCGACCAGCGGCAGGTTGCGGTAATCGCGCGTCAGGTAGCCGCTTGCCGTCCATTCGCGCAGCATCACGGTCAGCGCCGCGCCGGCCGGGTCGACCGCCGGCACCGTGTAGCGGCAATCCGACCAGGCTTCGCCGCCGGCCAATTGACCGAGGACCAGGCTGGCCACCGGCGTGCCGGTCCAGGCGCCACCGGCGTAGGGGCTGTCCAGCGCCCACACTTCGAGCGCCAGCGTGCCGCTGAGATTGTCGGCGGCGCGCGGATTGGCGATGCTTTCGATGACGATCTCGGCGAGCCCATCGGCGATCCGGCAGTCGAGCGCGCCGCCCAGCGTCGGCTGGACGAAGTACTGGGGCGTCGGATAGATCGCCAGGTCGCGGACCTCGACGCCACCATCGGTGTCACCGGAAACCAGCATCAGCGCCATCGTGAAGGCGTCGTGTCCGGCCGGCGGCAAGGCAGCAACGCAGGCATCGACATTGAAACAGCCGGGCAACGGCTGCAGCGGAAATTCGCCGACCTTGACGCCGGCCGGTGCGCGCTCGGCAAATCCGGCGCTGCTCGCCCACAGTTGCAGCGACCAGGTGCTGCCATCCTGCAGATCGCTGGCGGCGAGCGTGACTTCGGCGTTGAGATGGACGCTATCGCCAGCGAAGCGATAGCCATGGTTGGCACCGAGGGCGGTAGCCGGGGACGAGGTTGCGGACACGGTCTTCTCCGGGAAAAAGGCCGCGCATTATAGACCGCAAAATATTTAAATCAATCAATCGCTTAAGGCGATTTTTTATGCACAATGAAGGTGCATCCAAAAAACCTCGCTTGTCGCAAAAACGACAGATGGCCGGTTTCCCGGCCATCCGGCGTCACAGCGCCTGGAAGGCGAAGATCGCCATGCAGGTGGGCGGGAAGGCGGCCAGGAAGAGACCGACGAAACTGATCGACTCGTCGTCGAAATAGCCCTTCAGGATGGCGACGCCGGCCGGGTTCGGCGCGTTGGCGATGACCGTCAGGCCACCGCCGGTCACCGCGCCGGCGACGATCGCGTACTTGAACTCCATCGACACGCCGTCAACCAGCGAGGCCAGGTAGGTCAAGGCGGCGTTGTCGGTCACCGCGGTCAGCGCGGTGGCCAGGAAGTAGAGCACGGTCGGCTCGACCCCGGTCAGCGCCGCCTGCAGCCACCATTGCTGCAAGCCACCGAGGACCACCAGGCCGGCGAGGAAGAAGGCGACCATCAGGCCTTCGCGCAGGATCAGCCGCTCCTGGTGCCGCTTGTAGGCTTCGGTGTAGCCGAGGAAAAAAAGGAACAGGCCCATGAAGACCACGGCATGGTGGGCAAAGAGGACGACGCCGACGAGGAAGATGACGTGCACCGAAGTCACCGCCACCGGCACCACTGAGCCGCTTTTGCCACCGAGCGCGCCCTTGCCGGAAAGTTCCTGGCGGAACATCCAGGTCAGCACCGCGGCGTTGGCGAAGACGGCGACGGCGGATTTCCAGCCGAAATGGGAAATCATGAACAAGGTGTCCCATTGCCACTTGGCGGCGACCATCAGCACCGGCGGCGCCGCGAAGTGGGTCAGCGTGCCGCCGATCGAGACGTTGACGAAGAGGACGCCGATGGTCGCGTACTTGAGGCGGGTCGACAGCCCCTGCTGGAAGAAACGGTCACGCAGCATCAAGGCCGCCAGCGTCATTGCCGCCGGTTCGGTGATGAAGGAACCGAGCATCGGCACCACGGCCATGCACAGGAAATAGGTGGATAGCGCCCGGTTCATCGGGATCATCGCCGCCGCCTGCTGGATCAGCGCCGCGACGGCGACCAGGATCGGCCGGCTGGCGGCCATCACCATGATCACGAAGACGAACATCGGCTCGGTGAAATTGCGCCCTTCCAGGTAATGCACCGCGGCATTCTGCCCGGACAACAGGAACAGCGAGGCGATCAGGACGAAAGCCCAGAAACCGAACACCACCTCGACCTCGGCCAGCAGGTGCCAGAGCCCGGCATGGCGGGGATTGATGTGGGCGAGATGAGCGAAGAACTTGGTCGAGAAGGTGTGCAGCACGGCGATCGCGAAGATCACCGTGGCGACGATTTCCGGGGCACCAATCCCGCCGCCGGCAGCAGCGGGTGGCGCGATTTCGGAACTGGCGAAGGCCAGGGTAGGCAGGGACAACAGGGACAGCGCGAGAAAACGTAGCATGGTGGATGGCGACCAGGAAATATTAGGAAAACCGGATGTATTGTCGACTGCCCGACTCAAGTTTTCAACAGTTCAAAACGCATTTACGGCAATTCATTCCTCATCGTCGTCGGCGTCCTTGCGCGGCACGGTCGCCGGATCGCAGATGATGGCCCGGTAGATCTCGACGCGGTCGCCGGGGCGCAAGGCGCTGTCGAGCTTGGACAGCTTGCCGAAAACGCCGACCTTCTGCACGTCGAGATCGATCTGCGGAAACTGCTTGAGAATGCCGGAGCGCTCGATCGCCTCGCGGATCGTCGCGCTGTCGGGCACTTCGATGTTGAGCCAGATTTGCTGGCCGGGTTCGGAATAGGCAACGCCGATCTGCATGGCGATTCTCCTTAAGCGGTGGCCGGCGTGGCGGCCGCCTGGGCGCGCGCGGCCAGTTTCTGATCGATGATGCGCTTGCCGGCCAGCATGAAGCCGAGCACGGCGAAGCCCCCGGGCGGCAGGATCATCAGCAGCGCGCCGCCGTAACCGGGCACCTGCACTTCGAGGAAGGCAAAGGCCGGGCCGAGCAGTTGCGAGGCCTGCGCGAACAGCGTGCCGCTGCCGAGAAACTCGCGCACCAGGCCGATCAGCGTCAGCGCGCCGGTGAAACCGATGCCCATCGCCAAGCCATCGACGGCGCTCGCCAGCACGCCGTTCTTCACCGCGTAGGCTTCGGCCCGGCCGAGGATGGCGCAATTGACGACGATCAGCGCGATGAACAGGCCGAGTACCTTGTACAGCCCATGCACCCAGGCATTCATCGCCAGGTCGACGATGGTCACCAAGGTAGCGATGAGGACGACGAAGACCGGGATGCGCACCTGGTCGCTGACCGTCTTGCGGATGATCGAGACCAGGATGTTCGACACCACCAGCACCGCCGTCGTCGCCAGCCCCATGCCCAGGCCGTTGGTGCCGCTCGTGGTCACCGCCATGGTCGGACACAGCGCCAGCATCTGGGCGAAGACGACGTTCTGCTCCCAGAGGCCGTCCTTGACGATGGTTCCGTAGTTGTTGTCGCTCATGATCCGCTCCCGGCCGTGATGTCCTGCTTGCGGGCGGCGTAGAACTCGAGCCCGCCCTTGACCGCCTTGACCACCGCGCGCGGCGTGATGGTAGCGCCGGCAAACTGGTCGAAGACCCCGTTATCCTTCTTGACGCCCCACTTCTCCGGCGCCGGATCGCCCAGCGACTTGCCGTTGAAGTCGAGCACCCAGTCGTCCTTCTTGACGTCGATCTTGTCGCCCAGGCCGGGCGTCTCGCTGTGCTTGAGGATGCGCACGCCGAGCATGCGGCCGTCGGCGTCGACCGCCATCAGGATCTGGATCTCGCCGCCGTAGCCGCGTTCCGCCACCTTGAACAGCGCCGCCTTCAGCTCGCTGCCATGGCGGGCGCGATAGACGGTAACGGTCTTGCCGTCCCGCTCGAGTTCGACCGTGTCCTTGAGGAAGTCGTTGTCGGCCAGCCCGGCCGGCAGCACTTCCGACAGCGAATCGCGCAGATCCTTCGCTTCGGCGGCGGCAATCGCTGGTCCGGTCTGGCCGGAGACCGCTGCCAGGGAGGCGCTGGCGAGCAGTGCGATGGTGCCGAGCAGGATCGGCTGGTAAGCCAGTTTGTCGCGCAGGGTATCGAGGTTCATGTCAGGCGTTCTCCGGAATGTCGAGCGGCCGGCCCTTGCGGTCGCGACCGAGGACGCGCGGCTTGACGAAACGGTCGATGACCGGCGTCAGCGCGTTCATCAGCAGCACGGCGAAGGCCATCCCTTCCGGGTAGCCGCCGAAGCTGCGGATCACCCAGGTCAGGAAGCCGACGCCGAGGCCGAAGATCAATTGCCCCGTCGCCGTGTTCGGCGAAGTGACGTAATCGGTGGCGATGAAGAAGGCGCCGAGCACCAGCGCCCCGGACAGCAGGTGCGCCTCGGGCGCCAGGAAACGCGCCGGATCGACGCCATGGGCGATCGCCGCCGGCAGCGCGACGCCGAGGAAGACGCCGAGCGGCGCATGCCAGGTGATGACGCGCGTCACCAGCAGGTAGAGGCCGCCAGCTAGCAGCAGCAAGGCCGCCGACTCGCCGAAACTGCCGGCGCGCAAGCCGACCCAGGACAGCGCCGGGGCATTGCCCAGCGCGTGCAGCAAATCGGTCCCGCGCGCCAGCTCGGTCTTGGTATGACCGAGCAGCGTGGCGCTGGTCATTGCATCAGGCACCGGCAAGCTGGTCAGGAAGATGCGCAGGCCGGTGATGAAATCCGGCGGCACCGTCGTCGCCATCGCTTCCGGCAACACCCACTGCGTCAGCGGCAACGGGAAGGAGACGAGCAGCGCGACGCGGGCGACCATCGCCGGGTTGAAGACATTCTGGCCAACCCCGCCGAACACCTGCTTGCCGATGACGATGGCGATGAACCCGCCGACCACCGCCACCCACCACGGCGCCCAGGGCGGCAGCGTCATCGCCAGCAGCCAGCCGGTGAGCACCGCCGAACCGTCGAACAGCGTGCGCCGGATGCGCGCATTGCCGGCCAGCTTGAGCGACAGCGCCTCGAAACCGACGCAGGACAGGATGGTCAGCAGCCACAGGAAAAACGACGGCCAGCCGTAGAGCCAGAAACCGTACAAGGTTGCCGGCACCAGCGCGAACTGGACGCGCAACATCGTCCGGCCGACCGAATTGCCGCCGTGGGCATGGGGCGAAGCCACGGGCTGGGTGGTGATGGAGAGGGGAGTCATGAGGGGGTTCCTCGTTGGGGTGCTTGGTATTCGGGAGTTGCTTGCGAATCTGCTTGCTGAACCGCGGTTTTCCACGCCGGACGGGCGGGCGTGTTTGCTTGCTGAGCCGCTGGGTTCCGCCGTTGACCGGCGGGCGAATTTGGTTTCTTGACTGCCGGGTTCCGCGCCTGACGCGCGGGCGTACTTTCTTCTTGTTTCGCCAAGAAGAAAGTAGCCAAAGAAGAAGGCGACCC
>OFJB01000541.1_pt1 | contig 18165 bp, 16 predicted proteins | sample 1775081 | NCBI WGS metagenome assembly OFJB01 (sample SAMN08195771, study PRJEB24354) | sludge metagenome | isolation source: initial sludge from phenol fed wastewater aerobic bioreactor | place: India: Nagpur | collected 2016-06-05 | reverse complement strand
TGGCGCGGCAATTGCTGGACGAAGGCCGGGACGTGCACATCCACGTCGGTCAGGGCGATGTGCCGGTGGCCGAGGTGCGGCGCATCCTGGGTCCGCGGCCGTTGCTTGGGCTGTCGGCCGCCACCGTGGCGCAATGCGCTGCCGCGCGGGCCAATGGCTGCGTCGATCTGATCGGGCTTTCGCCGGCCTTCGACACCGCCACCAAGCCGGACGCCGGCGCGGGCCTGGGCCTGGACGGCGTGCGCGCCCTGGCCGCGCAGGCCGGCCTGCCCTGTGTCGCCATCGGCGGCATCGACGTGGCGCGCGCGACCCTGCTGCGCGGCAGCGGCGTGGTCGGGGTGTGCGTGGTGTCGGCAATTTGCAGCGCGGCCGATCCGCAAGTGGCGGCCAGTGCGCTCTACGCCGCGTTCGCGGGTCGCGCGCCCAACTGAGCGTCGGCGCGGCCGCCGTGGCGGCAGGCCTCGGGGGTTTGCCCCGTCCATAGGCGAAAGGCGCGGGCAAAGCTCTTGTCGCTGCCAAAACCCACCTCGCGCGCGATCTGCTTGACGGGCCGCTGGCTGCGCTGCAGCAGTTCGACCGCGCGCGCCTGGCGCTGCTCGTCCTTGAGGGCTTGCAAGGCCATGCCCTCGGCCGCCAGCTGCCGGTGCAGGCTGCGCGGTGACAAGGCCAGCGCGGCCGCCAGCGATTGCGCCGTGTGCGCCAGATCGGCCTGCAGCAGTTGGCGCACCCGCAGCGCCAGCAGGCGGTCGCGCCGGTAGGGCCGCACCATCAGCGGCAGGGCGCGGTGCAGCATCTGGTCGAGCGCGGCGTTGTCGCGGCGCAAGGGCAAGTCGAGGTAGCGGGCGTCGAAGCGCAGGGCGGCGGCGGGTGCGTCGAACACCACCGGGCCCGGAAACAGCCGGGCATAGACCTCGGCATGCGGTGGCGCGGCAAAGGGAAAGTCGGCCGACTGCAGAGGGATGCGCGAGTCGGTCCACCAGCAGGCCAGGCCGTGCACGTTGCGCAGCAGCGAGAGCAGGGCGAACTCGCGCGGTGCCGTGGCGGGCAGCTGGCCCGTCAGTTGCACGCTGGCGCGGTCGCCCGCCACCGCCAGCCGCAATTGAACGTCCGACGTCAGCAGGCCGTGGTGGCGGCACCAGCGCGTCAGCGCCACGCCCAGCGTGGGGGCCCCCTGCGAGGCGCGTGCCAGCATGCCGTAGCTGCCCCAAGGCAGGCGGCGGTGAAACCAGCCGGGCGCCTCGTCGTCCAGTTCCTGCATGGCCGCAAAGCACAGGCGCTCGAACTGCAGGGCGCTGACGTACCCCGCCTCTGCCGCCCCGGTGGGTGTCGTGATTTGTGCCTTGGCCAGGGCGGCATCGGCATCCAGGCCGCGCTGCGCGTAGGCTTGTACGATGGCGCGGACGAACGCCATCGGCGTGCCGGTGTGCGCCGCTGCGCCGGGCGCGGCCCCGGTTGGATCGGGTGAGATCATGAACGATGGCTGGATTTGCAACCATTTTGTCATTTCACTCACGGCCTTGGCGGCGTAAGCTGCGCCGACAGGCGGAACGTGCGCGTGTGATGAGCCGCGCCTGCCGACGCCAGCGGAGACAAGCACCATGAGCAGCCAGCAAACCTTGACCCACAGCCACGCCCAGGGCGCCACCCGCCCGGCCCTGATCGAGCAGACCATCGGCGCCTTCTTCGACGACATGGTCGCGCGCTTTCCCGAGCGCGAAGCTCTGGTGTCGGCGCACCAGAAGCGCCGCTACACCTATCGCCAGTTGCAGACCGAGTCGCGCCGCCTGGCCAGCGCCTTGCTGGCGCTGGGCCTGAAGCCGGGCGATCGCATCGGCATCTGGTCGCACAACAATGCCGAATGGGTGTTGATGCAACTGGCCACCGCCATGGCGGGGCTGGTGCTGGTCAACATCAACCCGGCCTACCGCACGGCCGAGGTGGAATACGCGCTCAACAAGGTGGCGTGCAAGGCGCTGGTCACCATGCCGCGCTTCAAGACCAGCGACTACCTGGGCATGCTGCGCGAGCTGGCGCCCGAGTGGGCGCACGCCAAGGCAGGCGAGGCCCTGCAGTCCAAGACCCTGCCGCATCTGCAACACGTGTTCTGGATCGACGTCGAAGGCGAAGGAGCGGACGAAGCGGGCTTCAGCCGCTTTTCGGCGCTGCTGAAGACCGGCGACCCGCAGGATGCGCGCCTGGCGCAGGTGGCGCGGCTGCTGCACAACCAGGATGCCATCAACATCCAGTTCACCAGCGGCACCACCGGTTTTCCCAAGGGCGCCACGCTGACGCACCGCAACATCCTGAACAACGGCTTTTTCATCGGCGAGGCGATGAAGCTGACCGAGGCGGACCGCTTGTGCATCCCTGTGCCGCTGTACCACTGCTTCGGCATGGTGCTGGGCAACCTGGCGGTGCTCACGCACGGTGGCTGCATCGTCTATCCCAACGATGCCTTCGAGCCCGTGTCGGTGCTGCAGGCCGTGCAGGACGAACAGTGCACCGGCCTGCACGGCGTGCCGACCATGTTCATCGCCGAGCTCGACCACCCGCGCTTCAAGGAGTTCAACTTGTCCACCCTGCGCACCGGCATCATGGCCGGCAGCCCGTGTCCGATTGAGGTGATGAAGCGCGTGCAAAGCGAGATGAACATGCGCGAGGTGACCATCGCCTACGGCATGACCGAGACCAGCCCGGTGAGCTGCCAAAGCTCCACCGACACCCCGCTGGACAAGCGCGTGTCCACCGTCGGCCTGGTGCAACCGCACCTGGAGATCAAGATCATCGACCCCGAAAGCGGCCAGGCCGTGCCCGTGGGCGAGCGCGGCGAGTTCTGCACCAGGGGCTATTCCGTCATGCAGGGCTATTGGGAAGACCCGGCGCGCACGGCCGAGGCGATCGACGCCGAGGGCTGGATGCACACGGGCGACCTGGCCACGATGGATGCCGAGGGCTACGTCAACATCGTCGGCCGCATCAAGGACATGGTGATCCGCGGAGGCGAGAACGTGTACCCGCGCGAGATCGAGGAATTCCTGTATCGTCATCCCAAGGTGCAGGATGTGCAGGTGGTGGGCCTGCCCGACCTCAAGTACGGCGAAGAGCTGTGCGCCTGGATCATCGCCAAGCCGGGTCAGCCGTTGAGCGAAGACGAGGTGCGCGAATTCTGCAAGGGCCGGATCGCGCACTACAAGGTGCCGCGCTACATCAAGTTCGTGGCCGAATTTCCGATGACGGTGACCGGCAAGATCCAGAAATTCAAGATCCGCGAGGCGATGGTGCAGGAGCTTGGACTTTCAGAGCGAAAAACGGCTTGAGCGCCCGTGTGACCAGCGCAGATAGCTATCCAATCAATAGTAAAGGTCTTTCATGCCCCTGATTCACTCCAAGCTCAATGCCCGTTCGGCCGATTTCCAGGCCAATGCCGACGCCATGCGCGTGCTGGTCACCGACCTTCATGCCCAGGTCGCCAGAGTCGGGCAGGGCGGGGGCGAGGCCGCGCGCAAGAAGCACATGGACCGCGGCAAGCTGCTGCCGCGCGTGCGGGTGCAGATGCTGCTGGACCCCGGCACGCCCTTTCTGGAGATCGCGCCGCTGGCCGCGCTGCACATGTATCCCGACCGCGATGGTTCGGACGCCGCGCCGGCCGCCGGCCTGGTCGCCGGCATCGGCCGCGTGTCGGGTGTGGACTGCATGATCGTCTGTAACGACGCCACGGTGAAGGGCGGCACCTACTACCCGATGACCGTCAAGAAGCACCTGCGCGCGCAGGAGATCGCCCAGCAGAACCGCCTGCCCTGCATCTACCTGGTCGATTCGGGCGGCGCCAACCTGCCCAACCAGGACGAGGTGTTCCCGGACCGCGAGCACTTCGGCCGCATCTTCTACAACCAGGCCAACATGAGCGCCGAGGGCATTGCGCAGATCGCCGTCGTCATGGGCAGTTGCACCGCCGGCGGCGCCTATGTGCCGGCGATGAGCGACGAGACCATCATCGTCAAGAACCAGGGCACCATCTTCCTGGGTGGCCCGCCGCTGGTCAAGGCCGCCACCGGCGAGGTGGTCACGGCCGAAGACCTGGGCGGCGGCGACGTGCACACCCGCCTGTCGGGCGTGGCCGACCATCTGGCGCAAAACGACACCCACGCGCTGGCCCTGGCGCGCGAGGTGGTGGCGCACCTGAACCGCGGCAAGACGCGCGCCGCCGTGCTGCGCGATCCGGTGCCGCCCAAGTACGCGCCCGAGGAGCTGTACGGCGTGATCCCCACCGACACGCGCAAGCCCTTCGACGTGCGCGAGATCATCGCCCGCATCGTGGATGGCAGCGAGTTTCAGGAGTTCAAGGCGCGCTTCGGCACCACGCTGGTGTGCGGCTTCGCGCACATCGAGGGCATGCCGGTGGGCATCGTCGCCAACAACGGCATCCTGTTCTCCGAGTCGGCTCAAAAGGGCGCCCACTTCATCGAGCTGTGCTGCCAGCGCAAGATTGCGCTGGTCTTCCTGCAGAACATCACCGGCTTCATGGTCGGGCGCAAGGTCGAGAACGAAGGCATCGCGCGCCACGGCGCCAAGCTGGTCACGGCCGTGGCCACGGCCAACGTGCCCAAGTTCACCATCATCATCGGCGGCTCCTTTGGCGCCGGCAACTACGGCATGTGTGGGCGCGCCTACAGCCCGCGCTTTCTGTGGATGTGGCCCAACGCGCGCATCAGCGTGATGGGCGGCGAGCAGGCCGCCAGCGTGCTGGCCACGGTCCGGCGCGACGGCATCGAGGCCAAGGGCGGGCAGTGGTCTGCCGCCGAGGAAGAAGCCTTCAAGGCCCCGATCCGCCAGCAATACGAGCAGCAGGGCCATCCCTACTACGCCACGGCGCGGCTGTGGGACGACGGCGTCATCGACCCGGCCGACACGCGCCGCGTGCTGGCGCTGGGCCTGTCGGCGGCGCAGAACGCGCCGGTGCCGGACGTCCGGTTTGGCGTGTTCCGCATGTGATGTGTGCGATGGCGGACCACGCGGCATTGCCGACTCATCATGCGAACCCCGGTCGACATGAATGACGTGCTGACCACGGTCATGCCGGCGGGCGTGCCGCGGCATGGCGGCTGCAACGGCAGCCGGGCCACGCATCGCGGCTGGCGCGCCAGGAGGTTCTGATGACGATCGCACCCCGCTTCGCCGGGTTCTGGCGCCATCTTGCCGCGCTGGCCCTGCTGCTGGCCGCTGCCCACGCCGGTGCCGCGACCAGCGCGCCGCAGCGCATCCAGCTGGCGGGCAGTCCCGAGCCCACCCTGGTGGCGCACTGGTGGCCCGCGGCCGGCCCGGGGGCGCACCCGGCGGTCATCGGACTGCACGGCTGCGGGGGCCTGTACAACCGCAAGGGCGCACTCAGCGCGCGCTTTCGCGAATACGCCGAGCGTTGGCACGCCGCCGGCTACTCGGTGCTGCTGCCCGACAGCTGGACCACGCACGGCCACCGGCGGGTCTGCCAGGCGCCGTATGACCAGCGCCATCACTACAGCGCCCAGCGCCAGGCCGACGTGCGGGCGGCCGTGGCCTGGCTGCACGCCCAGCCCGACGTGGATGCGGCGCGCGTCGCGCTGGTGGGCTGGTCCAACGGCGCCAGCACCGCCTTGCGGGCCATCGACCCGGCGCGCGGGCCGGTCCCCGAGCTGGCGGGGGTCGCGGTGTTCTACCCCGGTTGCGCACCGCTGATGCGGCGCTCTGCGGTGCTGGCCCCCGTGCCGCTGCTCATGCAGCTCGGCGCCGACGACAACTGGACGCCGGCTGCCCCTTGCACTGCACTGGCGGTGCGCCTGCAGCAGGCCGGCCACGACGTGACCCTGCGCGTGTACGAGGGCAGCGTGCACGGCTTCGATGGCACCGAGCCCCTGCGCATCCGCGCCGACGTGCCCAACGGCGCCGATCCGCACCACATCCGGCAGGGCGGCAACCCGCAGGCGCGCGCAGCCGCCATCGACGAGCTGCAGGCCTTCATGCAGCGCGTGCTGGTGCCGAAAGGCCGGTCGTGAACCCGATCACCCACTTCAGTCAGCTGGCTCGCTACAACGTCTGGGCCACGGCGCGCCTGCTCGATGCCGTGGCCAGCCTGGGCGACGAGGACTATCGGTGCGACCTCGGGCTGTTCTTTCGCAGCATCCACGGCACCTTGAACCATCTGCTGGTGGGCGAGCATCACATCTGGTTTCCGCGGTTTGCCGAAGGACGCTCGCCCAGCCTGGCGCTCAACGCCGAGCTCGAACCCGAGCGTCAGGCGCTGGATGCGCGCCTGCGCGCCGGCAGCGTGCGCTGGGAGCCGCTGATCGCCACCCTCGACGCGGCGCGCTTTGACGGCACGCTGGACTACATCACCACCAAGGGCGTGCCGGTGTCGCTGCCTTTCGCGGCCACCCTGGCGCACGTGTTCAACCACGGCACGCACCACCGCGGGCAGATCACGGCGGTGCTCACGCGCTTGCGCCAGCCCTGTCCTGAACTCGACCTCGTCATCATGTTGCAACACAACCAAGCCAAGCCATGACCGCCGACATCCGCATCGACGTCTTCAGCCCCGTCGCCACCATCACGCTCAGCCGCCCGGAGGTGCGCAACGCCTTCAACGACGCCGTCATCGCCCGCCTGTCCGAGGCTTTCGTGCAGCTCGGCGAGCGCGCCGACGTGCGCGCCATCGTGCTGGCCGCCGAGGGCCCGGCCTTCTGCGCCGGCGCCGACCTGAACTGGATGCGCCGCATGGCGGACTACACGCGCGAGGAGAACCTGCAGGATGCCGCCCAGCTGGCCTTCATGCTGCGCGCCATCTACGAATGCCCCAAGCCCACGGTGGCGCGCATCCAGGGCGACGTCTACGCCGGCGGCATGGGGTTGGTGGCGGCCTGCGACGTGGCGGTCAGCGTGGACAGCGCGCACTACTGCCTCAGTGAGGTCAAGCTGGGCCTGATCCCGGCCACCATCAGTCCCTACGTCATCCGCGCCATGGGGCCGCGTGCGGCGCACCGCTGGTTCCTGACGGCCGAACGCTTTGACGCCGCCGAGGCGCTGCGCATCGGTTTCGTGCACGAGGTGGTGGCGGCCGAGCAGCTGGACGCGACGGTGGGCGCGATCGTGCGCGCGCTCACCAGCGCCAGCCCCCATGCCGTGCGCAGCGCCAAGCGCCTGGTGCAGGATGTGGCGGGGCGCGACATCACGCGCCTGCTGATCGAGCGCACCGTGGAGGGCATTGCCGACATCCGCGCCAGCGACGAGGGCAAGGAGGGCGTGCAGAGCTTTCTGCAAAAGCGCAAGCCCGGCTGGTTGAATGTCTGATTCTTCAAGTGTTTTTGGCCTCCAGCGCTCGTCCATCAAGCGCAGGAAGCTATTAAAAATGTAGTTACCGTCCATGCAAGACCTGATCGCCCAGATCGTCCAGTGGCTGCACGCCATGGGCATCCACCCGGATGCCGGCACCGCCGCGGCCGTGGGCAGCGCCGCCGGCAAGGTGGGTGCGGCCGTCAGCCAGGCGACGGCCAGGATGGACCTGCCCAGCCTGCTGGCACTGGCCGCCGCGCTGGGATGGGCCAGCGGCTTTCGGCTGTACGCGGTGGTGTTCATCACCGGAGCGATGGGGGCCGCAGGCTGGATCGGGCTGCCGCCTGGCCTGCATCTGCTGGCGCACCCGGCGGTGCTGGCGGCCAGCGGCTTCATGATGATCGTCGAGTTTTTTGCCGACAAGATTCCCTGGGTGGACAGCCTGTGGGACACGGTGCACAGCGTCATTCGCATTCCCGCTGGCGCGCTGTTGGCCGCCAGCGTGTTCGGCGCCGACTCGGGCACCATGGGCCTGGTGGCGGGCCTGCTGGGCGGCTCGCTGGCGGCCACCTCGTTCGCCACCAAGGCCACCACCCGAGCGGCCATCAACACCAGCCCCGAGCCGTTCAGCAACTGGGGCGCTTCATTCTTCGAGGACGGTCTGGCGGTGGCCGTGATGTGGCTGGCCACCCAGCATCCGCTGCTGTTTGGCGTGGCGCTGGCTGTGATGCTGGCGGTGTCGGCGCTGCTGCTGGTGGTGTTGTTCAAGTTTCTGCAAGTCGTGCTGCGCAAGTTGCGGCATTTTTTCAACTCCGGATCTGCCGCATGGCAGACCAAGCCGCAAGGACACCCATGACGCCCGACGCCGTGATTTCGGAACCCTCCGCCGCTCGTGCCGGCGCACCCTCCACACCAGCCGCCGCGCGCTGGACCCTGGACGCCGTGGCGGCGCTGCTCGATCTGCCCTTCATGGACCTCATGCACCGCGCCCAGCAGGTGCACCGCCAGCATTTCGATGCCAACGCGGTGCAACTGTCCACCCTGCTGTCGATCAAGACCGGCGGCTGCGAGGAGGACTGCGCCTACTGCCCGCAGTCGGCGCACTACGACACCGGCGTCCAGGCCGAGAAGCTGATGGCCATGGATCAGGTGCTCGCGGCCGCACAAGCCGCCCAGGCCAGTGGTGCCACGCGCTTTTGCATGGGCGCGGCCTGGCGCTCGCCCAAACCGCGGCACCTGCAGCAGATGCGGGAGATGATCTCGGCCGTGAAGGCCCTGGGCCTGGAGACCTGCCTGACCGCCGGCATGCTGGAGGATGGCCAGGCCGAGGCCTTGCGCGATGCGGGGCTGGACTACTACAACCACAACCTCGATACCGCGCCCGAGTTCTACGGCCAGATCATCACCACGCGCAGCTACCAGGACCGGCTGGACACGCTCGAGCGCGTGCGCGCGGCGGGCCTGTCCACCTGCTGTGGCGGCATCGTCGGCATGGGCGAGACCCGCCGCCAGCGCGCCGGCCTGATTGCGCAACTGGCCAACCTCAACCCCTATCCCGATTCGGTGCCCATCAACAACCTGGTGCAGGTGGCGGGCACGCCCCTGGCGGGCACGCCCGAGCTGGATCCGTTCGAGTTCATCCGCACCATTGCCGCCGCCCGCATCACCATGCCGCGCGCCATGGTGCGCCTGTCGGCCGGGCGCGAAGCCATGTCGGAGCAAACCCAGGCACTGTGCTTCCTGGCGGGGGCCAATTCCATCTTCTATGGCGACCGCCTGCTGACCACCCACAATCCGCAGGCCGAGGCCGACCGGGCCCTGCTGGCGCGCCTGGGCATGCGCGCAGAGTGCTCGTCCGCCTTGCCGGCGTGACGCCTTCATTCGCCAAGCGGCCGCTCGTTCTTCAGCCAATCACCCCAGGGCTTGCATCATGTTTACCAAAATCCTCATTGCCAACCGCGGCGAGATCGCCTGCCGCGTCGCCGCCACCGCCCGTCGCCTGGGCGTGCGCACCGTGGCCGTCTATTCCGACGCCGACGCGCACGCCAAACACGTGATGGCCTGCGACGAGGCGGTGCACATCGGCGGCAGCGCGCCCCGGGACAGCTACCTGCAATGGCAGCGCATCATCGACGCGGCCAAGGCCACCGGCGCGCAGGCCATTCACCCCGGCTACGGCTTTTTGAGCGAGAACGAGGCCTTTGCCCAGGCCTGCGCGGATGCCGGCCTGGTCTTCATCGGCCCGCCGGCCAGCGCCATCCTGGCCATGGGCCTGAAGGCCGAGTCCAAGCGCCTGATGGCCAAGGCCGGCGTGCCGCTGGTGCCCGGCTACCAGGGCGAGGACCAGGACCCGGCGCTGCTGCAGCGCGAGGCCGACCGCATCGGCTACCCGGTGCTGATCAAGGCCAGCGCGGGCGGCGGCGGCAAGGGCATGCGCGACGTGCACAAGTCCGAGGACTTTGCCGCCGCGCTGGCATCCTGCCAGCGCGAGGCGACCAACAGCTTTGGCAACGACGCGGTGCTGGTCGAAAAACTGGTGCTGCAGCCGCGCCACATCGAAATCCAGATCTTCGGCGACACCCAGGGCAACTACGTTTATTTGTTCGAGCGCGACTGCTCGGTGCAGCGCCGCCACCAGAAGGTGCTGGAGGAAGCCCCTGCGCCGGGCATGACGCCCACGCTGCGCCAGCAGATGGGCGAGGCCGCGGTAGCGGCGGCGCGCGCCGTGGGCTACGTGGGTGCGGGCACGGTGGAGTTCATCGTCGAGCAGCCGGGTGGCTATGAGCACCCCGAGCAGATGAAGTTCTACTTCATGGAGATGAACACGCGCCTGCAGGTCGAGCATCCGGTCACCGAGGCCATCAGCGGCCAGGACCTGGTCGAATGGCAGCTGCGCGTGGCCGCCGGCCAGCCGCTGCCGTGCCGGCAGGACGAGCTGCGCATCCACGGCCACGCCATCGAGGCGCGCATCTGCGCCGAGAACCCCGACAAGGATTTTTTGCCCGCCACCGGCACCCTGCACGTCTATCGCAAGCCGCCGCACAGTGCCTTTGCCGTCGGCGCCACGCGCGTGGACGACGGCGTGCGCGAGGGCGACGCCATCAGTCCCTTCTACGACTCGATGATCGCCAAGCTGATCGTGCACGGCGACACGCGCGAGCAGGCGCTGGGCCTGCTGGACGCCGCGCTGGCGCAAACGCAGATCGTCGGCGTGCAGACCAACGTGCAGTTTCTGCGCCGCGTGCTGGCCACGCCGGCCTTCAGCCAGGCGCAACTGGACACGGCACTGATCCAGCGCGAGCAGGATCGGCTGTTCCACCAGGACCCGCTGGGCGTGGAGCTGGCCGTGGCTGCCGCCGCCGCGCATGCGGTGCTGGGCGAGCGTGCCAGCGAGGGCAGCGACCCGTTCTCGCGCCGCGACGGCTTTCGCTCGCACGGCGTGGCCTCGCGCCGCATCGACTACGACTACCAGGGCGAGAAGGTAGTGGCCAAGCTGCGCTATCTGGACGACGGCCTGAGCCTGCAGGTGGGCGAGGCATCCGCCGCGCCGCTCGAGTTCATGCCGCAGGGCAGCGAGGCCGATGCGCCGATCGACGTGCGCTACAACGGCCGCCGCCAGGTGCTGCGCGTGTTTCGCCGCGGCGAGGTGCTGCACATCTTCGGCGACGCCGGCGCCACCCAGATCACCGAGCTCGACCCGCTGGCCAGCGCCGGCGAGGGCGCGGGCGAGGGCGGGCGCCTGACCGCCCCCATGCCCGGCAAGGTCGTCAGCATCGCCGTCAAGGCCGGCGACAAGGTCAGCAAGGGCCAGCCGCTGGCGGTGATGGAGGCCATGAAGATGGAGCACACCATTGCCGCGCCGCAGGACGGCGTGGTGGGCGAGGTGCTGTACGGCCCGGGTGACCAGGTGGCCGAAGGGGCCGAGCTGCTGCGGCTGGCCGCGGCGACGGGCGGCCAAAGCGCCTAACATCGGCATCAACCATCCCTTTTCATTTCGCTTGCCATGTCCCTGCCCACCCGTGTCCAGATCATCGATGTCGGCCCGCGCGACGGGCTGCAGAACGAGAAGCAGCCGGTGCCGGCCGCCGCCAAGATCGAGCTGGTGGCCCGCCTGCAGGCCGCCGGCCTGCGGGAGATCGAGGTCACCAGCTACGTCAGCCCCAAGTGGGTGCCGCAGATGGCCGACAACCACGAGGTCATGAGCGGCCTCGCGCGCGCGCCGGGCGTGCGCTACTCGGTGCTGACGCCGAACATGAAGGGCTTCGAGGCAGCGGCGCGCGACCGGCCCGACGAGATCCTGGTCTTTGGCGCCGCCAGCGAGGCCTTCAGCCAGAAGAACATCAACTGCTCGATTGCCGAGAGCATCGAGCGCTTTGCGCCGGTGGTCGAGGCCGCCCGCGCCGCCGGTATTGCCGTGCGCGGCTCCATCAGCTGCTCGGTCGGCTGTCCCTACGAGGGTGAGATCGCACCGGCCAAGGTGGGGCACGTCGCCGGCCTGATGAAGGGCATCGGCGTGCAGCGCGTGGACGTGGCTGACACCATCGGCGTGGGCACGCCGCGCAAGGTGAAAAAGGCCATCGAGGCGGCGCTGGCGCATTACGACGTGGACCACGTCAGCGGCCACTTTCACGACACCTACGGCCAGGCACTGGCCAACACCTACGCCGCGCTGGAGCTCGGCGTGTGGAACTTCCAGTCCTCGGTGGCCGGCCTGGGCGGCTGCCCCTACGCCAAGGGCGCCACCGGCAATGTCTCGACCGAGGATTTGGTCTACCTGCTGCACGGGCTGGGCATCGACACCGGCATCGACCTGGACCAGCTGGTCGACGCCGGGGCCTTCATCAGTGGGCAGCTCGGACGCAAGCCCAACTCGCGCGTGGCGACGGCGGTGCTGAACAAGCGCGCGGGGTGAACACCATGGACCTGCACGTGTGGCTGGCCTATTTCGTGGCTGCGTGGGTGATTGCGCTGTCGCCCGGCTCGGGTGCCGTGCTGAGCATGAGCCACGGGCTGGCCTACGGCGTGCGCCAGACCACCGCCACCATCGTCGGCCTGCAGATCGGGCTGGCTTTCATCCTGCTGGTGGCGGGGGCAGGCGTGGGCGCGCTGCTGCTGACTTCGGCGGTGGCCTTCACGGTCGTCAAGGTACTGGGCGCGGGCTATCTGCTGTGGCTGGGTTGGCGGCAATGGCGCGCGCCGGTCGCCGGGCAGGCGGGCCATGCCGAGGCGGTGCGGGCGGTACCGCTCAGTGCCCGCCAGCGTCTGGTGCAGGGCGCGCTCACCAACGCCACCAATCCCAAGGGCATCGTGTTCATGGTGGCGGTGCTGCCGCAGTTCATCGACCCGCACCGGCCATTGGCCCTGCAGCTGCTGATCCTGCTGGCCACCTCGGTGGCGGTGGATCTGGTGGTGATGCACGGCTACGCCGCGCTGGCCGCCAGCCTGAGCGCCGCGCTGCGCTCGGTGCGCGCCCGGCGCGCGCAAAACCGCGTGTTCGGCGGCGTGCTGATGGCCATGGGGGCCGGCCTGTTGATGGTGGACCGCGCCGCCCGCGCGGGATGACGACGATGCAAGAGACGATGCAAGAGACACGAGACGCCCCCGAGGGCATGCAGCGCGTGGCCGCGGCCCTGCGCGCCGCGAACCACCCGCACGCGCCGCGGATGCTCGACGCCGCCGCGCGCACCGCGCAGCAGGCGGCCGACGCCCTGGGCATCGCGGTCGGGCAAATTGCCAAGAGCATCATCTTCCGCCGCCGGAGCGACGACGCGGCGGTGCTGGTCATCACCTCGGGCGATCGGCGCGTGGACGAGAAAAAGCTCGATGCCCTGGTCGGCCAGACGGGCCGCGCCGACGCCGATTTCGTCAAGGCGCGCACGGGCTTTTCCATTGGCGGCGTCGCACCCGTTGCGCATGCCACGCCGCCGGTGGTGCTGATCGACCGCGAGCTGTTTCGCTTCGACGAAATCTGGGCCGCGGCCGGCCACCCGCATGCGGTGTTCCGGCTGCGCCCGCAGGACCTGGCGGCGCTGACCGGCAACGCGCCGGTGGCCGACGTGGTACTGGCCGCAAGCTGATGTCGAATACTATCGATAATGTAGCTGCTTGCGCTTGTCCGACGGGCGCTAGGGCCGATTTTGATCCTGATTCCGGCAGGGGGCCCGTGCCTTCGCCCTGCATCCGGGTCTGCCGCATCAGTGCGGTCACGGGCTGGTGCGAGGGCTGCCAGCGCCGGCTGGAGGAAATCGGCCGGTGGAGCGGCATGAGCGAGGACGACAAGCGCAGCGTGTGGCGCCGCATCCACGCCCGACGCGCCCTGGAGGACAGCAAGCCGTGAAGCACATCGACTTCTACCTGGATTTCATCTCGCCCTACGCCCACCTGGCCTTCGAGCAGCTGCCGCAGGCGCTGCAGGGTCTGAGCTACGAGGTGACGTATCGGCCCATCCTGTTTGCCGCCTTGCTCAAGCATCACGAGCAACTGGGCCCGGCCGAGATCGCCCCCAAGCGCGACTGGACCTACCGGCAGGTGGCTTGGCTGGCCGCGCAGTACGGCATCCCACTGCAGCTGCCCGCGGCGCACCCTTTCAAGCCGCTGGCCCTGCTGCGCCTGGCCTGGGCCTGCGCCAGCCAGGGCACGCCCAACCGCTACGTCGTCGAGACGATCTTGCGCCACGTCTGGCGCGGCGGCCAGGCGGCCGATGACGCAGGGCGGCTGGCGGCGTTGACGGCCGAGCTGGCGCCGACGCTTGATCCGGCCGGCGATGCCGTCAAGCAGGCGCTGCGCAGCGCGACGGACGAGGCCATTGCCGCCGGCGTGTTCGGCGTGCCCAGCTTCGTCGCCGGCGGCCGCGTGTTCTGGGGCTTCGACGCGCTGCCCATGCTGCGCGCCCACCTGGCCGGCGGCGCCGAGGGCGCGGCGCTGAACAAGGCCTGGGCCGCGCCCGCTGGCGTGGCCGTGGGCATCCGGCGGTAGGCACGCCATGCAGGCCCTGCACTTCGGCGCCGTGCGCGTCTACCTGGGCGAAAAATCCGGCAAGTACCCCGATGGCAACCAGGTCATCGTGCAGAGCGCCGAGGCGCGCGTGGCCTTCGACACGCCGCAGGTGGCGCGCCACATCGGGCCCGACCTGGACGAGGTGGACATGGTCATCCTCGGCCACGTGCACGAGGACCACATGGTGGCCCTGGGGCGCCTGCCGCGCGCGCGGGTGCAGGTGCACCAGGGTGACCTGGCCGCCGCCCAGTCCTGGGCCGGCCTGTGCCGCCACTACGGCTATCCCGAGCCGGTGCTGGCGCAGATGCGGCCGGCGCTCGAGCGCGACTTCGACTACACGCCCCGGCCCGACGCCACCGGCTACACCGACGGCACGCTGTGGGAGCTGGGCGGCGGCGTGCGCATCCGCGCGCACCATCTGCCGGGCCACACGTCCGGCCACTGCGCGCTGGTGGTCGAGAGCGAGGGTCTGGCCTTCATCGGCGACATCGACCTGACGGGTTTTGGCCCGTACTACGGGGACGCTACCTCGGACCTGGCCGCGTTTCGGCGCAGCCTGCAGCGCGTGCGAGACCTCGACGCCCGCGTGTGGGTCACTTCGCACCACCGCGGCGTGCTGACCGAGCGCGCCGAGTTTTTGCACCAGCTGGCGTGCTTTGCGGCCAAGATCGACGAACGCAGCGAGCGCCTGGTCGGATATCTGCGCGAGCGCCCGCACACGCTGGACGAGCTGGTGGCGCGCCGCCTGCTGTACCCGCCGGGCTTTGCGCTGCCCTACGTCGAGAGCGCCGAGCGCCGCAGCATCGGCCTGCATCTGGCCGAGCTGCAGGCCGCGGGCCGGGTGCGGCAGGAGGCCGACGGTCGCTACCATCGGTGCTGACGAGCCGCCGGTGGGACCATGCCCAACGCCTTCAATTTTTCCGCTTCGCCCTTCGACTGCCTGACCCAGCCGCAGCAGCGCCTGGTGCGGGGCAGCGTCGACGTGGCCTACTTTCGGCGCGGCGAGGTGATTCTCGACGTGGGCTCGGTGCCGACGCACCTGTTCGTCGTCATCAAGGGGCGGGTGGAGCAGTTCGACGGTGACGAGCGCGTGACGCGCTACGGCCCGGACGACAGCTTCGACGGCCGCGGCCTGGTGGCCGGCAAGTCGAGCAGCCGCTTTGTCGCCGCCGAGGAGGTGCTGGCCTACGAGCTGGCGCATCAGACGGTCAACGACCTGATCGCCGCCAATGCCGACTTCGGCGCCCTGCTGTTCTCCGACCTCGGCGCCAAGCTGAGCGCGGCCGGCCAGCGCCGCAGCAGCAACGAGTTCCAGGCCCTCAATCTTTCGCGCGTGGACCAGGCGTTCGTGCGCAAGGCGCACATCGTCGACCGCGCCACCGACGTGGTGTCGGTGGTGCGCCTGTTTCAGCGCGAGCGCACCACCAACGTGCTGGTGCGCGACGATCGCCAGGCGCCGCCGCTGCTCGGCATGTTCACCACCAACGCGCTGCAGCGTGCCATCCTGTCGGGGCGTCCGCTCGAACAGATCGCCGTGGGCGAGCTGGCCAACTGGTCCCTGATCAGCGTGCGGCCTTCGGACCAGGTGGGCGATGCGCTGGCCACCATGGTGCGCCACCACATCCACCGCGTGGTGGTGCGCGAGGGCGAGCAGGTGCTGGGCGTGCTGGAGGCGCTGGACGTGTTCAGCTTCCTGTCCAACCACTCGATGCTGATCGGCCTGCGCATCGACGCCGCCACCGGCATCGACGAGCTGGCCGAGGCCGCACGCCAGGTCACGGGCATGATCGGGCGCCAGTACCGCGGCGGCACGCAGGTGATGCTGATCGCCCGGCTGGTGCAGGACCTGAATGCGCGCCTGTTCGCGCGCGCCTGGCAGCTGATCGCGCCCGCGGCGCTGGTGGAAAACAGCTGCCTGGTGGTGATGGGCAGCGAAGGCCGCGGCGAGCAGCTGCTCAAGACCGACCAAGACAACGCGCTCATCCTGCGCGACGGCTACCCGGCGCCGGTCGAGCTGGCGGCGATCTGCCAGCGCTTCTCGGATGCGCTGGCGCGCTTCGGCTATCCGCCCTGCCCGGGCCGCATCATGCTCAGCAACCCGGCCTGGTGCATGCCGGCGGCCACGTTCGCGCGCACCGTGCGCGAATGGCTGCTGTTGCCCAGCCCCGACAGCCTGATGAATCTGGCGATCTTCCTGGACGCGCATGCGGTGGCCGGCGACGCGCAGCTGCTGGACGGCGTTCGCGATGCGCTGTGGTCGCTGGCGACCGACAACGACGCCATGCTGGCGCGCTTTGCCGCGGCCATCGACCTGTTCTCGGGCAGCGGCCGCTGGTGGCACCGCCTGATCGGCGACGCAGGCGAGCGGCTCGACCTGAAGAAGGAGGGCATCTTCCCCATCGTGCATGGCGTGCGCAGTCTGGCGCTGGCGCATCGGCTGGCCGAGACCGGCACCGCCGCGCGCATCGCGCGGCTGGTGGAGCTGCAGGCGCTCGCCCCGCCGATGGGACGCGACTTGACCGATGCGCTGCAGCTGCTGATGGCCCTCAAGCTCAAGGCCGGGCTGGCCGAGCTCGACCGGGGCGATGCCGTGTCCGGCGCGGTCGATCCCGCGGCGCTGTCCACGCTCGAGCGCGACCTGCTCAAGGACGCGCTGGGCGTGGTCAAGCGCTTCAAGGCGCAGCTGCGCCAGCGCTTCAGGCTGGCCGCCCTGTGAGGCGCGGCGGTGGCGCTGCCATGGGACTGATCGAGCACTTCCAGCGCCGCCGCCTGCAGGCCCGCCTGGCGGGCACACCCTGGGCCTTCCTGCTCGAGGCACCGCCACCCGACGAGTGGGTGGCGCTGGACTGCGAGACCACCGGCCTGAATCCGCGCAGCGACGAGATCATCGCCATCGGCGCGGTGCGCATCCAGCGCCGGCGCGTGCTTACCAGCCAGCGGCTGGAGTTGCTGATCCGGCCCGAGAAGGGCGTCTCCCCCCGGAGCATCCGGGTGCACCGCCTGCGCGAGCAGGACGTCGAGGCCGGACTGCCCGCGGCGCAGGCCGCCGAGCGCCTGCTGCACTTCATCGGCGCGCGGCCGCTGGTGGGCTACTACCTGGAGTTCGACGTCGCCATGCTGGACCGCGTCGTCAAGCCCCTGCTGGGCATGGGCCTGCCGCAGCCGAAGATCGAGGTCTCGCGGCTGTACTACGAGTACCGGTTCCGCCAGCTGCCGCCCTATCAGCAGCACGACCAGGCCGACATCGACCTGCGCTTTGCCACCATCATGACCGAGCTGGGACTGCCGCTGCGCGAGGCGCACGACGCGCTGAACGACGCCGTGATGGCGGCGCTGGCCTTCATCCGCCTGCGCGAGCTGCGCGGCGATTGATGCGCGAGCGCCCAAGAAAGAAGGGCCGTCAGGCCCTTCTTTCTTGGTGCAGCTTGTTCAGTGCGCCGAGGCCTTCGATGCCCCCAGACCGGTCTCCGAGCGCACCTGCTGCGCCGGGAAGGCCGCGCGTTCCGTGGCCGCCTGCGCGCTGCGGTCGAGCACCGAGAACAGCCACACGCCCACGAAGCCGATGGTCATCGAAAACAGCGCCGGCGAGGAATAGGGGAACCAGGCGCTGCCCTTTGGGTTGCCCAGCGTGGCTTCCCACACCGCCGGCGAAACGACGGTGAGCGCCACCGAGGAGATCAGGCCCAGGAAGCCGCCGATCACCGCGCCCTTGGTGGTGCAGTCCTTCCACAGCACCGACAGCATCAGCGGCGGCAGGTTGGCCGAGGCGGCCACGGCAAAGGCCAGCGACACCATGAAGGCGATGTTCTGCTTCTCGAACACGATGCCCAGCAGCACGGCGATGATGCCCAGCGCCACCGTGGTGAT
>OFJB01000540.1_pt1 | contig 18171 bp, 16 predicted proteins | sample 1775081 | NCBI WGS metagenome assembly OFJB01 (sample SAMN08195771, study PRJEB24354) | sludge metagenome | isolation source: initial sludge from phenol fed wastewater aerobic bioreactor | place: India: Nagpur | collected 2016-06-05 | reverse complement strand
GTCAGCCCCTGGCGCGGCGGGCGCCAGCCCGAGCTGGACGACTTCGAGGTGCTGGAATGGATCGGCCGCTTTCTGGCCCGCATCCACACCGTGGGCGCCGCCCAGCCCTTTGCCCACCGGCCCACGCTGGACCTGGCCACCTTTGGCACGGCATCGCGCGACTGGCTGCTGATGAACGAGATCATCCCGCTCGACATGCAAGCCGCCTGGAAGACCCAGTGCGACAAAGCTCTTGATTTGATAGCTGCCAGCGCATATTCCACTAGCGCCACAGGCCAATTTGGCTTGAATGATGCCACCCAGATCCGCCTGCACGGCGACTGCCACCCCGGCAACATTCTCTGGACCCCGCTGGATGAATGGGGCCGCGGTGGCCCGCACTTTGTGGACCTTGACGACGCGCGCATGGGCCCGGCCGTGCAGGATTTATGGATGCTGCTGTCGGGCGACCGCCGCCAGCGCACCCACCAGCTCGGCGCGTTGATCGACGGCTACGAACAGTTCCGCAGCTTCGACCGCCGCGAGCTGGCGCTCATCGAGCCGCTGCGCACCTTGCGCCTCATCCATTACAGCGCATGGCTGGCGCGCCGCTGGCAGGACCCGATCTTCCCCGCGAACTTTCCGTGGTTTGGCAGCAGCGACTACTGGCGTGGGCAGGTGGACATGCTGATCGAGCAGATCGAGGCCATGCAGGAAGAGCCGCTGGTGGCCTGAGCAGGCCTTGCCCAGCCTTGTCCAGCCTTGTCCAGCCCGGCCCGCGCGGGCATCGGAGCATTGCAAACGATTGTCAAACCGCGCGCGCAGCGGGCCGATGTGGGGCAACATCAAAGCGCTCCCTTCAGAAGGGGGTGTTTTGTTGATCCAACGGGGGGTCAGACCCCAGAGCCCATCCCCATGCGCATCGCAGTCCTTGACGACGACCTTCTCCTGCTGGAGCAGATCAAGGGCACCCTGGAATGCCACCAGCACGTGTGCCACACCTTCTCCGACGGCACCAGCCTGCTGCAGGCGCTGCGCCAGGAAACCTTTGACCTCCTGCTGGTGGACTGGCACCTGCCCGACATGGAAGGGACGGACGTGGTGCAGACCGTGCGCAACACCCACGGCATGCTGCCGCCCATCCTGTTCATCACCCGCCGCAGCGACGAACGCGATGTGGTCGAGGCCCTGTCGCGCGGCGCCGACGACTTCATGAGCAAGCCCCTGCGCATGGGCGAGCTGGTGGCCCGCACCACCGCCCTGCTGCGCCGGGCGTTCCCCCAGTCCATGGGTGCCCGGCTGGACTTTGGTGCGTACAGGTTCGACGCGGAACAACGCACCTTGCAACTCCACGGCGAAGCCATCGGGCTCAAGCACCGCGAATACGAACTCGCGCTGTTCCTGTTCCGCAACGCAGGCCGCCTGCTGTCCCGCACCCATCTGCGCGAGGCGGTGTGGGGCGACGCCACCGACACCCCCTCGCGCTCCCTGGACACCCACATGTCCCGGCTGCGCAGCAAGCTGGAGTTGACCGAGGCCAACGGCTACACGATCACGGCGGTGTAGGGGTTGGGGTACCGGCTGGATGCGGTGAACACAACGGCCCTGAACCGCGCACATGTACAGCAGCGCGCAGCGGCCACCGAAACACTCTCAGGGTAATGGGCTGCAGCACATACTGCATGCACAGCACCAGCGGGGAGGGCTCAAGGGGAAGACGCGGCAGGCGGCAGTGACTCGCGCCAGCTGCGGATCAGCACATCATTCACAAATTTGCGGTCCATCCACAGCCACAGCAGGATAGGCACCAGCGTAGGCAGCACCAGAGAACCCAGCTGGTAGCCATACACAATGGCTTCCATTTGCCATTGGGACACTCTGAGCAAACGGATGTCGGCCTGGGCAGCCAACACCATTTGCATCAGGGCGCTCATCGTCAGGCTGAAGGCCTGAAAAGGGAGCAAAGCTGCATAACCTGCAGCCACACGGCCCACGCGCCCCCGGCCACGGGCCGTCAGTACCAGCGCAACGAAGATTGGTAGCCCATAGGCATAACGCGCGGGGCTGACTTCCACAGTGATTTCCCCCCGGCGCCCCTCTGCCGTCGGCACAGAGATCGCCGTGTCCACCTCCATATTGCCCGGCGCCAAATGCACCTGCCGCACCCACATGGGGGCGGCTTGCTCCAGTGCCATGTGCGAAAGCAAGCCCACAGGGTAGGACGTCCAGGCGGACACCTGCGACCAGATTGCCGTCAGAGCCACGATCCACCCGAAGGCAGACAGCATGAAGATCGTCAAGGGAGATAGCCGGCGCATGGGCAGCCCGTTGTTTCGCTGGCGGCTCATCGCACCGGTGGCGTCAGGTCCAAAGACGCGCTCACCAGCGGATCGGCAGGCTTTGGCAAGACTGCGGAGCGCGCCGGGGGCGCAGGGGGGTCTTCAGGTGGCGCAGGAGGCCCGGACGACTTCGGGGACTTGCTGCCTGCGCGCACCCACAGCAACCAGACCACTAGCACGTCCAGCATGATGAGTGCCTGCCACAGGTACTCGTGCGCAAAGTTGAACACTTGGGTATTCCACTGCCCCAGGTAAAAGAGGCTGATCACCCGCACCACGTTCAACCCTTGTACCGCCACAAAACCCGCGGCCAGCCCCACCAGCTTGTGCCGCCAGGTGGACGGAAACGCGATGACCGCAGCAAACAGCACGATGCAGGCCTCAATGCCATTGCACCCAGGCTCGATCGACACGCCAAAGCCGCTGACGGTGTTCCACAACACCTTGCCTGCGGCAGCGGCCGAGGCATCGAACAAGGTGACCAGAGCAGCGCAGCCGCGCGCCAGCAGCGCCGTCCAGGGCAATACCACATGCTGCTGCACCACCCCTAGCATGTTGATGCCGAACAGGGTGAGTTGGAGCACGATAAACGTCAGAAAAAACCGCAGCATGGACACTCTTTAATAGCGAGGCGGACACCACCGAATGCATGGGCCCGGGGGCCGCATTATCCGTAACGCACGGGCACCCCAAAACACGAAGAGGTGCATTGTGCCGGTGGCATGCCCGCCGATCTTGGCTATGCTGCGACCATTGCCGCCACCGAGAGTGCCCATGAAAGACTGGATTCGCAATGCCCTGTCCATCCGCCAGCCCCGCCGGCCCGCCCCGGTGGGCTCGCTGCCTCCTGTGGGGGCACTCATCATGCGGGGGCCGGTCAAGATGCTGGTCACACACCCGTTGCCCGCTGAGCTGTGGGACTGGCTGGTGCTGTCGGGCTGGCGGAACATGCCGGTCAAGGACGACCGGCGCAAGGGCATGCAACTGCCCGAAGGCGCACTCAAGGCCCTGATCGATGCCGACCCGGCTGAGCGCAACCAGGTCCACGCACGCATCCTGGAGCTGGCAGAGCCCGAAGTGTGAGGGGTCGTCACGGACCTCCGAACGCCCCCGCAGGACGGGAAAACCGGATAACAACACAAGCTTGCCTCCACTCCCAATAAAAAGAAACCCCGATGGCGCCAGGCACCACCGGGGTTTCTTATTTTGATAGCAGTCAGCGCTTATGGCACTGGCACTTGCGGTCGTTTTTACTCAAAAAGTACCCCACTCAGGCCAGCAAGGCATTGACCCGCTTGACGTAGGCTGCCGGGTCTTCTGGCAGGCCGCCTTCGGCCAGCAGGGCCTGGTCGAACAGGATGTGCGCCAGGTCGTGAAAGTGCACGCTGCCGTCCAGCTTCTTGACCAGCGCGTGTTCGGCGTTCACCTCCAGCACGGGCTTGGTGGCGGGGGCCTGCTGGCCGGCCTGCTTGAGCAGGCGGGCCAGCTGCGTGCTCATGCCGTCGTCCTGCACCACCGGGCACGCGGGGGCGTCGCCCCGGCGGGTGGTCACGCGCACGTCTTCGGCCTTGTCCTTGAGGGCTTCCTTCAGCTTGGCGAGCACGGGCTTGAAGGCTTCGGCGGCCTCTTCGGCAGCCTTCTTCTCGGCTTCGTCCTGCAGCTTGCCCAGGTCCACGGCGCCCTTGGCCACGCTTTGCAGCGGGGTGCCGTCGAACTCGTGCAGGTAGTTCAGCGCCCATTCATCCACGCGGTCGGTCATCAGGAGCACTTCGATGCCCTTCTTCTTGAAGACTTCGAGCTGCGGGCTGTTCTTGGCGGCGGCGAGCGTTTCGGCCGTGATGTAGTAGATGGCCTCCTGGCCTTCCTTCATGCGGGCCTTGTAGTCGGCAAAGGAGACTGTCACGGCATCGCTCTGCGTGGAGGCAAAGCGCAGCAGCTTGGCCAGGCGCTCGCGGTTGGCAAAGTCTTCGCCCAGGCCTTCCTTCAGCACGGCGCCAAACTCGGCGTAGAACGCCGTGTACTTGCCTTCCTTGGCCTTGTCTTCCTCGCTCACCACGTCGGTAACGCCGTCGGCGCCCTCAGCCGCTGCGGCTTCGTGCTTGTCGTGTTTGGCCAGGTCTTCCAGCATGCTCAGCACGCGCTTGGTAGAGCCTTCGCGGATGGAGCGCACGTCGCGGCTTTCCTGCAGCAGCTCGCGGCTCACGTTCAGGGGCAGGTCGGCCGAGTCGATCACGCCCTTGACGAAGCGCAGGTAGGTGGGCATCAGCGCTTCGGCGTCGTCCATGATGAACACGCGCTTGACGTACAGCTTAACGCCCGCCTTCTTGTCGCGGTTCCACAGATCGAACGGCGCCTTGGCGGGGATGTAGAGCAACTGCGTGTACTCGGTGTTGCCTTCCACGCGGTTGTGCGCCCAGGTGAGCGGCGCCTCGTGGTCGTGGCTGATGGCCTTGTAGAAATCCGCGTACTGCTCGTCGGTGATGTCCTTCTTGGGGCGCGTCCACAGGGCGCTGGCCTTGTTGATGGTTTCCCACTCGCCGGTCTTGACCATGCCGCCGGGCTGGCGGCCGCCGTTCTCGTCGCCGGGGGTGATCAGCTCGCCATCCTTCCATTCTTCCTTTTCCATCAGGATGGGCAGGCTGATGTGGTCGGAGTACTTGGCAATGACGGACTTGAGCTTCCAGGCGTTGAGGTATTCCTCGGCGTCGTCGCGCAGGTGCAGGATGATGCTGGTGCCGCGCTGGGCGCGGGTGATGGTTTCGACCTCGAAGTCGCCAGTGCCGCCGCTGATCCAGCGCACGCCTTCTTCGGGCTTGAGGCCGGCGCGGCGCGATTCCACGGTGATCTTGTCGGCCACGATGAAGCCCGAGTAAAAGCCCACGCCGAACTGGCCGATCAGCTGGGCGTCCTGTTTCTGGTCGCCCGAGAGCTTGCCCATGAAGTCCTTGGTGCCGCTCTTGGCGATGGTGCCCAGGTGATCGATGGCCTCTTGCTGGCTCATGCCGATGCCGTTGTCGGTGATGGTCAGCGTCTTGGCGGCCTTGTCGAAGGTCACGCGCACTTCGAGGTTGGGGGCGTCTTCAAACAGGGCAGCGTTGTTCAGGCCCTCAAAACGCAGCTTGTCGCAGGCGTCCGACGCGTTGGAGATCAGCTCGCGCAGGAAGATTTCCTGGTTGGAGTACAGCGAATGGGTGACCAGGTGCAGCAGCTGGGCTACTTCCGCCTGGAAGGACAGGGTTTGCTTGCTCATGGAGGGGTTCTCTCTCTATGGAAATCGGTCTGAACGAATGCGAATGGAATCGGCACAAAAAAATCACGCCTGCCGAACCAGCAGGCGTGATGTAGGGGCATGCGCCCGGTTTTCAAGGGGCCCGGCGTGGGCGGCGGACCGCCACCCCGCCGGGAGCGACGGATTCAACCGTCGGTGGTGATGCGCTCGATCAGCGTCTTGAGCATGGCGTCGGCCTTGTCGTTGGCGACCTGACAGGTGCCTGCCGCCGCATGGCCGCCGCCGCCAAACTCCAGCATCAGGTTGCCCACATGGGTCTTGCTGCTGCGGTCCAGAATGGACTTGCCGGTGGCAAACACCGTGTTCTGCTTTTGCAGTCCCCACATCACATGGATGGAGATGTTGCACTGGGGGAACAGCGCGTAGATCATGAACCGGTTGGTGGCCCAGATGGTGTCCTCGTCGCGCAGGTCCAGCACCACCAGGTTGGCAATGCGGATGGCGCAGCTTTGCAGCTGGGCCTGGGCCTTGGGGGCGTGCTCGCGGTAGAGCTGCACGCGCTCCTGCACATCGGGCAGGGCCAGAATCTCGTCGATGGTGTGGTCGCGGCAGTACTGGATCAGGTCCATCATCAGCGCGTAGTTGCTGATGCGGAACTCCCGAAAACGCCCCAGGCCCGTGCGTGAGTCCATGAGGTAGTTCAGCAGCACCCAGCCCTGGGGGTTGAGGATGTCCTCGCGCGAATACTGGGCCGAGTCGGCCTGGTCCACGGCGGCCATCATCTCGTCGGTGATGCGGGGGAAGGCCGCCTTGCCACCGTAATAGTTGTAAACCACCCGCGCGGCTGAGGGGGCGTGGGCCTCGATGATGTGGTTCTCGTCGCGGCGACCCGAGTTGCGGATGGTTTCGGACTCGTGGTGGTCAAACACCAGGTGCGCACCCGGCACATAGGGCAGGTTGGTGGTGATGTCGCGGCTGGTGATGGGCACCTTGCCATCCTGCATGTCCTTGGGGTGGACGAAGGTAATCTCGTCGATCAGGTTCAGCTCATTGAGCAGCACCGCGCAGACCAGGCCGTCAAAGTCACTGCGGGTCACCAGGCGGTATTTCGCATCACTCACTCAATTCTCCTTGTTATGTGGCGCACCGCGACATGGTAGCCGCGCCCGGGCCCCTGGCAAGCACCGCTTGCGTCAAAAAGCAGGCCGTCGGGGTACTCTTTGAACAGACTCTTGGTCAATGGTTCTGCATCCAGTCCTGCAGTTGCCGGGCCACGCCCGCGTCTGCGAGCAGATCCAGGTGGCCCAGGCGGTAGAACACCGCCTGCCGGGCCTTGGCAAACCCCAGCGTCCTGGCAGGATCATCGTGGATGCCCAGCGCGCTGTGCAAGGGCACCAACCCGTCCCCCACCAAGCGCTCGCCCACCGGGCTGCGCCGCGCCGCCAGGGTGGCCGCCACCGCGTGGCAGGCCACTCCGGCAGGCAGCGGCACGGGAGTGCGCTGGTCGGGGCTTTTGCGAAAGCGGTCCCGCCCCTGCCAGTCGGACTCCAGCACATGGCCGTAGCGCAGGTCGGTGATGCCCGCGCTGCGCAGCTGGGCCAGGCGCGCAAACGGGCGCGAATAGGCATTGCTGCCCAGCAGCACATCCACCCAGTGACCCGCGCGCTCTAGCGGCGCCCCGTGGTGCGGGGTGCCCAGAAAGACCAGGTGGCGCAGCAGGGGCAGCCACCCGCTGGCACCCGCTGGTGCCTGGGCCGCCTGGTGGCAGGCGCTGCGCGCCATCAGTCCGCCCATGCTGTGGGCCAGGATGGACAGCTCCGTCACCGGCACAGGCCAGGAGGCCACCAGGGATTCGAGCAGAGCCGACAGCTCGGCCCCGTTGGTGGAGGTGTGCTGGCCCGTGTTGTAGCGCAGGTACACGGGGGTGTAGCCCAGGGCATGGGCCAGATGGGCGCCATGGTCATGGCCGCGGCGCAGCCACTGCAGGTCGTTCATGCACAGGCCATGCACCAGCACCAGCAGTTTGCCCGTCGCAGCGCCCGCAGAGTCCAGCGCTTGCAGGTTGAGGGGAAAGCCCCGCTGGTACCAGCCCATCTGCGTGCACAGCGGGTTGCCGTCGCGCTGCAGGCGGTCGCCCATCACGCCGTTGAGCGCGGCAATGACCGCCTCGCGCTCCCAATGCACCTCACCGGCCGACGCGGCCCGGGCAAAAAAAGGCTCCAGCCGCGCCAGACCGGCCTGGAGGCCCCCATCCACCAGCCGCGTCACCCCGCGAATACTCTGGTACACCAGCCCCGTCAGCCCCCGCGTGCGCCCCGGCTCGGCACCGCCCGGCAGCCCCAGCGTGCCCAGCACCGACTGGTGGACCCCCTCAGCCACCCGGCTGATGCCGGTGGTGGCCTGCGTGGCCAGGCGCGCCACAGCGCGCAGGTCGGACGCTCGCAACTGGCGCAGCGGGCTGGCCGTCGCCGCCTTGGCGCCGTCGCCCGCAGGGGTGGAAGCAGCAGGCTTGCGCGGCCGAGGTGCGGAAGGAAGGGGCATGAGAGGGGCTCCGTTTAAAAATGCTTGGAAGGAGCCCGGGGCTCTCAGAACCGCTCGTTGGGCGACAGGTAACGCCACTGGCCCACGGGCAGGTTGCCCAGGGTCACGCGGCCGATGCGGATGCGCTTGAGGCCCACCACCTTGAGCCCCACCAGTTCGCACATGCGGCGGATCTGACGCTTTTTGCCCTCGGTGAGCACAAACCGCAGTTGCTCAGGGTTCTGCCAATCGACCTTGGCGGGCTTGAGCGGCTCACCGTCCAGGCTCAGGCCGTGGCGCAGGCGCTCCAGCAGCTCTTTGGGAAACACCGCCTGCACATTGGTGCTGACGGGGTCGCGCTCGTTGATTTCCTGCAATGGCGCGGAGCGCTCGCTGGGGTGGTGGGGTGCCGCCTGGCCCGGTGTCTGGTAGACCACGCGCACCAGGTACTCCTTCTCCATGACGGAGTCCTCGCCAATGATCTGCCGGGCCACGCGGCCATCCTGGGTCAGCACCAAAAGGCCCACCGAGTCGATATCGAGCCGCCCGCAGGGCGCCAAGCCCCGCAGCTGGGGCGGCGAGAAGCGGTTGCGGCTGGGGTCCTCGCGCCAGTGGGTGCGGGGGTTGATCAGCGCCACGGCGGGCGTATGGCCGTCTTCGGCCTGGCCGCTCACATAGCCAATGGGTTTGTTCAGCAGGATGGTGACGCGCTGCTCCTGGAAGCCCTGGGCAATCTTGTCCACCTCGATGCGGTCGGCCGCCGTGACCTGCTGGCCCATGGTGGCCACCACGCCGTTGACCTTGACCCAGCCCTGCTCCACCCAGTCGTCGGCCTCGCGGCGCGAGCACAGGCCCAGCTCGGCCATGCGCTTGTTCAGGCGCGAGGTGGGCAGGCCGCCCACGGTGCCCGTCGCCGGCGCAGGCACCTGGCGTACCGGCGCTACAAAAGCGCCCGACGCCACGCGGTAGTTGGAGGGCGTAGGAGCGCGGGACGGACGTGGCGCCCGGGGCGGCGGAGCGGGCCGTGCAGAGGCAGGCCGTGCAGGGGCGGGCTTGGCCGTCAGGGTCGGACGGCGCAGCACGGGCCGACCGGCGGCTGGCGCAGAAGACGATGGGCCGCCAACGTCGGAGGCGGGAGCGGCGGCAGGGCCCGCAGGTGGGCGAGAGGAGGAGGAAGACATTGCGCGTATTTTCGCCTGGGGACCGCCCAGACCTAAAAATGAGATGCAACGGCCTGGCGCCGGCTATCCCTGGCGCGCTTGCCAGGCCAGGAAATCATCCACCGGCAGGGGCCGCGCAATGTGGTACCCCTGTGCCTCATCGCAATGCAGCGCCCGCAGGCGGTCTTGAATGGCGGCGGTCTCCACGCCTTCAGCCACCACCGTGAGCCCCAGGTTGTGCGCCAGGTCGATGGTCGAGCGCACGATCATCGCGTCGTCCTCACCGGTCTCCATGCCCATCACAAACGACTTGTCGATCTTGAGTTCATCCACCGGCAGGCGCTTGAGGTAGGCCAGCGACGAATAGCCGGTGCCGAAATCGTCGATGGACAGTTTGAAGCCCTGCTCCGACAGGCGGTTGAGCATGGCCTCGGCGCGCTGCGGGTCGTCCATGATCGCGCTTTCGGTGATTTCCAGGCAAAAAGCACTCGCCGCCACCCCGTGGCGCACGAGGATCTCCGCCAGCCGGTGGCTCAGCTCCGGGTCGAGCAGGTCGCGGGTGGAGAGATTGACCGACACCCGCAGAGTCGTGCCCTGGGTGCGTGGGTCGGCCAGCAGGCGCGCGACTTCTTCAAACATCCACAGCGTGAGGTGGCGCACAAACCCGGTCTGCTCGGCAAACGGGATGAACTGCATGGGCGGCACCAACCCGCGCTGCGGGTGCTGCCACCGCACCAGTGCCTCGGCCGCCTGCCCCGTCTGCCCGTGCAAGGGCACCTTGGGCTGCAAGTAAAGGCGCAGCTCATGGTGCTCCACGGCGTGGCGCAGTTCGGTCAGCAGCGACAGGGTCTGCGCACTGGACGAGTCAAACGCCGCGTCGTACTGCAGAGCCCCGCTGAGCTTTCTCTTGGCGGCATACATGGCAATTTCCGAGCGGCTGAGCAGCGTGTCGGCATCCCCGGCATCGCCCGGCCAGCAGGCAAAGCCAATGCCTGCGCTCAGGTCCACCGTCTGGTCCTCGAAGGCCAGCGGCTCCTCAAACGACTGGTTGATGCGCTGGGCAATGTAGTGTGCATCCGCCGCATCGGCGTGCTGCAGCAGGATGGCGAACTCATTGCCGCCCAGCCGCGCCACCATGTCATCGGGCGAGCGCACCTGCAGGCTCAGGCGCTCGGCAACGGCCTGCAGCAGGCGGTCACCAAAGGCGTACCCCAGCACGTCGTTGACATGTTTAAAGCGGTCCAGATCCAGCGTGAGCACGGCCAGCGGCTGCATCGTGCTGGCACTGCCGGCAATGGCCTGCACCACGGCCTCACGAAAGCGCTCCCGGTTGGGCAGGCCCGTCAGGCGGTCCCAGTAGGCAAGGCGGCGAATCTCGGTCTGCTGGGCACCAATATCCACACGCATGTGGTCGAACGAGCGCGCAAGGTTGCCGATCTCGTCGGTGCGGTCGGTATGCTCGAGTGGCACGTCGTATTCGCCGCGGGACAGGCGCTGCGTGGCCGCCAGCAGGGAACGCAATGGCGTGGTCAGCCGTTGCGCCACGATGCCCGTTCCCAACACAAAAAGTAATACACCGGCCACAGTGATGATGGCCAGAAGCACTTGCAACTGACGATAAGGTTCGAGCACCCGGTCAACGGATCTGAAGATCAGAACACGCACCTCGCCTCCCACACTGGGCAGGCTGACAGGGCGAGTAAGCAACGTGCCGTCGCTGGTTTGCAGTTCCGTCACCGCGCCGCGCTTGCGCAACTCCGCCACAGTCTCCGTCGGCAAGGTGGACACCGGAATGGCCATGCCATTTCCGTCGCCTGTGACCGTCACCGCTACATCCACCGACAAGAGCTGCTTCATCTCGTTGGCAAGATCCTGGCTCAAAGGAAAGCCCATGAGCACCCAGCCAATCAATAAAGGGGCTCGCAACGGCACCATGACAAACTGATAGGGCGTGCCCTCGATTACCACGATCTGGCTGTTCTTCGACTGTTGCGGCGACATGTTCGGGATCACCTGGGTCAGCACGGCGCCATAACTTTCGGATTCAAGCGCCAGACTGATGGCTACCAAATGCATGTTGGTGTTGAGCAATCCCGTCACCGTGGCACCAATACGATTGCCATGGTTCTCCAATGCCGACTGGATAGTCTCCATATCGCCGGAGCTCACCGCAGAACGGAAGCCAAAGTCCGCCGCCAGCAGGCTGGCTGATTGCTGCAGCCGCTCCGACCTCTGCTCCACCAGTTGACGCCATACGTTCTCGTCCAGGTCCAGGTCTTGCGCGACCTGGCTTCGTGCGTTGCGGTCGATGGAGGCTCTCACCACAGCGAACCCTGCCGCCTGCACGATGAGCAGCAACAGCAACGACAACCCCACCAAACGCAGGATCAGGCTGCGCCGGGCCAGGCGCAGCCGCATCAAGGTTGCAACCCCGTCATGCGCACCGAGGCCGTGGCGGAACCTGTCGCGGGCACTGTCAGCGCCTGCTCCAAGGCTGGCGCCCCCACAGGCAGGCGGGTGTGCCAGGTGCGCAGCGTGTAGGTGCCGGGCGGCACGTTGTCGAGTTGCGCCTTGCCCGTGGCCGCAGGGGTGCGGGCGTAGTACGGGGTGTCCACCACCAGCACCCACCCCACCATCTGGTCGTGGATGTTGCAGCCCAGCGTGACCACGCCAGACTTGTCAAACAGCACGGGGTTGGACGGCGTGCCGCTGTAGAGCTTGAGCTCGAACTTCTTGGCAGGGGAGAACGAGTACACGTGGTGCCGCACGGTGTCGTGGTTGGGAAACCGTACCTCGGTACCCACGGGCACCACCAGCAGTCCAGGCACAAACTGCCGCTTCTCCTGCGCCATCTCCACGCCGGTCAGCGGCTTGACCTGCTTGCGCGCCTCGACGGAGTCCAGAAACACCACCGCATCGGCCAGCGGCTTGCCCGCAGCGTCGGACACGTCTACCTGCACTGTTCCCGCCTGCGCGCCTGCGGCCAGCATAGTCAGCAAGGCGCTGCGCAAGACATGGCGCCCCGCGACAGGCAGCCGCGTCAGCAGGCAGTCTGTTTTCATGGCTCGATCGCCAATCCCACGAGAGGCGCGCCATCGCCCACCACGCCCAGAGGACGGGTAGCGCCGGTGGCCAGGTCCACCTGATGCAGCCGGGTCTGGGTGTCGGCGGCCGTGCGCACAGCAATGAGGGCGGTGTTGCCGACGTCGGCAATGTCAAAGCTCACATCCGTGAGCGGCCCCAGCCCCAACGAGCCCACGGTGCGCAACTGCCCGGAATTGGGTGATACCACCGGCTGAGTCCCCTCGCGCGAGCCCTGCATCACCAGCACACCCAGCGCGCGGTCAATGGCGTAGTTGGTGGTGATCTTGCTGTCATTGGGGTTGTAGGTATAGGCGGCGCCGGCAATGTCGGGCCGGCGACGGGCGTTCACGTCGCCCCAAGCGTAGCGCAGGCTGGGATCAGGCTGCACACCTTCCACGGCAGCGTCGCCATCGACCACCGCCCCGGTGTCGGGGTGCAGGCGCAAGTTCTGGCCCATGTTGGACACCACCCGGATGCGGTCAGCCGCCGGGTTGAAATCAAAGCCGAACACCGTCCCCTGAAGCGCCAGCGCAGCAGGCGCGGGCCCGACAGGGCGCAGCGCACCGGTGGGGATGTCGAGCGTGTACAGGCGGCCCGCTTGCGACAGCGCATAGAGCACGCCCTTGGCCACACGGAAGTCGATGCCCACCAGCCGCTCGCCGGGCGCCAGGCCCGTCACCGGGCGCCGCTCCAGGATGCGGTCAGGCTGCGCTGCGTGAAAGGTGATGAGTTCGTGCGAGGCCGTCACGGCCACCAGCGTTTCGCGCAACCCGGTGTCGGACCGTGGCGCAGCACAGCCAACCAATACGGCAAGGGCCGAAGCAACAACGGCCGCACGCAGCGCGGAGTGGGAAAAAAACGGATGCATGTGAGGCCTCGCAGGTGTTACAGGTTTATACCCGAAGGGTTGAGCCAGCGGCAGGGGGAAGGTCATACCCGTCGCACTTTTTTACTATCTTTTTTATAGCAAAGAAAGTTTGTTTTATATGCCCCTATAGCGTTTTCACCGATGATTTCAAAGACTTCTTCTGTTGCACTTTGACGCCAGTGCACCAAGGCTGTGCACGGCTGCATTTGTAACAAACGACTATGCAGATCGGGCATGGGAGCATCCTCAACACTCATGACACATTTTGTTGTTATTGCCTACACTGCACCGACCTCAGCGCCCACGCATCGGGCGCCAAGAGGCCGGTGGGCACCGTTATTGCTTTTGCACCAAAGCCCCCGCTTGATCACGCTTTGATCCTTTTCGATACCCAAGGACCCCCATGTCGGCTGCTTCCACCCTCAAATCCCTGTCGATCTCCAGCCGGCTGAGCCTGGGGTTTGGCTGCATGCTGGTGCTGCTGGTGGCCGTGGCAGCGGTGGGGCAACTGTCCGTGGGCAAGGTGCACGATCAGATGACCCAGATCACCGGCGTGGGCGCCAACAAGGCCAAGCTGGTCAACGGCATGCTGGAGAGCGTGAGCGCCATCGGCATCCAGAGCCGCTCTGCCGCCATGCTCAACGACATCGACCCCAAGCAGGCGCGCGAGCAGATCGTGGCCGTGGGCAAGACGCTCAAGGAATACGGCGCGCAAGAAGCCGCTCTGTCCGAGCTGCTCACCCCCGCCAAGGCCACCCCTGCAGAGCTCAAGCTGCTGGGCGAGGTGCAGGCCCTGGGCGGCAAGACCCGCCCCGAACTCGACAGCGCCATCAAGGCCGCTGACGACGGCGACACCGTGAGCGCCACGCTGGCGCTGATGACCCGCGTGGCCCCCGCAGAAACCGCCTGGCGCGCCAAGCTGCGCGAGCTGATCGAACTGCAAAACACCCTGAATGCTGAAGCCACGGCCTCGGCAGAACAAACCCAGAGCAGCGCCCGCGTGGTGGGTGGGCTGTTGGTGCTGCTGGCCATTGGCCTGGGCGCGCTGATCGCCTGGCGCATCACGGCCAGCATCACCGCCCCCATTGGCCGCGCGGTGGTGGTGGCCGAGCGCATTGCGCGCGGCGACCTCACCTCGCAGGTCGAGGTGCGCATCCACGACGAAACCGGCCGACTGCTCGAAGCCATTGCCGCCATGCAGGAGCGCCTGCGCACCCTGGTGGGCGAAATCGGCCAGACCGCCGACTCCATCCTGGTGGCCAGCTCCGAGGTCGCCTCGGGCAACCTGGACCTGAGCCAGCGCACCGAGCAGACCTCGCACAACCTGCAAAGCGCGGCCAGCTCGCTGGTGGACCTGACCGGCACGGTGTCGCAAAGCGCCGACTCGGCCCGCCAGGCCAACCAGCTCGCGTCCACCGCATCCGATGCGGCCACACGCGGCGGCGAAGTGGTGGGCCAGGTGGTGCGCACCATGGACACCATCAGTGCCAGCTCGCGCAAGATCGCCGACATCATCAGCGTGATCGACGGCATCGCATTCCAGACCAACATCCTCGCGCTCAACGCCGCCGTCGAGGCTGCCCGCGCAGGCGAGCAGGGCCGGGGCTTTGCGGTGGTGGCGGGCGAGGTGCGCAACCTCGCGGGCCGCTCGGCCCAGGCGGCGCGCGAGATCAAGGCCCTGATCGGCACCAGCGTGGACCAGGTGCAAGAAGGCAGCACGCTCGTCAACCACGCCGGCAAGACCATTGAAGAACTGGTGCAGTCGGTGCGCCGCGTGTCCGACATCATGGGCGAGATCACGGCCGCCACGCAGGAGCAAAGCCAGCGCATCGGCCATGTGAGCCAGTCGGTGGGTGCGCTGGAAGAAATGACCCAGCAGAACGCAGCACTGGTGGAAGAAGGCGCCGCCGCTGCCGACAGCCTCAAGGACCAGGCCGGGCGCCTGACGCAGATGGTGGGCACCTTCCGCCTCTCGCGCAACGACGGCGGCGACGAAGACAGCTGGGGCACCGCCAGCCCCGCCGCAGCACCGGCGGCGGTGCCGGCGCCCACACGCACTGCAGCCCCGCGCCCACTGGCCTCGGGCCCATCGCGCGCTCCTGCACTGCCGCGCAGCTGACGGGAATTTCCCACGGGCGTACGCTCCCGGAGGGAAAGCGCAGAGCGCCTCAGGGGGCGGTCACGCTGGACCGCAGCGCCGCCAAGTCCAGCACGCGCAGGCCGCCGTACTCCACACGAATGGCGCCTTGCGCCTCCAGCGCAGACAGCGCCTCGTTCACCCGCTGGCGTGACAGCCCCACCAAGTAGGCCAGTTCCTGCTGCGTGATGCGCAGCACCTCGCCCACGCCCGGGTACAGCACCGGGTTGAACAGCGAGGCGAGGCTGCGCGCCACGCGCACATCGGGATTGTTCAGGCGGTCGATTTCGCGGGCTGCGATGAACTGGCCCAGGCGCTCGTTCAGCTGGTTCATCACGAAGCGGTTGAAGCCGATGGAGTGGTCCAGCAGCCAGTGAAAGCTGTCGATGGGCAGCCCCGCCACCACGCTCTTGCGCAGGGCCTGGATGTTGTAGCGGTAGGGCTCGCGTTTGATGGTCGTGCCCTCGCCAAACCATCCGCCGGGCGGCAGGCCTGCATAGGTCATGGTCTGCCCCTGGGCGTTGTCGGTGCTCATCTTGAGCAGGCCCTCCACCACCCCAAACCAGTAGGTCACCGGGCGCCCGACGCGGCACACATAGTCGCCCGGTTTGGCATCCCCCACCAGCAGGGAGGCCACCGCGCGTTCCCGCTCGGCGGGCAGCAGCAGGGGGAGCCAGGGAATGCCTTCCAGCTCCTGCGGCGTGGGCGAACGGCGCCGCTGGTGCAGCGACAAGTCCTGGTGAGTGCGTGGGTCCATGGCGCAAAGGTTCTCACGAAAAAGGGCGCCCTGCAGCCGCCTGGGCATGCGGGAATACCACGACCCCAATTGTCGTCAGACCGACAAAAAAATGCCAATCGTGACGGGATGATGTCGCCTCGCGCCCCTGCCACCTACGGAGGGCGCCCCGAGGAGACAAGCACCATGACCCAACCATCTTCCACCACCGCACGCCCCCTCCACCCCGCGCCCACCACGCCGCGCCCCCTGGCCCGCCGCCAGGTGCTGGCCGCCGCAGCCGCCACCGCAGCGGCCGTGGGCCTGCCCGGGCTCGGCTGGAGCGGCGCGGCCCGCGCGCAGGAAGGCGCGATCAGGATCGCGCAGTCCACCGCCCTCACTGGCCCGCTGGGTGATCTGGGCTCGGCCATGCACCAGGGCGCCAAGGCCGCGTTTGCAGGCATCAATGCGCGCAGCGGCGTGCATGGCAAGGCCATTGAACTCGTCACCCAAGACGACACCTACGACGTGCCGAAGGCGCTGGCCAATGTCGATCAGTTTCTGGCCGACCCCGGGTACTTTGCGCTGTTCAACTGCATGGGCACGCCCATGATCGACGCCATGCTGCCCAAGGTGATCGAGAGCGGCATCCCGTTTTTTGCGCCCTTCACCGGCGCGCAGCTCAGCCGCACCAAGAACGCCCGCAACGTGTTCAACATCCGCGCCAGCTATGCCGACGAGGCCGAGAAGCTGGTGCAGCACCTGTCCACCATCGGCATCCAGCGCATCGGCATCGTCTACCAGAACAACTCGTTCGGCAAAGAGGTGTTCAACGCCGCCAAGCAGTCGATGGACCGGCTCAAGCTGCCCGAAGCCGTCACGGTGACCGTGGAGAACAATGCCTCGGACGCGGGCAGCGCCGCCGCCAAGCTGGCCGGCGGCAACTTGGAGGCCATCGTGATTGGCCTCGCGGGCAAGCCCACGCTGGAGTTTGTGAAGGCGTTCCGCGCGCTCAAGCGGGGCGTGACGCTGTACGCCCTATCGGTCATGGGCACCCCGGCCACTGTCAAGGCCCTGGGCGCGGACGCCACGGGCATGGCGATCTCGCAGGTGGTGCCCCTGCCCTCCAATGTGGTGATGCCCGTGGTGCGAGAGTTCCAGGCCGCCTGGAAGGCATCCGGCGCCACGGCCGAGCCCTCGCACCTGGCGCTGGAGGGCTACATCAACGCCCGCGTGTTTGCCGAGGCCCTGCAGCGCGCAGGCCGCAACCCCACCCGCGCAGCCTTCATCGACGCCACCTGGAACCTGAAAAAGTGGGACCTGGGCGGGTTCGAGATCAGCGCCAGCACCCCGGACCGCAACGCCTCGCGCTTTGTCGAACTCACGCTGGTGGGACGCGATGGGCGGTTCCTGCGATAGCCCGAAGGGCCCGCCGCTGGCACGCTGATGACAGGGGCACGCTGCGGCGCGGCCGCGCATGCAATTGCTATTAATACGATAGCAATCAGCGCATATTGAACTATCGCTACCGGCCGATTTCACCCAAATTGCCGCTACTGCGACGCCAGCCCGTACCGGTAGCCCTTGAACGACCAGATGGTGCGGCCGGGCTCGATCTTCTCCAGCAACAGGCCCGGCCCGGCCGGGTCTCCTTCGTGCAGCACCTGGCCGTTGACGATGGCCATGCGGTACACCGGGTTGCTGGAATAGGTGACCCCAGAAATCTTGAGTGACGGCAGCTGCGCCCGCACGGCCTCGGGCAGATCGGCTTGCGCAAACACGGTGCCGGTCGCGGCCGGGGATGCAGCAGGAGCGGGGTTGGCCAAGGCTACGTCTGCAGCACGCGGCGCGGGGGCTGCGGACGTGCGCTCGCGCGGGGCGGGCGCAGCAGGGCGCGGCCGAGCGTCGTCTTGCCCGAGCCGGACTCGCCGACGATTCCGACCGTTTCGCCGCGGCGGATGCTGACATCGACGCCGTGCAGCACGCGCGTGCCCGCCGATTGCGCCAGCAGTCCCTGGCGCCGGCCATAGGTCACTTCAAGCCCGCGGGCGTCGAGCAGGATGTCGGTCATGGCGCACCCTTCGTGGCGGTGCCCGCCAGTTCGGCCCGCAATTGGCGGAAGATCGCCTCGGGCACGGGT
>OFJB01000539.1_pt1 | contig 18173 bp, 17 predicted proteins | sample 1775081 | NCBI WGS metagenome assembly OFJB01 (sample SAMN08195771, study PRJEB24354) | sludge metagenome | isolation source: initial sludge from phenol fed wastewater aerobic bioreactor | place: India: Nagpur | collected 2016-06-05 | reverse complement strand
CGGCGATCTATGCGGATGAGACCGACCGGGTGCAGGCCGGAGCGCCCCTGATCAAGCTCGATGGCGCCGACGTCCAGCTGGCGCTGGCGCAGGCCGAGGCCGCACTGGGCCAGACCGTGCGCCAGGTGCGCACGCTGTACGCCAACAACAGTGCGCTGACGGCCCAGGTGCGTCTGCGCGAGGCCGACGTCAGCAAGGCGCGCAGCCAGTTGGCCACGGCCGAGCAGGACCTGGCGCGCCGCCAGGGCCTGGCCGGCGGCGGCGCGGTCTCGGGCGAGGAGCTGGCCCATGCACGCGCCCAGGTCACCGCCGCGCAGAGCGTGTTGACGGCGGCCCAGGCCGGCGTGAGCGCCGCGCAGGAGCAACTGGCGAGCAACCAGGCGCTGACCGACGGCACGCCCGTGGCGCAGCACCCCAGCGTGCTGGCGGCCGCCGCCAAGGTTCGCGAGGCCTGGCTGGCCGCGCACCGTACCCTGCTGCCGGCGCCGGTGTCGGGCTACGTGGGCAAGCGCACCGTGCAGCTGGGCCAACGCGTGGCTGCGGGCATGCCGCTGCTGACGGTGGTGCCGCTCGACCAGGTCTGGGTGGAAGCCAACTTCAAGGAAAACCAGCTGCGCCGCATCCATATCGGCCAACCGGTGCGACTGACGGCCGATGCCTATGGCAGCAAGGTGGTGTACGAGGGCACGATCAGCGGCCTGGGCGTGTCCACCGGCGCCGCCTCGGCGCTGCTGCCGGCGCAAAACGCCACCGGCAACTGGATCAAGGTGGTGCAGCGCGTGCCGGTGCGCATTGCGCTGCAGCCCGGGCAGCTCAAGACGCACCCGCTGCGCGTGGGCCTGTCGATGGCCGCGCGCGTGGACGTGAGCGACCAGAGCGGCCCCGAGCTGACCGACACGCCGCGCCACGAGCCGCTGGCCAAGACGGCGGTGTTTGCCGACGCCGGGCAGGGCGCCGAGCAGCGCGTGCAGCAGATCATCGAGCACAACCTGGGACAGCGGGTGGCCAAGCGCTATTGACAAAATTGGCTTGCAGCGCTTGCCCATCAAGCGCAAGCAGCTATTAAAAATATAGTATTCGAGTCTTTTGGGCCCGCTGCATGAGCGCAACGACCGCCGTTTCCCATCCGCCGCTGCAGGGCAGCGCGCGCGTGCTTGGCACGCTGGCCTTGTCGACCGCCACGTTCATGAACGTGCTGGACTCGACCATCGCCAACGTGTCGCTGCCAGCCATCTCGGGCGACCTGGGCGTGAGCCCCGTGCAGGGCACCTGGGTCATTACCAGCTTTGCCGTCGCCAACGCGATTGCCGTGCCGTTGACGGGCTGGATGACCCAGCGCATCGGCCAAGTGCGCCTGTTCATGGCCAGCGTGCTGCTGTTCACGCTGACTTCCTGGCTGTGCGGCATGGCGCACAACATGACGATGCTGATCGTGTTTCGCGTGCTGCAGGGCTTTGTGGCCGGGCCCATGATCCCGCTGTCGCAAACGCTGCTGCTGTCCAGCTACCCACCCAGCAAGGCGGGGCTGGCCATGGCCATGTGGGCTATCACCACCTTGGTGGCGCCCATTACCGGGCCGCTTTTGGGCGGTTGGATCACCGACAACATCAGCTGGCCCTGGATTTTCTACATCAACGTGCCGGTCGGCCTGCTCGCTGCGGCCGTCACCTGGACCATCTACCGTGAGCGCGAGACCCCCACGCTGAAGCTTCCCATCGATTTTGTCGGCCTGGCGCTGCTGGTGCTGTGGGTGGGTGCGCTGCAACTGATGCTGGACAAGGGCAAGGAGCTGGACTGGTTTGCCTCGCCGCAGATCGTCACCTTTGCCGTGGTGGCGGTGGTGGGCTTTGCCTTCTTCCTGGCCTGGGAGCTGACCGAGAAGCACCCGGTGGTCGACCTGTCGCTGTTTGCCAAGCGCAATTTTTGGTCGGGCGCGCTGGCCACGGCGGTGGCCTATGGCGTGTTCATCGGCAACGTGGTGATCCTGCCGCTGTGGCTGCAGCAGTTCATGGGCTACACCGCCACGCAGGCGGGCATGGTGCTGGCGCCGGTGGGGCTGCTGGCCATCGTGCTCTCGCCCGTGGTGGGCGTGACCATGCACAAGGTTGATCCGCGCTGGTACGTGACGGGCTCTTTTTTGGTGTTCGGCCTGGTGTTCTGGCTACGCTCGCTGTTCACGGTGGAGACCGACTTCGTCACCATCATGATCCCCACGCTGATCCAGGGTATCGGCATGGCGGGCTTCTTCATCCCGCTGGTCACCATCACGCTGTCGGGCCTGCATCCCTCGCGCATCCCGGCGGCGGCGGGTTTGTCCAATTTCACCCGCATCACGGCCGGCGCCTTTGGCGTGTCGATTGCCACCACGGCCTGGGAAGACCGCGCCACGCTGCATCACGCGCAACTGGCCGAGACCATCAACGCCGGTCGGCCGGTGGTCGAGCAGACCCTGCACCAGATGCAGGCCGCCGGCCTGGGCCACCAGCAGTCGCTGGGCTTGATCGACCGGCTGCTGACGCAGCAGGCCTTCATGATCTCGACGCAGGAAATCTTCTACCTGTCGGCACTGCTGTTCCTGGGGCTGATTCCGCTGGTGTGGCTCACGCGGCGCGTGCGCGGCGCGGCCTCGGCCGAGGCCAGCGGGGCGCATTGAGCCGCCCCGGGATCGCTCACGATTGCGGGCGTTGTTGCCGCGCGCGTGCCAGGGCGGCTTCGATCAGCGCCCGCTTGCGCCCGGGCTCGCTGGCGGGAGGCGCGATCGCGTCACCGGTGGGCGCCGCGGGTGCGGGTGCTGCGACGGGACGGTGCTGGCGCCGCTGCTGCGTGGCCGCGTAGCGCACGCGGGCCGATGCGGCCTGCTCGGCGGACCAGGCGGCCCAGCCGGTGCGCTCGCCGCTGACGGCTTCCATGTGGATGCAGTCCACCGGGCAGGCGCTCACGCACAGCTCGCAGCCGGTGCACTCCGCTTCGATCACCGTGTGCATGCGCTTGGGGCTGCCGACGATGCAGTCCACCGGGCAGGCGGCGATGCACAGGGTGCAGCCGATGCACCAGTCTTCGTCGATCCAGGCCACGCCGCGCGGGCCTTCCGTGCCGTGGGCGGGGTTGAGCGGCCGTTCGGCCTGGCTCGTCAGTGCCGCCAGGCGCCGCACGCCCTCGGCGCCGCCGGGCGGGCACTGGTTGATCGGGGCGCGGCCCTCGGCCATGGCCTGCGCATAGGCCGCGCAGTCGGGGTAGCCGCAGCGCGTGCACTGGGTCTGCGGCAGCGCCTGCAGCAGGCGTTCGGCCAGCGACTCGGCGGGGCGCACGTCGGCTGGGTCGCCGGCGCGATGCGCGGGCGCCACGGGCTCAGGCGGCTTTTTGGGTCTCGGCCGCGCTCTTGGCCGCGCGCGCGCCCAGCTTGGTGACGCTGGCGCTGGGCGCCTGGGTGGCACTGGGCGGCAGCGTGTGCTCGGCAATGAAGCCCTTGACGCGCGGATACACCTGCTGGCGCCAGCGGCGGCCGCTGAAGATGCCGTAGTGGCCGGCGCCCGTCACCTCGTAGTGGCGGCCGGGCTTGCGCTCGATGCCGGTGCACAATTCGTGCGCGGCCTTGGTCTGGCCCGAGCCCGAAATGTCGTCCAGCTCGCCCTCGACGGTGAGCAGGGCGGTGCCGGTGATGTCCTGCGGGCGCACGCGCTCGAGTTGGCCGGCGGGCGAGCGCACGTCCCAGGTACCCTGCATCAGGCTGAAATCCTGGAACACCGTCTTGATGGTTTCCAGGTAGTAGTCGGCGTCCATGTCGAGCACGGCGTTGTATTCGTCGTAGAACTTGCGGTGCGTCTCGGCGCTGGACTCGTCGCCGCGCACCAGGTCGCGGAAGTAGTCCCAGTGGCTGGTGGCATGGCGGTCGGGGTTCATGGCCACGAAGCCCGAATGCTGCATGAAGCCGGGATAGACGCGCCGACCCGCGCCGGGAAAGTTGTGCGGCACGCGATAGATCACGTTGTTCTCGAACCACGAGAAGCTGCGCTGGGTGGCCAGATTGTTGACCTGGGTGGGCGAGCGGCGCGCGTCGATGGGCCCGCCCATCATGGTCATGGTCAGCGGCGTGGTTTCGCCGCGGCTGGCCATCAGCGAGACGGCGGCCAGCACCGGCACCGTGGGCTGGCACACGCTGACCACGTGGCAGTTGCCGTACTTGGACTGCAGGTGGCGGACGAATTCCTGCACGTAGTTGATGTAGTCGTCCAGGTGGAACTCGCCCTCGGCCAGCGGCACCAGGCGCGCGTCGGTCCAGTCGGTGATGTAGACCTTGTGGTCCTGCAGCATGGTGCGCACGGTGTCACGCAACAAGGTGGCGTGGTGGCCCGACAGCGGCGCCACGATCAGCACCGGCGGCTGCGTCTTGAGCTTGGCCAGCGTCGCCGGGTCGTCCGAGAAGCGCTTGAAGCGGCGCAACTGGCAAAACGGCTTGGCGATCTCGATGCGCTCGTCGATGGCCACCGGCACGCCGTCGACCGGCACCTGGCGAATGCCGAACTCGGGCTTCTCGTAGCCCTTGCCCAGGCGGTGCAACAGCGCAAAGGAGGCCGCCACGCGCTGCGCCATCGGCAACTGGCCGAACGGCAGGTGCGGGTTGTTGTAGAGCTTGGCCGTGGCGTCGGCGATTTCGGCAAACGGCTCAATGAGCGCGCGCTGCGCCTCGTAGATGTGATAGAGCATGGCAGTTCGGCAGACAAATTGTTGCATTGCAATATAGCGCAGCGCGCGTGGCTTTGCACTGGGTCAAGGCCCCTAAAGCGACAGGCGCAGCGGCATTTCGTGACGAAGGCAACAGGCGCCGGCTTGTGTGGCGTCCGCGGCCGGCTTGTGGGTGTCTGGCTATCATCGGCGCCATGACGGGTGCGGGCATGCTTGGGGGCTGGCTGCAGGGCGCGGCACGCGGCCTGCTGGGGGCGCTGGCCGGCTGGTGGCAGGTGTTGTTCACCGGCGCGCAGCTGATGGTGCTGGCGTTCTCGCCCGCCAGCTATCGCGCGCAGGGCGGCGCCGGCGTGCTGCGCGAGATCGAGCGCGCGGCCGCGCCGGGCCTGCCGGGCTTCACCATGCTGATGGCGCTGTTCAACGTGGTGGTGATCCGCATTGTGGTGGTCACGGCCCTGGCCTACGGCCTGACGCAATACGCGCTGGACGCGGTGGTTCGCGTGCTGGTGCTGGAGCTGATTCCGCTGATGGCCGCCCTGTACGTGGCGGTGGACTACAGCATTCCGGGTGGCTCGCAGCTGTACAAGTGGCGCCGCGCGGGCGGTTTCGAGCGCTTGCGCGCGCAGGGGCAGGACCCGCTGGCGCGCGAGGTGCTGCCGCGTGTGCTGGGCGGCGTGTTTGCCGTGCTGCTGCTGGCGGCCGTCAGCTGCGTGATCTCGCTGGTGCTGACGTACCTGGCCGTGCACGGCTTCACGCTGGCGGCGTTGCCGCGCTACAACCGCGCGGTGGGGCAGATCTTCAACCCGGCAGTGACGCTGATCTTTGGCCTCAAGACCACGCTGTTCGCCCTGACGGTGGCCCTGTTGCCGGTGGCCAACGCTCTGCGCGACATCCCGCGCAAGCGCGCGCGCACCAGCGTGGAGCTGCAGGGCCTGGTGCAGATGTTTGTGCTGATGCTGCTGATCGAGATGGCGGCCCTGATGGGCAACTACTATTGAGCCCGCGCCATGCCAACGAACGACTCCGCCCGCTCCGCCGACGCGCCCGACGCGCCGCTGTCCGACGCCCAGGTGCGCGGCGTGCAGTGGCGCGCCGTGCTGCTGCTGATCACGATGACCGCGCTGCTGGCCGGCAGCGCGCTGTACCTGATGTGGGCGCGCGGCGCTTTCGACGAGACGCAGCCCCTGTACCTCACCACCGACGACTCAGACGGCGTGCTGGTCGGCATGGACATGAGCTTTGCCGGCTTTCCCATCGGCCGCGTGCGCAGCATCGAGCTGGTGGGCAGCGGCACGGTGCGCATCCGGGTCGATGTGCCGGTGCGCGACGCGCACTGGCTGCGCAGCTCTAGCGTGTTCACGCTCGAGCGCGGCATCGTCGGCGCGGCGCGGCTGCGCGCCTTCAGCGGCGTGCCCGACGACCCGCCGCTGCCTGCCGGAGCCGAGCGCATGGTGCTGCGCGGCGACATGACCGCCGAGATCCCCAGGATTTTGTCCGACGTGCGCGACGTGCTGCAGAACGTCGCCCAACTCACCGCCAGCGATGGCGCCCTGGGCCAGACCTTGGGCGAGCTCAAGACCTTCAGCGCGCGCCTGAACGCGGGCCAAGGTGGGCTGGTGGGCGCGCTCACCGGCAACGCCGCCGACGCCCAGCGCGTGGGCGAGCTGCTGGCGCGCAGCAACCAGCTGCTGCAGCGCGTCGATGCCCTGGTGGCCCGCGCCGACCGCCAGGTGTTGGGTGAGAAAGGCCTGCTGGCCGACAGCCAGGGCGCCGTGCGCCAGCTGAGCGGCCTGCTGCAGGATGCGCGCCAGAGCATGCAGAAGGTGGACGCGGTGCTGAAGGATGTGCAGGGCGTGGCCGCCAATGCGCGCGGCGCCACCGACGGTCTGGGCGACTTGCGCGCCGACGTGGAAAGCAGCCTGCGCAAGATCGACGCGCTGATTGCCGAGCTGAGCCGCAAGTGGCCGTTCGCGCCCAGCCAGCAGGAGGTGACGCTGCCATGAACCGGTCCTGGATTGCTATTTGTTTAATAGCTTTTGGCGCGCTCTCTGCCTGCGCCAGTGGCCAAAAAGTGCCGGACTGGAGTATCAGCGCCCTGGGCCACGTGCAGCGCTTCAACGACGCCTATCTGAGCGGCGATGCGCGCGTGTCCCGGCGCGAATTCGAGCAGGCCCGCGCCGACACCGCGCGCACCGGCCGCCCTGACCTGGTGGCGCGGGTGGAGCTGAACCGCTGCGCCGCGCAGGTGGCCAGCCTGGACTTTGCCCCCTGCACCGGGTTTGACGCACTGGCGCCCGATGCCGGCGCGGCCGAGCGCGCCTACGCCCGCTACCTGGCTGGCCAGGCCGGCGCGGCCGAGGCGCCGCAGTTGCCGCCGCAGCACCGCGCCATCGCGGCCGGCGGCGCCAGCGTGGCGGCCATCGACGAGCCCCTGGCGCGCCTGATCGCGGCGGCCGTGCTGCTGCGCCAGGGCCGGGCTACGCCCGACGTGGCCCGGCAGGCGGTGGACACGGCATCGCATCAAGGCTGGCGCCGTCCGCTGCTGGCCTGGCTGGGCGTGCAGCGCCAGCGGGCCGAGCAGGGCGGTGATGCAGCCGAGGTTGCGCGCATCCAGCGGCGCATGGACCTGGTGCAGCCCGCAGCGCCCCAGGCCGGGCCCGCCCGCTGAGTCATCGGCCGCTCAGCGGCTGGCGCGCAGCTCGGCAAACAGATCGCTATAAATTTTGTATCTGCTGACGCTTATTGGTTGTGCGCCAGAGGCCGATTTGGCTGCGGAAATCACGCCGCAGCCCGGCTCGTGCAGGTGGGTGCAGTTGTAGAAACGGCACTCGGCCACATGGGGCCGGATGTCGGGCATGTAGGCGGCCAGCTGCGCCGGGTGGATGTGGCGCAGGCCGAATTCCTGAAAGCCGGGCGAGTCGATCAGCGCGCTGCGCCGCTCGGTGTCCAGCCAATACCAGGTGGTTGCGGTGGTGGTGTGGCGGCCAGTGTTCAGCGCCTGCGAGATCTCGCCCGTGGCCGCTTGCGCGCCCGGCACCAGGCGGTTGATGAGCGTGCTCTTGCCGGCGCCCGAGGGCCCCAGGATCAGCGTGGTGCGGCCTTGCAGGCGCTCGCTGAGCGCGGCCAGGCCGTCGTCGCTCGGCAGGGTATTTGCTCCCTCTCCCGCATGCGGGAGAGGGTTGGGGTGAGGGTGGCCCGGCTCGCCATACCCATCGCCGCTGCCCCTCACCCCAACCCTCTCCCCAAAGGGGCGAGGGGGCAATATCTTGGCCGCCAGCGGCAGCACGGCATAGCCCATGGCCCGATACGGCGCCAGGCGCTCCCAGCCACGGGCAAACATCGCGCTCAGGTCGGCCTTGTTCAGCACGATCAGCGGTGCGATGTGCGCGGCCTCGCAGGCAATCAGCGCGCGCGCCAGCTGGCGCTCCGAAAACTCCGGTTCGGCGGCCACCAGGATCAGCACCTGGTCCAGGTTGGCGGCAAAGGACTTGGTGCGCAACTCGTCCCGGCGGTACAGCCAGTTGCGCCGGGGCAGGGTGCGCTCGACGCTGCCCTCGTCCTGCGAGGGCAGCCATTGCACGCGGTCGCCCACCACCACCTCCAGCTTCTTGCCGCGCGGGTGGCAGCGCACGCGCACGCCATCGGCCGTCTCGACCATGCAGTGGCGCCCGTGGCTGGACACCACCAAGCCTTCCTGCAGCGCGCCGGGCGCCGTGGGGGCGGGGCGGGGCCGGCGCGGGCTCAAGCGGGCGCCACCCGGGCGCCCAGATGGGCGATGCGCTCGCTGGCCGGCGGGTGCGAGTAGTAAAAGCGCACGTACAGCGGATCGGGCGTGAGCGTGCTGGCGTTGTCCTTGTACAGCTTGACCAGCGCGTTGCACAGCTCTTGCGCGCTGGCCTGAGTGGCCGCGTAGGCGTCGGCCTGGAACTCGTGGCGGCGCGACAGCTGAGCCGCCAGCGGCGAGACAAAGAAGCCGAACACCGGCACTACCCCCATGAACAGCAGCAGCGCCAGCGCGTGGTTGGGCACCGCGCCGCCCATGCTGGCGGGCAGGTTGGGCGTCACGCCCAGGCCAGCATAAAACCAGCTTTGCTGCGCCAGCCAGCCCAGCAGGGCCAGGCCGGCAAAGCTGAGCGCAAACAGCATGACGATGCGCTGCACGATGTGCCGGTGCTTGAAGTGGCCCAGCTCGTGCGCCAGCACGGCTTCCACCTCGGGCGGGCTCAGCTGCGTCAGCAAGGTGTCGAAGAACACCACGCGCTTGGCCGCGCCAAAGCCGGTGAAGTAGGCATTGGCGTGCGCGCTGCGCCGGCTGCCGTCCATCACGAACAAGCCCTTGGCGGCAAAGCCGCAGCGCGCCATCAGCGCGGACACGCGCTCGCGCAGCACAGCGTCATCCAGCGGCTCGAATTTGTTGAACAGCGGCGCGATCAGCGTGGGGTAGAGCACCAGCATCATCAGCGAGAACGCCATCCACGCGCCCCAGGTCCACAGCCACCAGGTGCGGCCCGTGACCTGCATCAGCCACAGCGCGCCCGCGGCCAGCGGTACGCCGATCAGCACGCTGAGCGCCACCGACTTGAGCAGGTCTGCCCACCACAGCCGCACGCTCATGCGGTTGAAGCCAAAGCGCTGCTCGATGACGAAGGTCTGCCAGGCGCCGGCCGGCAGTTCGAGCAGGCCGTTGATGAGCACGAAGGCCAGCAGCAGCGCCAGCGGCTGCAGCAGGGGCCGGGGGCCCAGGGCATCGAACAGCGCGCCGTTGAGCGCATCCAGTCCGCCCAGCAGCGTCCAGCCCAGCAGCACGGCGGCGCCCAGCGCCAGCTCCAGCAGGCCAAAGCGCAGGCGGGCCACGGTGTAGTCGGCGGCGCGCTGGTGGGTATCCAGGGGGATGGCGCGGGCAAACTCGGCCGGCACGGCGCCGCGATGGCGCGCCACGGCGCGGATCTGGCGCGAGGCCAGCCACAGCTTGGTGGCCACGTTCAGCAGCAGGGCCGCGCCAAAGACGATCGTGGTGAGCAGGGCGGGGGTGAGCGGGAGGTTCAAGGTCAATCGGGGGCCGTGGACTGAATGACGAAGTTTAGGGCCGCGCGCCGCTATGCCAAGGGGCGCAAGGGCCAGCCGTGGACAATGAGGCCCATGACCGAGACCGTTTCGCCCCCCGCCGCCGCCGCCGAGCTGGCCAAATCCGAACACAACCTGATCTGGCTCGACTGCGAGATGACCGGGCTGGACCCCGAGAAGGAGCGCATCATCGAGATCGCCGTCATCGTCACCGGCCCGCAGCTCACGCCGCGCGTGGAAGGGCCGGTGCTGGTCATCCACCAGAGCGACACGGTGCTGGACGCCATGGACGCCTGGAACCAGGGCACGCACGGGCGCAGCGGCCTGATCGACAAGGTCAAGGCCTCCCCGCTGGACGAGGCCGCCGCCGAGGCGCAGCTCATCGCCTTCGTGTCGCGCTACGTGGGCAAGGGCAAGTCGCCCCTGTGCGGCAACACCATCAGCCAGGACCGGCGCTTTCTGGTCAAGTACATGCCGCGGCTGGAGGCCTACTTTCATTACCGCAACATCGACGTCAGCACGCTCAAGGAGCTGGCGCGGCGCTGGCGGCCCGAGGTGATGCAGGCCTTCAAGAAGCGCCAGTTGCACACGGCGCTGGCCGATGTGCATGAATCCATCGACGAACTGGAGCATTACCGCCGGCACTTCATCCGGCTGGCCGAGTGACCGGTCGGGCCTCAGCGCGGGACGGCGCTGCGGTCATCCAGCGGCATCGGAAACGAGTCGGGCTGGCCCCAGTCGGTGATGCGCGGCTCGCCCGCGCCGTCCAGTGGCGCCAGCTGCGAGCGGCGGTCGCTGCGCTTGCGGTCCAGCGTTTCCACCAGGTTGTGTCGCGCGGTCTTGAGCTCGACCGAATCGTTGAGCGGAGCCTGGTTCGACTCGGTGGCGCCCAGGCCCAGAAATTCGGCCCGGATGGCCCAGGGCTCGGGCATGGCGTCGGGCGTCAGCAGCCAGTAGCCCACGTGGCACTGCGACAGCAGGGTCTGCTTGAGCTGGCGGTTGCCGCGCGAGAGCCGGCGCTCGCCCATCACGTCCACGCAGCCGATGGCGCGGCCGGTTTCGTCGCACAGCGTGAAGGTGCAGTACACCCCGCCCAGCATGGCAAACAGGCCCTCGGCCGTGGCCGGGTCGCGCGGCATGCAAAAGCGCGTGACCGGCAGCTTGACCATCACGTGATGCTCGGGAAACACCTGCTGCAGCCAGCGCCACACCTGCAGCTCGGTGCGTCCCAGCATGACGCGTGGCTGCACGGCCACCGGCTGGGTCGGGCGCCGCTTGCGGGGCGGCGCGGGCGGGGGGCGGCGGCGCCAGAACCATGCGGCGCACAGCACGGCGAGGGCGGTCAGCAACCAAGGCCACAACGCATTCATGACAATTCCCTGAGCGAGTTCGCCGTTTTCGGCTTGTTGTTGTCGATCGACTGGCGATCGCGTTTTGTAACTTTAGACTGCATTTTTTGAGACGCAAGCCCGAAAGCCCGGTGGTGGCGCCCGAACTCGTGGCGTTTGCACAAAAAGTCACACTTTCGGATCGACCGTTTGCCACCCACCGAGCCCTGACGGAGAAAAACCATGCGCCTGGATGACTTGTTGTATTCGCAGGGCTTTGGCACGCGCCGGGTTTGCGCGGGCCTGATCGAGCAGGAGCGCGTGAGCGTGGGTGGCGCCGTGTCCACCGACCCGGCCGCCGAGCAGGATGTGGCCGACCCGGCCTTTCGCTTTGCCGTGCAAGGCTTGGCCTGGCCGTACCGCCAGCGCGCCTACCTGATGCTGCACAAGCCCGCGGGCACCGAATGCTCGCACCGCCCCGGCGCCTGGCCCAGCGTCTACACCCTGCTGCCCGTGCCGTTGCGCCAGCGCCCGGCGCCCGGCAAGGTGCAAGGCGTGCAGGCCGTGGGCCGGCTGGACCAGGACACCACGGGCCTGCTGCTGCTGTCCGACGACGGCGCCTTCATCCACCGCATGAATTCGCCGCGCCGGCACGTGCCCAAGGTGTACGAGGTGGGGACCAAGCACCCGCTGGACGAGCGTCAGTTGCAGCGCCTGCTGGCCGGCGTGGTGCTGGACGACGACCCGCGCCCCGTGCGCGCCGCTGCGGTCGAGGCCGTGGCTGAACGCCAACTGCGCCTGACCCTGACCGAGGGCAAGTACCACCAGGTCAAGCGAATGGTCGCGGCGGTGGGCAACCGCGTGGAGGCGTTGCACCGCTCGCGCATCGGGGGGCTGTCATTGCCGGCCGAGCTGGCGCCGGGCCAGTGGCGCTGGCTGGATGCGGGCGATCTGGCCTTGCTGGTGGAGTCGAACGCCTGATCGATCAGCCGATGCCGCCCAGGAACGCCGCAATGGCCGCGTTGACCACCTCCGGCTGATCCCGGTGTGGCGAGTGTCCGCAGGCGGGCAGCTCCAGCAGGTGCGCGTGCGGCGCGGCGCGTTGCAGTTCGTGGATTTGCGCCAGCGTGCCGTACTCATCTTGAAGGCCCTGGATGGCCAGCAGGGGGGCGGTGATGGCGCGGCATTCGTCGCGGATGTCGAAGCTGCGGAAGGCCTCGCTCAGCCACACGTCGTTCCATTGCCAGAAGGCGCCGTCCACGTCGTCGTGGTAGCGCGCCAGGCGCTGGCGCAGGGGGCCGTGCTCGAAGGCCTGGCGTGCCTGCTCGATGGAGCGCACCGACACGTCTTCGACCATCAGGTGCGGGGCCATCACCACGCAGGCGGCAAGCGGATGGTGGGCGGCGTGGATCAGCGCGATGGTGGCGCCGTCGGAGTGGCCCACCAGTACCGGCTGTTCCAGGCCCAGCGCGGCCAACAGGCGCGGCAGCACCTGCAGCGCCTCGCGGTGCATGTAGTCGGGCTGCAGGCGGCCGGCGCCGCGCACGTCGGGCACCGGGCTGGAGCGGCCGTAGCCGCGGCGCGACACCACCCAGCCGGCGCGCCCGGTGGCGGCGCACAGGCTGGCTGGCCAGTCGCGCCACAGGGCGACCGAGCCCAGGCCCTCGTGCAAGAACACCAGCGGCGCGCGCCCGGTGGGGCTGCCCGCCGGCGCCGCGAGGGCTGCTGCTTCCAGAAAAACGCCGTCGATGTCCACGCCTTGCATGGTCGGGATGTTATGTCAGGGTGTGCATGTCATGGCGTGGTGGGCGGGCGGCGTACACTCGCGCGCCGCGTCTTGCCACTGGATCGATGGGTTGTATGAAGGCTGCTGTCGTCAATTTCCCCGCGTCGGGCCAATCGGCTGCGCCCAGCCGCCGGCGCCTGCTGGCCGCGGGCGCGGCCGTGGGTCTGGGCGCGCTGTGGTCCCCGGTGCAGGCGGCGGCGCCGCGCGCGCCGGTGCTGGTGCTCAATTCGCTGGACGGCACGGTGAGCGTGATCGACGGCAACAACTGGGCCGAGCTGCGCCGCATCGCCACCGGCAAGGAGCCGCACCATCTGTACATGACGCCCGACGAGAAGTCGGTCATCGTGGCCAACGCGGGCAGCGACTCGCTGACCTTCATCGACCCGCGCACGGCCCAGGTGCAACGCACGCTTGCCGGCATCATCGATCCCTACCATCTGCGCTTTTCGCCCGACATGCAGTGGTTTGTCACGGCGGCCAACCGGCTGAACCACATCGACCTGTACCACTGGGACGGCGAAAACCCCGAGCTGGTCCAGCGCATTGCCACCGGCAAGACGCCCAGCCACCTGTGGATCGACAGCCGCAGCACCACGGTGTATGCCAGCATGCAGGACAGCGACGAGTTGGTGGCGATCGATCTGGCCACGCAGCGCCTGGCGCACCGCGTCAAGACCGGGCCCATGCCGGCCGACGTGTTTGGCACGCCCGACGACCGCACCCTGCTGGTGGGGCTGACCGGCGGCACCGGCGTGCAGGTGTTCGAGTTGGCGCCCGGCCAAGCGCCGCGGGCCGTGGGCCAGATCGCCACGGGCAAGGGCGCGCACGCCTTTCGCGCGCTGGGCGACCGGCGCCATGTGCTGGTCAGCAACCGCGTGGCCAACACCATCAGCCAGATCGACTACGCAACGGGCGCCGTGGTGGCCAACTTCCCCGCGCCCTCGGGCCCCGACTGCATGGACGTGTCGGCCGACGGCACGCTGATCATGGTCGGCTCGCGCTGGGCCGGCAAGTTGACGCTGATCGACGTCGCCCAGCGCCGCGTGGTGCACCAGGTCAAGGTGGGCAAGTCGCCGCACGGGGTGTGGACACTGGACCACGCCGGGCGGGTGTGAGGAATGCGTGATGAACAGACGAAACGCTATTTTTTCAATAGCTTCTGGCGCTTTCTGGATGGGCGCAAACGCCCGAAGTCCTTTGGAGTATTGCCATGGTCCGGTGTACCTCACCTTTGACACCGGCCACATGGGCATTGCCAATTTGGTTGCTGACGTGTTGCGTCGCCAGCAGATCGAGGCGACGTTTTTTGCCGCCAACGAGCGCACGCAGGAGGGCGATGGCAGCCTGAGCCGCTACTGGGGCCCGTGGTGGAAGGCGCGGGCCGCCGAGGGGCACGAGCTGGCCTCGCACACCTGGGACCACGTCTACTGGCGCGCCGACCTGCCGGGGCGCGAGCCGCGCTTTCGCGTGCGCCCCTCGGCCGGCGCCTTTGCCGGGCGCGAGTTCACCTGGACCGCCGCGCAGTACTGCGCCAACATCGAGCAGGCCAGTGAGCGCCTGGCCTACTACAGCGGCAAGAAGCCGCTGCCGCTGTTTCGCGCGCCGGGCGGCAAGACCTCGCCGCGCCTGCTGGCCGCCGCCGAGGCGGGCGGCTACAAGCACGTGGGCTGGTCGCCCGCCGGCTTTCTGGGTGACGAGCTGCCCAGCGACAAGTACCCCAACCGCGTGCTGCTCGAGCGCGCGCTCAAGCACATCCAGCCCGGCGACATCCTGCTGGCGCACCTGGGCATCTGGTCGCGCCAGGACCCGTGGGCGCCGGCCGTGCTGGAGCCGCTGATCGAGGGCCTGAAGGCGCGCGGCCTGTGCTTTGCCACCTTGCGCGAGCACCCCGATTGCGCGCCCTGGATTTCCACCCACGGCGGTTGAAATGACACGACCCAAGCGCTCGCTGCTCCCCGGCATTTTCCCCCTCTCCCTCTGGGAGAGGATGGGGGTGAGTGCCGGGGCCCATGCAAGGACACGGCGATTGCGGCGCGCCGCTGCCCCTCACCCCTCCCTCTCCCCAAAGGGGCGAGGGCGATTGGCCTGTCATGTGTTGGGCGCCCAATTCGTTTCATGCCCTGCGGGTGGCGCGCAGCGCCATGGATAGTTGAGATGACCCTCGCCGACCTGTTTGCCCTGGCCCAGGAGCGTCTGTTCGAGGGCGTGATCGAGCCTCTGGCCTTTGCCCTGGGCTGGGGCAATTTGCTGGAAGACGGCTTTGTCGCTACCGGCTGGCTGCTGGTCGGCCTGCTGGAGATCGCGGTGCTGCTGCTGGTGCTCGGCCCGGCGCAGCGCCGCTGGCCGGTCGAGCCGGTGGTGGACCGCGCCGCCATCCGGGTAGATGTGATCTACACCCTGCTGCACCGGCTGGGCCTGTTCAAGCTGGTGATGTTCTTCACCGTCGAGGCCTGGTTGACTGATGGCATCGGCATGCTGCGCGCGCTGGGCATGCCCACCCTGCACCTGGACGCGATGTGGCCGGGTGTGACCGACTGGGCGCTGGTCAGTTTCGTGCTCTACCTGCTGGTGTTCGACTTCATCGGCTACTGGGTGCACCGGGCCCAGCACCAGTGGGACTGGTGGTGGCGGCTGCACGCCGTGCACCATTCGCAGCGCCAGATGACGATGTGGAGCGACGACCGCAACCACCTGCTCGACAGCGCACTGACCGACGCCATCTTCGTCGCCGTGGCCATTGCCATCGGCGTGGCGCCCTCGCAATTCGTGTGGCTGGTGGCCGTCACCCAGTTGTTCGAGAGCCTGCAGCACGCCAACCTGCGCTGTTCCTTCGGCCGCGTGGGCGAGCGCCTGCTGGTCAGTCCGCGCTTTCACCGGCGCCACCATGCCATCGGCACCGGGCACGAGGCGGGCGCGCAGGGCCATCTCAAGGGCAGGAACTTCGGCGTGCTGTTTTCCTGCTGGGATGTTCTGCTGGGCTCGGCCGACTTCGGCGACGGCCGCGCCGCGACCGGCATCCGCGACCAGGTGGAGCAAGGGCGCGATTACGGACGGGGCTTTTGGGCGCAGCAGTGGCTGGGGCTCAAGCGGCTGGTGCTGCGCACCTGAGCGCGTATCCTCACGGCCATGCCCCTGCTGTTCGACTCGTTCTGGCGCGCCGCAGCCTACTGCCTGAATCCGCGCGTGATCGCGCTGTCGCTGCTGCCGCTGGCCATCATGGTGGCGTTGAGTGCGGTGTTGGGCTACCTCTACTGGGACCTCGCCGTGGCGGCGGTGACGGGCTGGCTGGACGCATCCACGCTGTGGTCGCTGCTGGCCGGCTGGCTGGCGCGCCTGGGCGTGGGCGACGTGCGCGCCGGCCTGGCGCCGCTGCTGCTGGTGCTGGGCCTGACCCCGCTGGTGGTCGTGCTGGCCCTGCTGCTGGTGGCCCTGCTGCTGGCGCCGGCCGTGCTGCGCCTGGTGGCCGAACGGCGTTTTGCCACGCTGGCGCGGCGCGGGCCCAACTCGGTGCTGGGCTCGCTGGCGTGGTCGCTGGGGCACACCGCGGTGGCACTGATCGCGCTGCTGCTGTCGCTGCCGCTGTGGCTGGTGCCGCCGCTGATCCTGATCGTGCCGCCGCTGATCTGGGGCTGGCTGACGTATCGCGTGATGAGCTATGACGCGCTGGACGTGCACGCCAGTGCCGAGGAGCGCCGTGCCCTGCTGCGCCAGCACCGCACGCCGCTGCTGGTGATCGGCGTCATCTGCGGTTACCTGGGTGCGGCGCCGGCGCTGGTGTGGGCGTCGATGACGCTGTTTGCCGTGGCCTTCGCCGTGCTGATCCCGCTGGCCATCTGGATCTACACCCTGGTGTTCGCCTTCTCGGCGCTGTGGTTCACGCACTACGGCCTGGCCGCGCTGCAGGCGCTGCGCGCGAGCTCTCCGCCAGCCCCGGCGCTGGACGTCGTCCCCGCCGCTCCCTCCACCGTCGCCCCGCCGGCCTTGCCCCATGAGCGCTGAACGCAGTCCCCCCACCTTCGGTCTGATCGTCGTCGGCGACGAAATCCTTTCCGGCCGCCGCGCCGACCAGCACCTGCCCAAGGTCGTCGAGTTGCTGGGCGCGCGTGGCCTTCCGCTCGCTTGGGCCGTATACGTGGGGGATGAGCCGGTGCGCATCACCGCCGTCCTGCGGCGTGCCTTTGCCTCGGGCGACGTGGTGTTTTGCACCGGCGGCATTGGCGCCACGCCCGACGACCACACGCGCCAGTGCGCCGCCGCCGCGCTGGGACGATCCTTGGCGCTGCACCCCGAAGCCAAGGCCCTGATCCAGGCGCGCATGCAGGACACGGCCCGCGAACGGGGCGAACCCTATGAGCCCGAGCGGCCCGACAACCGGCATCGGCTGAACATGGGCGTGTTTCCCCAGGGCGCTGCGTTGATCCCCAACTCCTACAACAAAATTCCAGGGTTTTCGCTTACCAGCCCTGCGGGGGGTGCTATCTATTTTGTGCCTGGATTCCCTGTCATGGCCTGGCCCATGATCGATTGGGTGCTGGACACGCACTACCGCGCCTGGTTTGGCGTCGGTGCCTGGCAGGAGCGCTCGATCGTTGTCCTGGGCGCTATGGAAGGCACGCTGACGCCGGTGATGCAGCGCGTGGAGGCGGCGCACCCCCAGGTTCGGGTGTTCAGTCTGCCCAGCGTGGACCACCCGCAATACGGTGCGCACATCGACCTGGGCGTCAAGGGCCCGCCCGCGGCCGTCGGGCCGGCCTATGCCGACCTGCGCCGCTGGCTGGAGCCCTTTGGCCTGCGCTACGGACCCGAGATCACGAGGCCGTGACGCGCACCATGCTGGGGCCTGTGCATTTTTGCACCGAAATGGTGCGCTTCGTTGTGGTGCAGAAGGCGGCGCGCGCCGCTGTGCCGGGAGTCGCCACGGCGGCCAAAGCCAGCGACAATGCGCGTTTTCAGATATCGATGTTCGGGATCGGATGGCCTGATTCGTTGGCATGAAAGCTGCTTGAGTTCGGGACACCGATCATTTTTTTGTTGAAACCTTCCCAACCGGAGAATTCCCAGATGGCCAAGTCCGTCGCCGACGTCATGAAACTCGTGGAGGAAAACGAGTGCAAGTTTGTTGATTTCCGCTTCACGGACACACGCGGCAAGGAGCAGCACGTCAGCGTGCCGGTGTCGCACTTCGACGAGGACAAGTTCAGCGACGGCCACGCCTTCGACGGCTCGTCCATCGCCGGCTGGAAGGGCATCGAAGCCTCCGACATGCTGCTGATGCCCGACCCGGCCACGGCGCACATCGACCCTTTCTACGA
>OFJB01000538.1_pt1 | contig 18182 bp, 16 predicted proteins | sample 1775081 | NCBI WGS metagenome assembly OFJB01 (sample SAMN08195771, study PRJEB24354) | sludge metagenome | isolation source: initial sludge from phenol fed wastewater aerobic bioreactor | place: India: Nagpur | collected 2016-06-05 | reverse complement strand
CAGAGAACTATCTTGAAACTATCTTGCGCAAAAGAATCACAATGATTTATAGATCTCATCGCCCATGGGAGGCTTTACAAAAAGCACGGGGCAGCGGGAGTTTCTGATCACTTCCCGGTTTGCTTCTGCAATGACATCGCGATAGATTGCTTCCTGAGGATTAGCTCCCAGGACAACGACATCAGCCTTTACCTCTAAACAGTACTTGCCGATCTCCCCTGCAATGGAGCCTCTACGGATAGTGGTCTGGACAGTCAGGTGTTTTTGACGGGCAAGGTCGAGGCAGAAATTGAGATAGCGCTGGCCTGAGCTCTCGAGGTTGCGCTCGTATTCTTGACTTTCCTCTGATATAAAGATGCGGGATGTCGTGAGCTGCCGAATGGTTGCGGTATCGATCACATAACAGGCAAGTATCTTGGAACCAAAAGCCCTCTGAAGCCCCAAAGCATACTTGAACGCGTTCATTGAAGCATCGGTTCCGTTAATCGCCACAACTATGGTTTCAAACATGTTTTTCATGATTGTTCCTGCCCGGAAAGCCTCTGTTTAAGCATCTTGACCGCAAAAAGCGATTCTCGTTCCTGCTCATCGAGCGATGCATCGATGAATTCTACAACCGCCTTTGAGCGGGGAATAACCATTTTATCGAGCGCATTGACCCTGCGCTGGGTTTTCCGCACCTCGCGTGCAAGCCACCAAACGATGGACCTCATGCCCGCTGCGGCCGAAAGCTTCTCAAGAAGCTCTGTAAACTCTATCACGGTTTCGTCACACGTAGCAAACGAATTCATAAAAGAATATGGCAGCCTTGGTTCATCTGCATGTACATCCAGCGTTGGAAGCCGTACTCCGCTCACATTGACATACGTGGCGCTGAGTGTTATATCGCGAACCGGCATAGAAGAAATGGCGCGTGCGCGCTCTCGGCCTACAGCGAGCAACATGCGTTGGAGGGCTGCATACGCTTTTTGGGTTTTCTCTGCGATTTCTTTTTCGAGCAACTCGAGCGAGTCGATGCGACTCACGAGCTCAATTACGAGTATTTCGCGCTTTTTCTCAAGGAGGTCATAGCCCTGCACAGCAAGTTCAAGGTTGCGCTTTTCCTTGATGAGATTGGTCTTGGTGGGTGCAGGCATCTGCTCAGCCATGCGTTACTCCTTATACTCCTTTTCGTCTTCCTCTTTCGCGTGCGGCAAGTATTTCTGGAGGAGCTTTGGTGGGATGCGCACGAGTTCAGATTCGGGCAAGAGCGAGAGCAGCTTCCAACCGAGGTCGAGGGTTTGCTCGATACTGCGGTCTTCAAATTCACCTTGAGCCAGGAATTCACGCTCAAAATGGTCGCCAAAGTCAAGGAATATCTTATCTCGTTCCGAGAGCTCTTCCTCACCAATGATGGCAGCAAGGTCGCGGACCGTGTGGACATAGGCATATGCGGAGAAGAGCTGACTGGAAAGCTCACGATGGTCGTCACGTGTCATACCTTCGCCAATGCCATCTTTCATAAGGCGTGAGAGGCTCGGAAGCGCCGCAATAGGTGGATATACGCCACGCTGAGAAAGATCACGCTCGAGCACTATCTGGCCCTCTGTGATATAGCCGGTGAGGTCTGGGATGGGGTGCGAAATATCGTCATTGGGCATCGAAAGAATAGGAAGCTGCGTGATGGATCCTTCACTGCCTTCGATTCTGCCTGCTCGCTCGTAGATCGAAGCGAGATCGGAATAGAGATAGCCTGGATAGCCCTTTCTTGATGGAACTTCGTTGCGGGCAGCGGAAACTTCGCGGAGCGCCTCGCAGTAGTTTGTCATGTCGGTCATCACAACGAGCACATGCATGTTCTTTTCATAGGCGAGGTATTCAGCAGCGGTCAGTGCAGTCCTGGGTGTCACAAGGCGCTCAATTGAAGGGCTATCCGCCAGTGAAAGAAACATGACGACGCGGGAGAGAACACCAGACTTTTCAAAAGAATCAATGAAAAAGCGCGCCACATCGTATTTGATGCCCATGCCCGCAAACACAACGGCAAATTGGCCCTCTCCAGAAAGAACCTTCGCCTGGCGTACAATTTGCGCAGCAAGCCTGTTGTGAGGCAGCCCGTTGCCAGAAAAAATCGGCAGTTTCTGTCCACGAATAAGCGTGTTCATGCCGTCGATTGCCGAGATCCCGGTCTGGATGAAATCTCTAGGATAAACGCGGGCGCTCGGATTGATCGGGCGGCCATTGATATCGCGCAAATCGGAGGACATTACCGGTGGATAGCCATCGATTGGCTCGCCAAGGCCATTAAAAATTCTGCCAACGATGCCATCGCCCACGCGGAAGGTAAGCGGTTTTTCCAGGTACTCTACCCATGCATCATCAATCGAAATACCTGTATTCTCAGCAAAAAGCTGAATCGCCACAGCCTTCTCCGAAATATCCACAATTCTGCCGAGGCGATATTCCCCTTGCCGGTCCCTAACACGCACGAGTTCAGAAAAACCAACGTTTTCTCGACGCTCTGCAATGACAATAGGGCCCTCTGCTCGCTCTAATCCATGGTATGCAAGACCTCTCATCAGACCGTCGCTCCTTCTACGCTCACTCCAAGCTGCTCAAATGCAGCCCGAATCTCTTGAATCACCGCCTCGCCCTCTTTGACTTTATCGTTCTCAATCGTACTCTTGAGACGAACAATTTCTTCTCGCACAGGCAATTCCGATATCGTTAAAAGCGTTATGCCTTTCTTGATGGCATCCTCTGCAAGCTCATAGAAGGTAAGGATACAGCGGAGCAACAAGATCTGCTTGGGCGGTGCGCAGTACATATCGACTACATCAAAGCTGCTCTGCTGCAAAAACCCATTCTTGATCATCTCAGCAGCGAGAAGCACAAGCCGTTGTTCATCGGGCAGCGCATCGGGTCCAATGAGGCGCACAATGTCGGAGAGCTTGCGCTCGCGCTTGAGGATATCCATCGCCCTGGTTCTCAGTTGATTCCACGATGGATCGATGGTATCCCAATAGGCAATAAGGTCTTCCGTATACTCACTATAGGAGTCGTTCCAGGAGATGGCGGGATAGTGTCGCGCATTGGCAAGATCCCGATCGAGCGCCCAGAAGCAGCGAATAAAACGTCGTGTGTGCTGCGTAACCGGCTCGGAAAAATCGCCTCCCGGAGGCGACACAGCACCGATGATGGTTACTGAACCTTTTTTATTCTCTAGCGTTGTCACCACACCGCCACGTTCGTAGAACTCAGCGAGCCTCGTCGGCAAGTATGCAGGAAAACCTTCCTCAGCGGGCATCTCCTCAAGGCGGCCAGAGAGCTCTCGAAGAGCCTCTGCCCAGCGCGAGGTCGAGTCGGCCATCACTGCAACGTGATACCCCATATCGCGGTAATACTCAGCAATTGTAATTCCTGTATAAATAGAGATTTCCCGTGCAGCGACTGGCATATTCGATGTGTTGGCAATGAGCACGGTCCGTTCCATGAGGGAGCGGCCAGTCCTTGGGTCAGTGAGATTTGGAAACTCAGTGAGCACTTCGGTCATTTCATTGCCGCGCTCGCCGCACCCAATATACACAATAATATCCGCGTCGCACCACTTGGCGATGGCATGCTGCGTCATGGTCTTGCCCGTGCCAAAACCGCCCGGCACGGCTGCGCACCCACCCTTTGCAATTGGAAAGAGCAGATCGATGACCCGCAGCCCCGTGACGAGCGGCTCGCGCGTTACCTCCTTGCCTTTATACAACCGCGGCGTACGTACCGGCCAATTCGTCACCATAGTAAAACAGGCGCCGTCCGCCCCTTTTATCAGGGTATCCTCGACCGTATAGTCACCTTCAGGCGCCACAAAGCTCGCAGTGCCTGCAGCCGCCCTCGGATCAAAGATGAGTCGATGCTGTATTGAGGTCGTTTCTTGGACTACGCCAAACACAACCCCAGGACCAATTGCATCACCTTGATGGAGAAGTGGCACAAAATGCCATTTTTTCTCTGTATCGAGGGGCTTACCGGCAAGTCCAGGTGCGAGAAATGCACCCGAAAGCCCCTTTAGGACTGGTAAAGGCCGCTGAATCCCATCGTAAATCGATCCGATGAGTCCAGGCCCCAGCGCCACGGAGAGTGGCCTATGAAGGCACTCCACAGCTTCGCCCACGCGCATGAGCGTGTTGTCTTCATAGATCTGTATCGTCGCATCATCGCCACTAAGCTTGATTATCTCACCGGTGAGACCTGCATTGCCTACCTTTACGACGTCGTAGAGCCCTGCATCATCGAGGCCACGCGCCATGACAACTGGCCCTGAAATCCTTGTTACTACACCACTCATTTCGAACTCCCAAAGAGCGCTGTGGCAAGCTCTCCCCGTTTTTCATCGAGAAGCCACTCAAGAAGCTCATGCCCTGTCGCCGAAATCCTATAGCTATGATCTTTGGGCTCGACCACGACGCCATACATACTGAACAAAGCTTCGGGCCCTGCTTCCGCACTTGCCCCTACAGCCGCATCGCCCGCTGCCGCATCGCCCCGCTCTGGATCGCCCCGCGAAAGCTGCACATCTTTTTGAACTATCGAGACATTCGGGGACCCTTTAAAGAGTGCTTGGATACCCTGCAGACTCTTCGCATCGAGGCCACTTACCACTACTTGTGCGCTCGACTCCTGTATCAGCAGTTGTTGTCGGCGAAGGCGCGCTAAACACCACGAACCCAAAAGCCAGGGTTTCCCCCGGATGAGCGTCATGAGCACCTCGCTGAGCTTCGCACGCAGTGCCTCATCACGATAGCCAATTTCAAGTCGCGTCTTTTCAAGCGGGAGATGCGACTGCATGTCTTGCTCGGCAGCTCTCTTTTTAGCTTCGTACTCACGGGTGAGCGCCTCAATCGCTTCTTGAAGTCGTTGCTCACGCTGGGCGTTCCACTCTTTGACATCGTTCTCTGCCTTGCGCAGGATGCGCTCTGCGCGCCTGCGTGCATCCTCGAGAATCTCTTGTTCAAGAGCCTCGGTGCCCCGTATTTCTTCCATAATGCTCTACATCCTCGCTGAAATCCTATTCAATTTTGAAGCCAATGGCTTGCCGGACGGCATCGACAATGCCTGTGTGCGCTGCTGAAGAGCCAGCCAGGGGCGGAATCTCAACGACAAGGGGAAACGAGCCACTCAACTGCCAAGCCACAAGCTCGTCTCCTATCATGTCGGAGACATCTTCACTCATGATGAGCATCTTGCAGTCGGAGAGATCAACAGTCTCTTTTTCGAGCACACATCGTTTGTCATTCACGATGCCCTGGAATGTTGCAAGCGCATCGTCGTGATCCGCAACTGCTTTGCCTTTTATGCCAATCATGGCAAAACCTATGAGAATCTCTTCTTCTGCAAGCACAAAGACTTCTGCCACCTATCGCCTCACCTTTGGGAAACCACTGCCGCTCCCACTTACGCTCTCAGAGGTACAGAATGAGGACTGCAACCAAAAAGCCCCACAGACAAATACCTTCTGCAAGACCGACATAGGGCAACGCCCGGCCGGAAAGATCAGGCTTTTCAGCCATTGCGCCCATCGCCGAGGAACCGATCTTCGCTACTGCATAGCCACCAGCAAGCGCCGTGAGGCCCACTGCAAGCGCCGCCGCAAGGTATTTTACAGCCTGCGACGAGGACGGTGCCGCTGCGGCTGCTGTTGCAGTATCTTGCGCAAATACCGCAGCCGATGACAAGAACATCATGAAGCCGGTCATCAGTTTCTTCTTCATAGACACACTCCTTCTCTTCTTTATTTTGCTCTATTCGGTTCTCCCGGAAAAGCTTATCGGCGTGAACACCGTGCCTGATCGGGTAAAAAACTTTGAAAAGAACTCGTAGTACTGGAGTCGGATGGTCTGAATTGTCACAATCAAACCCTCCAGCACGATAATGACTGCATTTCCAAATATGTAAATGAGAAGTTGAAGCCCTATTCCTGTTGCAGAATTACCCCGCATAAGACTCCCCATTGTAAAAATGACAAAGGACAGCACGGCATGCGCAAGCGCGAACGCGCCCACTCGCAGGAAGCTAAATGTATTCGATGCATAATAGCTCACCATATCGAGCACTTCGACAAGCCCGCCAATGATTCCCCCTTGCCCTTCCTCCGGCTCCTTGCCTTGCTTCTTATTGATCATCGTCTTTAGAGGCTCAGAGAAGACCATAGCGAGCAAAGGTACACCAAAACCCACGATGTCAATGAGCCCCATTTTCCCACCGAGCAGGAGACGTATCACAAGCCCCATAGCCCACCAGAACACAAGCGCTCCCGCAAGTCCAGTTCTCGAGACAAGGGCTTCGCCATATTCCTTGCGCCTTATCAAATTGATGATATTGATAACAAGGCCGGTCGAATTGATGATCACGCCCACTACAATGGTAAATCCAAAGAAATAGAACATAGACATCACATTATCTTTTGGCATGATCTGCAAGAATCGATCTTGGGGGCTACCCAGGAAAAACCCTGTCAATACACGCTCAAGAGGGATAAGCACTTCCTCGTTGGTAAAAAATGAGCCCACAAGTAAGCCCATCACCATAGAACCTACTCCAGCAGCGATAAACGCCTGCGCATATTTTGTCCAATGGGAAAGCATCCCTTTTTTGGCCTTTAAGATTGCAATGCCGAGCGCAACAATCACCATGCCCTGACCAAGATCGCAAAACATGATGGAAAAAAGCAGCGTAAAGAAAACCGCTACAAAGGGCGTCGGGTCGATATCTCCGTACGACGGTATGCCATAGGATCCAACAATGCCCCGAAACGCTGCAACAAGCCGACTGTGCTTAAAGAGAACCGGTATGGCTTCTTCTTCCTTACTGTGCGATCCCTTGTTCACTTTTGCAGCGCGCTCAGTAGGGTCGTAGACACGAATCGAAATCCGGTCTCCCAACATCGCAAGGAGGCCCTGCACAATATCGTCAACCTTCTCTTCCGGAACCCAGCCGCTGAGCCGGTAAACCCACGTTGTTCGCTCAAGCTTATTCTCTACAAGGAGAAGCCCTTTCTTGAGTTGCACCGCCAAGACCATGCTACGCCATGAATCTCGATTGTGCTCGCTCAGATCTTTTTTCTCTTGCAGGAGGGTCTCAAGCTTGGGTTTCTCCGCCTGATAGGCGCCTTCCAGGGCTTGCATAGCTTGGGTTAGGACGTCCTTATTGGTTTCAGAAGCCGGGCTCTTTTCAAATCCGACCTTTGACAGTGCAGTCTCGAGGGTAAATCTTCCTTCACGACTCGATAGAGCGATAACTGTGCCGTTATCATCGAGAGGAACGACCACGCCCCGATCCTTAAGCATCTTCTCAAGCTCTGGTATATTCGATGGTACAACCTTGCCAATCTGAAACAATACAGAGGAGGACTCCTCGAATTCTTCAAAGGGATGTTCTAGACCTTGGAAGGCCTTTACCTCATGGACCGCTTCCTCAAGCCGCTCAATCTTCGCTTCTGTTTCTTCAATCTGGGACTTGAGTTCCTCGCAGCGCTGATTGAGCACATCGAGATTGCTGAGCATATCCCGATTGGGCAATTGACTGTTTTCGATGATATCTTGCGGAAGCTCAAACCCCAGAAAAGACCCAATGAAATCGAGCTCACGTTGCGCATAATAGAGATCAGACTCATTGATCAGCGGCTCTTCAGGGCGTTTTTCCGACGTATCTTCCTCAGTGAGATTTAGGCTCTTCTGGGAAAGCCGGTCGGGCTCATCTGGATACATGACTTGAAAACAACGCTTGCCAGCAAGATATTCCAGGACAGCATCAATATCAGACTTGAGAAGAATGAGCTCCAGTTTTCGCATGGTAACGCTGCTCATGCTGTTTGGCCTCCAGGAATCCACACATAATTAGCTTTTTGTTCCAATGGAATATTAATTCTCGTACTCTCCAAGGCTTCTAGGAGTAGCGAGGTCTCATAATCGAGTAGTTTAAAATAGCAGTAGATCGGTGTATAGCTAAAGGGATACAGGCGTAAACTATGCTTCATTTTGTCAAAAAGGTCTTCGAGCGTGCTAGGCTCGAGCGCCGGAACGTCGACAGCGGGCCCTGTCTGATTCTCGAGCAACCGTTTTAGGGGCCAATTATTGAAGCTCGCAACGCTTCCAAGGTCATAATCAAAGGTCTGAAGAGCATAGGAAGTGACGTCGACACTAGGAATCTTCACGAGCATATCTAAGGTTTCTTCCTTTGATTTCCCATAATAACGCCGCACGCGAAAGGCCCACACGACATTTTGGTAGATGATCTCCCAGCGCAGGAGATCCAGAATTGCACCTACCTTCGATTTCCGAATTGCAGAGGCTTCTTTCCAGAGGTTCTGGTAATATTGCTGATCGAGCCTATTCTCTGCTTGTGCAATATCATTTAGCCAATCGTTATCTAGCCATGCATAAGGAGTGCCTGCAAACATATCGGTGATCCGTGGCCATCGGGCAATAGCCTGCTGAATGACTTTTGATGAATAGGTAATATCCTCAGGTGGCGTTTCCCCAGCACGCAGGCGAAAGAGCATTGTCTTGATAAGGCCAATTTCATACTTTGCAATGAGTGCATTTATAAATTTATTGGAATCGGAAAAAGACTTTGCAAGCCTCACAAAATCGTCGATTGAGGTCCTGACGACTCTTTGCTCAGCTTCAGATACAAGACGAGCTTCAGGCTTATCCGGCGCTTCTTCACCAAAAAGAACCCTCCAGAGCGCCGTTATGCCACCAGAAGTCCGCATGAGCTCTGCAGCCCTTTCACCAAATCTCATGTTAGAAAAAGAACCACATACGCGGGCATAGAGGTAGGCGATATCAACCTTCTCATCCATATCACGCTTCCGACGAGAGGATTGTTTCCAGGCGTGCCGCGAGCGCTTGGACGTCTAAAGAAACACTCCCAAGCTGCGCGCGAAATTCTTCAATTGCTTTGCGGCTTTGTTGCGTCAACGAATCGACAAACGCTGTGTACTCAGCATCCAGCTGCTTGCGCGCTTCTGCCACTTTCTGACGCTCAATCTGCTCTGACTGGGCCCTGACCTCGTGCAAAAGCTGAGAAGCCTTGTCTTCTGCCTCTTGAATGACCTGAAAAGCCTCATTTTCTATTTGTACGAGTCGCTCAATACTGTCAGTAGTATCCATGCCACACCTCCTCATGCACCCATCAGGCGGCGCTCTTCACCATCATTTCGGCCTGTGGCTTTCCTCAAAATCGCGGATAAGGCCGTAGGCTTTTTCTGGCACCGTCGCCATTACAAGATTTTTGAGCAAAACTGGGTCTTGGATGAGCAAAGCGATCTGCCGGAGCGCTTCGAGGTGTGCTTCCGCATCGCTTGGCGGAGAGATAAGCAAGAATACAAGATGGACAGGATTTCCATCCAGAGAACCGTAATCGATGCCTTTCTGCGAAATACCAAGTACGCCGCGAAGATGGTCGATGCCTTCAACTGTTGCGTGGGGTACCGCAACGCCCTTGTAAATGCCAGTAGTCATTTTTTCTTCCCGCTTGAGAAGAGCCCTCAGGACTTCTTCTCTAGGAAAGACTTGATCTTTCGGATAGCTTCTTGCAAGGATATCGACCATTTCCTTAAAGAGGTCATCCTTCTTTCCACTCTCCAGTCCGATTTTGATACTGGCTGGCTTGAATGCACTCTGCAGAATCATGCAGTATCCCCTCTCCTTCGTCGAAGGACGATGTACGTAGTCAACGTTGAATGATAGCAAAAATGATAACTGTATGACAAGAGACTATTTTGATTCTTACAGATTGGACCAGATTGGACTCCTGCCAAAAATTCCGTGCTGCACCTTTGACAAGGTTTCTCCAGGTCTAGTGACCTAGAATATTGACTTCGGTGTAAAATACTGGCTGGCGTTAAGGGGCCTTAAAGGCATTTAGGGGCACCTTAAAGGCATCGCGGGGGCATGTTATGGGCCTCTGCAGGTCCAAAAACCGGAATTCCAAAAGCCGGAGTTCTCTAAAAAAGGAGACAACGACGGACACTCAATCTGTAATAATGTCCAAGGCCCCAAAGGCAGACTACCGCGTTTATCGCTCGCGGTGGTTCATCCTTGCGCTCCATATGCTCGTAAACCTGACAATTCAGACCTTGTGGATCTGCTACGCGCCCATAACCACGCTTTCGAGCCACTTCTACCATGTCTCGGAGTTTCAGATCGGGCTTTTTTCCATGCTCTTCATGATCGTCTATATCCCAGTCTCCATCCCAATTTCATGGCTTATAGACAAATACGGTTGCAAGCCGGTGGTGGCCGCTGGCTCGATCCTGACGGGGATCTGCGGAATCCTGCGGGGCCTGGCGGGCGACAATTTTGGGTTTGCCATTGCGATGACGGTGGGCATGTCCATCGCGCAGCCGGTCTTCCTCAATTCCTGGACCAAGGTTTCTGCGCTTTGGTTTCCTAAGAACGAGCGCGCCACGGCGGTTGGGCTTCTTACCCTTGCGAATCTTTTGGGCGCAGCGCTCGGACAGGTGTTAACGCCGATTTTTGTGGAAGCAGGCAGCACGGTTGCACAAATCCAGCTCTACTATGGAATAGCTTCGGCGGTTGCCGCTCTGCTTTTCGTTCTTTTTGTGAAAGAAAAGCCAGCCACGCCTCCAGACGCTTCCGCGGAAGAAGAGCGGGCCCTGATGCTCGACGGTCTCAAGCACGCCTTTTCTTTACCTTCGTTTAGGCGTTTTTTGATTATCACATTTATTGGGATGGGAATCTTCAACGGCGTCACCACGTGGATCGAGGGCATCGTCAAGCCGCGCGGCTTCGATTCGGTGCAAGCGGGCGTTGCGGTTGCCGTCATGATGGTCGCGGGTGTCATAGGGTCGGTCCTTTTGCCGGCTATTTCGGACAAACAGGGCAAGCGGCGGCCCTTTATCATGATTGGCCTCGTCGGTACAATCCCGGGGCTCATCGGGCTCGCGCTCGCGCCAAGTTTCCCCCTCCTAATCGCGTCATGTGTGTGTTTGGGCTTTTTTCTTACCTCGGTTAACCCAACAGGGACTCAATACGCCTCGGAGATCTCGTTGCCCACACCGGAAGGTACGTCCAATGGGCTGATTGCCCTGGCCGGCCAAGTCTCGGTGGTGCTCGTTTATCTTATGGAACCGCTGCGGAGCGCAGGTGGATCCTACACGCTGCCACTTTTCTGCTTCGCTGTGCTCATTGGATTAAGTGCGATGCTTGGCTGGTCGCTCCTGGAACCTGAGGACTTTGCAGCAGCCCCGCGACCGACAAGCAACAAGCTATGACGACTCAAAAATAGCCACAATGCAAAAAAGCCCCAGGTGAGCGCCAGATGTGCGCCCGCCCGGGGCCTATCGTAAGCAATTGAAGCCAAGCCTTTTTGGCCTGCCTATCTATCGGTTTACCTATTCACCTTTAGTTATTTACCTTCAGCTTTACTTATTCACCTTTACTTATTCACCGCGTTCAGCTCGCCATTGACCTTTAAGTACGTTCCATCAAAAGCGACTTGCAGACTGCCCGCCCAGCCAAACAGCACGGAATTTGCCTCATCAGGCAGAATCTTGCCGGTCTTGGTCGTCGTTGTACCAATGACTTTGCCATCAGGCACAGACGCATCCCACACCTTAGCCCAATCGATATCGGCAGTCTTGCCGGTAGGGGAGAAATCGGGGTGTACCACGTTGCTGGTTGTACCAATTACGCGCATCGTGCAGTTCGCGCCCGGGAAGGTAAGTTTGCCGTCCGGAGTGGTGACGAGCTTGTATGCAGTGCCACGGTGGCACGACTGAATCGTGATGACGCCATTGGCAGCCACACTCACGTTCAAATTGTCGCCTGTCAACGTACCATAGTCGGCAACGCCATAGAGGAAGAGCCCGCGCAGGCCCGCTGGAAGGAGTTTCTTGCCCTGCACGTCGGTGCGGTACGGGTTGAAGGTTTCCGTGGAGCGGAACTTGCTGGCGCCTGATGTGGCGTCTACCGGTACGTACTGGTCCTTGTCGCTCGCACCAATTGCGCCCTTGAAGGTAAAGAAGTTGCTGGCGTAGTCAGCAGCTTTCATGTTGACCTGGGTAGAAATCGTCAGGTCTGCGGCGGAAGCGCCGACAACGGCGATTGCGGCAATGAGTGCAACAAATAGAATCCGTTTCTTCATGGTAACCTCCTCGTTACTGATTTATAAGGATAAATATATATTTATTGTTTGTCAATTTCAATTCTGAAGAATCGCATACGGTGATCCAAGACGCTGGCCCGATGACATTGGACCATGTTGGGTAGCGCGGCTCGAGATAGAACAGCGCGCGCCTTCTCGATATACTCTCATACCAGAAAAATGAGCATACTTTCCCTAAAAAACGCATCTCTGGCGCTTAAGAGCGGCCCACTCTTTGAAGATGCCTGCCTGGAAATTCAACCCGACGACCGAATCGGCCTGATCGGTCCAAATGGTTCTGGCAAGAGCAGCCTCCTTGCCCTGCTCGTTCGGGATATCGAACTCGATGCAGGCGAACTCATGTGGGCAAAGGGTTTTACGTATTCCTTTTTACCACAAACATTTGATGTGCCAGAGGGCGCTACGGTCGCCAGTTTTCTTTATTCGGGACGAGCCTCGGAGATTGAAGACGCACCGACGGTCGAGGTGCCGGCTATTTCACTCGAGAATCGGTATAAGGCGCTGTGCCGGGAGCTTGGGTTTGTCGATATGGACCTGCCGCTTGCGACGCTGTCCGGCGGCGAGAAGAAAAAGCTCGCCCTGGCAAGGGCCCTTGCACCGAAGGCCGACCTGCTTCTTCTGGACGAACCTACGAACCATCTCGATATCGACACCATCGAGTGGCTCGAGGCGCGCTTGCAGGCCCTGCCCAACGCGGTGATCCTTGTCACACACGACCGCTGGTTTTTGGACGCGGTGGTCACGTCGATTGTGGAGATCGACCGACACGCTTTGCGCGCGTATCCCGGCAGTTATTCGCAATTTCTGGAAAAGAAGGCAGCGTGGCTTGCAAGTCTGGATCGAATGGAAAACAAGCGGCTCGCCAATCTCAAAATCGAGCTCGAATGGCTGGGCAGAGGGGCGCGGGCCAGGGCGACCAAGAGCGGGCGGCGGAAAAAAGACATAGAAAAGATGCGGGTTTCCCTCCTGGAAAAGCAGCGCGACCGGATCGAATTTGTCTCTTCCGAAACCTACCTGGGCAAAAAGGTCTGCGTGCTGGAGCATGTCGGGCTTACGTTCGATGCGCTACCGACACCCGGTGCTGGGCTTACCTTCGATGCGGTGCCAACCATCGAAGCGACCACGAATGTGCCCCAAAATGGGCACGACAGCGACGTCACGGGGGCTAGAGGCAGCTCACCACGTGTGCTCTTTGACGATTTCTCCATGGAGATCTCGCACGGCGCCAAAATCGGTATCGTGGGCCCCAACGGCTCGGGCAAAACGAGCCTGCTCAAGATAATCGCAGGGCGACTTGAGCCCACCAAAGGCAGGGTCGAGCTTGGCCAGACGGTGCGCCTCTCGTTTTTTGAGCAGACCAACGAAGCGGTTGACGGCGAGCTTAGCGTGCTCGATTTTATTCAGCAACATGCCGATCATTTCCGCCTGCCGGACGGTACCACTCTGGATGCCCAGCTCCTTTTGGAGCGCTTCGGTTTTGAGCGCGATTTTCAGAAACAAAAGCTGCGCACGCTGTCTGGCGGGGAATTGCGGCGCCTCATGCTGGTGCGGGTGCTGGCGGAATCGCCCAATTTTCTTCTCTTGGACGAACCGACGAACGACCTCGACATTGAAACGATAGAGAGTCTTGAAGCGTACTGCGCAGACTTTTCGGGCTCGTTGCTCATGGTGTCGCACGACAGGCTCCTTGTGGACAGGCTCGCGACCGAGCTCATCATTTTTGACGGCCAGGGCGGCGTCGAGCGGTTCCACGGCAGTTATCTCGACTGGAAGCTCGAGCACGACGCGGCCACGCGGGCGGGCAGCGGTACGACAAGCGCGGCGGGCGCTTCAGGTGCAGCCGGCGTTTCGGGAGCTGGATCCCCTTCAAGCGTTTCAAGAGCGGCGGGTACTTCCAGTGTGGCTGGCGTTTCAAGCGCTTCAAGAGCAGCAGGTCCCTCAAGCACTTCAGGTGCGGCAAGCAAACCCGCCGCAAAGCTCAGTTTTAAAGAGAAACACGAACTTGCCGCGCTTCTTGACGAAATCGACGCACTCGAGGCAGAGAAACGTAGCCTTGATGAGCTCTTTCAGACGCCAGACACACCGCCCGACGCCCTTAACCAGGCCACGCGACGCTATGGAGAAATTGCTGAAGTTCTGCCTGCCAAGCTCACCCGTTGGGAAGAATTAGCGGCGCGTGAGTAGCCGCTGCACGAATAGGTGTGGCACAAGTAAGCATGGCATGGGCAAGCGGCTCACTGCAGCCCTTGATTTTCCTTCTTGCTTTGGGTATTATGCTTTTTCGCAAGACTGACCTTATGGGGAATTAGCTCAGTTGGTAGAGCGATAGGTTCGCAATCTATAGGTCAGGGGTTCGAATCCCCTATTCTCCACTAATTCATTTAGCTTATTTTGACTTCCTCTTGATATTCAGATACTACTTTTGTCGCCCAAGCTGCCATCTTCTCTCGGGAAAATCATTTCGATATATCCGTCCAAGGAACAATCGCCAGGCCCTTCCACTGCAACGGCCGATCGCCTGAGTAAATCAAGGCGCAGTCCTCAGGTCGGGCGCCCGAATAAAGCATCCACCTCTGGAGCCCCGAAGCCAACTCGGGAGAGAATGTCTTGCCGGATTTGATCTCCAAAGCTTTCAATCGCTGTCCTTCGTGGAAGACTACATCGACCTCGTTTCCGACACTGTCCCGCCAAAAATAAATATCGGGATCCAACCCTTGATTATAACGGGATTTAAGAATTTCGGACACAACGAAGGAGTCGAAGATGTTGCCTCTGTGCGGATGGACAAAGAGATCTTCCGAGGTTCTTATGCCGAGCAGGCGGCAGACAAGCCCCGAATCCAAGAAGTACAGTTTTGGACTCTTGACGAGGCGCTTGCCGAAATTTTCGTAAAAAGGCTGCAGTAGATAGATGATGCCGCTCGTTTGCAGTACGGAAAGCCATGCCTTCGCCGTATTGTGGGTTATCCCGCAGTCAAGCGCGAGAGCGCTCAAATTAAGGACTTGGCCGACCCTGGAGGCGCACATCTTGACGAAGATCTGGAATTGACCCAAGTCTTTGACGTTCACAATGGAACGCACGTCGCGCTCGACATAGGAAGCGATGTAATTCGTGTACCAATCGTAAGGCGTCACCTCGCGGTCAAAAAGTGGCGGATAGAATCCCTTGACGAGTGCCTCAAAAGGATCGTTGGCAAGCCTTCCGGCAACTTTCAGTTCTCCCGTCGAAAAGGGCAAGAGCGTAAGAAAAGCGACCCTGCCTGCAAGCGACTCTGAAACTTTTGCGAGGAGCCCAAATTGCTGTGAACCAGTCACAACAAACTTACCGGGCCGGGGATCGGCGTCCACTGCGGTCTTGAGATATGCAAATAGCTCCGGAACGGTTTGGGCTTCGTCAAGGACAAGGCCGTCTCGATAGGCATCGAACAAGCCGCGTGGATCCTCTCGCGCCAGTCGTGCGATATCGGGATCTTCGAGCGAAAGATAGGACTTCGCTGGGAAGCTGGCTCTTGCGAGTGTCGTCTTACCAGATTGACGGGGGCCTGTGATACACAGAACGGGGAAACCTTTGCACAGGCGCTCCAAGGTTGACGCAGCATCGCGGTCGATCATAGTTTGAGTATAGATCCTATTTACATTTTGTCAATATAACTTACAATTTGTAAGACCGGCAAAAACGATCGCTATGTCGTGACCTGAAACAAAGCGTTATCTTCAAAACTTTTCAAAATTCGAACCCGCCCGCGCCCTATTGCATAAAGCCCCGGCCGTTAGGTATATATATGCAACTTTTTCCCGAATGCAGGAAAACAGCAGCGCGGCAATGGAACAATCCAGCAACGCGGCAACGCAATAACGCAAGAATAGCGACCCAATGCAGGAACACTGCAAAACTGGGAAAGAGCATAGAAGGGCAAGTACAATGGGACTTTCTCTTACGCGTCGACTTATCGAAAAACACCTGGTTGAAGGGACTTGGAGACCAGGCGAAGAAATCGCACTCAGAATTGACCAAACGCTCACGCAGGATGCAACGGGCACCATGGCCTACCTGGAGTTTGAAACAATGGGTGTGCCGCGGGTAAAGACCGATCTTTCCGTCAGTTACATTGACCACAATACGCTCCAAATGGGCTTTGAAAACGCCGATGACCATGCCTATCTTGCAAGCATTGCAAAAAAATACGGCATCGTGCTTTCTCCTGCAGGCAACGGGATTTGCCACCAGGTACATCTGGAACGATTTGGCGTGCCAGGCGCAACGCTTCTTGGCTCCGACAGCCACACGCCCACGGCGGGGGGCCTTGGAATGCTCGCCATAGGTGCAGGTGGTCTGGATGTTGCGCTTGCCATGGCCGGACAGCCATTCTACGTCACCTGTCCCAAGGTCGCGCGCGTCGTCCTTAAGGGCAGCCTTCCTGCATGGGTTTCCGCCAAAGATGTGGCCCTCAAAATGCTCGAACTTTTCGGTACGAAAGGGAATGTCGGCAAAGTTTTTGAATATTCCGGTCCAGGCCTTGCCACCTTGAGTGTTCCAGAAAGGGCGACGATCGCGAACATGGGCGCCGAATGCGGCGTCACCACGAGTATTTTCCCCAGTGACGAACAAACACGGGCATTTCTCGCCTTGCAAGGGCGCGAAGCTTCGTTTGTGGCGATAGGCGCGGACGATGATGCGTCGTACGACGAGACGGCGGAAGTCGATCTTTCTAAGTTGGAACCTCTGGCAGCCCTGCCCCACTCGCCTGGCAATGTCCGTCCAATCCGGGAAATCGCCGGCACCAAGGTCGACCAGGTCTGTATTGGCTCCTGTACCAACTCCTCGTATCGGGACCTCGCGACGGTCGCCACTCTCTTAAAGGGAAAAACTATTGCTCCAGGAGTGAGCCTTGTCGTAACGCCAGGCTCGCGCCAGGTTCTTCGCACCATAATGCGCGACGGCTACCTGGACGACATCCTGGCCGCAGGTGCCAGGCTCGTGGAGCCATCCTGCAGTTTTTGCATCGGCAACGGCCAGGCGCCTGCCAGCGGCGCGGTGTCGTTGCGGACATCCAACCGCAATTTCGAAGGCAGATCTGGTACGCAAAACGCAAAGGTTTACCTCGTGAGTCCGGAAAGCGCAGCCGCTGCGGCGCTTGCGGGTTGCATCGTGGATCCGCAGGAGGTGTTTTCCGGACACCAGCTATTCTCGGGCCAGGAAACGTCGCAGACAGCCTCGTTGGCTTCCATTTCGCCAGTAATCGACGACCGGCTTATCATAAGGCCGGCACCGACTTCCCAAGCCTCATCCATAGAAATCCGCAGAGGCCCGAATATCGGGGCGCCGCCTTCGGTAAGCCCTTGCCCAGACAAAATTTCGGGCCCAGTAGCCATCAAAGTTGGCGACAAGATCACGACCGACCACATAATGCCGGCCGGCGAACTCATGAAATATCGAAGCAACATCCCTGTCTACTCGACGTTCGTTTTCAGGAACGTCGATCCGACCTTCGCCCAGCGCGCCAAAGAAGTAAAGGAAGCGGGCGACAGTGTCATTATCGTTGCAGGCGCATCGTATGGTCAGGGGTCTTCGCGGGAGCACGCCGCCATTTGCCCCGCCTACCTCGGCGTGCGCACCGTGCTCGCAAAGTCGTTCGAGCGCATTCATGCAACGAACCTGGTCAATTTTGGCATTCTTCCCCTCGTTTTTGAAAACGAAGCCGATTACGACACAATCGAGCAGGGCGACCGATTGGAGATCGTCAACGTCCGGGACGCCATACAAAATGAGCACGGAACAAGCTTCCTCGTAGTCCACGATAAGACCAAAGGAACCTCAATCAGGGTAAAAGCCGAGTTGTCCGACAGACAACGGGCCATGATACTCGCAGGGGGTGCGCTCGCTTTGGCCGGAAAGGCGTCTGCGGCCACAAATCCGTCCACCACCTTGTCCGTGTAAAGCCAACGTGTAAAGCCAACGTGTAAAGCCAACGTGTAAAGCCAACGTGTAAAGCCAACGTGTAAAGCCAACGTGTAAAGCCA
>OFJB01000537.1_pt1 | contig 18202 bp, 16 predicted proteins | sample 1775081 | NCBI WGS metagenome assembly OFJB01 (sample SAMN08195771, study PRJEB24354) | sludge metagenome | isolation source: initial sludge from phenol fed wastewater aerobic bioreactor | place: India: Nagpur | collected 2016-06-05 | reverse complement strand
GTGTTCGAGCGGCGAGATGTGGGGCAGGGGCAGCATTGGATCGAATCGGCTTTCGCACCGATGATGCCTGAGCCCGCGCGCCGATAATCCCGGCCATGGCTGATCTCAAAGTGTTGTTTGGCTTTCACGCGGTGAGCGTGCGCCTGAAGACCGCGCCCGCGAGCGTGGTGGACGTCTTCTACGACCCCTCGCGGCGCGACGCGCGCATGCGCCAGTTCGTCGAGCGCGCCAGGGAGGCGGGCGCCCACCTGGTGGAGGCCGACGGCGTGCGCCTGGCGCGGCTGGCGGGCAGCCATGGCCACCAGGGCGTGGCCGCCCGCGTGCACGAGCTGGCGCGCAGCCATTCGCTGGACGACCTGCTCGACGGCCTGGACGAGCCGCCGCTGCTGCTGGTGCTCGACGGCGTGACCGACCCGCACAACCTCGGCGCCTGCCTGCGCGTGGCCGATGGCGCGGGCGCGCACGCCGTGGTCGCGCCCAAGGACCACGCGGCGGGCATCAACGCCACCGTGGCCAAGGTGGCCAGCGGCGCGGCCGAGACGGTGCCGTACTTCATGGTGACCAACCTCGCGCGCCAGCTCACCGAGCTGCAGGAGCGCGGCATCACCGTGATCGGCACCAGCGACGACGCGCCGCAGACCCTGTACCAGGCCGATCTGCGCGGCCCCGTGGCGCTGGTGCTGGGCGCGGAGGGGCAGGGCATGCGCCAGCTCACGCGCAAGCGCTGCGACGCGCTGGTCTCGATCCCGATGCGCGGCGCGGTGGAAAGCCTGAACGTCTCGGTCGCCAGCGGCGTGTGCCTCTACGAGGCGCGGCGCCAGCGCGGCTGAAGTTTCAAGCCAAATCGCCGTCTTACGCAGACTGGGCAAGCGCGAGCAGCTATCAAAAGAATAAAAACGCAAAAACGTTGACGCGCGCGGGGCGGCTTCGGATACTGCGGGGCGTGGCGCCCGTCTCCCCTCCCTCCCCGTGGCTCTCGCGCCTGCGCGAGCGTCTGGGCCGGCGCACGCTCTACGCCCTGCTGGGCGCGGCGCTGATGCTGCTGGCGCTGGCCGATCTCACGCGCTGGCACGCGCTCGATGCGCTGGACAACCGCGTGGGCGACGCGCTGCTGCGCTGGGACGCCGGGCGGCGCGCGCCGCCGCCGGACATCGTGCTCGTGGACATCGACCAGTCCTCGCTCATGGACCCGCGCATGCTGGAGCTGGCGGGCACCTGGTCGTGGCCGCGCGCGATCCATGCGGAGCTGCTCACGGCGCTGGCGGCGCACGCGCCGCGTGCCATCCTGCTGGACCTGATCCTCTCGCCGCCCGACCGCCTGCGCCCGGAAAACGACGCCGCGCTGGCCGAGGCCATGGCCGACGGCCGCATCTTCGTGCCGATGATCCTGATGGAAGGCTCGGCGCAGCAGGCGCCCCTGGCGCTGGCCCCCCAGGTCATGGGCATCCGCGCCGGGGCGCAGGCCAATCCGGACGCGCGCTACGGCATCGATGCGCCGATCGCGCTGCCGCCCGAACTCTGGCGCACGGGCTACATCAACTTCGTGAAGGACGCCGACGGCATCGGGCGCAGCACCGAGCTGGGCCGCGCCTTCGAGGGCTGGTGGCTGCCGCACATCGTCGGGCGCATCGCCGACTTCCTGCACCTGCCCGAGCCCGCCGCGCCGCGCTTCCGGCTGCACTGGTACGGCCGCGAATTCACCCGCGTGCCCTACGCCAGCGCCTACCTGGCGACGCAGACCGAGGGCGCCCGCCTGCCGTTCGACCCCCGGGGCAAGATCGTCATCATCGGCGCGACGGCCAGCGGGCTGCTCGATTTCGTGCCCACGCCGATCGCGGCGACCACGCCCGGGCCTTTCGTGCTCGCCACGGCGCTGGCCAACCTGGAGCACGGCGACTGGCTGCGCGAAGCGCCCGGCTGGGTCAACCCGGCGCTGGCGCTGATGCTGATCGCCGCGATGGGCGTGGCCTTCGCCCTGCGCGCCTCGCCGGTCTGGCCGGCCGCGCTGCTGACGGCGGTGAGCGGCGCCGCCCTGGGCGGGGGCGCGCTGCTGCTGGGCGCCAACGTCTACTGGATGCCCGTGTCCGCGCTTGCCATGGGGCTGCTGGCGCTGATGGCCTTCGGGCTGCTCTCCTCGCGCCTGGAGATGGCGCAGCGCCACCACGTGCAGGAGATGTTCTCGCGCTTCGTCGATCCGCGCATCGTCGAGAACCTCTCGGAAGACCAGCACGTGGCCCGCGCCGAAGTGACCGACAGCCGCGAGGTGACGGTGCTGTTTTCCGACATCCGGGGCTTCACCAGCCTCTCCGAGCACCGCCAGCCCGAGGAGATCGTGGCGCTGCTCAACCGCTACTTCGAGATGCAGGTGGAGGTGATCTTCCGCCACGGCGGCACGCTCGACAAATTCATCGGCGACGCCATCATGGCCTTCTGGGGCGCGCCGATGCAGCAGGCGGACCACGCCCAGCGCGCGGTGCGCGCGGCGCTGGGCATGTCCGAGGCGCTCGAACGCTTCGCCGCCGAGGTGGCGCGCGAGCTGCCGGGCACGAAGTTCGAGATCGGCATCGGCATCCACAGCGGCCCGGCGGTGATCGGCTTCCTCGGCACCTCGCGGCGGCTCGACTACACGGCGATCGGGGACACGGTCAACCTCGCCAGCCGCATCGAGGGCTGCACCAAGGGCATCTCCCGCATCCTGGTCTCCGAGGCCACCCGGCGCCTGTGCGGCGACGGTTTCGCCTTCGCCGACCACGGTGCGTTCAGCGTCAAGGGGCGCGAACAACAGGTGCTTTTGTACGAACCCCTGCCTACAATGGCAGCCACGAAGGCACCCGCAGAGCGCCCGGCCACAGGGCACAACCGAGATGGAGGCGACCCATGAGCGACGTACGACAACGCAGCGGCTGGCACGCACTGGTGCTGTTCGCGTGGCTGACCTGGAGCCTGCTGGCCGCGGCCCAGACGCACGAGGTGACGACGGCGACGCAGTTGCGCGCCACGCCCTCGCTCAATTCCATGGTGGTGCAGCAGCTCGCGCCGGGCGCGCAGCTGCAGGCGGTGCAGACGCAGGGCGGCTGGCTCAAGGTCAAGGCCGGCGAGCAGCAGGGCTGGGTGAGACTGACCCACGTGCGCGCGGTGACGGCCGCCCGGCCCGCGCCGGCCAATGGCGGCAACGCGCTGGCCGGCCTGTTCACCGGCACCAGCAACCAGCCCACCGCCACCACCGGCACGCGCGGCCTCACGCAGGAGCAGCTGGCCAACGCCCAGCCTGCGCCGCAGGAGGTCCAGCGCCTCGATGGCTACGCCGTCAGCGCCGGGGATGCCCAGAAGTTCGCGCGCGGCGGCAAGCTGAGCGCGGTGAAGATCACCGACTACGACGGAGGTGCGCAATGAAAGCCATTGCCATCACGCGCTGGCTTGCCGTGCTCGCCTGCGCCGCCGCGTTCACCGGGTGCGAGACCATGTCGGGCGGCGGGCTCGGCGGCCTGTCCTCGGCGCTGGGCAGCCTCGGCGGCGGCTCGGGCGGCGGTACCGCCAGCGGGATACAGAACGTCGTGCAGGGCGCGTCGGCCGCGTTCAAGGACTACAGCCCGCAGGAAGAGCGCGAGCTCGGCTCGGGCTTCGCCTCGGTGCTCCTGGGCGCGCGCCCGCTGGTGCGCAACGACGAGCTGCAGCGCTACGTCAACCGCGTGGGCCTGTGGGTGGCCGAGCAGGCCGACACCCGCAAGGACGCGCAGGGCCGGCCGGTGGCCTACAGCTGGCGCTTCGGCGTGATCGATTCCGACGCGGTCAACGCCTACGCCACGCCGGGCGGCTACGTGTTCGTCACGCGGGGGCTGCTGTCCATGCTCCACTCCGAGGCGGAACTGGCCGGGGTGATCGGCCACGAGATCACGCACGTGGTGCACGGCCACTACCTCGCGGCCGTGAAGAAGGGGGGCTTTGCCCAGATGGCGGGCGGCATCATCGAGGCCCGCAGCGGCAACGGCGCCCTGAGCGGCGCGATGATCAGCATGGTGCGCAACATCTACGCCAAGGGGCTGGACCAGTCCGACGAATACGACGCGGACCGCTACGGCATGCTCTGGGCCGCGCGCGCCGGCTACGCGCCTTCCGGGCTGGTGCGATCGCTGCACGCGGTGGCGGGCGGCTCGGCGCAGGATGCCAACTACCAGATGCTGATGTCCACCCACCCGCCGGCGCAGGAGCGCATCGCGCGGCTCGACCCCCTGGTGAGCGGCAAGTTCGCCGGCATCAACGGGGTGACCAACGAAGGCCGCTACCGGGCCGTGCTACGGATGCTGCACTGAGCCTCAGCGCGGTGCGGGCTCGTGCTCGCTGGCGAGCTGGGCGCAGAGCGTGCGGCACAGCGCCACCACGTCGTAGTTGTTGATGCGGTAGAAGATCTGGTTGCCGCGGCGCTCCTTGTCCAGCACCTGCGCCTGGTAGAGCACGTTCAGGTGCTGGCTCAGGTTGGGCTGCGTCGTGTCGATCTCCGAGAGGATCTCGGTGACGTTCTTCTCGCCATGGCACAGGGTGCTGATGATCTTCACGCGGATGGGCGTGGACATGAGCCGGAAGATCTCCGCCGCGCGCTTGAACACGACGTCGGGCGGGCAGTGCTCTTCCTCGGAACGTAGGGCGGATACCGTGCTGGATCGGTGCATGTTGGGGGCAACTATAGCCCTTGCGAGCCCGGCAGGGGCAGGGCAGCCGGCGCGGGCTTGCCGAAATGGTAGCCCTGGAAGGCGTCGCAGTGGCGTGCGCGCAGCCATTCGAACTGTGCGAATTCCTCGATCCCCTCGGCCACCACGCGCAGGTCCAGCGTGCTGGCCAGCGCCAGGATGGTCTGCGCGATGGCGGCGTCGTTGACGTCGGTGAGGATGTCGTCCACGAAGGATTTGTCGATCTTGATGATGTCGAGCGGCATGCGCCTCAGGTAGCCCAGCGACGAATAGCCGGTGCCGAAATCGTCGAGCGCGAAGCGCACGCCCAGCGCGCACAGCTGCTGCATCTTGGCGATGCTCTGCTCCATCTCCTCGTGGATCATGCTCTCGGTCAGCTCCAGGCACAGCAGGTGAGGGCTGGCGCCGGTCTCGTGCAGCGTGCTCCTCACGGTCTCGACGAATTCCGCATCCCTGAACTGGCGGGCGCTGATGTTCACGGACAGCGTGCGCCGCTGCATGGCCGCATCCTGCGCCCACAGCGCCAGTTGCTGGCAGGCGGTGCGCAGCACCCAGTTGCCTATGGGCAGGATGAGGCCGGACTGCTCGGCCGGCTCGATGAAGGACAGGGGCGGCACGTTGCCCCGCGTGGGGTGCCGCCAGCGCAGGAGCGCCTCGTAGCCTATGGGCTGCTGGTTGCGGTCGACGATGACCTGGTAGTGCAGCTGCAGCTCGTGGTTGGCCAGCGCCACGCGCAGGTCCGACATCAGGCTGGCGCGGTGCTCCACCTCGGTCTGCAGGCTGGGGTCGAACAGGCTGATCTGGTTGCGCCCGCGGGCCTTGGCCTTGTACAGGGCCATGTCCGCGTGCTTGAGGATGTCTTCCTGGGGGGTGTCCAGGCCCTGGAAGATCGACACCCCGACGCTGGCCGAGGTGTGCACGAGGCGGGCGTTGAGGTTGAAGGGCCGCTCCAGCGCCGCGCGCACCTTCTCGCCGATGGCGAGCGCTTCCTCGTCGGCGCGCGCCATGTCGCTGTTCAGGCCGTTGACCAGGATGACGAACTCGTCGCCGCCCAGGCGCGCCACGGTGTCGGTGGTGCGCAGGTGGCCCTGCAGGCGCTGGGCCACGCGGCGCAGCAGCTCGTCGCCCTGGTCGTGCCCCTGCGTGTCGTTCACTTCCTTGAAGTTGTCCAGGTCCAGCAGCATCACCGCGCCGTACTTGCCGCTGCGCGCGCTGCTGGTGCAGGCCTGCTGCACGTGGTCGATGATCAGGCGCCGGTTGGGCAGGCCGGTGAGCTCGTCGTACAGCGCCATCTGCCGGGCCTGCTGCTCGGAGTGCTTGCGCTCGGTGATGTCGGTGCGCAGCGTGATGTACTGCAGCGGCGCGCTGTCGCGGCTGGCGAAGGGCACGATGGTGGTCTGCGTCCAGAAGAGCGAGCCGTCCTTGGCGCGGTTGCAGATCTCGCCGGTCCAGACGTGCCCGGCCTGCACGGTGCGGTCGATCTCGCCATCGAAGCCGGGCGGGTGCATGCCCGAGCGGATGCAGGCATAGGTCTGGCCGATCAGCTCGTCGCGGCGGTACTTGGAAATCTCGCAGAACTTGTCGTTGACCTGCGTCATGACGCCCTGGGCGTTGGTGATGGCGACGATGGCGTGGGCGTCCAGCGCGGCTTTCAAATCAGCGGCCTCCTGCAGCGAGAGGGCCGTCATCAGGCGCGTGTTTTCCTGCTCGGTGTTGTCCACCAGGGTCAGCAGCACGCCGTCGATCCGGCCGTCGGGCCCCAGGCGCGGCGCGGCCCGGGCGTTCAGGCTCAGCAGGACGATGCCGCCGGCCTCCTGGCGCAGGTCGAACTGCTGGTGCTGGCCGTGCAGCACGCGCTGCAGCTGGGTGCGCGCCATCTCCTGCTGCTCGGGCGGCACCAGCGCCAGCCACGAGGTCTGCATGAGTTGCGCCATGCTCCTGCCGGTGCGCTCGGCGTGCGCGGGGTTGGCGTAGCGGTAGCGGAATTCGCCGTCCAGAAGGACGACTTCCACCGGCATTTCGGTCAGCGTCTCGGTGATCTCCCGGTTTTTCTGGGCGATGGTGCGCTGCGATTCCTCCAGCCACTGGTGCGGGTGCGCCACGCCGATGGTGTGCCAGGCCTGGTAGAGGAAGCCGTAGGCAAGCGCCCTGAGCGCATACGCCAGCATGTTGGCGCCGCCGGACTGGCCGTAGTGGGGGATCAGCAGGGCCGCGCTCAGGGCCAGCATGGTGCACCCCACCGCGATCTGCAGCGACAGCAGCAGGGGCCTGTGGCGCCAGTGCCGGAAGAACACCAGTGCGCTCACGAGGTACAGGGCCGTGATCAGGACCTGGACGGCCTTGCCCGGCGCGGTGGCGCCGTGCGCCGCGTCGTCGTAGAAGAGGGCGGGCAGCGCGGGCTCGTCCACCCCCAGCCAGGCCGCGGCCGCGGCGATCGCCAGCGCGCCCACGAACCAGAGCCTGATGTGCCCCGGCAGGCCGAGCAGCAGGGCGATGATCAGCAGGTACACCACCTCGACGCTGCGCGCGGCCAGCCGGTAGAAGAACGGCAGCGCCATGCCCTCGGCGGCGCTGTAGCCCGGCATGCCCGCGTAGCAGTAGAGGGCGAGGGTATCGAGCGCGGCGATCAGCACCCACGCGAACAGGACGATGTTGGCCGTCTTGAGGTGGCGCGCGCGCACATCGTTCCACGCCAGCGATGCCATGCCCAGCATCATCGCGATGGAAAAGATCTCGGCCAGCAGGTGCACGCCCAGCACGGTGCGCTGATCCGCCAGCGAGGCCGCCCCGTCCGGCCACGCGGCGGCGGCTGCGCTCAGCACGATGGATGCGGCGCAGACTCCGAGGTAGGTCAGCTCGGCGGGCTTGTGCAAATGCTTGTCTCCGGCGTGCGTGGCGCTGCGGTGCATGCGGGGCCACGACTGTTTTTTCGTAGCATCGTAACTCCCAATGGGCCAACGCGCAGCCTGATTTCCAGCAGGCCGGCCATGGTCAGGCCGGAGGGCGCCGCCGGAACACCAGATCCCACACGCCGTGGCCCAGCCGCAGGCCGCGGTTCTCGAATTTGGTCAGGGGCCGGTAGCCGGGGCGGGGCGCCCAGCCGTCGGCCGTGTTGATGAGCAGCGGCTCGGCGCAGAGGACGTCCAGCATCTGCCGGGCATAGGGCTCCCAGTCGGTGGCGCAGTGCAGGTAGCCGCCGGGCTTGAGCCGGCTGGCCAGCAGCGCCACCAGGGGCGGCTGGATCAGGCGGCGCTTGTGGTGGCGCTTCTTGTGCCAGGGGTCGGGAAAGAAGATGTGCACGCCGTCGAGCTGGCCGGGCGCGATCATGTGCGTGGCCACCTCCACCGCGTCGTGGCGCACGATGCGGATGTTGGCGATGCCCTGCTCGCCCACGCGCTTGAGCAGCGCGCCCACGCCGGGCTCGTGCACCTCGCAGCACAGGAAGTTGTCGTCGGGGCGGGTCTGCGCGATCTGCGCGGTCGCCTCGCCCATGCCGAAGCCGATCTCCAGGATCAGGGCGCCGGCGCGGCCGAAGGCGGCCTCGGCATCGAGCACCTGCTCGGCGTATTCGATCTGGTAGCGCGGGCCGAGCTCGGCCAGTGCCCGGGATTGGCCGGCGGTGGTGCGCCCGGCGCGCAGGACGAAGCTGCGGATGCGGCGCGGGTGGTCCGCCGGCTCGTGGGTGGGGGTGGTGTCTTCGTTCACGGCGCGCGATTGTAGGTGCCGCCCCAGGCCAGAACCCACCCCGCGAGCGCCTGCGCGACGGCGGCGCCCGGCGGCGGCCCGGCCAGCCCCAGCACGCGGGCGGCCGCGGCGAGCGCGCGCAGGGGCTGCGAGGTATCGAGCGCCGGCGCGCCATGCTGCTTGGAGAGCTTTTCGCCGTCGGCGGCCAGCACCAGCGGGGTGTGCAGGTAGCGGGGGATGGGCAGGCCCAGGGCCGCTTGCAGCAGCATCTGCCGCGGGGTGTTGTCGGCCAGGTCCTGCCCGCGCACGATGTCGGTGACGCCTTGATCGGCATCGTCCACCACGACGGCCAGCTGGTAGGCCCACAGGCCGTCGGCGCGGCGCAGCACGAAGTCGCCCACCTCGCGCGCCACGTCCTGGCTTTGCACACCCAGGCGCCGGTCGTGCCAGGTGAGCACGGTGTTCTCTATCGAAAAAAGAGCTGCTTGCGCAGACCCATCAAGCGCTAGAGCCCGATTTTCCATGTATTTTTCGGTATGAAAGCGCCACGCGCGCGCGGGCTTGCCGTGCAGGCCGGCGCGGCAGGTGCCCGGGTAGGGGCGCTCCGCATGGCGCGCATGAGCGATGCCGCGCGCGGCCAGCGCGGCGTCGATGTCGCGGCGCGTGCAGCCGCAGGGGTAGGCCAGGCCGCGGCGCAGCAGGTCGTCCAGCGCCTGCTGGTAGCGGGCGCCGCGGGCGGACTGGTACAGGGGCGGCGCGTCGGGCAGCAGGCCGCAGTCGGCCAGCTGGGCGAGGATGCGCGCCGGGGCATCGCGGTCGCAGCGCGGGGTGTCCACGTCCTCGATGCGCACCAGCCACCGCCCGCCGGCCGCGCGCGCATCCAGCCAGCTCGCCAGCGCCGCGACGAGCGAGCCCGCATGCAGCGGCCCGGTGGGCGAGGGCGCGAACCGGCCGACGTACGGGCCCACCGCCGTGTCCCCAGGATCAGGCCAGAGCCAGCGCCAGCTCCAGGCCCGAGACGAAGGCGTCTTCCAGCCGGTGGCCCAGGCACCAGTCGCCGCAGGCGCCCAGGCGCAGCGTGCGGTCCCAGACATAGGCCTGGCCCAGCGCCGTCTGCGTCTGCGCATGCGGCCAGAGCAGCGTCTGCGCGTCGCTGGGCGTGGCGCGGATGCCGGTGACCTCGGCAAAGGCCTTGATGAGCTTGTCCTGCACGCGCTGCGGGCTGTCGCCCTGGTGCTCCTCGGACCAGGCGGGGCTGGCCTGCACCGTCCAGCGCTCGATCTGCGCGCGCCCCGGCTTGGAGGATTCGCGCGCCAGCCACGCCACGCGGTGGTGGGTGCTGCGCGCCGTGTTCCACTGCGGCCCGAGCGTGGTCAGCCCCGGGCGCACCGCTTGCGCGAAGGTGAGCATCAGCGTCCAGCACGGCGCGATGCGCACCTGGGAGAGCGCCGCGGCCCATGCCGGGTGGATGCCCGAGGCCTGCAGCAGCGCCAGCGCCTCGGGCGCCGGCAGGGCGAGCACCAGGCCGTCGAAGACGCCGGCGTCCTGCTCCCGGCCCGTCTCGGCCGAGGTGGTCTGCACCCGCCAGCGCGCGCCGGTGCGCTCGAGGTACGTGACTCGCTCGCGCGTGCGCAGTTGCGCGAGCGGCTGGCTCCAGGCCATGGCCAGCGCGTCCATGCCCGGCAGGGCGACCCAGTGCGCCTCGCCCGGCGGCGGCGCGGCGCTGACGACGCGGCCCGCGTTGTCGAGCACGCGCACCGTGCTGGCGCTCCAGGGCCGGCACAGGCCGGGCACGGTCTCCAGCGCCCTGGCAAAGCGCGCGTCGCGCACCGTGAAATACTGCGCGCCCGCGTCGAAGCTGCCCCCGGCCGTCTGCACCGAGCGCGTGCGCCCGCCCACCGTGCTTTCCCGTTCAAACACGGTGACGGCGTGGCCGGCCTGCACCAGCGTGCGGGCGCAGGCCACGCCAGCCATGCCCGCGCCGACGATGGCGTAGTGCTGCTGCGGGGTTCGGTGGCGTTTGGCGGGGGGCGGGACGGGCATGGCGGTTTTTCCTCGATCGGGGTGGTGGCTCTGCACTCTACACGCCTTCGGCCCCTGCGCGCCGTGGTGGTTTTCCAGCACCGCGCGCCGCGCGTGCAAGGCAGCTACATTGGGGACATCGGACACTCAGGACAAGCACGATGCTCACCCTTCGCAAGGCCCAGGAGCGCGGCCATGCCGACCACGGCTGGCTCAAGTCGTTCCACAGTTTTTCCTTCGCCGACTATCACGACCCGCGGCACATGGGCTGGGGCAATCTGCGCGTGATCAACGAAGACCGCATCGCGCCCGGCAGCGGCTTCGGCACGCACGGCCACCGCGACATGGAGATCATCAGCTACGTGCTCTCGGGCAACCTGGCGCACCAGGACAGCATGGGCAACGTCCAGGGCATCCCGCCCGGCGACGTGCAGCGCATGAGCGCCGGCCGCGGCGTGATGCACAGCGAGTTCAACCACGCCGAGGGCCAGGTGACGCACTTCCTGCAGATCTGGCTCCTGCCCGACGCGCAGGGCCTGCCGCCGAGCTACGAGCAGGCGAGCGTGCCCGAAGCGGCCAAGCGCGGCCGGCTGCACCTCATCGCCGGCCCCATGGGCGCGGGCGGCGCGGTGGGGATCCACGCCGACGCGCGGCTGTACGCGGGCCTGTTCGACGCTGGCGAATCGGCCCGGCTCGCCATCGACCCACGGCGCAAGGCCTACGTGCACCTGGTGCGCGGGCAGCTCACCGTCAACGGCAGCGCGCTCGCGGGCGGCGACGCGGCGCTGCTGCAGGACGAGGCCGAGGTGCGGCTGGCGGACGGCCAGGCGGCCGAGGTGCTGGTGTTCGATCTGGCGCCGTAAATCAAAATGAATAGCTGCTGGCGCTTGATGGGCGGGCGCCAGAGGCGTTTTTGGCTTGAAACTGTTTCAAATATCGAAACGCTTCCACGCCCCCTCCAGCAGCAGCTCGTGCGGCTTGAAGCGGGTCTTGTAGTTCATCTTGGGGCTGAGCGCGATCCAGTAGCCGAGGTAGACGTACTGCAGCCCCATGGCGCGCGCCTGTTCGATCTGCCAGAGGACGTTGTAGGTGCCGTAGCTCGCGCCCTCGTCGGGCTCGTAGAAGGTGTAGACAGCGGACAGCCCGTTGTCCAGGATGTCGAGCACCGAGACCATCTTCAGCTCGCCCGCCGTGCCATCGGCCAGGGGTTCGCGGAATTCGATCAGGCGCGAGTTCACGCGGCTTTGCAGCAGGAACTGCGTGTACTGGTCGATGCTGTCATGGTCCATGCCGCCGCCGGCGTGGCGCACGGCCTGGTAGCGCAGGTAGAGCTGGTAGTGCTCGGGCACGAACCCCAGGCGCAGCGACCGCGCCACCAGATGGCGGTGGCGCCGGGCGGCGCGGCGCTGGCTGCGGTCGGGTTGGAATTCCTGCGCCAGGACGCGGATCGGCGTGCAGGCGTGGCAGCCCTCGCAGTGCGGGCGGTAGGTGAACATGCCGCTTCTGCGAAAGCCCTGGGCGATGAGTTCCGAATACACGCCGCTGTTGATCAGGTGGCTGGGCGTGGCCACCTCGGAGCGCGCCATGTGCCGGGGCAGGTAGCTGCATTCATAAGGCGCCGTGGTGTAGAACTGCAGCGCCTGCAGCGGCAGGTCGTTGAGCTGGGTCATGCGGGTCTGGCTGGCAAAAGCTCGTCCCAGCATTGTGGTGCAAAACGCCAATCCAACGCCGCCTGTGTGCGTGCCTGGGCGACATGGGCGAGGAAGGCCTCGCGCTCGATCTCGTGCGCGCCCAGCGAGGCCAGGTGGCGCGTGTTCTGCTGGCAGTCGATCAGCCGCACGCCCTGGGCCCGGCCCAGCGCCACCAGCGCGGCCAGGGCGATCTTGGAGGCATCGGTGGCGTGCGCGAACATCGATTCGCCGAACACCGCGCGGCCCAGCGCCACGCAGTACAGGCCGCCCGCCAGCCGGCCATCCACCCAGGTCTCGACGCTGTGGGCGAAACCCGCCGCATGCAGCGCCTCGTAGGCGCTCACCATCTGCGGCACGATCCAGGTGCCGGCCTGGCCGGCGCGGGGCGTCTGGGCGCAGGCATGGATGACGGCGGAAAAATCGCCGTCCACGCGCACCGCGCACCCGGGCGAGGCGCGAAAGCGCTGCAGCGTCTTGCGCAGCGAGTGGTGCAGGCGAAACCGCGCCAGCGGCAGCACCATGCGCGGCGCGGTGCTCCACCAGAGGATGGGCTGGCCCTCGCCGAACCACGGAAAGATGCCCTGCCCGTAGGCGGCGACGAGGTGCGGCACGTCCAGCGCGCCGCCAGCGGCCAGCAGGCCCGGCATGGGCGTGTCCAGCCCCCAGCTCGCCTGCGGAGGCGGAAAGGGATCATCGGCGGCGAGCCACGGAAGGGTGGCGGTCATGCCTGGTGGCGCGCCCCGCGCGGCAGGGCGCGCAAGAGCCCTCAGAGACCGAGCTTGCCGGCCACGTAGTCGGCGTCCTTGTCGCCGCGGCCCGAGAGGTTCACGAGGATGTTCACGTCCTTGCCCAGCCGGGGCGCGGTGCGCATCGCCCAGGCCACCGCGTGCGAGCTTTCCAGCGCGGGGATGATGCCCTCCACGCGCGACAGCCGCATGAAGGCGTCCAGCGTCTCCTGGTCGCTCGCCACCTCGTACTGCACGCGGCCGATGTCCTTGAGGTAGCTGTGCTGCGGGCCGACGCCGGGGTAGTCCAGGCCCGAGGCGATGCTGTGCACCGCATCCGGCTCGCCCGCGGCGTTGTTGAGCACATAGCACTTCATGCCGTGGATCTCGCCGGGCTTGCCCATGGTCAGCGTGGCGGCGTGGCGCCCCGGCTTGTCGGTGCCTTCGCCCGAGGGCTCCACGCCCACGAGCTGGACGCTTTCATCGCCGAGGAAGGCGGTGAACAGGCCCATCGCGTTGGAGCCGCCGCCCACGCAGGCCGCGGCGTAGTCGGGCAGCTTGCCGTGCCTGGCGAGGAACTGCTCGCGCGCCTCGCGCCCGACGATGCTCTGGAAGTCGCGCACCATCATCGGGAAGGGGTGCGGGCCGACGACCGAGCCGATGGCGTAGAAAAAGTCGGTCGGGTCCTTGAGGTATTCCTCGAAGGCGTTGTCCACCGCCTCCTTGAGCGTGGCCGCGCCGCGCGTGACCGGCACCAGCATCGCGCCCAGGATGCGCATCTTGGTGACGTTGGGGTGCTCTTTCTCGATGTCCACCTGGCCCATGTGGATCTCGCAGGGAATGCCCACCAGCGCGCAGGCGGTGGCCAGCGCCACGCCGTGCTGGCCGGCGCCCGTCTCGGCGATCACCTTCTTCTTGTTCATGAACTTGGCCAGCAGCGCCTCGCCCAGGCAGTGGTTGATCTTGTGCGCGCCGGTGTGGTTCAGGTCCTCGCGCTTGAGGTGGATCTGCGCGCCGCCGAGCTGCCCGGACAGGCGCGCGGCGTGAAAGATCGGGCTGGGACGGCCCACGTAGTCGACCTGCAGGTCATGCAGTTCCTTCTGGAAATCCGCACGCTGCGTGATCTCGGCATAGGCCTGGGCGATGTGGTCCATCGCCTCCTTCAGAAACGGTGGCACCAGCTGGCCGCCATAGGGGCCGAAGTAGCCGTTGGCATCAGGCATGGGCGCGAAATTCGTGGTCATGGTTGTCCCTCGTGTGGTGGGTGGGTGAAAACTCAGCGCTGTATCAATTCGATCTTGTAGCCATCGGGATCGGTCACGAAGGCAATGATGGTGCTGCCGCCCTTGACCGGCCCGGCCTCGCGCGTGACCTGGCCTCCGGCAGTCTTGATCTTCTCGCAGGCGGCGTAGGCGTCGGGCACGGCGATGGCGATGTGGCCGTAGGCGTTGCCCAGGTCGTAGTGCTCCACGCCCCAGTTCCAGGTCAGCTCGATCTCGGACTGGCCGGGGTTGCCGCCTTCGTAGCCGACGAAGGCCAGCGAGTACTTGTACTCGGGGTTTTCCGACGTGCGCAGCAGCTGCATGCCGAGCACCCGGGTGTAGAAGTCGATGGCGCGCTGCAGGTTGCCCACGCGCAGCATGGTGTGAAGGAGTCGCATGGGCCCGATTATGGCAAGCGCAGGCGCTGCACAATCGGGTGTTTGCGTTGGATCGAGAGAGCCATGACTTCAGCCTGTATTCCCCCCGGCGACCCGGTGCGCCTGACCAGCCTTTCGCACGGCGGCGGCTGTGGCTGCAAGATCGCGCCGGGCGTGCTGCAGGAGATCCTCAAGGGCAGCGCGGCGGGCTTGGTGCCGCCCGAGCTGCTGGTGGGCAATGAAACCTCGGACGATGCGGCGGTGTACCGCCTCAATGACACGCAGGCGCTGGTGGCGACCACCGATTTCTTCATGCCCATCGTCGATGATCCCTACGACTTCGGCCGCATCGCCGCGGCCAATGCGATCAGCGATGTGTACGCGATGGGCGGCAGGCCCATCATGGCGCTGGCGCTGCTGGCGATGCCGGTGAACAAGCTGTCGCTGCAGACCATCGGCAGCGTCATGCGCGGCGGCGAGGCGGTCTGCCGCGAAGCGGGCATTCCCGTGGCGGGGGGGCACACCATCGATTCGGTGGAGCCCATCTATGGCCTGGTGGTCATGGGGCTGGTGCATCCGGAGCACGTCAAGCGCAACGCCAGCGCCAGGGCGGGCGACGTGCTGATCCTGGGCAAGCGCCTGGGCGTGGGGGTGCTCTCGGCGGCGCTCAAGAAGGACCAGTTGAGCCCTGAAGGCTACGCGGCGCTGCTGCAGAGCACCACGCAGCTCAATACCCCGGGCGTGGCGCTGGCGCAGATGCCGGGCGTGCATGCGCTCACCGACGTGACCGGCTTCGGCCTAGCGGGCCACACGCTGGAGATCGCGCGGGGTTCGGGCCTGTCGGCGGTGGTGAGTTATGGCGCGCTGCCGCTGCTGCCGGATGTGCAGCGCATGGCGGGGCAGGGCCTGGTGACTGGCGCGTCGGCGCGCAACTGGGCGGCGTATGGCGACCAGGTGGCGCTCGATGCCGGCCTGCCCGAGATGGCGCGCGCGCTGGTGACCGATCCGCAGACTTCGGGCGGCCTGCTGGTGAGCTGCGCGCCCGAGGCGGCCGGGGCGGTGCTGGAGGTCTTTGCCGCCCAGGGTTTTGACCATGCGAAGGCGATCGGCCGCATGCAGGCGCGGGGCGCACATTGTTTGACAGTTGAAATTTGATCGCCGTTCAGCCAATTGTGGCAGACTGTAACCATCTTGGACCGGGTGTCCGTGGCGAGTCGGCGGGCAGCTCCTTGGGGAAGCGGATTTGTCAGCGCGGCTTGATCATGTAGCGACCGAGGCGGCGGAGGGTTCGACCGAAGCCCTGGTGGGCCTGCGCCAGCAGCGCGTGCGGCAGATTCTCTGGATATTGATCGCCAGCTTCTCCCTGCTGGCGGTGATGAACGTGGCCAGCGGCCACTACACGGGCGCGGTGCTGGAAGGGCTGGCCATGCTGCTGCTGGGCATCGGGCAGTGGCGCAACGCATCGGGCGCCAGCGCGGCGGCGGCGCGGCTCGCCCTGGGGACGATGCTGGTCGTCCTCGTCGCCTTGATGGCGGCGGGCGAGGGCCTGATGGACGAGGTGCCGATCGCCTATCCGGCGCTGCTGATCTTTGCCGGCATGTTCGGCTCGCGCCGGCTGCTGGTGCTCGCCACCGCCGTGATGCTGGCCTCATTGGTCGCGATGGCGCTCTGGCACAGCAACACCGTGTCGCAGGCGCTGTCGGACCCGCCCCTGCAGCGGCTGGTGGTGCTGAGCATCATCGTGTGCGTCACCATGATCTTCCTGCTGCTCGTGACGGGGGACGTGCGCCACCTGGTGCGCGACCTCGAAGCGGAGACCGCGGCGCTGGCACAGTCCAACGCACGGATCACCGAGCTGGCCTACTACGACGAGCTGACGGGCCTGCCCAACCGCACCATGGCCAAGGAGCATCTGCGGCAACTGCTGCTGCAGCTGCACGCGCGGGACGCGAGGCCGGGGGCGTCGGTGGTGGTGATCTTCATCGATCTGGACCATTTCAAGACCGTCAACGATTCGCTCGGCCACGACGTGGGCGACGAGCTGCTGCGCGAGGTGGCGCAGTGCCTGAAGGCCAGCCTGCGCCCGAGCGACATGGTGGCGCACCTCTCGGGCGATGAATTCCTGGTGCTGCTCGGGCCGCTGGACGAGGGCGATACGGCGGTGAGCGCCGTGGCGCGCCTGATGGCGCAGCTGGCGCCGTCGTTCATGCTGCACGACATGCAGATGCACGTCACCGGCTCGCTCGGCGTGTGCGTGGCGCCGCAGGATGGCGACGACGTCGATACCCTGCTCAAGAAGGCCGATCTCGCGATGTACGAGGCCAAGGCCAGCGGCCGCAACGCGTTCCGCTTCTTCGACCCGCGCATGGACGTGAACATGCTGGAGTACCTGCAGCTCGCCTCGGCCCTGCGCACGGCGGTGGAGAAGGGGGAGATGCAGCTGCACTACCAGCCCCAGCTCGACCTGGCCAGCGGCTGCGTGACCGGCGCCGAGGCGCTGCTGCGCTGGCAGCACCCGGAGATGGGCTGGGTCTCGCCCGCGCGCTTCATCCCGGTGGCGGAGAGCAGCGGGCTGATCCATGAGCTGGGCAGCTGGGTGCTGCACCGCGCCTGCGCCGACCTGCGGGGCTTTCACGACCAGGGGCTCGCGCACCTGAGCGTGGCGGTGAACGTCTCCGCCCTGCAGTTTCGCCGCGGCCACATCGATTACAAGGTGATCAACTCGCTGGCCGGCCACGACCTGCCGCCGGGCGCGATCGAGCTGGAGATCACCGAATCGGTGCTGGTGGACGACAGCGAGAAGCTCGATACCGCGCTGGAGCGCCTGCACGCGGCGGGCGTGCGCATCGCTATCGACGACTTCGGCACCGGCTACTCCAACCTCGGCTACCTGCAGCGCCATGCGGTGCGGCGCCTGAAGATCGACCAGTCGTTCACGCGCGCGATGCTGGAGAGCGAGCGCGCCGACGGCATCGTGCACGCGATCATCGAGATGGCGCACTGCCTGCGCATGGAGGTGGTGGCCGAGGGCGTGGAGGACGCGGCCACGCTGGCCCGCCTGAAGGAGGCGGGCTGCGAGTTCGGGCAGGGCTTTTACTGGTCGCCCGCGATCCCGGCCCGGGAATTCGCCGCGTTCGCCAAGGCGCGCCTGCCCGAGCCGGCCGCGGCCACGCTCACGGCCTAGCCGGATCGAAGTGCTTCTTCAGATCCATCCAGCACGCGTGGTAGCTGCGCTGGCGCTGCGGTGATTCGAGCGCGAAGCGCGTGGTCTGGATCGCCACCGGGGTCTCGAACATGATGGCCATCGTGTCCCTGATGTAGTCGGGGGCGCGGGTGTCGTGCGCGCTTGCCTTCTCGAAGGTGCCCGCGTCCGGCCCGTGGCCGATCATGGGGTTGTGCAGCGAGGCGCCGCCGGGCGCGAAGCCCTCGGCCTTGGCGTCGTACACGCCGTGCACCAGGCCCATGAATTCGCCCGCGATGTTGCGGTGGAACCAGGGCGGGCGGAAGGTGTCCTGCATCGCCAGCACGCGCGGCGCGAAGACGGCGAAGTCCAGCGTGTCCACGCCCGGCGTGCTGCCGGGCGCGTGCAGCACCAGGTTGATCGACGGGTCGGGGTGGTCGTAGCTGATGGAGCCCATCACGTTGAACTGGCGCAGGTCGTACTTGTAGGGCGCGCCGCTGCCGTGCCAGGCCACCACGTCCAGCGGCGAATGGCCGATCGGGGCCTTCCACAGGCGCCCCTGGAACTTCACCAGC
>OFJB01000536.1_pt1 | contig 18211 bp, 13 predicted proteins | sample 1775081 | NCBI WGS metagenome assembly OFJB01 (sample SAMN08195771, study PRJEB24354) | sludge metagenome | isolation source: initial sludge from phenol fed wastewater aerobic bioreactor | place: India: Nagpur | collected 2016-06-05 | reverse complement strand
GCGACCACCACCACGCCGCACGACATCGCCTTCGTCGGCGGTCCGCGCAGCGGCCTGCACCACATCGCCTACTTCCTCGATTCGTGGCATGACGTGCTCAAGGCCGCGGACATCATGGCCAAGAACAAGGTGCGCATCGACGTCGCGCCCACGCGCCACGGCATCACGCGCGGCGAGACGATCTACTTCTTCGACCCCAGCGGCAACCGCAACGAGACCTTCGCTGGCCTGGGCTACCTGGCCCAGCGCGACCGGCCGGTGACCACCTGGAGCGAGGACAAGCTGGGCAGCGGCATCTTCTATCACACGGGTGATCTGGTGCCGTCCTTCACCGAGGTCTATACCTGAGCCTTGGGCAGACCATGGAAACCCCGCAGCACAGCGTGGCGCAGCGCGCCATCAGCGCCGAGGCGGCCGCGACCGCATTGCAGGCCGCGGTGGCGCATGCGGCGATGCTCGGCATCCGCGTCAACGTGGCGCTGACCGACGGCGCCGGCGTGCTCGCGGGCTTCCTGCGCATGCCGGGCGCCTTCCTGCATTCGGTCGACATCGCCATCGACAAGGCCTACACGGCGGCGAGTTTCGGCTTGCCGACCGCGCAGTGGATGTCGATCCTGGCGCAGGACGAGGCGCTGCGAATCGGCCTGACCGAGCGGCCCCGGCTGGTCGTTCTCGGCGGCGGCCTGCCGATTCGCGAGGGCGGGGTGCTGATCGGCGGCATCGGCGTGTCGGGCGGCTCGGCCGAGCAGGACGAACAATGTGCCCGCGCCGGCTTGGTGGCGCTGGGGCTTGCCGTCTAGCGTCGGTGAATTTTCAACACCAGTGGGGCACAGATCGGCATGAAAAAAAGGCCGATGATGGCGAGCCGGCGCTGGCACTCCCGCGCAGCGCCGGGCACGGCTTCATCCCGCTGCAGCGAGGCCGTCGACGGCTGCCGCGCTCAAGGCCCGCGCCACCAGGTCGGCCGTGCCGCGGATGTGGGCCTCCAGTGCCAGCGCGGCGCGCAGTTCGTTGCCGGCCATGGCGCTCTCGAAGATTTCGCGGTGCTCGGCATGCACGTCGCGCCGGCTGCCGGGCAGCTTGATGGCGTAACGGCGGTAGCGTTCGCTCTGGCGCGACAGCGTGCGCAGCAGGCGCAGCGTCCAGGGCGATTCGTGGCCGGCCAGCAGTGCCTCGTGGAAAACGATGTTCAACCCCTCCCAGCTCTTGGCCTGATCGGGGCGCAGCGGCTGCTCCAGCTCCGACAGCTCGTCATAGGCGCCCTGCAGCTGCGCGCGCCAGGCGTCACCACCGGCGCGAATGGACTGGCGCAGCGCGTCGATCTCGATCAGCACGCGCAGGCGAGTCAAGTCGACCAGGTCGGCGGCGGCAATGGGCGCCACGCGAAAACCGCGCTGCCCTTCGGTGATCACCAGCGCGTCGCTGACCAGGCGCGTGATGGCCTCGCGCAAGGTGCCGGCGCTGACGCCGTAGCGGTCCTTCAGGTGCTCCACGCGCAGCTTTTCGTCGGGCGGCAGTCGACCGTCGACGATGTCGTCGCGCAGCTGGGCGTAGGCGCGTTCGATCAGCGTGCGCGTGACCGGCGCGCCGTCATCGACGAGGGGCAGGGCGGGGCGTTTGGCCATGGCGGGTGAGCGGCGTTGCTTGGATCAAGACGTCGGCAGCAGGTCGGCAGACGTCGGTGGCGAAGCTCGGGCAGGCTATAAATATTGATAAAACACAGAAAACTGTCTGATGGATTGTAACGGTTCTTGCTCTGTTCTGTCCCGGATCGTGCGTGTCTCCAAGGCAAACCGCAAGACTGGAACTCCATCAAATTGCCGTTTTCCGCAGGAAATGAGGCGGGGTTGTGGGCGACAGACTGACCCGTAGGTGTTTACCCTGTTTTATCGATATTTTTGCGATTTTGATCTATACTCGCATCGTTGGCGCAGCGCTCGAGGCGGCGTGTGTCGTCTTGCGTGAGGCCGGTGACATCGTCAGTGCGCGCGGTTGTGATGCATGACGGTTTTTCATGAGCCGGCTGGGCCTGTCGCCACAAAAACAGGTCCTGCCACGACCCCGTCACCTTTGATGGCGAGGGAGAGGGCGCCGTCATTCGGTGTCGCAAGGCGTGGAGGTGCCGGGCAAGCGAGGCGTGATCGGCTGTCACGGCGGCGGGCACGGCGCCAGCAAGGTTTCGGACGGGCGCCGCATCATGGTTTTTATCGAGAGTGCATGAACATGAAAGAATTCCTGAACTTCATCAACGGCGAATACGTCAAGAACGCCAGCGGCAAGACCTTCGACAACCGCAACCCGGTGGACAACAGCCTGATCGGCAAGGTGTACGAGGCCGGCCGTGCCGAGGTGAATGCGGCGGTGCTGGCCGCGCAGGCGGCGCTCAAGGGCGACTGGGGCCGCATTTCGGTCACTGAGCGCTGCAAGCTGCTGGACGCGCTGGCGGTCGAGATCAACCGCCGCTTCGACGACTTCCTGCAGGCCGAGATCGCCGACACCGGCAAGCCGCACCACCTGGCCTCGCACGTCGACATTCCGCGTGGCGCGGCCAACTTCCAGGTCTTCATCGATACCATCAAGAGCGCCAGCACCGAGTCGTTCAACATGCGCACGCCCGACGGCAAGACCGCGCTGTCCTACGGCGTGCGCGTGCCGCGCGGCGTGATCGGCGTCATCTGCCCCTGGAACCTGCCGCTGCTGCTGATGACCTGGAAGGTCGGCCCGGCGCTGGCCTGCGGCAACACCGTGGTCGTCAAGCCCTCGGAAGAAACCCCCGCCACCGCCACGCTGCTGGGCGAGGTGATGAACGCCGTGGGCGTGCCCAAGGGCGTGTACAACGTGGTGCATGGTTTCGGGCCCGACTCGGCCGGCGCTTTTCTCACCGAGCACCCCGACGTGGACGGCATCACCTTCACCGGCGAGACGCGCACCGGCACCGCCATCATGAAGGCCGCCGCCGAGGGCATTCGCCCGGTGTCGATGGAGCTGGGCGGCAAGAACGCCGCCGTGGTGTTTGCCGACTGCGACTTTCAGGTGGCGGTGGACACCGTCACGCGCTCGTGCTTCGAGAACGCCGGCCAGGTCTGCCTGGGCACCGAGCGCGTGTACGTCGAGCGCCCGATCTTCGACAAGTTCGTCGCCGCGCTCAAGTTCAAGGCCGAGGCCATGACGCCCGGCCAGCCCTTCGACGCCGCCACCAAGATCGGCCCCGTGATCAGCAAGGAGCACCAGGCCAAGGTGCTGTCCTACTACGCCAAGGCGCGCGAGGAGGGCGCCACCGTGGTCACCGGCGGCGGCGTGCCCGACATGCCGGCTGCGCTGAAGGAGGGTTGCTGGGTACAGCCCACCATCTGGACCGGCTTGCCCGAGACCGCCAGCGTGGTCGTCGATGAAATCTTCGGCCCCTGCTGCCACATCAGTCCCTTCGACAGCGAAGACGAGGTGCTCGCCAAGGTCAACACCAACCGCTACGGACTGGCTACCTCCATCTACACGCAGGACATCGGCCGCGGCAACCGCATGGCACAGGGCATTCACGTGGGTCTGGCCTGGATCAACAGCTGGTTCCTGCGCGATCTGCGCACGTCTTTCGGCGGCTCCAAGCAGTCGGGCATCGGGCGCGAAGGCGGGCTACACTCGTTCGAGTTTTACACCGACCTGCGCAACGTGATGGTGAAGTTTTAAGAACAATCGGGCTGCAGGCCGCGTCCATAAAGCGCAACCAGCTCTCTTTTTAATAGTCAATGATGCAAGCCAGCCAGATCAAGAAAATGGGCGACGCGCTGTTCGACGCGCTCACCGCCTGCACCACGCTGCCACCGCTGACCAGCCAGCACGCGGGCCTCACCGTCGACGACGCCTACGCCATTCAGCAGCGCCTGATGGCGCGGCGCCTGGCCGCCGGCGAGAAGGTGGTGGGCAAGAAGATCGGCGTGACCAGCCAGGCCGTGATGGACATGCTGGGCGTGGATCAGCCCGACTTTGGCTGGCTGACGGACGCCATGGTTTATGGCGAGGGCGAGGCCATTCCCATGAGCCGGCTGATCCAGCCCAAGGCCGAGGGCGAGATTGCCTTCGTGCTCAAGAAGACGCTCAAAGGTCCCGGCATCAGCGTGGCCGACGTGCTGGCCGCCACCGACGGGGTGATGGCCTGCTTCGAGATCGTGGACTCGCGCATCCAGGACTGGAAGATCAAGATCCAGGACACCGTGGCCGACAACGCCAGCTGCGGCGTGTTCGTGCTGGGCGACCGGCTGGTGGACGTGCGCGACGTGGACCTGACCACCTGCGGCATGGTGCTCGAGAAGAACGGCGAGATCGTCGCCACCGGCGCCGGCGCCGCCGCCATGGGCCACCCGGCGAATGCCGTGGCCTGGCTGGCCAACACCTTGGGCGCACACGGCATCGCGCTGGAGGCCGGCGAGGTGGTGCTGTCGGGCTCGCTGGGCATCATGGTCCCGGTCAAGGCGGGCGACAACCTGCGCGTGACGATTGGTGGCATTGGCGGCTGCTCGGTGCGTTTTGTTTGATTCTGGAGAGAAAGCAATGAGCAAGAAAGTCAAGTGCGCCCTGATCGGCCCCGGCAACATCGGCACCGACCTGCTGGCCAAGTTGCAGCGCAGCGCGGTGCTGGAGCCGGTGTGGATGGTGGGCATCGACGCCACGTCCGACGGACTCAAGCGCGCCCAGGAAATGGGCATCAAGACCACGTCCGAGGGCGTCGATGGCCTGGTGCCGCACATCAAGGCCGACGGGGTGCAGATCGTCTTTGACGCCACCAGCGCCTACGTGCACGCTGAAAATTCGCGCAAGGTGACCGAGCAGGGCGCGATGATGATCGACCTGACGCCCGCGGCCATTGGCCCCTACTGCGTGCCGCCGGTGAACCTGCGCGAGCAGGTTGGCCAGCGCGAGATGAACGTGAACATGGTCACCTGCGGCGGCCAGGCCACCATCCCCATGGTGGCAGCCGTCAGCCGCGTGCAGTCGGTGGCCTATGCCGAGATCGTCGCCACGGTGTCGAGCAAGTCGGCCGGCCCGGGCACGCGCAAGAACATCGACGAGTTCACCCGCACCACCGCCGGCGCGATCGAGAAGGTGGGCGGCGCCAAAAAGGGCAAGGCCATCATCATCATCAACCCGGCCGATCCGCCTTTGATCATGCGCGACACCGTGCACGTGCTGACCGAGGGCGAGCCCGACCAGGCGGCCATCACCGCGAGCATCCACCAGATGCTGGCCGAGGTGCAGAAATACGTGCCGGGCTACAAGCTGGTCAACGGCCCGGTGTTCGACGGCAAGCGCGTGTCGGTCTTTCTGGAGGTCGAGGGCCTGGGCGACTACCTGCCCAAGTACTCAGGCAACCTGGACATCATGACGGCCGCGGCCGCGCGCACGGCCGAGATGTTTGCCGAGGAAATCCTGGCCGGCAAGCTCAAGCTGGAGCCTGCCGCCGTCGCCTGATTTTTTTCCCTCCCCCGCTGGGGGAGGGCAGGGGCGGGGGCCAGCGTCACCCGCCAAGTGGCGCACCCTCATCCCAACCTTCCCCCAGAGGGGGAAGGAGTCTGAAGACAGAAGAGGACATCAAGATGAGCATCCAAGGCAAAAAAATCACCCTGCACGAGATGGCGTTGCGCGACGGCATGCACCCCAAGCAGCACCAGATCACGATCGAGCAGATGAAAAGCATCGCCACCGCGCTGGACGCCGCCGGCATGCCGCTGATCGAGGTCACCCACGGCGACGGCCTGGGCGGCAATTCGGTCAACTACGGCTTTGCCGCGCACAGCGACGAGGACTACTTGAAGGCCGTGATCCCGCTGATGAAGCACGCCAAGGTCTCGGCGCTGCTGCTGCCGGGCATCGGCACCGTTGATCACCTCAAGATGGCGCACGAGGTGGGCGTGCACACCATCCGCGTGGCCACGCACTGCACCGAGGCCGACGTGAGCGAGCAGCACATCACGCTGGCGCGCAAGCTGGGCCTGGACACCGTCGGCTTTCTGATGATGAGCCACATGAACGATGCGGCCGGCCTGGTCAGGCAGGCCAAGCTGATGGAAGGCTACGGCGCCAACTGCGTGTACATTACCGACTCGGCCGGCCACATGCTGCCCGAGGACGTGCGTGCCAAGCTGGGGGCCGTGCGCCAGGCGCTCAAGCCAGAGACCGAACTGGGTTTTCACGCCCACCACAACCTGGCCATGGGCGTGGCCAATTCGATCACCGCGATCGAGATGGGCGCCAACCGGGTCGATGCCGCGAGCGCCGGCCTGGGCGCGGGCGCGGGCAACACCCCCATGGAGGTGCTGGTCGCGGTGCTGGACATGATGGGCGTGGAGACCGGCGTGGATGTGTTCAGGATCCAGGACGTGGCCGAAGACCTGGTGGTGCCGATCATGGACTTTCCGATCCGCATCGACCGTGACGCGCTGACGCTGGGCTATGCGGGGGTGTACGGCTCCTTCCTGCTGTTCGCCAAGCGTGCCGAGAAGAAATACGGCGTGCCGGCGCGCGAAATCCTGGTCGAGATGGGCCGCCGCGGCTGCGTCGGCGGGCAGGAGGACATGATCGAGGACACTGCCTTGACGCTATCAAAACAGAAGCTTGCTGCCCGTGCCAGTCAAGCGCAAACGGCCTGAAACGCTTGAAAGACACGGAACATGGCACTCAGCTCCAAGACGCTCGAACAACTGGCCAAGCACCTGCACGCCTGCCAGCGCGAGGCGCGCGACACGCCCAAGATCACGGACGAGCATCCGCAGATGGATTTCGACGACGCGTATGCCATCCAGGACCGCATCCTCGCCGCCAAGCTCAAGGGCGGCGCGCGCCTGTCCGGCTACAAGGCGGGGCTCACGTCGCACGCCAAGATGAAGCAGATGGGCGTGACCGACCCGGTGTTCGGCTTTCTGGTTGACGAGTTCACCGTGCCGGCCGGCGGCGAAGTCCAGGTGAGCGGGCTGATCCACCCCAAGGTCGAGCCCGAGATCGCCTTCGTCACCCGCGCCGAGTTGAAGGGCCCGGGCTGCAACATCGCCAGCGTGCTGGCCGCCAGCGACGTGGTGCTGCCCGGCATAGAGGTCATCGACAGCCGCTACCGCGACTTCAAGTTCGACCTCAAGAGCGTGGTGGCCGACAACACCTCGGCTTCGCGCTTCGTCGTCGGCGGACAGGCGGTGGATGCGCGCAGCGTGGACCTGCGCACCACGGGCGTCGTGCTCGAGAAGAACGGCCAGGTGGTGGCCCTGGGCGCAGGCGCTGCCGTGGTCGGCCACCCGGCCGCGGCCGTGGCCATGCTGGTCAACCACCTGGGCCGGCGCGGCAAAAGCCTGCCCGCGGGCTCGCTGGTGCTGTCCGGTGGCATCACCGAGGCCGTGTCGGTGCAGGCCGGCGACCATGTGAACCTGCGCGTGCAGGGCATGGGCAGCGTGTCGCTGCGCTTTGCATGACCTGAACGCCGGGCTCAGTGCAGCTTGACGCGCGGCATCGCGCGCCATACCTGAGCGTGGGCGAGGGTCAGGGCGCCAGCTTGGCGGACACAGCCAGCGCCTGCGCCTCGGCCGCGCAGTCGGCTGCAGCGGGAATCTGGCCGGCTGCGCGGGCCTTGGCAATCTCGACTTTCGCGGCGGACAACTGGGCCTGAAAGACAGCATTGGTTTGCAGCTGTGCCACGGTGGCGGCGCCCATCAGCCAGCCAGCCTGGATGTCGCTCTTCCAGTGCACGCCGCAGACGGCGCGGCTTTGGCCGTAAGAGCGGCCGCGCTGCAGCAGGGCGTCGGCACGCTCGGGCGCCGCCTGAGTCAGCACCAGCGCCCAGGCCCAGCCCAGGGCGGCGTGGCCGGAGGGGTACGAGCCGTCCTTGCGCAGGAAGGGCTCGTCCTCCGGGGTGCAGCTGGGCGCATCGAAGGCCACGAAGGGCCGCATGCGCTGGTACTGGACCTTGGCCTTGTAGGTGGACAACCCGGCGTCGGTCAGCGTGCGGCGCAGCAGCATGTTGAGATTGGGCGTGGCTTGCTCGGAGATGGCGACGCCCAGCGCGCAGGCAAAGTGGCTGGCTGCGGCCGGAAAGCGCAGGTTGGCGTCCCGGGCTGCCTGCTCGCCGCGCGGGCCGCTGCGCAGGGCGGCAAGCGCGCGGTAGGCTTCGTCGTCATCCGCCTGCGCGGCCGAGCCCTTGGCCGGCGGGGGCGGCACCAGGGCCAGGCTGTCGGGCAGCTCGGTGCGCGGCAGATAGCCGCTGACAAAGCGCAGGCCGGTGCTCTGCTCACCCACTTCGGCTGCCGACGTGGGGGCCTGTGGAGCGCTGGCGCAGGCGCTCAGCAGAAGGGCAACGGCCAAGGCGCTGGCCAGGGCCGTGGCAGCGGGTGGGCAGGGGCGGGGCATGGGTGGGTCTCCGGATGGGGTCGATCGGCCCAGTGTAGGGGGACGGAGTGCGTGCACCTGTTGGGTAGGTGACAGGCGAGCGGGCGATCGGGCGAGGCACGGACTTGAACAGGCTGCAGGTGGCTTGGGCGGCGGGCACCGCCGCCGAGGCACGCACCGCGTTCGACAACTTTGCGGCGCAACGAGCGCATCACCCCGTCGGCCGGGTTCGGTGCCTTCATCCAGGCCAAAGACAAGCGCTGGGGCGACCTGACCCGCCAGCCGGGCATCACGGTGGATTGAGGCCGCCGGTCCGAAGGGGGCGTGCACGGCGGCGCGCGGGCTCAGTGCAGCTTGACGCGCGGCGTCGCCCGCTTGATGAGAAAGCGCGCCAGCGCCAGCACGGCCGTGCGGCGCATGCCCAGCACCGCTTCGTGGTGCATCAGGTGCAGGCTCATGTACATCAGGCGGGCAAACAGGCCTTCGACGAACCAGCTCTTGCTGAACAGCACGCCCATGAGGCTGCCGACCGAGACCAGCGAGCCGTGGTCGCGGTACACATAGGGCGCGTCGGGCCAGGCGTGCCCGCGCGCCTCGCCCAACAGCGCCCGGCTCAGGTAGCTTGCCTCCTGATGGGCGGTCTGTGCGCGTGGCGGCAGCGGCCGTCCCCCCGGGCCGGCACAGGCGGCGCAGTCGCCCAGTGCCAGCACGCCCGGCCAGCCCGGCACGCGCAGCTGCGCATCGACCTCGACCTGGCCCGACGGGTTGACCGGCAGGCCGAGCGTGCGCAGCAGCGGTGGCGCCTCGATGCCGGCCGCCCAGACTGTGAGTTCGCTGCGGTATCGGTGGCCATCGCGGTCTTCCACGCCGTCGGCGTCGATGCGCATCACCTGGCAGCCGGTGTGCACCTCGACGTGGCGCTGGCGCAGCAGTTCGAGTGCCGCCGACGACACCTTTTCGCTCAGCGGGGCCAGCACGCGCGGACTGCCCTCCAGCAGGGTGATGCGCACGTCACGATCGGGGTCGAGCCGGCGCAGGCCGTAGCGCGTGTGCACCGCGCTGGCCTCGCGCAACTCGGCCGCCAGCTCCACCCCGGTGGCGCCGCCGCCGATGATCACGACGTCGACGCCGGCCACGCCGTCGCGCTGCTTGCGCATGTCGGCCGCGGCCAGCAGCTTGAGCATGCGCAGGCGAAACTGCTCCGCCGACTGCGGGTCGTTGAGCGACAGCGTGTGTTCGGCCGCGCCCGGAACGCCGAAATAGCGCGAGGTGCTGCCCAGCGCCAGCACCAGGCGTTGGTAGCCCAGCTCGCGCACCGGCAGCAGTTCCTCGCCGCTCTCATCGCGTATCGCGCCGACGCTGATCGAGCGGCGTGCCGCGTCGAGCGCCACCAGGGGGCCGTAGACGAAGCGGAAACCGTTGTCGTGCGCCAGCATCTCGTACGACAGGCCCTCCTGGTGGATGTCCAGCGTGCCGGCGGCCACCTCGTGCAGCGTCGGTTTCCAGATGTGGAACAACTGCTGGTCGACCAGCGTCACGCGCTCGGCACCCAGCCGGCGCCCGAGCTTGCACGCCAGCTCGAGCCCGCCGGCGCCGCCGCCGACGATGATGATGGTGTTCGATGGTTTGTCCTGATCGCCTGTTGCCATGAGATTTCCTCGTTTCGTGGTCCACACCGGGCTTGCGGGTTCATGCCCGATCGGTCAGCCCGGCATTGTCCGGCACCGCCGGCTGCCGGGTGCCGATGCTTGCCGGCGGTGACCGGCAAGGGGCTGTTGTTGGATGAAAAACCAGCCTGGGCGCACGCGATGCCGGGTGCGCCACAAGTCGGCGCGCCCGCGTGGCGCTGGACTTGAATCGGGAGCTTGGGCCCTCATATCGTTGGCAATTCAGCAACGCTTTCAAGCCGTTTACGCCATGCGTCTCGACAAACTCACCACCAAATTCCAGGAAGCCCTGGCCGACGCGCAGTCGCTGGCCCTTGGGCACGACAACGCCTACATCCAGCCCGAGCACCTGCTGGCGGCCATGCTGCAGCAGGAGGACGGGCCCAAGGCCTTGCTGGCGCGCGCCGGGGTCAATACCGCGGCGCTGGCGCAAGCCGCCAATGCCGCCATCCAGCGCCTGCCCAGCGTGCAGGGGCAGGAACAGGTACAGCCCGGCCCCGACCTGCTGAAGCTCTTGCAGGCCACCGAGAAGGAGTCCATCCAGCGCGGCGACCAGTTCGTCGCCAGCGAGATGTTCTTGCTGGCGCTGTGCGACGCCAAGGGCGAGGCCGGCCGCATCGCCAGGGAGGCGGGCCTGTCGCGCAAGGCGCTGGAGGCCGCCATCGAGGCGGTGCGCGGCGGGCAGGGCGTGGATTCCGCCGATGCTGAAGGCCAGCGCGAGGCGCTGAAGAAGTACACGCTCGATCTGACCGAGCGCGCGCGCCAGGGCAAGCTCGATCCGGTGATCGGCCGCGACGACGAGATCCGCCGCACCATCCAGGTGCTGCAGCGGCGCAGCAAGAACAATCCGGTGCTGATCGGCGAGCCGGGTGTGGGCAAGACGGCGATCGTCGAAGGCCTGGCGCAGCGCATCGTCGCCGGCGAGGTGCCCGACACCCTGAAGGACAAGCAGGTGCTGGTGCTGGACATGGCCGGCCTGCTGGCCGGCGCCAAGTACCGCGGCGAGTTCGAGGAGCGGCTGAAGGCGGTGCTCAAGGAGGTCGCGCACGAGGAGGGCCGCATCATCCTGTTCATCGACGAGCTGCACACCATGGTCGGTGCCGGCAAGGCCGAGGGCGCGATCGACGCCGGCAACATGCTCAAGCCCGCGCTGGCGCGCGGCGAGTTGCACTGCATCGGCGCCACCACGCTGGATGAGTACCGCAAGTACATTGAGAAGGACGCGGCGCTGGAGCGGCGCTTTCAGAAGGTGCTGGTGGGCGAGCCCAGCGTGGAAGACACCATTGCCATCCTGCGCGGCCTGCAGGAGCGCTATGAAGCGCACCACGGCGTGGACATCACCGACCCGGCCATCGTCGCCGCGGCCGAGCTCAGCCACCGCTACATCACCGACCGCTTTTTGCCCGACAAGGCCATCGATTTGATCGACGAAGCGGCGGCCAAGATCAAGATCGAGATCGACTCCAAGCCCGAGGTGATGGACAAGCTGGACCGCCGCATGATCCAGCTCAAGATCGAGCGCGAGGCCGTCAAGAAGGAAAAGGACGAGGCCTCGCAAAAGCGCCTGGCCCTGATCGAGGAAGACCTGGCCAAGCTGGAGAAGGAATACGCCGATCTGGACGAGATCTGGAAGGCCGAGAAGGCCAGCGCCCAGGGCAGCGAGCAGGTGCGCAAGGAGCTGGAGCAGATCAAGTTCCAGATCCAGGAGGCCACGCGCAAGGGCGACTTCAACCACGTGGCCGAGCTGCAATACGGCAAGCTGCCTGCGCTGGAAAAGCAGTTGAAGGAGGCGCAGGCCAGCGAGCAGAACGCCGACGCGCAGGCCAAGGCGCACAAGCTGCTGCGCACGCAGGTGGGCGCCGAGGAGATCGCCGAGGTGGTCAGCCGCGCCACCGGCATCCCCGTCAGCAAGATGATGCAGGGCGAGCGCGACAAGCTGCTGAAGATGGAAGACGCCCTGCACCAGCGCGTGGTGGGGCAGAACGAGGCCATCGACGCCGTGGCCAACGCCATCCGCCGCTCGCGCTCGGGTTTGAGCGATCCCAACCGGCCGCTGGGCAGCTTCCTGTTTTTGGGCCCCACGGGTGTGGGCAAGACCGAGCTGACCAAGGCGCTGGCGGGCTTCTTGTTCGACAGCGAGCAGCAGCTGGTGCGCATCGACATGAGCGAGTTCATGGAGAAACACTCCGTCGCGCGCCTGATCGGCGCGCCGCCCGGCTACGTAGGCTATGACGAAGGCGGCTACCTGACCGAGGCCGTGCGGCGCAAGCCCTACAGCGTGGTGCTGTTCGACGAGATCGAAAAGGCGCACCCCGACGTGTTCAACGTGCTGCTGCAGGTGCTGGACGACGGCCGCCTGACCGACGGGCAGGGCCGCACGGTGGACTTCAAGAACACCGTCATCATCATGACCAGCAACATCGGCTCGCCCATGATCCAGAGCATGGCGGGGCAGCCGTACGAAGACGTGAAGGACGCGGTGTTTGGCGAGCTGAAGAACCACTTCCGCCCCGAGTTCCTGAACCGCATCGACGAGATCGTGGTGTTCCACGGGCTGGATGCGAGCCAGATCGGCGCCATCGCCAAGATTCAGCTCAAGGTGCTGGCCGAGCGGCTGGCTCGCATGGAGCTGACGCTCGACGTGTCCGACCAGGCGCTGGCCGAGCTGGCCAAGGTCGGGTTCGACCCCGTGTTTGGCGCCCGGCCGCTCAAGCGGGCGATCCAGCAGCGCATCGAGAACCCGCTGTCCACGCAAATCCTGCAGGGCAGGTTCCCGCCCAAGACCACGATCCGCGTGGGGGTCGATCCGATCAAGGATCCGGGCGTGTTCCACTTCGACGCCGTGCCGGCCTGAGCGCGGTCGCCAGGCTTGCGGGAGCGGCCCTGGCTGCGATGAATCGTCATCGCGGCCAGGGCCGCTCCCGCATCCATTTGGGCCACAATGGACTGCAGCGTTCCGATTCCCACCCGAGGCCCGACGATGACTGCAAACGCCAACCCCGCCGATCTGGCTACCTGGGCGCAGCAACTCGAGCAGGTGCTCAAGCTGCGCGTGCCGCCCATCGGCATGCGGCTGTTCGAGTCCACCGACGTGCTCGGCGCTATCCCCAAGCTGCGCCGCCCGCAGGCGGTGCACACCACCGACCAGATCGTCGCGCAGGCCACGCGCCTTGGCTGGACGGTGGGCATCACCGCCGATGACCTGGTGGGCCCGCAGTGCCAGGCCGTGATCGGGCTGGGCGGGCAGGACGAGGATTGGTACTCGGGCAAGCAGATGGCCGGCGTGTGGTTTGCCACCGTCGAGGACTCGAAGCGCCACCAGGCGGCGATGGAGGTGGTGCCCAAGGGCAAATACCAGGCGCTTGTCGTTGCGCCGCTGGCCAAGTGGGCCGGATTTGGCGCGGGCATGGACCAGCCCGACATCGCGCTGTTCTATGCCACGCCGGGCGCGATGATTTATTTCATCAACGGCCTGCAATGGTCAGGTTACAAGCCGTTCGACTGGAGCGTGGTGGGCGAGTCGTCCTGCGCCGACTCCTGGGGCCGGGCGCTCAAGACGCGCGAGCCCAGCCTGTCGATCCCGTGCTTTGCCGAGCGCCGCTATGGCGGCGTGCTGGACGACGAGATGCTGATGGCGCTGACGCCCGCCGACATCGCCAAGGCGCTGGCGGGCATGGCGGCCCTCGGCAAGAACGGGCTGCGCTATCCGTTTGCCCAGTACGGCATCCAGCAGGACGTGCGGGCGGGGATGGGGGCGAGCTATCCCAAGACCAAGGCGGCCGCTTGAATGATCGTGGATACTATCAATAATATAGCTGCTTGCGCTTTATTGACGGGCGCTGGAGGCCTGTTTTGCTTGTATTCCTGTCTTGCTCCCTCTCCCTCTGGGAGAGGGCTGGGGTGAGGGCCAGCCCGCCAACCAAGCGCCCGATTTCAAGATGAACGCCAACACCACCGCCCTCGTCGCCGTTGCCGCCACCTCGGGCCTGGCCGAGTTGTTCGAGCGCCAGCACCAGGCCACGCGCGCCCAGGCCGACGTGCCGCTGGCGCTGCGGCGCGACCGCCTGCGCCGCGTGGCCGCGCTGTGGCAGACGCACGAGCGCGCGCTGGCCCAGGCCGTGGCCGAGGACTTCGGCCTGCGCGGCGAGCGCCTGACGCAGGTGGCCGACGGCCTGGTGCTGGCCAGTGTGCTGCACGACCTGCGGCGCAATCTGGCGCGCTGGAGCCGCCCGCGCCGCGTGCGCACGCCGCTGCACCTGCAGCCGGCGCGCGCCTGGGTGCAGCGCCAGCCGCTGGGCGTGGTGGGCGTCATCAGCCCCTGGAACTACCCGCTTCAACTGGCACTGGGTCCCGCCGCCACGGCGCTGGCCGCGGGCAACCGCGTGCTGCTCAAGCCCAGCGAGTTCACCCCGCATACCGCGCAGCTGCTGGCCGAGTTGGTTGCCAAGAACTTCGCGCCCGACGAATTTGCGGTGGTCACCGGCGGGGTGGAGGTCGCGCGGGCGTTCTCGGAGCTGCCTTTCGACCACCTGTTCTTCACCGGCTCGACGGCGGTGGGCCGCCAGGTGGCCGAAGCCGCCGCGCGCAACCTGACCCCGGTGACGCTGGAGCTGGGCGGCAAGTCGCCCTGCATCGTCGACGCCTCGTGCAGCGACCTGGACGGCGCGGCGCTGAAGATCGCCATGGGCAAGCTGCTGAACGCCGGCCAGACCTGCATCGCGCCCGACTACCTGCTGCTGCCGCGCGGGCGCGAAGCGGCCTTTGCCGATGCCTACCAGAAGGCCGTCACGCGCCTGTACCCGCGGGTGGTGGGCAACCCCGACTACGCGTCCATCGTCAACGCGCGCCAGCACGTGCGGCTGCAGGGCCTGGTGGACGAAGCGCGGGCACTGGGCGCGCGCGTGGACGACGTCGGCCCACCCGCCATGGACACGCCGGGCAGCGCGGCCGAGGCCCGCCAGATGCGCCCGCTGCTGGTGTTCGACCTGCCGCCGCAGGCGCGCCTGCTGCAGCAGGAAATCTTCGGCCCCATCCTGCCGGTGCTGCCCTACGACCGGCTGGACACCGTCATCGCCCACATCAACGCCCGTCCGCGCCCGCTGGCGCTGTACTGGTTCGGCGACGACGCCGCCGCGCGCGAGCGCGTGCTGGCCGGCACGGTGAGCGGCGGCGTCACGGTCAACGACACCCTGATGCACATCGCGCACGACGGCCTGCCCTTCGGCGGTGTGGGCGAGAGCGGCCTGGGCGCCTATCACGGCGAGACGGGCTTTCTGCGCTTCACGCACGAGAAGGCGGTGTTTGTGCAGTCGCGCTTTGCTCGGGGGCAGATGCTGTATCCACCCTACGGGCCGCGTTTCGATCGGGTGATGGGGCTGATCCGGCGCTTGCTGCGCTGATTGGGCCGGGCCGCTACCATCGAACGCTTTTGCCTTCGTTGCTCGGCCTCATCCATGAACATCGCGACCGCCACTGCACTGCCCATCGACCAAGCCGTCGCCGCACCGCCGCCCAAGTCGCTGCGCGAAGACGCGGTGGTCATCAGCCTGGTGGGCCTGGCGCATGCCAGTTCGCACTTCAGTCACCTGCTGCTGCCGGCGCTGTTTCCGGTGTTCATGAAGGCGTTTGGACTGAGCTTTGCCGAACTGGGTTTTTTGTCCACCGTGTTCTTTTTCATCTCGGGCACGGGTCAGGCGCTGGCCGGCTTCCTGGTGGACCGCGTCGGTGCGCGGCCGGTGCTGTTTGCCTCGCTGGGTTGCTTCATTGCCGCGTGCCTGTCGGGCTATTTTGCCCAGGGCTACTGGGGCCTGATGGCGGTGGCGGTGCTTGCCGGCCTGGGCAACGCACCGTTTCACCCGGTGGACTTCAGCATCCTCAACCAGCGCGTGTCGGCGCACCGGCTGGGCTATGCCTACAGCATGCACGGCCTGTCGGGCAACCTGGGCTGGGCGCTGGCGCCGGTGTTCCTGATGGGCTTCACGGCCTGGGTGGACTGGCGCATGGGGTATCTCGCAGCCGCGCTGATGTATGCAGCCATCCTGGCCTTGCTGGTGGCGCAGCGGCGGCACTTGCACACCCGCGTGGTGGCCCATGCGCAGCCGGGCAGCGCCAGCAGCGGCGTCAACTTCTTGCGCATGCCGGTGGTGTGGTGGTGTTTTGCGTTCTTTCTGCTGTCCACCATGACGCTGGCGGTGGTGCAGAACTTCAGCGTGTCCATCATGCAGGCCATGCACCACGTCAGTTTCGAATCCGCCACCACCATGCTGACAGCCTACATGCTCAGCGGTGCGGTGGGCGTGTTCATCGGCGGGGTGGTGGCCGCCCGGGTGCCGCTGCACAGCGACCGCGTGGTGGCCTGGTGCATGGCTGTGGGCGCCGTGCTGATGGCGCTGGCTGGCACCGGCTGGCTGGGCGGCTTCGGCTCCATGGCCGTGCTGGCCGGCACCGGCTTTGCCGTGGGTGTGGGTGGCCCCAGCCGCGACATGATGATCAAGAAGGCGGCGCCCCAGGGTGCCACGGGGCGCGTGTACGGCACGGTGTATTCGGGACTGGACTTGGGCTTTGCCATCGCCCCCATGATCTACGGCGTGTTCATGGATCGCGGTGCCTACGCCACCACCCTGATCGTGGCTGCGGGCCTGCTGATGATTTCGGTGTATGCGGCAATCGGGGTTGGTGCGCGCACCGACCATGCACGCTGACCCGCTTCGCACGCGGCACAATTGCCGCATGACGCACGCAAGCACCCCGCCCATCGCCGGCCATCTCTTGATCGAATGCCTGATCGAGCAGGGCGTTCAGCGCGCCTATGGCGTGCCGGGCGAGAGCTATCTGGCGGCGCTGGACGGCTTTCATGCGCACCGCGACCGCATCCGCTTCATCACCTGCCGGCAGGAGGGCGGCGCGTCCTTCATGGCCGAGGCCGAGGGCAAGCTGACGGGCCGGCCTGGCGTGCTGTTCGTCACCCGCGGGCCGGGCGCCACCAACGCCACGGTGGGCATTCATACGGCGTTCCAGGATTCGACGCCGATGGTGGTCTTCATCGGCGACGTGGCGAGCGACATACGTGACCGCGAGGCCTTTCAGGAGGTGGATTTCCGCGTCTTTCTGGGCCCCAGCACGCAGGGCTTTGCCAAGCGGGTGGAGCGCATCGACGATGCGCGGCGCATGCCCGAATACGTGGCGCGCGCGTTTGCCACGGCCATGAACGGCCGCCCCGGCCCGGTGGTGCTGGTGCTGCCCGAGGACATGCTGACCCAGCCGGTGGCAGCGCGCCCGCTGCCGCGGGTGGAGCCGGTTCAATATCAAAACGACCCGCAGCGTGCGCTGGATTTGCGCAACATGCTATTGAAAGCGGAGCGACCCCTAGTCATCGCGGGCGGCCCCGGCTGGACCCCTGCGGCGGCTCAGGCCTTGCAGCGCTTTGCCGAGCGCTGGCAGTTGCCGGTCGCCAATGCCTTCCGCTTCCAGGACACCTTCGACAACCATCACCCGCTGTACGCCGGCGACGTGGGCATTGCCATCAACCCCCGGCTGGCCGAGCGCGTGCAGGCAGCCGACCTGCTGCTGGTGGTGGGCCCGCGCCTGGGCGAGATGACCACTGGCGGTTACACGCTGATCGAGGCGCCGCGCCCCAAGCAGCAGCTGGTGCACATCCATCCGGACCCCGAGGAGCTGGGCCGCGTCTACCAGGCCGACCTGCCGTTGTGCGCCACCATGCCGGGTGCGGCGGCGATGCTGGATGCGCTGCCGCCGCCGGCCGATCTGCCCTGGCAGGCCTGGGCGCAGGCGGCGCACGCCGACTACCTGGCCAACCTGCAGCCGCAGGCGCTGCCCGGGCCGATCGACATGCCGGCCATCATCGCCACGCTGCAACAGCACCTGCCGGCCGATACGGTGGTCACCAACGGCGCGGGCAACTTCGCCAGCTGGGTGCACCGCTTCTGGCGCTATCACGGCATGGCCAAGGGCCACAAGACGCAGCTGGCGCCCACCAGCGGCGCCATGGGCTATGGCGTGCCGGCGGGCATCGGCGCGTCGATTGCCACCGGCCGCACGGTGTTCACCATCGCTGGCGACGGCGACTTTTTGATGAACGGGCAGGAGCTGGCCACCGCCGTGCAGCACGGCGGCAAGAGCATCATCGTGCTGCTCAACAACGGCAGCTACGGCACCATCCGCAT
>OFJB01000535.1_pt1 | contig 18263 bp, 16 predicted proteins | sample 1775081 | NCBI WGS metagenome assembly OFJB01 (sample SAMN08195771, study PRJEB24354) | sludge metagenome | isolation source: initial sludge from phenol fed wastewater aerobic bioreactor | place: India: Nagpur | collected 2016-06-05 | reverse complement strand
GCTGACCAACTGGAAGACCATCTCCCAGTCGATCAAGCGCCTGCGCGAGGTTGATGAACGCCTGATCGTTCGGGATGAACGCGGTGAGCGCGGTGTTCCCGTCGGTCAGGACCTTGACCGGCGAGTCGGGCTTGGCCGCGAGCACCGTCTCCACGGCCTTGGTCAGGATGTCGTAGTCCTTGTAGTCCTTGTCGAACTTCGCCTGGCCGGCCTTGAGGACGCTGGCGAGGGAGGTCGTGCCGTCCGCGGCAGAGGAGGAGGGAGCGGCGGCGAGGGCCGCGGCGCCGAGGAGGCCGGCGGCGGCGAGGGCGGTCACGGTACGACGGGCGATCGGAGCCTTCATGGCGGACCCTTCGGGTTCGATGCCGCCCCGGGTGGGCGGTCATGACAGTGATTCGCCCGGGGACCGGCGTTCGGATGCACGAATCCGGATTGATCTGCACGAGATCGATGAGACGCACGTCATAGGGGCTGCGGAATCCGGGTGCATCCGAACGCGCCCCGCGCACCGAAGTAGGGGGCAAGAGACCTGAGCGACGAGCGGGAGGGCGCGTGCATACTGACGTGCCGACCGCCATCGCGGCGAGCAGGCCGAGGGGAGATCGACGCGTGGGGGACGAGGACGACGTCGCCGTGCGGTTCGCCGCCGGTGACGAGCACGCCCTCGCGCAGGCCTACGAGCGGACGTCCCGACTGGTGCACGGAGCGGCACTCCGGGCCACGGGCAACGCTGCGGATGCCGCCGACATCACCCAGTCGGTCTACGTCAGCGCGTGGCGTGGCCGGGCGGGCTTCGACCCTCAACGGGGGTCGCTGACCGCGTGGCTGATGTCCATCACGCGCCGGCGGATCGCGGACCACTGGGAGGAACGCAGCCGGGAGGTACGCCGGACCGTCGCCGTCGCTCAGACCACACCGGCCTCGCCCGTCGAGGAGTCGACGGCGGAGTCGACGGTCGACCGGGTCCTCCTGGCGGACGAGCTCGCCCGCCTGGGAGACCCGCAGAAGCGGATCCTGGAGCTCGCGTTCTTCCAGGACCTGACCCACACGCAGATCGCCAGTGTGCTCGACCTCCCGCTGGGGACGGTCAAGAGCCACATCCGGCGGTCCCTGGAGCAGCTGCGACGCAGATTGGAGGTGGACGGTGCTGCACTGTGACGACGACGACCTCGCCCTGATCGCCCTCGGCGAGCAGGCGGACGAGCAGGACCGCGCCCACCTGGCCTCCTGTGCCCGGTGCCGGAGCCGCCTCGACGAGCTGACCGCGACCGTCGCGACCGTCCGCTCGATCGGGCCCGACGACGTTCCCGTGAGTCCGCCGGCCGCCGTGTGGGCGGCGATCAGTGACGAGCTGGGGCTGGGCTCACCGGCCGACGCATCCGAGACGACGTCCGTCGCGCCGGCCGTCGACCTGGCCACCGAGCGCGAGCGCCGCCGTCCGACGCGGGTGCGCATCTGGGCCGCGGCCGGCGCCGCCGCGGTCGTCGGCGTTCTCGCCGGCGTCGTCGCGACGGCCGCCGTGCTGTCTGCCCCGTCAACCGGCGAGGTCGTGGCCAGCGCTCAGCTCGCCCCGATCGACGGCTCCGGGCTTGCCGGATCCGCGACGGTCTCCCGCGATGGCGACGCGAAGGTGCTGACGGTCGACGTACCGGACCTCCCGGCGCAGTCCGACGCGTACTACGAGGTGTGGATGGCGACGCCGGACACGTCGACGATGGTCGCGATCGGCACGCTCAACCCCGGCGAGACCGGTCGGTTCACGCTGCCGGCCGGGATGGACGCCTCGGCGTTCCCGGTGGTCGACGTCTCGGTCGAGCACTTCGACGGTGACGCCGGGCACAGCGCGACGTCGGTCGCCCGCGGAACGCTCGGAGCCTGAGGATGAACCTCGGTCTGGCGGAGATCCGCCGTGCCCGCCTCCGCTTCGGGCTACTGACGACAGCCGTCGCACTTCTGGTGTTCCTCGTACTGCTGCTCTCGACCCTGGGCGGTGCGCTCGTCGGATCGCTGACCGGTGCGCTGGACCGGCTCGACGCTGCGGGCCTGGTGTACGCGGGCAACGCCCGCGACAACATCGCCGCGAGCCGGCTCGACCCGTCGGTGGCCGATGCGGTGGCCGCCGTGCCTGGTGTGGCCGCCGTCGGGGCTGTCGGGACCTTCACGACCCGTGCTCCCCTCGACGGGACAGCCACCGACGTTCAGCTCTTCGGGTTCACGCCGGGTGCACCCGGCGCTCCGACCGGGCTGTCCGAGGGTCGGTTGCCCACCGCTGCGGGGGAGGTCGCGGTCGACGGCCGCGGGGTGGCGATCGGCGACACGATCGATCTCGAGAACGGCGAGGGCGCGCTGACTGTCGTCGGACTGCTCCGCGGCTCGCAGTTCAACGCGCTTCCGACGCTGTACGTACCACTCGACGCGTACACGTCGGCCGTGACGGCGGCCAATCCCGGGCTCCCGTTCGTACCGATCAACGCCGTGGCCTTCGACGTCGATCCGGGCGCCGATGCGGCGGCCGTGGCCGCCGCCGTGACCGAGGCGGTCCCTGCGACCCAGGCCTACACGCGAGCCGACGCCGTCGCCCGCATCCCGGGCATCTCCTCGATCTCGCAGAGCTTCGGGATCCTCGTCGGCCTCACCTTCGTGATCGGCATCGTCGTGATCGGATTCTTCTTCCTGATCCTGACCGTGCAGAAGCTGCGTGCGTTCACGCTGCTGCGCGCGATCGGCGCGTCCACCGGCTCGCTCGCCGCGACGGTTGCGCTGCAGATCTCGGTCGTCGTGGTGGCCGCGTCGGCGGTCGCACTCGGACTCACGGCGCTGGCGCTCCAGGGCCTGTCGACCGGGATCCCCGTCGCGCTCAGTCCGTCGACGGTGATCACCACAGTCGTCGCGGTCTGGCTGTTCTCGCTGCTCGCCGGGATGCTCAGCGTCCGGCGCATCGCCCGGATCGACCCGGCCACGGCAGTGGGGAGCCGATGATGCTGGCACTACGGGAGATCCAGCGCGGCGGCGGGCGGTTCGCCGCCGTCGTGGGCGCGCTCGCGCTGATCGTGTTCCTCGTCCTCGTCCTGGGCGCTCTCGCCGACGGCCTGTTCTACGGGGCGACCGGAGCCGTTCGCTCGACGACGGCGACGGCGTACCTCACGTCCACCGACGCCGCCGGATCGCTCGTCCGGTCGCGCGTCGACGAGGCCGACGTCGCCCAGGCCGCAGCGGTGCCGCGCGTGACCTCGGCCGGATCGGTCGGCGTGCTGCTCACCGGTGGCACCGGTCCGGAGGGGGCGATCGATCTCGCCGTGTTCGGCATCGAACCCGGTGCCGCCGGCTCGCCGACGACTCTCGTGGACGGCCGGCTCCCGGCTCCCGGTGAGGCCGGCGTCGCCGCCGTCGACACGCGGCTGGAGGAGAAGGGCATCGAGATCGGTTCCACGATCTCGGTCGGCGACGTGACCGCGACGGTCGTCGGCCTGGTCGCGGATGCCTCCTACCAGCTGCAGCCCACCGCGTGGACCACGGTCGCGACGTGGCGGCAGATGCGCGACGCCGTCCGGCCGGAGCTGCGCGGCCAGCCGACCGTCGTCAACGCGATCGCTGTCACTACCGAGGGGGCGCCGCCAGTTGCCGCTCTCGAGGCCGCCGTTCCTGGCACCACCGTCCTCACGGCGGAGCAGACCGCTCTGGCCATCCCCGGCGTCGAGCAGCAGCGCTCGACCCTGAACGCGATCATCTACACGACGCTGGCCGTCGCCGCCCTGGTCGTGGCGCTGTTCTTCGCCCTGCTGGTGCTGGAGAAGCGTGAGCTGTTCGCCGCGCTCAAGGCGCTCGGCGCCTCGACCGGCCGGCTCGGGCGCGGCGTGATCGTCCAGGCCGCGGTGGCGTCGGCGCTCGGCATCGTGGCCGGGGCGATCCTGGCCCGCCTGTTCGGCTTGGCGATCCCGGCGCAGGTGCCGGTGCTCTTCCGCACCGAGACGCTCGTGACGATCGCCGTCTTCACGCTCGTTGCCGGCGTCATCGGCGCGCTGTTCTCGTTGCGGCGCATCGCGAGGATCGATCCCGCCACTGCTATCGGAGGGGTGCTATGACCGAGTCCGTGGAGCCGATCCTGCGCGTGCAGGGGCTGCGCAAGACGTACGGCGAGGGGCACACGCAGGTCGTCGCCGTCGACGGCGCCGACATGACGGTCGACGAGGGCGAGTTCGTGGCGCTGCTGGGCCCGTCCGGGTCGGGCAAGACGACGCTGATCTCGATGATCGGCGGGCTGCTCGCTCCGACCAGCGGCACGGTGGGCCTGGGCGCGACCGAGGTGACGGCGATGTCACGCAAGGAGCTCACGCGGTTCCGCGCGACGCAGGTCGGCTTCGTGTTCCAGTCCGCCAACCTGGTGCCGTTCCTCACGGCGCGCGAGAACCTGCTGTACGTGGCGTCCCTCGTGGGAACGCCGAAAAAGGACGCGCATGCCCGGGTCGACCAGCTCCTGGAGGAGCTCGGGCTCGCCGACCGCGCCGGCAACCTGCCGGAGCAGCTGTCCGGCGGCGAGCGTCAGCGGGTCGCCATCGGCCGCGCGCTCATGAACGATCCCGACCTCGTCCTCGTGGACGAGCCGACGGCGGCCCTGGACACCGCGATGGGCCGCAGCGTCGTCGAGCTCCTCCAGCGCGAGATCAAGTCGCGGGGCAAGACCGGGATCATGGTGACCCACGACCTGCGGATGGTCGAGTACACCGATCGGGTCTTCGAGATCCTCGACGGCGTGCTGACCCACGTCGAGCGGCCCAGCGCCCTGGAGCACTGAGCCGGCCGGTCGTCAGGGGCGGCCGGCGTCGGTCGTCTCCTCCTTTCGTCGGACACCGCACTCGCGGACGGTCCGTCCCTGCGGGCGATGCGCACGCGCTCGCGCCTTCCTACCGTCGTGGTGACGGATCTCCGCACGCTCCGGTGCGGGATCGTGACGAGGAAGGCGGCCGCTCGACGTGGACGACACCCTGGCGTCGACGATTCGCAGACTGCTCCGGTCCGATGGCGGGTCCGGGACGACGATCGACCTGCTCGTGGGCGACTTCGCCCGGTTCCACGCGGTCCTCGCGGTCCTGGGCAGTGTGTTCCTCGGTGTCGTCGTCGTCGCCACCGTCGTCATGTGGCGGCGCTTCGTGCGTGCGCCGCGAGCCGAGGGCCGATGGTGGACGTTCGAGAGGTCCACCTACCTGGCGTTCGGGATCGGGGGCGCGCTGCTCAGCGCCTTCCTCTCCCTGGTCGTCGCCGCGAACCTCAGCAACGCCCTCGATCCTCGCTCCGGCCTGCGCGGCGCCCTCGGGGAGATCCCCACCGTGCGCCCGGGTACGTCCGCTGCCGAGCTTCAGCAGGCGTTCGCGACATGGCTGCTCGCTGGTGACGGACCCATGCCCGCGTTGATCCAGCAGCGGATCGACGACCGCCTGGCGTGGCAGGCGCCCAAGGCCGTGGTGTGCGCCGTGCTCCTGGTCGCCGTGGTCGTGCTCAGCCTCGTCATCTGGCGCTCGCTCATCCGGCGGTCCCGCGTACGTCCGCGGCCCCGTCGCATGACGTTCGGCGCCCTGACGCTCGCGGGACTCGCGACGGTCGGTGCCTCCTTCGTCCTGATGCTGATGGTCCTGGGCAACACGCAGGCCGCCCTCGTCCCGCGGGCCATGACCCTCGTCTTCGGCTGACGGTGGTCCCGGCACCGCGTGGGCGCAGGACGGGCCATGCTGGGCCGATGCACGCGATAGCCGCCGCCTGCCAGCGGTTCATGGAGAGTGCCCGGCGCCACCCGACGGTGGTCGACGCGGCTCTCGCGATGGCCGTCCTCGCGTTCACGGTTCCGCAGCTGGCCTACTGGGCCCGACAGCCGGACGGGTTGTGGGTGCGCCTGGTCCTCACGGTCCTTCTCCTCGCCCCGATCGCCTGGCGCCGGCGCTTCCCGCTGCAGACGTTCGCCTTCGCGTGTTCCGTGGCGCTGATCCAGTGGGCCCTGAACGTGACACTCGCGGCGGACGTCGCCCTGCTCGTCTACCTCTACACCGTGGCCAGCCGCCGTCGCGCGCCCGTCGCCCTGCTCGCCGCCGCCGTGCTGGAGATCGGCGTGGTCCTGGCCGCCGTGCGCTGGAACCTCGCGGGCACCTGGGCGCAGCCCCTGGCAGAGCGCCTGGTGTTCCTGACCGCGATGGTCGCTGTCGCGCTCCTGCTCGGGATCAGCGTCCGGGTGCGGCGACAGGCCATCGACGCCCTGACCGATCGCGCCGCACGTCTCGAACGCGAGCGCGACCAGCAGGTGGCCCTGGCCACGGCCGCCGAGCGCGCCCGGATCGCCCGCGACCTGCACGACGTCGTCGCGCACAGCCTCTCGGTCATGGTGACGCTCTCCGATGCGGCGGCGCTCAAGGCGGGATCCGACCCGGCGACCGCCGAGCGCACCATGCAGCAGGTGTCGGCGACGGGCCGGCAGTCGCTCACCGAGATGCGCCGTCTGCTCGGCGTCCTGCGTGCTGATGCGGACGCACCCCGGCGCGATCCGCAGCCCGGCCTGGCCGCGCTCGACGAGCTCGCGGATCAGGTCCGCGCGACGGGGATCGCGGTGACGCTGGCGGTCGTCGGCAGCCGCACCGCGCTCTCTCCGGGCGTGGAGCTCACGACGTACCGCGTCGTGCAGGAGGCCGCGACGAACGTGCTCAAGCACGCCGAATCCCCGACCCGGCTGGATGTCGAAATCGAGCTGCGACCCGACGCGGTCGTCATCGACGTCCGGGACGACGGTGCGCCGTGCGGTCCGTCGCGCCCGACCGACGGTCTGGGCCTGTTCGGCATGCGGGAGCGGGTCGCGTCCTACGGAGGCGAGGTGGATGCCGGACCGATGCCCGACGGCGGGTGGCGGGTGAGGGCGGTTCTGCCCATGATCGGTGACAGAGCGCGTGGCAGCCTGGACGCATGAGGATCGACGGCGTGAGCGGACGCGTGGCCCGATGACGATCCGGGTGCTGCTGGCCGACGACCAGCCGCTGATCCGCGCCGGCATGCGGATGATCGTCGAGGAGACCGACGGCATCGACGTCGTCGGCGAGGCTCAGGACGGCGCGCAGGCCGTGCGACTGACCGCCGAGCTGTCGCCGGACGTGGTCGTGATGGATGTCCGGATGCCCGGGGTCGACGGGATCGAGGCGACGCGTCGGATCGTGGCAGCCGGAGGTTCGGCGCGGATTCTCGTCGTCACGACCTTCGACCTCGACGAGTACGCCTTCGCGGCCCTGCGCGCGGGTGCCAGCGGCTTCATCCTGAAGGACGCGCCCGTGGACGAGCTGGCCCGGGCGATCCGCCACGTCGCGAGCGGCGACGCGGTCGTGTCCCCGCGCATCACGCGCCGGCTCCTCGACGTCTACGCGGCGCATCTGCCGGCCGACGACCGGGGCGATCCCGTCCCGACGCCGGCCCTGGACCTGCTCACCCCGCGCGAGCGGGAGGTGCTGGTCGAGCTGGCCGGCGGCCTGTCGAACGCCGAGATCGCCGAGAGGCTCGTCGTGTCCGAGGCCACCGTCAAGACGCACGTGGGCAGCATCCTGGCCAAGCTCGGCCTGCGCAGCCGGGTCCAGGCCGTCATCTTCGCCTTCGAGATCGGCCTGGTCCGCTAGGTGACGGGCGCCGCGTCGCAGTCCCCGTCGCCGGAACGTTCGCCCATACTGGGCCGATGAAGTCGACGACGCCGACGCTCACGGCGCGCTACGCCGACGCCGTCGCCTACGCGACGGCCATTCATGCGACGCAGGTGCGCAAGGGGACGTCGGTGCCGTACATCGCCCACCTGCTCGCGGTCTCGAGTCTGGTGCTGGAGGCGGGGGGCGACGAGGACGAGGCCATTGCCGGTCTCCTGCACGACAGCGTCGAGGACTGCGGCGGTATGGCCCGTGCGGCGGACGTGCGGGCGCGGTTCGGTGATCGCGTGGCGGACATCGTGCTGGGCTGCAGCGACTCCACGGACGAGCGGTGGAAGGCCTCGGTCGGCTACTGGACCCGCAAGCGTTCCTATCTCGACCACCTGGCCAAGGCGGACGATGCGACGCTGCGCGTCTCGCTGTCGGACAAGGTGCACAACGCGCGGTCCATCGCGACGGATCTTCAACGGTACGGCGTGGACGTGCTGCAGAAGTTCAACGCGCCGCCTCGCCGGATCCTTGCGTACTACCGCGGCTGCGCGAAGATCGGCAAGCGGCGGAGTGTCTCGCCGGCACTGCTCAAGCCGCTGCGCACCGCGATCGACACCATCGAGGCGTACGTCGAGTACGAGCGATCGAAGTAGCGCCTCGCGCCGCCGCGCCTACCAGCGCACGTGGAGCGCCGCGGGCGCGCGGAACTCCCAGCCCCGGAAGGCGACCGGCTCGGCGAGCTCCAGGCCCGGCATGGCATCCACCAGCAGCTGGAGGCTGATCCGCTCCAGGTCGCGGGCGAACTGGTGCCCCGCGCAGAAGTGCGGTCCGTAGCCGAAGGCCGCGTTCGGCCGGCGCTCCCTGCGGATGTCGAACGACTCGGGTGCGTCGAACAGGGTCTCGTCGTGGCAGGCACTCGACACGACGGCGGACACCAGCGCGCCGGCGGGGATCGTGACGCCGGCGAGCTCGATGTCGGTGCGGGCGGTCACCTGCATCGTGCCGATCGGCGCGACCCACCGCAGGGCCTCGTGCACGGCGTCGTCCCAGCGGTCGGGGTGCTCGCGCAGCCAGGCGAGCTGGTCGGGGTGCTGCAGCAGGGCGGCCAGGCAGGACGCGGCTCCGTGTCCGGGCTCCTGCATGCCGCCCAGGAGGATCACCTTCAGCGACGGCATGACCTCGGCGATGCTCCGCGGATGGTCGACCGGGCACCCGTGGGTGAGCATCGACGCGATCGTCGAGTCGTCCGGGTCACGGCGCAGGCGCTCCATCAGCGGGACGAGCTCCCGGTCGATGTCGGCGGCCGTCGCGTCGTTGGCCGCCTGCTTCGTGGGGTCCCCTTCGTAGTTGATCGCTCCCATCGCCAGCCCGTGGAACCACTCCTGCAGGCGCTGGGCCGACAGGTGGCCCAGTCCGAGCACCTGGCCCAGGGACAGGACGCTGACCGGCTCGAAGTAGTCGGCGACGAGCTCGGCCGTGCGCTCGGGGCGCACGAGCAGCGCGTCCAGTGTCCGCTGCGCGATCGGACGGACGAGGTCGTCGATGTAGGTGGCGACGACGCGGGGTCGGAAGCGCGCGTCGAGCGCGCGCCGCAGGGCGAGGTGCTCGGCGCCGTCGGTGGTCATCAGGGTGCGGCCGCCGAACGACCGGTCGATCGGGGCGTCCGGGGCCTCGGCGGTGAACAGGTCCGGGTTGGACGTCACGAACTCGACGTCAGCCGCCCGCGTCACGAGCCAGCAGTCCAGTGCTGGGACCCACGTGACCGGTTCGGTCGCCCGTAGCCGGGCGTACACGGGGTACGGGTCGGTGTCGAGCTCCTCGACCGTGATCGAGTCCGCGAACGTCGTCATGGAGGCATCCTGACGGAGCCCGGCCTGGGAGGATGGGCGGACCGCCGAAAGGAGCAGCTCCTCATGCAGGCTGACGTCATCGTCGTCGGAGCCGGCCTTGCCGGACTCGTCGCCGCCGCGGAGGCGGCCGACCTCGGGCGCTCCGTGCTCCTCCTGGACCAGGAGGGCGAGCAGAACCTCGGAGGGCAGGCGTTCTGGAGCCTCGGCGGGCTCTTCCTGGTCGACAGCCCCGAGCAGCGACGTCTGGGCGTGCGGGACAGTCTCACGCTGGCGCGGCAGGACTGGTTCGGCAGCGCGCAGTTCGACCGGCCCGAGGATGCCTGGCCGCGGCAGTGGGCGAACGCCTACCTCGACTTCGCCGCGGGCGAGAAGCGCGCCTGGCTGCACGCGATGGGCCACCGGATCTTCCCCGTCGTCGGGTGGGCTGAGCGAGGCGACGGCCGGGCGAACGGGCACGGCAACTCCGTTCCCCGATTCCACATCACCTGGGGGACCGGTCCGGGGATCGTCGCCCCGTTCGAGCGCCGGGTGCGCGCCCACGCGATCTCCGGGCGCATCACCTTCGGGTTCCGCCACCGCGTCGACGGCCTGGTCCTGGACGGCGGCACCGTCGTCGGCGTTCGCGGGGCCGTGCTCGAGCCCACCGATGTCGAGCGCGGGCGTCCGTCGAGCCGCGTCGAGGCGGGCGCGTTCGAAGCGCGCGGTCAGGCCGTCATCGTCACCAGCGGCGGCATCGGCGGTGACCTGGACCTGGTGCGTGCCGCGTGGCCGGCCCGACTCGGCACGCCTCCGCGGCGGATGGTCGCCGGCGTGCCCGCGCACGTCGACGGACGCATGCTCGGCATCGCCCAGGCCAGCGGTGCCAATGTCATCAACCCCGACCGGATGTGGCACTACACCGAGGGGCTGCGCAACTGGGACCCGATCTGGGAGAACCACGGCATCCGGATCCTGCCCGGACCGTCCTCGCTGTGGCTCGACGCGGCGGGGAACCGGCTGCCGGCCCCGTACTTCCCGGGCTTCGACACGCTGGGCACGCTGCGCCACCTCCGCGCGACGGGCTACGACTACTCCTGGTTCGTGCTGACGCAGAAGATCATCGAGAAGGAGTTCGCCCTCTCCGGCTCCGAGCAGAACCCGGACCTGACGGGCAAGGACCTCCGGCTGCTGTTGTCGCGCATCAAGAAGGGTGCGCCCGGCCCGGTCGAGGCGTTCAAGCAGCACGGCGAGGACTTCGTCGTCGCGAGCACCGTCGAGGAGCTCGTCGCCGGCATGAACGCCATCGCCGACGACGACGTGCCGACCCTGGATGCTGCGCGCGTTCGGACGACGATCGTCGAGCGCGACCGCGAGATGGTCAACGCGTTCACGAAGGACGCGCAGGCGATGGCGATCCGCACGGCGCGCAACTACCGCGGCGACAAGCTGATCCGCGTCGCGACCCCGCACCGGCTGCTGGACCCGGCGGCCGGGCCGCTGATCGCGGTGCGGCTGAACATCTTGTCCCGCAAGACCCTCGGCGGGCTGCAGACCGACCTCGAGGCGCGCTGCCTGCGCGCCGACGGGACGGTGCTGGACGGTCTCTATGCGGCGGGCGAGGTCGCCGGCTTCGGGGGCGGCGGGATGATGGGCTACAACGCGCTGGAGGGGACGTTCCTCGGCGGCTGCCTGTTCTCCGGCCGCGTCGCCGGGCGGGCCGCCGCGGCGGCGACGGCCTGACGCGTCGCCGCTGGGTCAGCCGACGCGACGGGCCGGCGGCGGCGTCCAGGCCCCGGACAGCACCGACTCGCGCGGCGCGTAGAGCCGCATCGTGACGCCCAGCGCGCCTGCGGCGGGCGCCGGCAGCCAGTTCGACGCGAAGTCCGAACCCGGGTTCGCGTGCTGCAGGTAGAGGTCCAGGGAGCCGTCGCTGTTGAAGGTCAAGGCGTCCCGGTCGCCGATCGCGAACCGGTCGATCTCGTTGGCCACCTGGAACCCGTCGGCGTCGTACATCGTGACCGACCAGAACGCGTCCACCGGAGGAAGCCCGTCGGCGTCGAAGTGCAGGACGTACGCGTGGCTCCCGTCGAGGGGTGCGCCGTCGGCGTCGGCGACCAGCAACGGGTACACGGCGTCCTCGGGCTGGTTCGCGCCGAGGCCCACCATCGACACCGCGGCCCGTCGCGCATAGCTGTTGCCGTACACGCCGAGACCGTCGACGGGGTTCATCCATCCACCGACGACGGGTGCGATGTGGGACATCTGGACCCCCAGCAGCCGCAGGCCTGCTTCCGGCGCCGCGGTGAGCGCGGCCTGGACGGCAGCGGGCTGCTCGGCCAGGTCGAACGGCTCCCCGGCGACCAGTCCGGCACGCCCCATCCGCGCGACGATGCCCCAGTCGGTCGCGTGCGGGCGGTGCGTCCGCATCAGCTCGGCGCCGAGGGCGAAGTAGTCGCGTGCGCTCATCGCGTTGACCAGCTCCAGCGGCGGCGTCGTGGTGTCGTACGCCGGGTCGTCGAGGACGGCCGGCTCGGGAGCGCTCGCCCCCCACGCCGACAGCGGCGTGATCGACAGCGCGTCCTGGAACGCGTGCACGGCCGCGTAGTCCGCGGGGCCGTTGGTCTGCGTGCGGCCGACGAGCCAGACGACCGGTGTCGGGGCGTCGATGCGGCGTACACCGGCCGGCAGGTCGCCGGTCCACTCCGGCGTGCAGACGGCGAACGCCTGGGCGTCCCCGCCGCTCGTGCGAGTTCCGGGCGCCGCGAACACGTCCGTCCACATGTCCAGCATGGGGAGCAGGAAGTAGCGTCCCTCGCTGTCCGCTGCGGACACGACCAGCGGCTCCGCCGACACGTCCAACCACGCCGACGAGTAGAGCGTGTCGAAGTTCGGGCGCACGACGACCTTGAAGTCGGCCGCCGGGAACGACCGGATGTGATGGAACATCCCGGCAGGTCCCCGTCCCGGCTGCGCGTCCGCAGGGCCGGAGCACAGCTGACGTCGGGTGATCTCCATCGTCACGAGCGGGTAGAGGTAGACGTATGCCTCGACGCCGATCGCGTGGAGGTCGTCTGCGGAGAGCGTGGTCACGGCCTCACTGTCGCATCCGGGCTCCGTCGCCGCGCGGCGGTCGAGCGGGATTCGCCTCGTCTGGATGAGGGCCCCGTCGTCGCTGCTGCCTCGGCCGCGTCCATGATGGGTGTCGGGCCGCCCGGTTGGGCGCCCAGATCTCGGAGGCTCGGTGGACGCGGTCGACATCCTGTTCGTCAACGGCTCGGTCTTCACGTCGGGACTGAGTGGCTCGCGGCCGGGCGGAGTCGCCGTGAGCGGCGGGCGCATCGTCGCCCTCGGCCCCGACGACGAGCTCGCGGGCCTACGCGGCTCGCGAACCGAGATCGTGGACCTCGCCGGCGGTCTGCTCCTTCCCGGCTTCCAGGACGCTCACGTGCATCCGGTGATGGCCGGCGTCACGATGCTGCAGTGCGATGTGCACGGCGCCGCGTCTGCCGAGGAGACGGTGGCCACGATCGCGGACTATGCCGCGGCGCACCCCGACCTGCCGTGGATCGTCGGCGCCGGGTGGTCGATGGAGCACTTCCCGGGGGGAACGCCGACGCGCGAGCAGCTCGACGCGGTCGTGCCCGACCGTCCGGCGTTCTTGTCCAACCGGGACGGTCACGGCGCGTGGGCCAACACGCGCGCCCTCGAGCTCGCGCACGTCACGGCGGACACGCCCGACCCGGCCGACGGTCGGCTCGAACGCGATGCGCTCGGCGAGCCGACAGGCACCCTGCACGAGGGGGCGGCCCACCTCGTCGAGCACCTGCTCCCGGTCGTCGGCCCCGCCATGCAGCTCGCCGGCCTGAAGGCGGCCCAGGCGCACCTGTTCTCGTTGGGAATCACGGCCTGGCAGGACGCGGCGGTCGGTACGGTGTTCGGCCAGAAGGACATCCTCCCGGTCTACCTGGCGGCCGCGAAGTCCGGCGACCTGGTGGCGCGTGTGCGCGGGTCGTTGTGGTGGGACCGCAGCCGCAGCAGCGACCAGATCGCCGACCTGGTCGACCGGCGCGGCGCGGGATCCGTCGGCCGCTTCTCTCCCTCGACCGTCAAGATCATGCTGGACGGCGTCGCGGAGAACTTCACCGCGGCGATGCTGGAGCCGTACCTCGACGGTTGCGGTTGCGCCACCGAGAACTCCGGGCTCGACTTCGTCGACCCGGTCGGCCTGCGGGAGTACGTCACTCGCCTGGACGCGCTCGGCTTCCAGGCCCACTTCCACGCCCTCGGTGACCGTGCCGTGCGCCACGCGCTCGACGCCGTCGAGGCCGCACGCGCGGAGAACGGTCCGTCGTCCGGCCGGCACCACCTGGCCCATCTGCAGGTCGTCCACCCGGACGACGTCCCCCGGTTCGCCCAGGTCGGCGCGACCGCGAACATCCAGGCCTTGTGGGCCGCACACGAGCCGCAGATGGACGAGCTCACGATCCCGTTCCTCGGCGAGCTCCGGGCCGCGTGGCAGTACCCGTTCGCGGACATCGCGCGAGCCGGCGGTGCGCTGGCGGCGGGCAGTGACTGGTCCGTCAGCAGCGCGGACCCGCTCGACGGGATCCACGTCGCGGTCAACCGCACGTCCCCCGGTGCACCGGTGGGCACGGAGCCGTTGGACGCCGGCAACGCCCTGTCCCTCGCCGCGGCACTCACCGCCTACACCGCGGGCTCCGCGCGCGTGAACCACCTGGACGACACCACCGGCCGGCTGGAGGCTGGCTACCTGGCCGACCTGTGCGTGCTCGATCGTGACCCGTTCGCCCGGCCCGCCACCGAGATCGCCGATGCGACGGTGACCTCGACCTGGGTCGAGGGGGAGCGCGTCTTCGGCGAGCCCGCCTGACCCGTCGTCCGCGCCGGCCGTCAGTCGGTGAGGGTCGACAGGTCGTCGGGGATGTCGGCGGCGCACTCCGTGAGCGCGTCCAGGGAGACGTGGTCGAGGGCGGCGGCGTTCGTCGCGCGCAGCAGCACCGGGGACTTGACGCCGGCGTCGTACGACTGCTGCCACCGCGCCGCGCACACGGCCCAGCGGTCGCCGGGGACGAGTCCGGGGAACCCGTACTGCGGCATCGGCGTCGACAGGCCGTTGCCCACCAGCCTCTGGTGGTCGAGGAACCCCGAGGTCACGACGACGCACACCGTGTGCGACCCCAGATCGTCGGGTCCGGTGTGGGTGAATCCGTCGCGGTAGAACCCGGTCAGGGGTTCGAGGCTGCAGACGTCGAGCGGCTCGCCGTGCACGTTCGTCTGGGGCTGCTGCGGGTCCATGCCTCCACGGTAGGACGTGTCGGCGGTGCAGCGCCCACAATGGCCCCATGCTCGCCGTGCTGCCCCGGTCGCTGACCGGGTTGGCCGGCGCTGCGGTCCTGTGGCTGGCCGGACTCGCCCCCTCCTTGCTGCCCCGCCCGCCGATCGTCAGCGTCGCCCTGGCCGGCTTGCTGTGGGCCGTCGGCTACGGCGTCGGGTGCGCAACGGCGACGCTGGCGCGGGCGCTCGTGCGCTGGCGTCCGGACGGGACCGTCGCCACGCTCGGTGCGGTCCTCGTCGGCGCACTGTGGGCCTGGACGGTGGTGCAGACGCTCGTCGCCGGTCAGTGGCAGCAGCAGCAGGCCGACGCGCTCGGCATGGCCGGCACGGCCACGCCCGGGTGGGTCGTCCTCCTGGGTGGTGTCGTCGTCGGCTGGGTCGTGGTCCTCCTGGGCCGCGGACTGCGCGCGATCGCCCGGGCGACGACCCGCCTCGTCGGCGGCGCACATCCGGGAGCGCTCGCATCGACGGCGGGCGTCCTCACCGCCGTGGCGGTGGTCGGCCTCGTGGTCGTCGGGGGGTACGCGTTGGTCGCCGCCGTCTTCGCGCGCGTCAATGTCGCCCCGACCGGCCTGGCCGCGCCGGCGTCCCCGCTCCGCTCGGGGGGACCCGGCTCGGCCGTCGCGTTCGACTGCCTGGGAGCCGAGGGCCAGCAGTTCGTGACCAGCGGGCCGAGCGCCGCGCGGATCTCTGCCTACTCCGGTGCGCCTGGCGTGGAGCCGATCCGGGTGTACGCCGGTCTCGACTGCGCTGCGACCCCGCAGGCGCGAGCGGCGCTCGCCGTGGACGAGCTGCGACGCACAGGCGCCTTCGACCGCGACCTGATCGTGGTCGCGATGACCACGGGCAACGGCTACCTCGATCCGGCACTCGTCGACGCGCCCGAGCTGCTCACCGGAGGCGACATCGCTACGGTGTCCTCGCAGTACTCGGTCCTGCCGTCGTGGCTGTCGTTCCTGGTAGACCAGCGGGCGTCGCAGGAGGAGGCGCAGGCGCTGTGGCAGGCGGTGCTCGCCGCGGTCGCGGCGCTCCCCGCGGACGCCCGGCCGCGACTCGCCGTGAGCGGCGAGAGCCTCGGCGCCTTCGCCGCGCAGGCCGTCTTCCCCGACGCGACCCCGGCCACGGTGGTCGAGGCGGCCGACGCGGCCGTGTGGATCGGGTCGCCGGGGACGAGCGCCCTGTGGCCGGCGTGGCGCGACGATCGTTCGGCCGGTCCCGCGTGGGAGCCGGTGATCGGCGACTCCTCGGTGGCCCGCGACCCGGCGACCGCCGACTCGACCCGGTGGACCGATCCGGGCTGGGGAGCGCGCCGGATCGTCATGACCCAGCACGCGAACGACCCCGTGTCGTGGTGGACGCCCGCACTGATCTGGCAGCGGCCCGACTGGCTGGATGAACCCCGCGGCCCCGGCGTCGACGAGCGGATGACGTGGTTGCCGTTCGTGCTGTTCGCCCAGACCGGGCTGGACCTCGCGGCCGCCGGCGCGGTGCCTCCGGGCGTCGGCCACGACTACGGCGACGTCACGGCGCAGGCGTGGGCGTTCGCTCTCGGCGTCCCGGGCCAGGACGGACCGTGGTCGCCGGGGGACACGGCGCGGCTGAACGCCGCGATCGCCGGGACCTGACGACTCAGGTGCGGGCTGCCTTCTGCGCGGCCGCGAGCGCGCGCAGCGCGAGCGGCCCCACGACCCGGCCGAGGACGACGCCGATGCCCGAGCCGATCGCGACGTCGCCCGGGTAGTGCACGCCCGTGTGCACGCGCGAGTACGCGACGAGCGCCGCGGCGCCGAACAGCGGCACGGACGCGGCCGGCCACGCCTGACGCACGCCTTCGGCGAAGGCGAACGCGGACGCGGAGTGCCCGGACGGGAACGACGTCGACGTCGGCATCGGCACCCAGCGACCCTCGACGACCCGGTGCCGGTCGCGGTCGGGTCGGGGACGGTTCGTCAGCAGCTTGCCGACGAGGTTGACGCTCGCCGAGGTGACCGCGACGGCCGCGACGCCCGCCACGGCGGCGCGCCGGCCGCGCTCGCCGCCGAGCAGGGCGAGGCCCGCTGCTGACGCGAGCCACAGCCGGGAGTAGTTGGCGGCGTGCGACAGCCGGCGCAGCGGCTCGTCGAGGGCGGGCGTCGAGGTCCCGGCAACGCGGGCATAGATCCGCTCGTCGAGCGCATGCGCGCGGTCCAGCCAGCCGCTCATCGTCGTCCTCCCGTGCTGCGGCCGAGCGCCAGGCGCCACAGCAGCAGGATCGTCCCGCGCACAGTCTCCGGCTGGACGGCGGACGGCGAGGCCCCGGGGTGCCGGGGCGAGATCCGCACGCGCAGTGCCCCCGGGCGCGTGGTGAACCGCAGCGGGCTGGTCATCGTCATGGCCTCGCCGTCGACGCCGACGTGCACCGAGCCGTCGTGCGCGGGCTCGTCGGCATCGACCTCGAACTCCGTGACGCTCCAGGCGGACCAGAGCGGGACCGGCGCACCCGTCGACGCCGTGTCCGGAGACCGGAGCACGGCGACGCCGGGCACGCCGGCGTCCAGTCGCGGGCGGGTTCCCGACCCCACACCGCCGCCGAGCCGGTAGACGTCGTTGGAGACGAGGATCACCGTCGCCCCCTGCTCGATCGAGCCGTCGGGTCCGGTCCACCGGTAGTCGAGCGTCACGGCGTCGGACGGGCCGAACGCCTCGGTCGCCGTCGCGAGGATGGTGCGGAGCTTCGCCCCGCGGTACTCGTCACGCTGCACAGCCTCGGCATACAGGCCGAGCGAGCAGTTGTTGACGAACACGGTCCCGTTGACCTCGGCCAGGTCGACGACGCGCTCGCCGCCGTCGACGAAGGCATCGAGAGCGCCGACCACGTCGTCGCGGTCGACGCCGAGATCGAGCGCGAAGTGGTTGCGGGTGCCGGCCGGAATGCAGGCGAACGGCAGGTCGTGCTCGGCGGCGACCGCCGCGACGACGGCCTGCGTCCCGTCCCCGCCCGCTGCGGCGAGACCGTCCGCGCCCTCGTCGACCAGCTGCTCGAGCAACGCCCGCAGGTCCGTTCCCTCGGTGAGCTCGACCGGCTCGATCCCCCGACGTCGTGCCTGCGCGGGGAGGTCGTGCGTCACGGCCTTGCCACCCCCGGACTTCGCGTTCCAGATCATCACCGGGCGCTGGGGCGCGGCGGCGGACGGGAGTCGGACGTCCGGCCGGAGCGCCCGGCGCACCGCGAGGACGACCAGGCCCGCGACCCCGACGAGCACGAGGTCCTCCAGCGGATGCCCGCCGACGACGACCACGAGGACGCCCGCGACGAAGGCGACGCCGGCGAGCACCAGTCCCACGAGCCGCAGCCGACCGCCGCGGACGAACGCGACGGCTCCCAGGGCGACGGCGACGGCCATGAGTGCGATACCGATTCCCACGCGAGGAAGGGTCGGCGCCACATAGC
>OFJB01000534.1_pt1 | contig 18270 bp, 13 predicted proteins | sample 1775081 | NCBI WGS metagenome assembly OFJB01 (sample SAMN08195771, study PRJEB24354) | sludge metagenome | isolation source: initial sludge from phenol fed wastewater aerobic bioreactor | place: India: Nagpur | collected 2016-06-05 | reverse complement strand
CATGGCCAGCATGCGCTTGAGCGCGCCGGCCACCGGCGCCTCGTTGCCGGCGGTCAGCAGGTTGGCCAGGTAGCGCACCGGAATGCGCAGCGAATCGACGTCGGGCAGGCCGTGCTCGGTGCTGCCCACGACGCCGGCGTTGGCGTGCGCGGTGATGGGCGAGAGCGGCGGCACGTACCACACCATGGGCAGGGTGCGGTATTCGGGGTGCAGCGGAAAGGCGATCTTCCACTCGACCGCCATCTTGTAGGTGGGCGAGTTTTGCGCCGCCTCGATCCAGGCCTCGGGCACGCCGTCGGCCAGGGCCTGGCGCTGCACGGCAGGGTCGTACGGGTCGAGAAAGACGTCGAGCTGGGCCTGGTACAGGTCGTGCTCGTTCTCGACGGTCGCCGCCTCGCCGATGCGGTCGGCGTCGTACAGCAGCACGCCCAGGTAGCGAATGCGGCCGACGCAGGTCTCCGAGCACACGGTGGGCAGGCCGACCTCGATGCGCGGGTAGCAGAAGGTGCATTTCTCGGCCTTGCCGCTGACCCAGTTGTAGTAGATCTTCTTGTAGGGGCAGCCCGATACGCACATGCGCCAGCCGCGACACTTGTCCTGGTCGATCAGCACGATGCCGTCTTCCTCGCGCTTGTAGATCGAGCCGCTGGGGCACGAGGCCACGCAGGCCGGGTTCAGGCAGTGCTCGCACAGGCGCGGCAGGTACATCATGAAGGTGTTTTCGAACTGACCGTAGATGTCCTTTTGCACCGCCTCGAAGTTGACATCCTGGCTGCGTTTGCTGAATTCGCCGCCCAGGATTTCTTCCCAGTTGGGCCCCCACTCGATCTTGTCCATGGTGCGGCCCGACACCAGCGAGATCGGGCGCGCCACCGGCGCGGTGGGCAACTCGGGCGCGGTCTGCAGGTTCTCGTAGTCGAAGGTGAAGGGCTCGTAGTAGTCGTCGATCTCGGGCAGGTTGGGATTGGCGAAAATGCGCGCCAGCACGCCCAGGCGCCCGCCTTGCTTGAGCACCAGCTTGCCGCGCGGCGTGAGCGTCCAGCCGCCCTTCCAGCGCTGCTGGTTTTCCCAGTCCTTGGGGTAACCGATGCCGGGCTTGGTCTCGACGTTGTTGAACCAAGCGTACTCCATGCCCTTGCGCGAGGTCCACACGTTCTTGCAGGTGACCGAGCAGGTGTGGCAGCCGATGCACTTGTCCAGGTTCAGCACCATGGCGACTTGCGCGCGTATCTTCATGTCCGTGCTCCTGCTTGGGTGGCGCCCAGTTCGCGCTCGCGCGCGGCGCGCTGCACGTGGTCCATCCAGTCGATGCGGGCCATCTTGCGCACCACCACGAAGCCGTCGCGGTCGTTGCCGACCGGGCCGTAGTAGTTGAACTTCCAGGACAGCTGGGCGCAGCCACCGATCATCTGCGTGGGCTTGACCAGGATGCGCGTGACCGAGTTGTGGATGCCGCCACGCATGCCGGTGATCTCCGAGCCCGGCACGTTCACGATTTTTTCTTGCGCGTGGTACATCATGCACATGCCCTCCTGCACGCGCTGGCTGACCACCGCGCGCGCGGTGAGCGCCCCGTTGGCGTTGAAGCACTCGATCCAGTCGTTGTCCGCGATGCCGACCTTTTGGGCGTCGACCTCGGACAGCCACACGATGGGACCGCCGCGCGACAGCGTCAGCATGATGAGGTTGTCGGTGTAGGTGCTGTGAATGCCCCACTTCTGGTGCGGGGTGAGAAAGTTGAGCGCGATCTCGGGGTTGCCATTGGGCTTGAGGCCCAGCACCGCCTTGACCGAGCGCGTGTCCAGCGGCGGGCGGTACAGCGCGAAGGCCTCGCCGTAGTCGCGGATCCACGGGTGGTCGAGGTAGAAGTGCTGGCGCCCCGTCAGGGTGTGCCAGGGCACGCTTTCGTGCACGTGGATGTAGTGGCCGCTGTAGCTGACCTCCTCGCTCATCAGGCCCGACCAGGTGGGCGCGGTGATGGCCTTCTTGGGCTGCGCCTGCAGGTCGCGAAAGCGGAACTTCTCGCGCGCGCGATCGGCGGCCAGGTGCGCGTGCGTGCGCCCGGTGTGGGCCGACAGCGCCTCGAAGCCGCGCACCGACAGCTCGCCGTTGCTGATCGGGTCGAGCATCAGGATGGTCTCGCAGGCGTCGATGTCGCTGTCGATGCGCGGGCGCCCCTGGGCCGGGCCGGCGGCCACCGTCTGGTTGAGCACGGCCAGCGCCGCCACCTCGGGCGCGTTGTCCCACTGCAGGCCGTGGCTGCCGGAGCCCAGGGTGTCCAGCAGCGGGCCGAGCGCGGTGAAGCGGTCGTAGGTGGCGGGGTAGTCACGCTCCACCAGCACGACGTCGGGGCCGCTGACGCCCGGCACCAGCGGGCATTGGCCCTTCTTCCAGTCGGCCACCTCGAAGGGCTGCGCCATCTCGCCGGCGCTGTCGTGCAGGATGGGGCGCAGCACCACGTCCTGCTCGCGACCCAGCCGGCCCACGGCCAGCTCGGAAAATTTCTTGGCGATGGCCTTGTAGATCTCCCAGTCGCTGCGCGACTCGTACCCCGGGTCGACGGCGGCGGTGAACGGGTTGATGAAGGGATGCATGTCGGTGGACGAGAGGTCCTGCTTCTCGTACCACGAGGCGGTGGGCAGCACCACGTCGGAATACAGCGCGGTGGTGGACATGCGAAAGTCCAGCGTCACCACCAGGTCCAGCTTGCCTTCGGGCGCCGGGTCGCGCCAACGCACTTCCAGCGGCTTTTGGCCACCTTGCGCGCCCAGGTCCTGTCCCTGCAGGCCGTCGCGCGTGCCCAGAAAGTGCTTGAGGAAATACTCGTGGCCCTTGCCGGACGAACCCAGCAGGTTGGAGCGCCACACGAACAGGTTGCGCGGAAAGTTGGCCGGGTGGTCGGGGTCCTCGCAGGCCAGTGCCAGACGGCCCGACTGCAGGGCATCGACCACGTAGGCCTTGGCGTCGACACCGGCGGCCGCGGCCTCGCGCGCCACCTGCAGCGGGTTCTTGCCCAGCTGCGGCGCCGAGGGCAGCCAGCCCATGCGCTGCGCGCGCACGCTGCAGTCGACCAGCGAGCCGGTCTGCCGGCTGCGGTCGGCCAGCGGCGAGAGCAGGTCGGCCATGCCCACGGTTTCATAGCGCCACTGGTCGGAATGCAGGTAGAAAAAATCGGTGCCCGCCATCTGGCGCGGCGGGCGCACCCAGTCCAGCGCGAAGGCCAGCGTGGACCAGCCCACCTCGGGGCGCACCGCCTCCTGTCCCGTGTAGTGCGCCCAGCCACCGCCGCTTTGCCCCACGGTGCCGCACAGCATCAGCATGTTGATGATGGCGCGGTAGGCCACGTCCTGGTGGAACCAGTGGTTCATGCCCGAGCCGATGATGACCATCGAACGGCCCTCGGTTTTTTCGGCGTTGTCGGCAAAGCCGCGCGCCACCTCGATGACCTGCGCGGCGGGCGTGCCGGTGATCCGTTCCTGCCACGCGGGCGTGTAGGGAACGTTGTCGTCGAAGCCCTTGGCGCAGGCGCCACCCAGCCCGCGGTCCAGGCCATGGTGCGCGCACAGCAGGTCGAACACGGTGGCCACCACGACTTCGCCGTGCCGCGTGGCCAGCTTGCGCACCGGCAGCCTGCGCAGCAGCACCTCGCCCTGTTCGTTGGCGGTGTAGTGCTCGTTGGCGATGCCGCCGAAGTAGGGGAAGGCGACCTCCAGCACGGCGTCGCTGCGCTCGATCTCGGTCAGCGACAGCGCGATGTCGCGCCCATCGGCGGCCTGCTCGTCGAGGTTCCACTTGCCATGGTCGGCGCCGTGGTGGTCGGCCCAGTGAAAGCCCAGCGAGCCGCGCGGCGCCACGGGCCGGCCATCGGCGTCCAGCCCCACGGTCTTCCAGTCGGCGTGCTCGGGCGTGCCCAGCGCGCCGTCGAAATCGCTGGCGCGCAGATAGCGGTCGGGCACCCAGCGCGCGCCGTCAAGGCGCAGCGTGACCAGCATCGGCAGGTCGGTGAAACGACGAGCGTAGTCCTGGAAGTACGGCACCTGCCGATCGAGAAAGAACTCGCGCAGGATCACGTGGACCATCGCCATCGCCATCGCGCAATCGGTGCCCTGCTTGGGGTGCAGCCAGATGTCGGACAGCTTGGCAAGCTCGGAATAGTCGGGGCTGACGCCGACGATGCGCGTGCCGTTGTAGCGCGCTTCGACAAAGAAGTGCGCGTCCGGCGTGCGCGTCTGCGGCACGTTGGAGCCCCAGGCCATGATGTAGCCGGCGTTGTACCAGTCGGCCGATTCGGGCACGTCGGTCTGGTCGCCCCAGACCTGCGGGCTGGCCGCCGGCAAGTCGCAATACCAGTCGTAAAACGACAGCATGCTGCCGCCGATCAGGCTGACATAGCGCGCGCCCGCGGCGTAGGACACCATGGACATGGCCGGAATGGGCGTGAAGCCGGCGATGCGGTCGGGGCCGTACTGCACGATGGTGTGGATGTTGGCCGCCGCCACCAGCTCCAGCACCTCGTCCCACTGCGCGCGCACGAAGCCGCCCAGGCCGCGCGCAGCCTTGTACTCGGTGCCGCCGGCCTGATTCATCAGCGCGGCCCAGGCCTCGACCGGTGCCAGCGTCTTGCGCAGTGCGCGCCAGCGCCCCAGCAGGCGGCCGCGCACCATGGGATATTTCAGGCGGTTGGCGCTGTACAGGTACCAGGAATACGACGCGCCGCGCGCGCAGCCGCGCGGCTCGTGGTTGGGTACGCCTTCGCGGGTGCGCGGATAGTCGGTCTGCTGGATCTCCCACGTGACCACGCCCTGCTTGACGTGGATCTTCCAGCCACAGGAGCCGGTGCAATTGACGCCGTGGGTGGAGCGCACCACCTTGTCGTGCGCCCAGCGGTTGCGATAGCCGTCCTCCCACTGGCGCGCCTCGGTGCGCAACTCGCCCCAGCCGGCGGCAAAAGGCTCGCGCTCACGCGTGAAGTAGCGCAGCCGCTCCAGAAACTGTCCCATGGCACAACCCCCAGCGGTGATTGGTGCCGGTGGTCATGCGATCCAGGTCCAGTGATTCGCGCTCCTTGCTAGCGCCGTGTTGTGGGCCCACCCGTTCGGCCATCGGTGCGAAATGGATGCCGCGAGTATGGTCAATTCGCCCCAGCGCGACAAATGCCTGCATTCGCACAAGGGAAAAGGCGGCAGCGATTCGTGCGAGTGCCGCCGACTGGCAATGGTTCCGCTGGACCGACGAATTCGATGCGCGCCCAACCCCAGCGCGCGGGCGAATCAACGGCGATGGGGGTTATCGGGATATCGATCGTGGCGGTTGCGCCGGCCATCGCCGTCGCGGTCTCGGTCCCAGCGGTTGGGCCGGCCATCGTGGTCGCGGTCGTGCCAGTGCCGCGGACGGGCGTGGGGCGGCGGGCCGACGTGCACCGGCCGGCGCTCCCAGCGCTGGGGCCGATACACCCAGCGCGGGCCGTCGGCCACCCAGGTGGGCGCCACGTAGGCGTAGCCCGGCCGCGCCGCCAGCCAGTAGCCGCGGCGCCAGATGTATTGGCCGTGGCGCCATTCATAGTGTCCGGGCGCCCACACGTATCCTGGCCTGGCAACCGGCATCACCTCGACGCGCGGCGGCGGGGGTGGGCCGATCTGCACCGAGATATTGACTTGGGCCTGCGCCGCGGTGGGCAGCGCCAGGGCGCCGATCGAGGCCGCCAGCATGGCCGTGGACAGCAGGATGGGTTTGAGCATGTCGAAATCTCCTCTGTGGCGAATCTGCACCCCATTTCAACGCATGAACCGCCGTCCGACCGTAAACCGCAGGCAAAGCCGTGCAAAAGAATGAGCCGGCAAGCGGGCAAGGCCCCTGCGACAATCGACGCCAATGCAAGACACCTACATTCTCACCCTGTCCTGCCCGGACCGTCCGGGCATCGTCCATGCCGTCTCGGGCTTTCTGCTGGAGCACGGCGGCAACATCGAAGAAGCGGCCCAGTTCAACGATGCCGGCAACGGCCTGTTCTTCATGCGCGTGCAGTTCTCGTGCGCGCCGGACGGCCCCGATGCGCTGCGCAAGGGGCTGACCGAGCTGGCCGAGCGCTTTGGCATGCGCTGGCAGCTGCATGAGGCCAGCCAGCCCATGCGCACCGTCATCTTCGTCAGCCGCGAGGGCCATTGCCTGAACGACCTGCTGTTTCGCTGGAAGTCGGGCCTGCTGCCGCTGGACATCCGTGCCATCGTCAGCAACCACCGCGACTTCTATCAGCTGGCGGCCAGCTACAACGTGCCGTTCCACCACATCGCCGTCGGCAAGGCCAACAAGGCGCAGGCCGAGGCGCGGCAGCTGGAAATCATCGACGGCGAAGGCGCCGAGCTGGTGGTGCTGGCGCGCTACATGCAGATCCTGTCGGACGAGCTGTGCCAGCGCCTGGCCGGGCGCGCCATCAACATCCACCACAGCTTTTTGCCCAGCTTCAAGGGCGCCAAGCCCTACTACCAGGCCCATGCGCGCGGCGTCAAGCTGATCGGCGCCACGGCGCACTACGTCACGGCCGACCTGGACGAAGGCCCCATCATCGAGCAGGACGTGGCGCGCGTGGACCACAGCAAGACGGTGGAAGACCTGACCGCCATCGGCCGCGACACCGAAAGCCAGGTGCTGGCGCGTGCCGTCAAGTGGCACAGCGAGCACCGGGTGCTGCTGTCGGGGCAGCGGACGGTGGTTTTTCGCTGAGTTCGGCGCGGCCTCTCAACCCCTTGCTCCCGACAGCACCCGGTCATGGTGCAGCCGGGCCCATGGCACGGCTTCCAAGGGGGGGCTCTGGCGTCAGCGCTTGGTGCGGCCCAACGCGCTGGAGGGCAATGCAAAGAGCATGAGCAGCGCCGACAGCACCAGTGCTGCGCTCAGCACATACAGGCTGGCGGTGAAGCCACCTGTGTAGGTCTTGAGTGCGCCCACCATCACCGGCGCCACAAGGCCCGCACTGCCACCGAGCGTGGATATCAGCGCAATGCCCCCGGCCGCCGCGGTCTTGGACATGAACGTTCCGGGAACCGACCACAACACGGTGAACGCGGCGGAGATGCCCATCGATGCAAGCGCCAGGCACAGCACGGCGGCGACAGGGCTGTGCATGAACCACGTGGTCAGCGCCAGCCCGCTCGCGCCGACCACGGCACTCAGCGCGAAGTGCCAGCGGCGCTCCTTGCGCCGATCCGAATGACGCCCGACGACGATGTTGGCGGCGATGCCCGCCACCGCCGGAATGACCGAGTAAAAGCCGATCTGGAGCACACTGAGTCCCATCGACCTCAGGATGGTCGGCTGCCAGAACGAGAGCGCGTAGATGCCCAGGATGATCAGGAACGACATGAACCCAATCAACCACACCCGACCATCGCGCATTGCAGCACCGAAGGTGTGCCTACCGGCGGCTCCGGCCTCGGTCTGATCTTCCGCCAGCAGCTGCGCGACCCGCTGCTTCTCGGATACCGACAGCCAGGCCGCTTGCGACGGGCTGTTGGACAGCCAGCGGAAGGCTGCAAGCCCCAGCAGCACGCTCGGCAGGCCTTCCAGCAGAAACAGCCACTGCCAGCCGTGCAGCGACAGCAAGCCGTCCAGATGGGTCATGACCAGCCCCGCGATCGGGCCCGCCACGATGGGCGCGGCACCGAAGGCCATGAAGAACAATGCCGTCGCCTGCGCCCGTCGGTGCGACGGGAACCACAGCGTCAGGTAAAACAGCACGCCGGGGGCGAATCCAGCCTCGAACACGCCGATGAGAAAGCGCAGGACATAGAACTGAGTGGGCGTGGACGCAAACATCATCGCGGCCGACGCCAGTCCCCAAAGGCCCATGATGCGCAGCATCGTCGCTCGCACACCGATCTTCGCGAGCATCAGGTTGCTTGGGATTTCAAACACGGCGTAGCCGAGAAAGAAGATGCCCGCGCCCAATCCAAACACGGCGTCGCTGAAGCCGAGCTGATCTTTCATTTGCAGCTGTGCGTAGCCAACGTTGGTGCGGTCGAGGTAGTTCAGCACGTAGCACGCGCACAGCAAGGGCATCAGGCGCCAGGTGATCTTGCGAAAGAGCGCCGCGTCCCCGCCGGTGGTCATGTCCGACGGGGGTGCGTGTGCGCGGGATCGCTCCAGGGTCGCTGTGTTCATCGTTGCCTCCTCGTTCTATGCTGGCCGCGCATCCCGGGCGGCGGTGGGTGAACCAAAGCTCGTCTCGCCAAACAGGTGGCTGGTCGGGGCGCCCGGAAACAGCCAGTGCGGCGAACATTCACTGGATGGCACCACGTTGCTGAAGCCATGCTCCGCCGAGGTGCCCGCGAGCGTCTTCTCCAGCACCATGGACAGGTACTGGTCATTGCTTCCTTCCTGCGTGTTGCCGTTGAGGATCACCTCCGCCCCGGTCGCCTGCGCATAGCGCCGAATGCCGTTGTGTCGCGACTGCAGCGGCGCCCAGCTGTCGGCAGCCACGCCGTTCTCGCTGCTCACGCGCAGGCCGTCGGGCGTGCGGTACACCAGCGAATGATTGCCCTCGGTATGACCGGGCGTATGCACCAGCGCGATCCCGCGCCCAAGCTGGATGCTGCCGTCGAATGCCACGATGCGTTCCGCGGGCACCCCATCGAGTCCGTGCGGACAGTACCAGTCGGCCTGCAGGGGCAGCAGGCCCTGCACGCTCGCGAGCTCCTGGCGGTGCACCAAAAGCCTGGCCTTGGGCAGCAGCCCAGGCGTACCGGCATCTCCAAGCCAGCGGCGCACGTCCTGCGTGTGCAGGTGGTCGTACGTGATGAAATCCACCTGCTCGGCCGGTATCCCGCAGCTCGCCAATGCCTGAGGTACGGTCTGGTACACCGGCGCGATGAGCTTGTGCAAGAGCCGGGGGGTTTGCTCGCCCAGGCGCTTGAAGTAAGGCGTCTCGTTGCCCGCCTCGAAGTCGGCGGGCGTGAACAGCAAGGTGCGCAGGCGGCCCTCGAAGTCGTCGTACTGGATCAGGGTCGTGCGTGCCAGCAGATGAACCATGTGCGGCTTGAGCAACTGCTGCGAGTAGACGCCCGAGAAGGCGAACCACGCGGGGTAGGGAATGCGCAGCAGGTTGAAGCTGCGCGCAAAACGCACCGGCGGTGCGTCGAGCATCAGCTCGCGCAGGGCCTGCGCGCCACGCCGAATCGCCTGCAGACGATCCTGCGGCATGGCGGCACGGCGCGCGCCGTCGAGTTGCGTCAACCGGGACAGGCCGGTCGGCTCGGTATGTTGGATCATCGTCGTCCCATAAACATCGATGGGGTGCCACTCAGTACATCGAGCGGCCACCCGATATGTCGAACACCGCGCCCGTGCTGAACGAGCAATCGTCCGAGGCCAGCCAGGTCGCCATGGCCGCAACCTCGTCCACCTCGACAAAGCGTCCCATGGGCACACGGGCAAGCAAGGCGCTCCGAAGCTGCTCGCGGTGCTCGGCGGGCACGGCGGCGAACACGTCGGTGTCGGCCGCGGACGGCGTGATGCAGTTCACCAGAATCCCCTCTGAAGCCAGCTCCTTGCCGAGCGACTTGGTCAACGCGATAAGCCCGGCCTTCGATGCCGAGTAGGCTGCGTTGAGGGCATTGCCCTCCTTGCCGGCGACGGAGGCGATGTTGACGATGCGGCCGCGCCGCTGCGCCAGCATCAGCGGCGTGATCGCGCGGCAGCACAGCCACGCGCCCGTGAGGTTGACCTCGAGCACGTTGCGCCACTGCTCTGGCGTGTGCGACCAGGTCGCCACCGTCGGGCCGAGCACGCCGGCGTTGTTGACGAGGATGTCGATGCTCCCGAAACGGTCCCGCGATTGCGCGGCCGCGCGGGCAACTTGATGCTCGTCGCGCACATCGACAAGGGCCGAGACGGCGGCACCCAGCGGTGACAGCGTTTCCAGCGCACGGGCCAGCGAGCCCTCGTCGAGGTCCCACAGCGCCACACTGGCGCCGGCGGCCAGATAGCGCCGCGCAATGGCCAGGCCGATGCCACGGGCGCCGCCGGTCACGACGGCGTGGCGCCCTTTCAACGCCTCGTTGCCTGAGCTGGTCATGCCGGCTTCGCTTCGGCCGCCGGCTGGGCCAACAGGCCGCCGAGCAGCGCGCCAACGTGCTGTGCCGGCACGCCGGCCAGCAACTGGCGCAGCATGGTCAAGGTGTCGAAGTACACCCGCTCGCACACCAGCTGGTCGTGCTCGAAGATAAAGAAGGCCGTCATCCGGCAGCGGAAGGTATTGCCAGTTGGCGCCAGGCCCTTCAGCGGTCCCCGGTGCGTGCCGAGCAGCCAGAACTCCACCACCACCGAATCATCCGCATGACGCAGCTGGATGATCTCGTGGCGCTGGTCGGGGAATGCACGGCGTGTTTCCAGGTAGTACTGCCGCACATCGGCGACGCCGTCGTGGACCTCGCCGCTGGGGATCAGCTCATAGTGCGGATGAGGGAAGGTGCCGAGCACGGCGTCGAAGTCCTGGCGGGTTTCGTCGGCAAAGTGGTCGAGCACGATCTGCTCGCGGCGGGCTTGAAGTGGTGCATCTGCATTCATCGTGGCGAACTCAATGGGATTGGGGATGGCGCGGAACCCCGGGTTGCCGCGATTGCGCCAACCCGGGCTCGCTGCGTACTATCGGCACCCTTGCGAATCAACACTGTCCGGTCCTGGCAATTGCGGATCAGGACAAACCCGAGATGCCACGCCCGCCCGCCTCCCCGAACCCCGCGCCAGCGCGGATGCCTGCAGCCGCATCGACGCTGCTGCACCACAGCGACATGCGCCTGGCCGACGCCGTGCAGCAACGCTTGCTCGAGGTGGCGCACCGGCGCACGCTGAACCGCGGCGAAGCGCTTTTTCACAAGGGTTCCTCGCCCGATGCGCTGTTCGGCGTGGTCAGTGGCTCGCTGCGCGTGAGCGTGGTGGCCCCGGGAGGGCGCGAGGCGGTGATCGCGATGCTCGAACCGGGGCACTGGTTCGGCGAAGTTTCTCTGCTCGTCGGGCGCGAGCGGGTCTATGACACCTGCGCCGTCGTTGCCACCGAGATGGCCGTAATCGCGGCGGCCGATTTCCACCGGATCGTGGCCGACCATCCGGATGTCCACATGGCGTTCACGAAGCTGGTCTGCCTGCGATTGCGCCAGGCATTGGCCTGGATCGACGACGTGATCCTGATGCCGCTGTCCGTGCGTCTCGCCCGCCGTCTGCTCGCGCTGGATGAGCAGGTTCCAGGCGCTGCCCACGGCGGCAGCGTTTTTCTGGGTGTTTCCCAGGAAGACTTGTCATTCATGCTCGGCGTGTCCCGCCAGAGCGTCAACCGGCAACTCAAGCTGTGGGAAGACGACGACACGCTGCGGATTCGCTACCGTGGCATCGAATTGTTGAGCCGCGCGCAGCTGGAACAGCATGCGGCGGCGCCCACCTGAGCAGCGGCGACACGCCTGACGTGCAGGGGGTGTGTGCCGGGAGGGCCGGTCTGCGGACCGACTTCCCTGCGGGGTGGCCCGGCGGCGAGGGACCGATGGCGCCACACCGCCCTGCAGGCCCGGCCAGCCGTTGCGATTCAGGCACGAAGTGGTTGGAGATTGCGCCCAATCATCGTCATAATCGCCGGAGCGTATCAATCTGCAACCATTCAACCGCACGCAGAGGCACCGTGGACATCACCCAACTGCTGGCTTTCAGCGTCAAGAACAACGCCTCCGACCTGCACCTGTCGGCCGGCCTGCCCCCCATGATCCGCGTGCACGGCGACGTGCGCCGCCTGAACGTGGAGCCGCTGGACCACAAGCAGGTGTTCGCGATGCTCTACGACATCATGAACGACACCCAGCGCAAGGTGTACGAAGAAAACCTGGAGGTGGACTTCTCGTTCGAGATCGAGGGCCTGGCGCGCTTTCGGGTCAACGCCTTCAACCAGAACCGGGGCGCTGCCGGCGTGCTGCGCACCATCCCCAGCAAGATCCTGACGCTGGAGCAGCTGAACTGCCCCAAGATCTTCGGCGAGCTGGCGCTCAAGCCGCGCGGCCTGGTGCTGGTGACCGGCCCCACCGGTTCGGGCAAGTCGACCACGCTGGCGGCCATGGTCAACCACCTGAACGAGATGGAATACGGCCACGTGCTGACGGTGGAAGACCCGATCGAGTTCGTGCACGAGTCCAAGAAGTGCCTGATCAACCAGCGCGAGGTGGGCCCCATGACGCACAGCTTCGCCAACGCCCTGCGCTCGGCGCTGCGCGAGGACCCCGACGCCATCCTGGTGGGCGAGATGCGCGACCTGGAGACCATCCGCCTGGCCATGACGGCAGCCGAGACCGGCCACCTGGTGTTCGGCACCCTGCACACCTCCAGCGCGGCCAAGACCATCGACCGCATCATCGACGTCTTTCCGGCCGAGGAAAAGGAAATGGTGCGCGCCATGCTGTCGGAGTCGCTGCAGGCGGTCATCTCGCAGACCCTGTGCAAGCTCAAGGACGGCTCGGGCCGCGTGGCGGTGCACGAAATCATGATCGGCACGCCCGCCATCCGCAACCTGATCCGCGAGGCCAAGGTGGCGCAGATGTATTCGGCCATCCAGACCGGCCAGGGCGTGGGCATGCAGACGCTGGACCAGAACCTGACCGAGTTGGTGCGCCGCAACGTCATCAGCTCGGCCGAGGCACGGGCCAAGGCCAAGATCCCGGAAAATTTCCCCGGTTGATTTTTAGTCAAATCGGCCTCCAGCGCTTGTCCATAAAGCGCAAGCAGCTATTGATTCAGGAGTTCACATGGAACGCGACCAGGCCAGCAAATTCATCAACGACCTGCTCAGGCTGATGCTCACGCGCCAGGGCAGCGACCTGTTCATCACGGCCGACTTCCCGCCCGCGATCAAGGTGGATGGCAAGATCGCCAAGGTGTCGCCGCAAAACCTCACGCCCGCGCACACGCTGGCGCTGGTGCGCGCGGTCATGAACGACAAGCAGGCGGCCGAGTTCGAGCGCACCAAGGAGTGCAACTTTGCCATTGCGCCCGCGGGCATCGGGCGCTTTCGCTGCAACGCCTTCGTGCAGCAGGGCAACGTGGGCATGGTGCTGCGCGTGATCCCGCAGGAGCTGCCAACCATCGACGGCCTGGGTCTGCCCAAAATCCTCAAGGATGTGGCCATGAGCAAGCGGGGCCTGGCCATCATGGTGGGCGCCACCGGCTCGGGCAAGTCCACCTCGCTGGCGGCCATGGTGGACTGGCGCAACATCAACAGCCACGGCCACATCATCACGGTGGAAGATCCGGTCGAGTTCGTGCACCCGCACAAAAACTGCATCGTCACCCAGCGCGAGGTCGGCCTGGATACCGACGACTGGGAAGCCGCCCTGAAGAACAGCCTGCGCCAGGCGCCGGACGTGATCCTGATGGGCGAAATCCGCGACCGCGAGACCATGGAGCACGCCGTGGCCTTTGCCGAAACCGGCCACCTGTGCCTGGCCACGCTGCACGCCAACTCGGCCAACCAGGCGCTGGACCGCATCATCAACTTCTTCCCTGAAGAGCGGCGCGCCCAGCTGCTGATGGATCTGTCGCTGAACCTGCGCGCGCTGGTGTCGCAGCGCCTGATCGGCAAGCAGGACGGCAAGGGCCGCACGGCGGTGGTCGAGATCATGATCAACTCGCCGCTCATCTCCGACCTGATCTTCAAGGGCGAGGTGGGCGAGATCAAGGACGTGATGAAGCGCAGCCGCGAGCTGGGCATGCAGACCTTCGACCAGGCGCTGTTCGACGCCTTCGAGGCCAACCTCATCAGCTACGAGGACGCGCTGCGCAACGCCGATTCGGCCAACGACCTGCGCCTGCAGATCAAGCTGACCAGCAAGCGCGCCAAGACGCTGGACCTGGCCGCGGGCACCGAGCATTTGCAGATCGTCTGAATCCGCGGCGGCGCCATCCGGCTTCCTACAATGGCCGGATGAGCACCTCCATCGCCCCCAAGACCTACGAACCCTGCCCGCCACGCACCGTCGCCTTTCTGGGCCTGGGCGTGATGGGCCATTCGATGGCCGGCCACCTGGCCCGCGCCGGCCATGCGGTCACGGTCTACAACCGCACCGCCGCCAAGGCAGCGGCGTTCTGCGCCGACTTTCCCGGCGCCCGGCACGCGGCCACGCCTGCCGCAGCGGCCGCAGGTGCCGACATGGTGTTCAGCTGCGTGGGCAACGATGCCGACCTGCGCTCGGTGGTGCTGGGCGACGCGGGCGCCCTGGCCGGCATGAAGCCCGGCGCGATTTTTGTCGACCACACCACCGCCTCGGCCAACGTGGCGCGCGAGCTGGCCGCCGCCGCACAAGCGCGGGGCTTGCACTTCATCGACGCGCCGGTGTCGGGCGGCGAGGCCGGCGCGCAAAACGGTGTACTCACGGTGATGTGTGGGGGCGACGCCGCCGCGTTCGAACAGGCCAAGCCGGTGGCCATGGCGTTTTCCCGCGCGGTGACGCTGATGGGGCCCAGCGGCGCCGGTCAGCTGACCAAGATGGTCAACCAGATCTGCATTGCCGGCCTGATCCAGGGCCTGTCCGAGGCCGTTGCCTTCGGCCAGCGGGCCGGGCTGGACATCGAGCAGGTGCTGGGCGTGATCGGCAAGGGCGCGGCGCAAAGCTGGCAGATGGACCACCGCGGCCCGACCATGGTGCAAGACAAGTTCGACTTCGGCTTCGCCGTCGACTGGATGCGCAAGGACCTGGGCCTGGTGCTCGACGAGGCCAAGCGCAACGGCGCGCGCCTGCCGGTGACGGCCCTGGTTGACCAGTTCTACGCCGACGTGCAAGCGATGGGCGGCGCGCGCTGGGACACGTCGAGCCTGATCAAGCGGCTGAAGTAGAGCCCGCTCCAACGTGGCGCGCGCCGGTCCCGGCGCGCGCTTACTTGGCTGGCGGCAACGACCGCACTTCGACCGGCGGCTGCTGGATCACCGTGGGCTGCGTGACGGGGTGCGTCTGCACACCCGACTCAGCCGGCGCGGCCGCGGGTGCGGCGCTGGTCCCGTTGGGCGGCACGGTGCTGACCGGCGCCGGCTCCGGCGTGGTGCCCGTGGCATCGCTGGGGTGCAGGGCCGCCTGCTCGCTGATGTTGTCGATGATGCGCACCACCCGCTGCACGCCGGGCACGGTGCGCGCCACCTCCGTGGCGAGGGCCTCCTCGCGCTGGGTCAGGCGCCCCATCAGATAGACCGTGCCGCGCTCGGTCAGCACCTTGATGCTGTTGGCCGGCACGCCGTTGGCGTCGATCAGCTTGGCCTTGACCTTGCCGGTCAGCACCGTGTCTTCCGAGCGCTGCGCGATGCTGGTCTCGGGCATCACCGCCAGCTCGTCGACGACGCCCGCCACGTCCGGCGTGCCGCGCACGGCCTCGGCCGCCAGCTGCCGGTCCTGCGCCGTCGCCACCTCGCCGGTGATCAGCACCTTGCGAAAGTAGCTGGTGATGTTGACGTGGCCGCGGCGCGCACCCAGCGCGTCGTTGACGCGGCTGGAGGCGCGCAACTCGATGCCCTGGTCGGCCAGTTGGGTGGCGGTGCTGCGCCGGTCGGTGGCCACCAGGCCCCCCGCCGCGGCGGCCCCGCCGACCACGGCCACTGCGCAGCCGCCCAGCGCCAGCGTGCCCAGCACCAGGCCGAGGGCCGTCCATCGTTGCATCCGGGTAGTCATCAGGCACTCTCCTCGTCGCCAAGCAGTTGTTGATCCAGTCCATCGCACAGGCAGTGCAGCACCAGCAGATGGGCTTCGTGAATGTGCGCCGCGTGTTCGCCGGGCACGCACACCTGCACGTCGGTGTCGCGCAGCAGGCGGCCCAGCTCGCCGCCGCCGCCCCCGGTGAGGGCCACCACGCTCATGTCGCGCTCGTGCGCGGCCTCGGTGGCGCGCAGCAGATTGGCCGCCTGCCCGGTGGTGGACAGCACCAGCAGCAGATCGCCCGCGCTGCCCAGCGCACGCACCTGCGCAGCCAGGGCGTCGGCATAGTCGCCCCGCCCGGCCACGACACTGAGGGTGACGGCGTCGGCCCCCAGGGCCAGGGCCGGCAGCTCGGGCCGCGGGCGGCCAAAGCCCCCCACCAGCAGCGCCGCCAGGTATTGCGCCAGCGCGGCCGACGCGCCATTGCCGCACGCCAGCACCTTGCCCCCCCCGGTCACGCAGGCCAGCAGGGCCTGCGCCGCCTCGGCAATGGGCCGCGCCAGCGCCTCGGCCCATTGGTACTGCAGGTCGGCGCCGTCGATGAAGCGCTGGTGAATGCGTTGCTCTTGCATTGCCAGAAATGATAGCAGCGCTGCATGCCCCGGCGCGGGTCGATTGTCAGGAAGTGCGACCGTTCCCCCGGCCACGCGCGCTCAGGCCATGGTCATCAGCTGCGCGTTGCCGCCGGCCGCCGCCGTGTTGGTGCTGATGGACTGCTCGTGCACCAGCGCGGCCTGATCGTAGCCCTGGCCGGCCAGCAGCTCATCGCTGCTGCGACTTTCGACGCGCACGATGGCACCCTCCCGGGCCGCCACGCGGGCCGCGAGGGCCAGCAGCGCATCGCCGTCGCCCTCGAACAGCACGGCCGCCATGGGCGACGCGGCATCGTCCAGGCTGGTGCCCTGGGCGCTGGGCAACCAGGCGTCCGCCTCGTCCCCGGCGGCCGCGCGCAGCGCCTGCCACAGGGCGGCGCAGCCCGCATCCGCCTCGGGCAGCAGCACGTGGCAGGGATTGCCGCTGGCCAGGCTGGCAACCACCTGGTGCAGCAGGCCCAGTGGCGTGCACGGCAGGGCCCACACCGGGCCGCGTGGCAGCAGGCGGTAGCGGTTGGATTCGCCGGTGGGGCCAGGCATCAGCCAGCTGGCGCCGGCCCGCGCGGCGGCCAGCGCCGCGTCGATGATGGCGCGCCCCTGCGCCGGTTCGACCCCTGGCAGGCTGGGCAGCCGCCACTGCGCCAGCAAAGCCTGCCCGGGCCACGCGCCCTCGGCACGCGGCACGACGGCCAGCGCGGCGCCCGGCTGGCCCTGCACCAGGCGGTGCAGGTACAGCGGGCCGCCGGCCTTGGGGCCGGTGCCCGACAGGCCCATGCCGCCAAAGGGCTGCACGCCCACCACGGCGCCGATGACGTTGCGGTTGACGTACACGTTGCCGGCGTGCACGCGCTCGCTCAGGTGGGCAATGGTCTCGTCGATGCGGCTGTGCACGCCAAAGGTCAGGCCGTAGCCGGTGGCGTTGATGCCGTCGATCAGGCGGTCGAGCTGCTCGCGCGAGTAGCGCAGCACGTGCAGGACGGGGCCGAACACCTCGCGGGTCAGGCGCTCGGTGCTGTCAATCTCGATGATGGCGGGCGCCACGAAGTGGCCGTTCAGCGGCTCGCTGCCCTGGCGCTGCACGCGGGTCACCACCTGGCCGGCAGCCTGCATGCGGTCGATGTGGGCCTCGATCTGCGCGCGCGCGGTCTCGTCGATGACCGGGCCCACGTCGGTGCCCAGCTGGTCGGGATTGCCCATGCGCCACTCCTGCAGCGCCGCGCGCAGCATGGCGAGCTGGCGCTCGGCCACGTCCTCCTGCAGGCACAGCAGGCGCAGGGCCGAGCAGCGCTGGCCGGCCGAATCGAAGGCCGAGGCCAGCACGTCCAGCACCACCTGCTCGGCCAGCGCGGACGAATCGACCACCATGGCGTTTTGCCCGCCGGTCTCGGCGATCAGCGGGATCGGGTGGCCGCTGGGCGACAGGCGCCGCGCGAGCTGGCGGGCGATCAGGCGCGCCACCTCGGTCGAGCCGGTGAACATCACGCCCGCCACCTGCGGATGCGCCACCAGGGCGGCACCGACACTCTCGCCGGGGCCGGGCACGAGCTGCAGCGCACCCAGCGGCACCCCCGCCTCGTGCAGGATGGCCACCATGGCGGCGGCCGTGAGCGGCGTCTGCTCGGCCGGCTTGGCCAGCACGGCATTGCCCGCCGCCAGCGCGGCGCTGACCTGGCCGCAGAAGATCGACAGCGGGAAGTTCCAGGGGCTGATGGCCAGCACCACGCCCAGCGGACGGTGGCGGGCATTGTCGAACTGGGCCGCCACCTGGGCGCCGTAGTAGCGCATGAAATCCACCGCCTCGCGGATCTCGCCCACGGCGTTGGCCAGGGTCTTGCCGGCCTCGCGCATGATCAGGCCCATCAGCGGCTGGCTGCGCTGCTCCAGCAGGTCGGCGGCGCGCGCTAGCACATCGGCGCGCGCGGCCGGGGGCGTGCCGGCCCAGATGGGCGCGGCCTGCGCGGCGCGCCCGGTCG
>OFJB01000532.1_pt1 | contig 18326 bp, 17 predicted proteins | sample 1775081 | NCBI WGS metagenome assembly OFJB01 (sample SAMN08195771, study PRJEB24354) | sludge metagenome | isolation source: initial sludge from phenol fed wastewater aerobic bioreactor | place: India: Nagpur | collected 2016-06-05 | reverse complement strand
AGGCCCTGCTCGTGCAGCATGCGCGGCACCTTGTAGATGGTGTCCACGTCCCACATGCTGATCACGCCCCACTCGGGCACGTTGGTGAACAGGCTGATCTTCTCGCGCTCCTCGCCGGGAATGCGCCGGTCGGCCCGGCACAGCAGGGCGTCGGGCTGGATGCCGATCTCGCGCAGCTTCTGCACCGTGTGCTGGGTGGGCTTGGTCTTGAGCTCGCCGGCCGCCGCGATCCAGGGCAGGTAGGTCAGGTGCACGAAGGCGGTCTGGTTGGGGCCCAGCTTGAGGCTGAGCTGGCGCACCGCCTCCAGGAAGGGCAGGGACTCGATGTCGCCCACCGTGCCGCCGATCTCGACGATGGCCACGTCCACCGCGTCGGGCGCACCCACGCCCGCGCCGCGCTTGATGAAGTCCTGAATCTCGCCCGTGATGTGCGGGATCACCTGCACCGTCTTGCCCAGGTAGTCGCCGCGGCGCTCCTTCTCGAGCACGCTCTGGTAGATCTGGCCGGTGGTGAAGTTGTTGCTGCGCTTCATGCGCGTGGTGACAAAGCGCTCGTAGTGGCCGAGGTCCAGGTCGGTCTCGGCGCCGTCGTCGGTGACGAACACCTCGCCATGCTGGAACGGGCTCATGGTGCCCGGATCGACGTTGATGTAGGGGTCGAGCTTGATCAGGGTGACGTTCAGGCCGCGCGATTCGAGGATCGCGGCCAGTGACGCAGAGGCGATTCCCTTGCCCAGGGAAGACACCACACCGCCGGTGACGAAGACGAATTTGGTCATGTCAAATGCGAGGGCCTGGCGCCATCGCTCGGTGGGAAATTGCAATTATAAAAGCCGGCCGGTCGCCAACCCCATTTGCTACATTGCGCGCCATGAATGCAAACCCTTTTGCCGGCGAACTGGCCGGCCGGCGCTTCGTGCTGGGCCTGACGGGCGGGGCGGCCTGCTTCAAGGCGGCCGAGTTCTGTCGCCTGCTTGTCAAGGCCGGCGCCACGGTGCAGGTGGTGATGACGGAGGCGGCGGGCCAGTTCATCACGCCGGTGGCCCTGCAGGCGCTGTCGGGCCAGCCGGTGTACGTGTCCCAGTGGGACACCCGCCCCGACAACAACATGGCCCACATCAACCTCAGCCGGGCGGCCGACGCCATCGTCGTGGCGCCGGCCAGCGCGGACTTCATTGCCCAATTGGCGCAGGGCCGTGCGAATGAGCTGCTGGCCCTGCTGTGCCTGGCGCGCCCGGCCGAGCGCGTGCCGCTGCTGCTGGCGCCGTCCATGAACCGCGAGATGTGGGCCCATCCGGCCACGCGGCGCAATGTCGATCAGGTGCTGCGCGATGGCGCGCAGGTGGCGGGGGTGGCCTGGGGCGCGCAGGCCTGTGGCGAAACCGGCGACGGCCGCATGCTGGAGGCGGTCGAGCTGCTGGAGGAGGTGATTGCCTTGCTGGCGCCCAAGTCTCTGGCCGGCCAACGCGTGCTGATCACCGCCGGCCCGACCTTCGAGGCGATCGACCCGGTGCGCGGCATCACCAACCGCTCCAGCGGCAAGATGGGCTTTGCCATTGCCCGCGCGGCACGCGAGGCCGGTGCGCAGGTGACCCTGGTGGCCGGTCCCGTGGCTCTGCCGACGCCGCGCGGCGTGCAGCGCGTGGACGTCGTTTCAGCCCAGGACATGCACCAGGCCGTGATGGAATCCGCGCAGGATGCTCATATATTCATAGCCACCGCGGCCGTGGCCGACTGGCGGCCGAAGGAGGCAGCCGAGCACAAGATCAAGAAGGACGGCTCGGGCCAGGTGCCGCAGATGGAGTTTGTCGAGAACCCCGACATCCTGGCCGAGGTGGCGCACGGCGCGCGCGCCCAGGCCGGCGAGCTGTTTTGCGTCGGCTTTGCCGCCGAAAGCCAGGACTTGCTGGCCAACGCGCAGGCCAAGCGCGCGCGCAAGGGTGTGCCGCTGCTGGTGGGCAACATCGGCCCGGCCACCTTTGGCCAGGACGACAACGCACTGCTGCTGGTGGACGACGAGGGGGCGATCGAGCTGCCACGCGCCAGCAAGCGTGCGCTGGCCCAGCAGCTGGTGGCCGAGATTGCGCGGCGCGTGTCGGGGTGGTCTGCATGAGGGTCGATGTCCGCTTGCTCGATGAGCGCCTGCGCACGCAGTCCCCGGCGTATGCCACGCCGGGCAGCGCCGGGCTTGACTTGCGCGCCTGCCTGGAGGCGCCGCTGCTGCTGCCGCCCGGCGCGTGCGAGCTGCTGCCCACCGGGCTGGCCATGCACCTGGCCGATCCGGGCTATGCGGCGCTGATCCTGCCGCGATCGGGCCTGGGTCACAAGCACGGCATCGTGCTGGGCAACCTGGTGGGCCTGATCGACAGCGACTACCAGGGCGAGCTGATGGTGAGCTGCTGGAATCGCGGCAGCAAGGCCTTCACCGTCGAGCCCATGGAGCGCATCGCGCAGCTGGTCATCGTGCCGGTGGTGCAGGCGCAGTTCAACTGGGTGGATGGTTTCGAGCCTTCGGCGCGGGGGCAGGGTGGTTATGGCTCCACCGGCCGCGCTTGAGACGGTGCGGCGATTACGATTGGAAGCGATTGCGGCGGATTCTTCATGCGCCGGCGGTCGCCGCCACACGCTTTTCATGCGTTAATCCATCAGGCGCCGCGCCCATGGTGGCTGCGCGGCTGGTGCAACAAAATTCGGAGCATTGACATGATCTTCCAACAACGCTGGGTTTCGCTCATGGGCGCGGCCGTGGCTGCAGCCGCCTTGGCCGGCTGCGCCGCACCGGGCTACTACCAGCCCGCCCAGGGCGCGTATCCGGCGGGCCAGCCCGGCAACGCGGGCTATTCGCAGTTCGGCCGCGTGGCCGACGTGCGCTTCTTGCAGGGCAGCGGGTCGTCGGGCATGGCCGGCACGGTGATCGGCGGCGCGGTCGGCGGGCTGGCGGGCCACCAGATCGGCGGTGGCAGCGGCAAGACTGCCGCCACGATCATCGGCGCCGTCGGCGGTGCCTTGGTCGGCCGCGCCATCGAGCAGAACAACAGCCGCGGACAGGGTGTCTATCGCGTCACGGTGCAGCTCGACAACGGTGGCACGCGCACCTTCGACTACGCTGAGGCTCCCAACGTGCAGGTGGGCGAGCGCGTGCGGGTCGACGGCAACCAGCTGTATCGCTGATTCGGAAAAGGTTTCTCCAAGCTGCGGCGCTTTCAGGCGCCGCTTTTTTTGGACGAGTCGACCATTGCCGCGTGCGTCTGGCAGTGCGCGAGGCTTTTCGCACGCGCCGCCAGCGGACCGATCGTGCCGATTGAGGTCGAGACGGTGCCGCTGGATGTTGCGGGACGGCGTCCTAGAAGAAGCCGAGTGCGTTGGCGCTATAGCTCACCAACAGGTTCTTGGTCTGCTGATAGTTGCCCAGGGCCGACTTGTGGGTTTCGCGGCCAATGCCTGATTTCTTGTAGCCACCGAACGCGGCGTGTGCCGGGTAGAGGTGGTAGCAGTTGGTCCACACGCGACCGGCTTTGATGGCGCGCCCCATCTGGTAGGCGGTGTTGCCATTGCGACTCCATACGCCTGCTCCGAGGCCGTACTCGGTGTCGTTGGCGATGCGAACGGCGTCCTCGGCGGTCTTGAAGGTGGTCACCGCGGCCACCGGGCCAAATATTTCTTCCTGGAACACGCGCATGTTGTTCCGGCCAAACAGCAGGGTGGGCTTGACGAAAAAGCCATCGTTGATGTCGCCACCGGCACGCAAACGCTCGCCACCCGTCAGGCATTGGGCGCCTTCACCGCGACCGATGTCGATGTAGCCCAGGATTTTGTCCATCTGCTGCTGCGACACCTGTGCGCCCACCATGGTGCCCATGTCCAGCGGATGGCCTTGCTTCATCGCTTGCACGCGCTTGGTGCCCCGCTCGATGAACTTGTCGTAGATCGACTCCTGCACCAGGACGCGTGAGGGGCATGTGCAGACTTCGCCCTGGTTCAGCGCGAACATCGAGAAGCCTTCCAGCGCCTTGTCAAGAAACTCGTCGTCGGCATCCATCACGTCGGCGAAGAATATGTTGGGGCTCTTGCCGCCCAACTCGACCGTGGAAGGGATCAGGTTGTCGGCTGCCGCGTGCAGAATGCGCTGGCCGGTGATGGTCGAGCCGGTGAACGCGACCTTGGCAATGCGCTTGCTGGTGACCAGCGCTTCGCCCGCCTCCTTGCCGTATCCGTTGACGATATTGACCACGCCGGGCGGCAGCAGGTCGGCGATCAGTTCCATCAGCACCATGATGGAGGCGGGTGTTTGCTCGGCCGGCTTGAGCACCACGCAGCAACCTGCCGCCAGAGCGGGTGGCAGCTTCCAGCAGGCCATCAGGATCGGAAAGTTCCAGGGAATGATCTGGCCGACGACGCCGATCGGCTCGTGAAAGTGATAGGCCACGGTGGTGGCGTCGATCTCGGAAATCGTGCCCTCTTGCGCGCGCAGGGCTCCGGCAAAGTAGCGCCAGTGATCGATGGCCAGCGGAATGTCGGCCGCCATGGTTTCGCGCAGCGGCTTGCCGTTGTCGATGGTTTCGGCCAGCGCGAGCATGTTCAGTTCTCGCTCCATGCGATCGGCGATCTTCAGCAGGATGCCGGCGCGCTCGGCCGGCGCAGTGGCCGCCCACTTGTCTTGCGCAGCATGCGCAGCGTCCAGCGCACGGTTGATGTCGGTGGCGTCAGAGCGGGCCACCTTGCAAAACGGTTTTCCGGTAATTGGCGTCACGTTGTCGAAGTATTGACCTGCGGCGGGCGCAACCCACTTGCCGCCGATGAAGTTGTCATACTTTTCCTTGTAGGGGAAGTTCGCAGCGATGTTGAATTTCTTGAGTTCGAGCATGTCCATGGCGAAGGGTCTCCTGGTTGTGTGTGAGGGCAAGCGCGAACCGCGTTGTGCGGCCGCTGCGGAGAGACATGCAGATTCCATGCCAACGAGGTCGATGTAGGCTGGAGAGAGCACCCAGCACGGGCGGCCAACTCTGCTAGCATGATCGCTGTTCCATATTGGAATAGCGATGTTTTGAAATGTGTTGGAGATTGCGACACCATGTCCGCGCTGGTGCACTCGCAGTTGATCTGGAGACACGCATGCAGATGCAGCCCGATTTGATGCAGATACGACGGGATCTGCTCGAGCATGGAACGATTGCCCCGGGTGCCATGAACGAGCGCCTCGCACGCTCCTGGCAGCGCTGCCTTCAAGCCGGCTTGTTGCCGCAAGCGGGCGGTGGTGCCGATGACGGGATGGCGAGCGGGGCGTTCGCGTGCCTGTTGGAGCATCACGCGAAGCTGCTGGCCATCGCGCGGCCGGTGATGGATTTTTTCTACACGCCGGTGCGTGGCAGTCAGTGCATGCTGGTGCTCGCTGATGCGCAGGGCACGCTGCTGCACACAGTCGGCGACATCGCCTTCCTGGAGAAGGCTCAACGCGTTGCCTTGCGCTGCGGCGTGTCGTGGAGTGAAAGCCAGCGGGGCACCAATGCCATCGGCACCGTCGCCGCCGAGCGCAGCGCACTGCAAGTGCATGGCGGCGAGCACTATCTGCTGAAAAACGGCTTCCTGCATTGCTCTGCCGCGCCTTTGTTCGACGCCCAAGGCGGCGTCGCGGGGATCATCGATATCTCGGGCGACGAATATGCCTCGCAGCCGCATGCGCTGGGTCTGGCGTGCGGCGCCGCGCGGCTGATCGAAAACAATTGGTTGAAGGCGCGCTTCGCGCAACATCCGCGAATCCATTTGCACGGTCAGGCGGAGGGGCTGCATGGACCTGGGGCCGGCATGTTGGCGCTGACGCACGAAGGGATTCTGCTGGGTGCCAATCCGGAAGCGGCGCGCCTTCTGAACCTGAAGAGCAGCGACTTTGGGGCCTTGCGGGTGTCCGACCGCCTGCAACGACGCCTCACCCATTTGCTGGCTCGGGGCGGGCGTGAGCCCCAACTGCTTCGCCTGCCGGATGGGCGCAGCCTGTATCTGCAGGTTCACATGCCGCCGACGGCGATACCAGCGGCCGTTCTAACGCCGAGAGCCGCCACGCCTGAAGTGGCCGGATTGCCGGATGCCCTTGCGCGTCGCGACACCGGAGACGCCCGCTGGCATGATGCAACGGTCAAGACGCGTCGTATCCTGGGCAAGCCGATTGCCTTGTTGATCCAAGGCGAGTCGGGCGTCGGAAAAGAGGTGTTCGCGCGCGCCTGCCACGACAGTGGGCCGCGCCGCGGCAAGCCCTTCGTGGCCATCAACTGCGCTGCCATGCCCGAATCGCTGATTGAGGCGGAACTGTTCGGCTATGCGCCCGGCGCCTATACCGGGGCGCAACGCGGCGGCAGTCTGGGGCGCATCCGTGAGGCGGAAGGAGGGACGCTGCTCCTGGACGAAATCGGTCACATGCCGCTGCTGCTGCAAACGCGGCTGCTGCGCGTGCTGCAAGAGCACCGTGTGACGCCGCTGGGGGGTACCTCGGTGGCAGTCGATTTTGCGCTGATGAGTGCCACCCATCGCGCGCTGGACGCTGCGGTGGCAGCCGGGGAATTCCGCAGCGATCTGTACTACCGGATCAACGGCTTCAACGTGCAGTTGCCACCGCTGCGCGAGCGCACGGACTTTGATGCGCTGGTCGCGCTGATCCTGGCCGAGTACGGCGGCGCTGTTTGCACCATCGCTCCCGATTTGCGGCAAGCCTTCTTGCGCTACGCGTGGCCCGGCAACTTGCGCCAGCTTGCCAACGTGTTGCAGACCGCATGCGCGCTGCGCGAGCCGGGCGAGACGAGCATCGATTTTCGGCATCTTTCGGATGACCTGCGCCATGCGTTGCAGTGTGACCGCGATGGCCCGCCCCGATGCGCCGATGCGGGGCTGGACGCATCCGGCAACCGCCTCAAGGCGCTGGCGCGCCAGGCGCTGCATGCAGCCCTGGATGAGTGTCAGGGCAACGTCAGCGCGGCGGCCAAGCGCCTGGGGATCAGCCGGCAGACGATTTATCGGCGCCTGCGTGATGAAAGCGCATGAGCCTTGTGATCACGGCGTTTGTCTTCAGTGCGGATGGTTTGAAGAGACTCCTGGCTGCAACCGGAAGAACCCGGTGCCGGCGCTGCCGCGCCCCACCTCGTCCACCGTGGCCTCGCGCACCCGCTCCACCTTCAGTTGCAGGCGCAGCGCGATGCCGGCCAGCGGGTGGTTGCCGTCGATCACCACGTGATCGGGGTAGATCTCGGTGATGGTGAACAGCGCGTCGGCCGGCGCGTCCGGCACGCTGCCGGCGGGCAGCGATCCGGCTTCCAGCAGCATGCCTTCCTCGATGCCCTGGGGCAGGGCGGCGCGCGCCAGCAGATGCACCCGGGTTTCGTCGTAGTCGCCAAACGCGTTCTCGGGCTCCAGGTTCAGGTGCAGCCGGGCGCCGGCTTCGTGCCCCTGCAGGGCCGCTTCGATGGCCGGCAGCAGGTCGTCGCCACCGACCAGGAACTCGACCGGCTCGGGCAGTTCATCCAGGGTCTCGCCCAGACTGTCTTGCAGCACCCAGGTGAGCGCCACCACGCATTGAGGGGAAATTTCCATCGCTGGATTGTCGCATCGCAGAGGCGGCACGCGTCGATTTCCGTATGCTCGGGCCTCATGAATGTTGACCAAGCCCTTTGTCTGCTGGGCGGCCTTTCGCCCGTCCAGTTCATGCGCCGCCACTGGCAGAAGAAGCCCCTGCTGGTGCGCCAGGCCATCCCCGGCTTCGAACCCCTGCTGCCGCGCACCGAGCTGTTCGCCTTGGCCGCGCGCGAAGGCGTGGAGTCGCGCCTGCTGCGCCACGGCGACGGGCGCTGGGCGCTGCGGCGCGGCCCCTTGTCGCGCCGTGCGCTGCCGCCGCTGGCCCAGCCCGAATGGACGCTGCTGGTGCAGGGGGTCGATCTGCATCACGCCGGCGTGCATGGGCTGATGCAGCAATTTCGCTTTGTGCCGGACGCGCGGCTGGACGACGTGATGATCAGCTACGCCAGCGACGGCGGCGGAGTGGGGCCGCACACCGACCGCTACGACGTCTTCCTGCTGCAGGCACACGGGCGCCGGCGCTGGCGCATCGGACGACCCAAGGACCTGAGCCTGGTCGAAGGTCTGCCGCTCAAGATCCTGGCGCACTTCGAGCCCGAGCGGGAATGGGTGCTGGAGCCCGGCGACATGCTCTATCTGCCGCCCGGCTGGGCGCACGACGGCGTGGCGCTGGGCGAGTGCATGACCTATTCCATCGGCTTTCGCCAGCCGGCCCGCGGCGAGCTGGCGCGCGAGTTGCTGCAGCGCCTGGCCGATGAGGCGGGCGATGCGCTGGGCGACGGGCCCTACCGCGATCCGCGGCAGGCCGCCACCGACGCGCCGGGTGCCGTGCCCGCCGCCATGCTGGACTTTGCGCGCGCGGCGGTGCAGCAACTGGCCGGCGACGAAGACACGCTGGCGACGCTGCTGGGCGAATGGCTGACCGAGCCCAAGCCCGACGTGTGGTTTGATGCCGCGCCGGATGCCGGCGCCAATCCCGCCCGCGGGCTGCGGCTGGATCGTCGCACCCGCATGGCCTACGACGCCCGGCGCGTGTTCATCAACGGCGAGGGCTTTCGCGCCGGCGGGCGGGACGCCGAGCTGATGCGCCGCCTGGCGGACGAGCGCGCCCTGCCGGCCGCGCAGCGCCGGCGCCTGAGTGCGCCGGCGCGCGAACTGGCGCTGCAATGGCTGCAAGCGGGGTGGTTGCATGAGCACGAATGACGGCGCCGGTGCACTGCCGGCCGGGCCATTCATCGGCCGCGAGAGTTTTCGCACGCGGGTGCGCGAGGCCTTGGCCGAGGCCGGCCGTGCGGGGTGGCGCGAGCTGATCCTGTGCGATGCCAGCTTCGAGGACTGGCCCCTGGGCGAGCGGGCGGTGGTAGACGCGCTGGAGGCGTGGGCGCGCACCGGCCAGCGCCTGACCCTGCTGGCGCAGCGCTACGACGCGGTCGAACGCGGGCACCCGCTGTTCGTCAACTGGCGGCGCCAGCGCGCGCACCTGATCGAGTGCCGCGGCGTCCCGTCGGCCGATGCGCTGGCCATGCCCAGCGTGCTGTGGTCGCCCGAATGGGTCGTGCACCGGCACGAGGTGCTTCGCTCCAGCGGGGTGTGTGGCGGCGAGGCGCGGCGGCGGCTGCGTCTGCGCGAGTTGCTGGATGGCTGGCTGGAGCGCAGCAGCCCGGCATTTGCTGCAAGCACGTTAGGGTTGTGAAACATTGTCAGTTTGTCGTGCCAGCGCATCAGGGAAAGCCATGATTGCAATAGGCCGTCGCTATAATTTTTGGTACAGGGAAAAGGCTTGGGGGCTTTTCTCTCCGGCCGATGGGCCCGGCAAGCCACCGGGCCGCGCCTTCCAAAATTCCCAGTCACCGATCTTTAGCAAGGAATACCCAAAATGAACAAGTCACTCGTGCTGGCCGCCTTGGTGGCCGCCGTTGCCCTGTCTGCCTGCGGCAAGAAGGAAGAAGCCGCGCCCGCTCCGGCGCCAGCCGTCGAGGCGCCGGCCGCTGCTGCCGCCAGCGAAGCCGCCACCGCCGCGGTGAACGCCGCGTCGGCCGCCGGCGCCGCCGTGACCGAAGCCGCTTCGACGGCCGGCGCCGCCGTGGCTGACAAGGCCGCCGAGGCCGGTGCTGCCGTGGGTGCTGCCGCCGACAAGGCGGCCGACGCCGTGGGCGCCGCCGCTTCGGTCGCTGCCACCGAAGCCGCCAGCGCCGCCAAGAACTGATCGGCGCCTCGGGGGCGCGCGGCCCAGCGGCCGCCGCGCCCGCCCAACAAAAATGCCACCGTTTCCGGTGGCATTTTTCATGGGCTTTCGTGCCACAGGGGAGGCCTCAAACCGCCAGCCAGTCCAGCCCCGTCCGAGTGGCGACCTGCACCTCGTGCGGGGCGCAGCCCAGGGCTTGGGCGAAGCCGGCGCGGGCGCGCTCGGGCTGGTTGTTGCGCTCGCTCAGGTGTGCGGCCACCACGCAGCGCAGATCGGCGTGCTGCAGCAGCGCCAGGGCCTGCGCGGCCTGCGCGTTGCTCAGATGGCCCAACTCGCCGGCGATGCGGCGCTTGAGGAAGTCAGGGTAGGCGGAGCGCGCCAGCAGCGCCGGGTCGTGGTTGCTCTCCAGCAGCAGGGCGTGGCAGCCCGTCAGCTGCGCCAAGGCGTGGGGCGTGACGTGGCCCAGGTCGGTCAGGATGCCCAAGCGCCGCGCGCCGTCGCTGCAGCGCAGTTGCAGCGGCTCGCGCGCGTCGTGCGGCACGGTGAAGGGACTGATCTGCAGGGCGCCGATGGCGACGTCCTGGCCGTCGGCTGCCAGGTGCACGATCGGCTCGAAGCGCTCGTCCTGGATCGCCGCCCAGGTGCCGGCGCTGGTCCAGACGGGGATGTGGTGGCGGCTGGACAGGCCGAGCGCGCAGCCCACGTGGTCGCCGTGCTCGTGCGTGATGAAGACAGCGTCGATGTCGTCCAGCCTCAGGCCGGCGGCGGCCAGGCGTGCCGCCAACTGGCGCAGGCCCAGTCCGCAGTCGACCAGCACGCGGGTGGGCGCGCCGTGGCCGGCGTGTGCCTCGACGAGGGTAGCGTTGCCGGAGCTGCCGCTGGCCAGGCTGCGAAAGCGCAGCATCGCCCCGAATCCGCGTGCCTGCGCCTATTTCAGGTCGTCGGCCAGCACCTTGATGATGCGCTGTGCATCGCGCTCGGGCACGGCCGCCCCCTGGCTGCCCTGCACCGTCACCAGGCTGTTGCTGCCTTGCGCATGCACCCCGATCTGGTATTGGCTGGCCGGCAGCTGCGTGCTGGCGCCGCCAAACAGCTTGCTGAAAAAGCCCGGCTCCTTCTTCTCGACCGTTGGATCGACGTAGCGAACGTAGTAGATGCCCTTGGCGCGGTCGCGGTCCTCGACGGTGAAGCCGGTGCGGTCCAGTGTCAGGCCGACGCGGCGCCAGGCGCGGTCAAAGTCGTCGCTGAGCGCGATGGCCGGGGCGCCGCCCTGGTTGACGATGCGCGCCTGCGGGCCCGCGGCCGCGGCGGCCGCCGACGCGCTGGCCTGCGCTGCCTTGGCCTGCTCCTGCGAGACGCCCAGGGCCACCATCAGGCGGCGCAGGAACTCGTCTTCCAGGCCGACGTCGCGCGGGCGCGGTTGCCAGACGGTGCTGTCGCGGCGAGCCGAGTTGTAGACCTCTTCCATGCCGCGGTGGGTGATGTAGATGTCCGTGCCGCCCTTGGCGTCGCGCTCGACGCGGATGCGAAACTTGTCGCGCTCGCCGGTGGAGTAGAGCGAGTCGAACACCTTGCCCAGGGTGCTGCGGATGATGTCCTGCGGGATCTTGGCGCGGTTCTCGGCCCAGTCGGTCTCCATGATGCCGGTGGTCGGGTTGTCCACGGCGATCAGGAAGCCGTTGTCCAGCCAGAAGTCGCGCACCAGCGGCCAGACCTTCTCGGGCGCGCGGTCCACGCGGAGCCAGCGCTCGTCGCCGTTGCGCATGTAGTGCACGTCGGCGATGGTGTTGGGTACGGCGGTCTTGGTGGCGCCTGCGGTGGCGGCCTGGCCGGCTGCATAGCTGCTGGCGGTGACAGTGCCGCCGGGCACGCTGTAGCGCGACTGGCCGGGCAGTTGCGTGAGGTCAGGCGGCACCTCGAGCGCGACGCCGCGCCCGGAGCTCTTGTAGTCGATCTTGTCCGGCTCGAGGGTCGAGCAACCCACCAGGGCAAGCACCAGAGTGACCACGATCGGGGCAGCGTGCAGAGGGCGTTGAGCGAACGTCACGTTGGATGATCCTTTGAATGAAACCGGGCGTTTGCGCCTGCCTGGCAAGCGCGGGTTGCTATGAAAATGATATTGATCAGAGCAGGCCGGCGCTCTTGAGCGCCTGCTCCACCACGGCCTCGTGCGCGGTGGCCAGCGGCGTCATGGGCAGGCGCAGCGTGGGGCCGCACAGGCCCAGGCGCGCCATGGCCCACTTGACGGGAATGGGGTTGGCCTCGACGAACAGGTGCTTGTGCAGAGGCATCAACTTGAACTGGATGTCCATCGCCTTGGCACGGTCGCCGGCCACTGCCGCCATGCACAGCTCGTGCATCAGGCGCGGGGCCACGTTGGCCGTCACGCTGATGTTGCCCTGGCCGCCGCACAGCATCAGGGCCACGGCGGTGGGGTCGTCGCCCGAGTACACGGCAAAGCCCCTGGGCACGTCGCGGATCAGCCATTGCGCGCGGGCGATGTCACCCGTGGCCTCCTTGATGCCGATGATGCCGGGCACCTGGGCCAGGCGCAGCACCGTGTCGTGGTGCATGTCGCCCACGGTGCGGCCGGGCACGTTGTACAGCACCATGGGCAGCTCGCCCACGGCCTCGGCGATGGCCTTGAAGTGCCGGTACTGGCCTTCTTGCGTGGGCTTGTTGTAGTAGGGCACCACCTGCAACTGACAGTCGGCGCCGACCTTCTTGGCGTAGCGCGCCAGCTCGATCGCCTCGGTGGTGGAGTTGGCGCCGCAGCCGGCCATGATGGGCACGTGGCGCGCCGTGTGCTTGCGCGTCTGCTCGACCGAGACACGGATGATCTCCTGGTGCTCCTCGACGTTGACGGTGGGCGACTCGCCCGTGGTGCCAACCACGCCGATGCAGTCGGTGCCTTGCTCGATGTGCCAGTCGATCAGCTTGCGCAGGGTGGGGTAGTCGACGCTGCCGTCCTCGTGCATGGGCGTGACGAGGGCGACGGTGCTGCCGGTGATGGGGGTCATGAGGTCCGGTGAGGTCTGGGCGGATGAAACAAGCATTCTAGTGCCGCGGGGGATCCGCCGGCGGGCCCGTCAGCCGGCGGCCAGCGGGTAGCGCGGCGGCGCGGCAGCGCCGGCTGCGGCCGGCACTGGGCGCACCGCCGCGATGCGCTGCACGAAGCGCGCGGGGGCGTCCAGGAAGCCGTCCTCGTAGGCCACCACGCGCAGGCCCTGGCAGGCCTGCAGCAGCTCGCCCGGCTGCAGCAGGAAGTCGGGGTTGGCCGGCTTGCCCACGCTGGCGTTGCCCGTGGCAAAGGTTTCGTAGATCAGCACCCCGCCCGTGCCCACGCTGGCCACCAAGGTGGGCAGCAGGGGGCGCCAGAGGTAGTTGGTGACGACGACGGCGCCGAAGCACCGCCCGGCCAAGGGCCAGGGGCCGCCCTCGATGTCGGCCACGATCCGTTCGCCCACGTCCGGCGCGGCGGCCAGGGCGGCGGCGTCGCGGTCCACCCCCGTGACGGGGTGGCCGCGAGCGGCAAACCAGCGCCAATGGCGGCCGCTACCGCAAGCCACGTCCAGCACAGTGGCGCCAGCGGGAACCAGGGGCGAGAAGCGCTGCACCCAGGCCGAGGGCTGGGCGGGTGGCGTGGGTGAGGTCATGGCGCAATCGTGAGGGTTTTCAATTTTGATAGCGTGGCGCGCTTGATGCATGGGCGCCAGAAGGCTATTTTGCCCACAAAATGGGACGGTGGTGCGGGCGGGTCGATGTCGCCAAACACTGTATTTAAAACCAGATTCCATCCGGAGCCTCGCTAGAATCGCCCCCCATGGCATCCGCAACCGCATCGTCTGGCTCCACCTATTCGGAGCGCTCCATTCGTGTTCTCAAGGGCCTGGAGCCCGTCAAGCAGCGGCCGGGCATGTACACCCGCACCGACAATCCGCTGCACGTCATCCAGGAAGTGATCGACAACGCCGCCGACGAGGCGCTGGCCGGCTTTGGCAAGAAGATCCGCGTCACGCTGCACGCGGACGGCTCGGTCAGCGTCGAGGACGACGGCCGCGGCATCCCCTACGGCCTGCACCCGGAGGAAGGCGCGCCGGTGCTCGAACTGGTGTTCACCCGCCTGCACGCCGGCGGCAAGTTCGACAAGGGCGCCGGCGGCGCCTACAGCTTCTCGGGGGGGCTGCACGGGGTGGGTGTGTCGGTGACCAACGCCTTGGGCAAGCGCATGGAGGTGACCAGCCACCGCGAGGGCATGGTGGCGGCCATGGCCTTCGAGGGCGGCGACGTGGTGCAGGCCTTGCAGGTGCGCAAGCAGGGCGAGGGCGACCGGCGGCAGGGCAGCACGGTGCGCGTGTGGCCCGACCCCAAATACTTTGAGTCGGCGCAGATCCCCGCGGCCGAACTGGTGCACCTGCTGCGCAGCAAGGCGGTGCTGATGCCCGGCGTGACGGTGCAGCTGACCGACGAGAAGAAGAAGGACTCGCAAAGCTGGCAATACAAGGGCGGCCTGCGCGACTATCTGGAGCAAAGCCTGCCGGCGGACGCGGTGCTGCCGTTCATCGAGGGCGAAGGCTACGCCGGCGCCGACGACGGCAACTTTGCCGAAGGCGAGGGCGCCCAATGGGTGCTGGCCTTTACCGAAGACGGCCACCCGGTGCGCGAGAGCTACGTCAACCTGATCTCGACCACCGCCGGCGGCACGCACGACAGCGGCCTGCGCGATGGCCTGTTTCAGGCCGTCAAGGGCTTCATCGAGCTGCACGCGCTGCTGCCCAAGGGCGTCAAGCTGATGCCCGAGGACGTGTTTGCGCGCGCAAGCTATGTGCTGTCGGCCAAGGTGCTCGACCCACAATTCCAGGGCCAGATCAAGGAGCGGCTCAACTCGCGCGACGCCGTGCGGCTGGTGTCCAGCTTCGTGCGCCCGGCGCTGGAGCTGTGGCTGAACGCCAACGTCGAGCAGGGCAAGAAGCTGGCCGAGCTGGCCATCAAGGCCGCACAGACGCGCCAGCGTGCCGGCCAGAAGGTCGAAAAGCGCAAGGGCAGCGGCGTGGCCGTGCTGCCCGGCAAGCTGACCGACTGCGAAAGCCGCGACATCGCGCTGAACGAGGTTTTCCTGGTCGAGGGCGACTCCGCCGGCGGCAGCGCCAAGATGGGCCGCGACAAGGAAACGCAGGCCGTGCTGCCGCTGCGCGGCAAGGTGCTCAACACCTGGGAGGTCGAGCGCGACCGCCTGTTTGCCAACACCGAAATCCACGACATCTCGGTGGCCATCGGCGTCGACCCGCACGGGCCCGATGACGTGGTGGACCTGAGCAATCTGCGCTACGGCAAGATCTGCATCCTGAGTGACGCCGACGTGGACGGTGCGCACATCCAGGTGCTGCTGCTCACGCTGTTCTTCCGCCACTTCCCGCGTCTGATCGAGGCCGGCCACGTGTACGTCGCCCGCCCGCCTTTGTTCCGCGTGGATGCCCCCGCGCGCGGCAAAAAGCCCGCCGCCAAGCTGTATGCCCTGGACGAGGCTGAACTGGCCGCCATCCAGGACAAGCTGCGCAAGGACGGCGTGGCGGAGGGCAAGTGGAGCGTCAGTCGCTTCAAGGGCTTGGGCGAGATGAACGCCGAGCAGCTGTGGGACACCACCCTCAACCCCGACACCCGGCGCCTGCTGCCCGTGCAACTGGGCACGCTGGACTTTGCCCGCACTGCCGAGCAGATCACCAAGCTGATGGGCAAGGGCGAAGCCGCCGCCCGGCGCGAGCTGATGGAGCTGCATGGGGATGGGGTGGAGGTGGATGTGTGAGGCGCGCCAATCTCGCGCAGGTCCCGGCGGCCGACCGCCGTGAAAGGAGTTTGTCATGACCGCAAAAGTCCCCTGGCCGCACCCCGGCGAAATCCTGCTGCACGAATTTCTGGAGCCCATGGGCCTGACCCAGTGCCGGCTGGCCAAGGAAATTGGCGTGCCGCAGCGCCGCATCGGCGAGATCGTCGCGGGCACGCGCTCCATCACGGTCGATACGGGCCTGCGCCTGTCCCGGTTCTTTGGCACCTCCGATGAGTTCTGGGCGGGGTTGCAGCTTGACTACGACGCCGCCGTGGCCAAGGAGAAGATGGCCGATGTGCTGGGGCAGATCAGGCGGTTCGAGCATCAGCGTGCGTAGATATGAAAATGAATATTCGAACTGATTTGACGTCGGGCATCAGAGACAACCACTCGCGTGGCCGGGTTGCCGACTACCTCGCCGAAAAAATCGCTTCAGGAAGCCACCTCTCCGTCGTTTCCGCCTACTTCACCATCTACGCCTACGAGGCTCCCCAGTGCATCGCAATTTTCTGCTTTCGGACGATGACGCTGACTTGGACAACAACGCCACGTTGCAGCAGGTCGAAAGGGACGCGTTGAAATCAAAGCGCCAGGACCTCCGCAAGGTGTTGGGCGATGACGGCTGGGCCAAGATGGAAACTGTGGAGGCCGTTGATCGCGTGCTACAGATGACGGACCGTGTGCTGAATCCGGCATCACACGGCAGCGCCACACCACTCTACGAGGAGGAAGTTCGCCGCGCCAAGAGGCTGATAGACCGGCTTGAGCAGGTGTTGTCGAGGGCGCAGAAGTGACGTCGCAAGGCAGCAAGCTCCCCATCAACCTCGCCGACCTGCTGCGCCAGCGCACGGTGGAGGGCGAGCGCATCGAATACAAGGCGGGTTGGAACCCGGACGCGATCGTTCGCACCCTGTGCGCCTTTGCCAACGACTTCGAGAATCTGGGCGGCGGCTACGTGGTGATCGGGCAGGACTGCGACGCTGGCGGCCAGCCGGTGTTTCCGCCTGCAGGGCTGGCCGAAAACCAGCTTGACAAGATCCAGCGTGAGCTGCTGGCGCATTGCCAGTTGATCCAGCCGCCGTACTTCCCGGTGTTGAGTCTGGAGGAGGTGCAGGGCCGCAAGCTGATCGTGCTGTGGGCGCCCGGCGGGCAGACCCGGCCGTACAAGGCGCCGGAGGCAGTGACGTCGAAGAACAAGGTTTGGAAGTACTTCATTCGCCGCTACAGCAGCACCGTGGAGGCCAAGGGCGATACCGAGCGGGAGCTGTTGAGCCTGGCGGCGAAGGTGCCGTTTGACGACCGCTACAACCAGACGGCGCCTGTCGATGATCTTTCCAAACCTTTGATGCAGGGTTTTCTGGAGGAAGTCGGCAGCGCGCTGGCAGCGGATGCGCCACAGCTTTCGGCCGAGGCGCTCGGACGGCAGATGAATGTGGCGGGCGGCCCGGCCGAATCGCCTTGGCCCAAGAACGTGGGCCTGCTGTTCTTCAATGAAACGCCGGAGCGCTTCTTTCCCGGCGTGCAGATCGACGTGGTGTGGTTCCCGGAGGGTGCGGGCGGCGATCGCTTTGACGAGAAAATCTTCAAGGGGCCGCTGGCGCGGATGACGCGCGAGGTGCTGAACTACATCCAGCGCAACCACTTGGTGGAGACGGTCATCAAGCACCCCGACCGGGCCGAGGCGACGCGGGTCTGGAACTACCCGTACGCCGCGATCGAGGAGGCGGTGGTCAACGCCGTGTACCACCGTTCTTATGAGGAGCGCGAACCGATCGAGGTGCGCATCAGTCACGATGAGCTGGTGGTTCTCAGCTTCCCCGGCCCCGATCGCTCGATCCGCATGGAAGACTTGAAAGCAGGCCGGGCCGTCAGCCGCCGTTACCGCAACCGGCGCATCGGCGAGTTTTTGAAAGAGCTGCAGATGACCGAGGGGCGCTCTACCGGCATCCCGAAAATCTTGAAGGAGATGGCTGCCAACGGCTCGCCGGTGCCGCTGTTCGAGACGGATGATGACTGGCTTTCGTTCGTGGTTCGGTTGCCGCGGCATCCCTTGTCCATCGTGCCGCCTGTGGGAGCAGGGGAAGTCACCCCGGAAGTCACAGGTGAAGTCACAGGTGAAGTCACAGGTGAAGTCGAGCGACTCCTGCGTGCCGTGACCGGCGAGGCAACTCGGCAGCAGATTCAGGCTGCGCTTGGTTTGAAAGGCGAAGATCACTTCCGCAAAGCCTACCTGCTGCCTGCCCTGGCATCTGGCATGCTGGAAATGACGTTGCCCGACAAACCCCGCAGCAGCAAGCAGCGCTACCGCTTGACCGCAGTCGGCCAGCAGTGGCTGACGGCGCACCATGGTGGAAAGTCGCCATGAAGGCGACAAGCATCGTTGTGGAAGATCGTGCCTTCATGGATGGGCGCTTGATCTGAAGCAACTGAACGATTTACCTGTCTGACGCTTTCTCATCAAGCGCCACAAGCTATATTTTTTGAAGCATGAGTGATTTGACAACCCCCGATCTGCTGGCCCCCGAGACTGACAACGATTCGCTGGCCAGCTACGCCCAGCGTGCCTATCTGGAATACGCCCTCAGCGTGGTCAAGGGCCGCGCGCTGCCCGATGTGGCCGATGGGCAGAAGCCCGTGCAGCGGCGCATCCTCTACGCGATGGAGCGCATGGGGCTGGGCTTTAGCGGGGCGGGCGGCAACGTGCCGGCGCGGCCCGTCAAGAGCGCGCGCGTGGTGGGCGACGTGCTGGGGCGCTTTCAC
>OFJB01000531.1_pt1 | contig 18335 bp, 16 predicted proteins | sample 1775081 | NCBI WGS metagenome assembly OFJB01 (sample SAMN08195771, study PRJEB24354) | sludge metagenome | isolation source: initial sludge from phenol fed wastewater aerobic bioreactor | place: India: Nagpur | collected 2016-06-05 | reverse complement strand
CTCCGCGCGGTAGGCCTCGATGGCGGCCTTCGCGCTCGCGAACTGCCGGCCCTTGCCCAGGACGTGGGTCTCCCAGCCGCGGCGGACCTGCTCCCAGTTCGCGCCGTAGCGGTCCATCGTGATGTACTGGCGGCCGCCGCCCGAGGCGATCCGGTAGTCGCGGCCTTTCGCGTTCAGGGCCGCGAGGAAGGCCTCGAAGGGCTCGACGTACTCGAGGGCGCTCTGCTCGCCGACGTCCCGGCCGTCCAGGAGGACGTGGACTCGGACCTTGGCGACGCCCTCGGCGTCGGCGCGGGCGATCATCGCCTTGAGGTGGTCGATGTGCGAATGGACGTTGCCGTCGGAGAAGAGGCCGATGAAGTGGAAGGCGCCGCCCGACTGCTTGACGTTGGCTACGAGGCGCTTCCAGGTCTGGCCCTCGAACATCGCCCCCGTGGCGAGGGAGTTGGTGACGAGCTGGGCGCCCTGGGAGTAGACGCGGCCGCAGCCGATGGCGTTGTGGCCGACCTCGGAATTGCCCATGTCCTCGTCGGAGGGGAGGCCCACTGCCTTCCCGTGAGCCTTGAGGCGCGTGTGCGCGCCAGAAGCCTCCATGGCCCGGAAATGGACCATCTTGGAGTCCGCGACGGCGTCGCCCTCCGCGTACTGGCCGTAGCCGACGCCGTCCATGATGACCAGCACGAGGGGGCCGCGGCGGCCCTTCCACTTCGGATTGCGCTCAAGGGCAGCAAGCATGAGGATCTCCTTAGGCTATGGGGTAAGGCCGGGGACGGCCTTGGTCAGGCTTGGACGCGCGGGCCCGCGCCGCCGGGACGATGGGGAGCCCGAGCTCCGCGGCCGCGGACTTCGGGCGGCGTCCGGGCCGGGGGAGGAAGGACGAGGAGGAGCCCCTTCCCATCACTCCCCGTAGTACTCGATGAGGGTCCGGCTGGGGAGGCCGCCGAGGGTCGTGGCGTAGTCGAGGAAGGGAAGGCCGATGACGGCGAAGACGCCCACGGGCTCGGCCCCGCCTTCCTTGAGGAGGTCGGCGGCCGCCCTGACCGTGCCACCCGTCGCAATGAGGTCGTCGACGATGAGGACCTTGCCGCCCTGGGGGATGTCGGCGCCGTGCATCTCGATCTCGGCCTGGCCGTACTCGAGCTCGTACTTCTTGCCGATGGTCTTGCCGGGGAGCTTCCCCTTCTTCCTTACCAGGATGAGGGGGATCCCGAGCCGGTCGCAGAGGGGCGCGGCGAAGAGGAAGCCCCTCGACTCCACGGCCGCGACCCCGTCCAGGCCTTCGTTCCTGTAGAGCTTGACCATCTGGTCGACGCAGTAGCGGAAGGCGTCGGGATTGGCCAGGACGCTCGTGATGTCGTAGAAAAGGATGCCCTCTTTGGGAAAATCCGGCACTTTCCGGATGGCATCGTCGAGGTTGAAGCCTTCGGCCATGGGTACCTTACCTCTTAGTCGTGGGGTTTAGGCGATATTGCGCAGCCAGGCCGCGAGGGCCTGGGGATCGGGCCTGGGCGCGACGAGGTCGGCGCCGGCGGCCTGGAGGTCGGAATCGGCGACGATGCCCTTGAGCCATGCCACCGCGGCGCCCGAGGCGCCGTAGTAGGCGGCCTTCCTGCCCGCGAGGTTCATGCCTGCGACCACGCGCGCGATCTCGGCGTAGGAGGGACTCGCCGGAGCGTCGGCTCCGAAGAAAAAGAGGCTCGAGGCGAGGATCTCGGGTATCGTCACGTCGGAGGCCGCGCGGACGCGGGCCTCGTGCCGGGCTGAGTCGAGCCTCTCGGCGATGCTCCTGGCAGTCCGTTCGAGTTCGGGACTGCCGTCTTCGTAGACGATCAGGGTTTTCATCATCTTCATTGCAACCGCGCTGTCATACTAGTCCGCGCCCGGCGCGCTGTCAAGTTCGACCGGTCGCCGCCGGCTGATGGACCGCTCGGGAGGCTTCAGGGAGTGCTCCCGGGGCTACCCTCGAAGAGGCGCCGCGCCGCCCGCTCCTCGCGTCTCAGCCGGACCTCGTGGATCGCCGCGTCCAGGCCGGCGACGAAGAGGGAGGCCAAGGCCGCGGTGCCGAGCCTTTGGAGCCTCTCGGAGTCGCTGAGCTCGGCCGAGTACTCGTTCTTGAAGGGCCAGGGGGCGCGGCTCGGATCGTAGCCCGAGCCGATGTAGGCCGAGAGGTCGAAGCCGAGGCCGGTGTAGAAGAGCATGATCGGATAGCTGCCCAGGGCCACGATCTCGAAGCGCCTGAGCGCGTCCTCCCTCCCCTGCCCCTCCCGTCCGTAGGCGGCGGGAAGGACGCCGGCGGCCAGGACGAATCCCCTCGCCGGGGGGGCGGCCGCCGTGGTCGCGAGGGCGGCGCCTACGGCGGCCATGTGACGAACGACGGCCACGGCCATCACCACCATCACTCCCACGGCGACGGTCATGGGCATCACCATGAGCATGGCCACTGAGGCCCCGCAGCCCATCGCCCCGGCCACGCTGCTGCAGCTGATGTGGCTGGCCTCACCGGCCCTGCCCATTGGCGGCTTTTCCTATTCCGAGGGACTGGAGGCGGCCATCGACGCCGGCCTGGTCGGCACCGAGCAGCAGGCCGGCGACTGGCTGCTGGAGCAGCTGCAGCTGACGCAGGCACGCGGCGACATGGCCGCCATCGCCCAGGCCCTGCCGGCCTGGCATGCGCATGACCTGGACCGCGTCGAGCAGCTCAACGACTGGGTGCGCACCACGCGCGAGAGCAGCGAGCTGCGCCTGCAGTCCGAGCAGATGGGCCGGTCCCTCGCCGACTGGCTGCGCAACCAGCATGCGGGCGACGCCGAGCGCGGCGCGCTCATCAAGCGGCTGGCGGCGCTGTCGGGCCAGCAGCCCAGCTACCCCATCGCCTTTGCGCTGGCCGCGGCGTTCACGCAGGCGAGCACACGCGATGCCTTGCTGGCCTATGCCTTCGGCTGGGCCGAGAACATGGTGCAGGCCGCCATCAAGGCCGTGCCGCTGGGCCAGAGCGCCGGCCAGCGCATCCTGGCGCGGCTGGCCCAGGCCATTCCTGCCACCGTTGACCATGCCCTGGCCCTACCCGATGGCGCGCGCCAGGCCTTCTCGCCCATGCTGGCCATCCTCTCGGCCCGGCATGAACACCAATACTCACGCCTTTTCCGCTCATGAACACCGCACTGCACCACATCCCCCACCGCAGCAAGAAGCTGCCCCCCCTGCGCGTGGGCATAGGCGGACCCGTAGGCTCGGGCAAGACCACTCTGCTGGAGATGCTGTGCAAGGCCATGCGCGCCCAATGGGACCTGGTGGCGATTACCAACGACATCTACACCAAGGAGGACCAGCGCCTGCTCACGGTCAGCGGCGCGCTGCCACCCGAGCGCATCATGGGCGTGGAGACCGGCGGCTGCCCGCACACGGCGATCCGCGAGGATGCCTCGATCAACCTGGAGGCGATCGACCGCATGCTGGGCCAGTTCCCCGATGCCGACATCGTCTTCATCGAGTCCGGCGGCGACAACCTGGCCGCCACTTTCAGCCCCGAGCTGTCCGACCTGACGATCTACGTCATCGACGTGGCCGCCGGCGAGAAGATCCCGCGCAAGGGCGGGCCGGGCATCACCAAGAGCGACCTGTTCGTCATCAACAAGACCGACCTGGCCCCGCATGTGGGCGCCAACCTGGACATCATGCGCAGCGACACCGAAAAGCAGCGCGCCACGCCCAAGGGGCTCAAGCCCTTTGTCATGACCAATCTGAAGACGCTGCAGGGCCTGGACGAGGTGGTGGCCTTCATTGAAAGCCGTGGCCTGTTGGCCGTTCGCGAGGGGGCCACGGATGCGGGGTGACCCGCGCGCAAATGGGCCTATCCCCGCTCGCGCGGGGCAACCTGCGGGATGCGGCGAATGGCCTGCACGTCGTCGGGCCTATCCCCGCTCGCGCGGGGCAACCCTGGCCCGCCCATTGCTGGGCCGCAATCCGCAGGGCCTATCCCCGCTCGCGCGGGGCAACCTTTCCAGCGGCTGGGAAGATGCGACCGATTCGGGGCCTATCCCCGCTCGCGCGGGGCAACCATTGGCGACAAGGCGGACGCGGGCGCGCAGAAGGGCCTATCCCCGCTCGCGCGGGGCAACCTAAAACTTGTGCGGCTTCTTGGACACGGGCGCGGGCCTATCCCCGCTCGCGCGGGGCAACCACGCAGCATACCAGCGGCCAATATGGCGACAAGGGCCTATCCCCGCTCGCGCGGGGCAACCGGGCGGGGTGGAGCGTGAATGACGCTCGATCAGGGCCTATCCCCGCTCGCGCGGGGCAACCCCTGCGCCGTCGAGGGGAAACTGACCGTGATTGGGCCTATCCCCGCTCGCGCGGGGCAACCGCCGCAAAGGGCCAGGGCGACGAAGACGTGAAGGGCCTATCCCCGCTCGCGCGGGGCAACCGTGCATTTGTCGGCATTACCGACGCGGTTCGGGGGCCTATCCCCGCTCGCGCGGGGCAACCGTGGGCATGCCTGGGCGGCTGTCGTTCCCCGAGGGCCTATCCCCGCTCGCGCGGGGCAACCCGCGACGGTGGGGTACGCAGCCAGGCCGCGCGGGGCCTATCCCCGCTCGCGCGGGGCAACCTCACAGCAGCCACGGCCAAGTCAATCCGCCCGGGGCCTATCCCCGCTCGCGCGGGGCAACCGTGTAGTCACCAGCACCGACGATGGCGCCCGTGGGCCTATCCCCGCTCGCGCGGGGCAACCCTGGCCACCAGCCTGCAGGGCGTGAACGCCATGGGCCTATCCCCGCTCGCGCGGGGCAACCCCGATAGTCGGGGAGTGGTACATCACCGCAGTGGGCCTATCCCCGCTCGCGCGGGGCAACCCGTGGGCGGTGTGGGCATGGCGCGCTCCGTGTGGGCCTATCCCCGCTCGCGCGGGGCAACCGGGCCATCGTGCCGTTTCTGTGGGCGAGCCATGGGCCTATCCCCGCTCGCGCGGGGCAACCCACGTCCCCGCCGTTGTCGCGCGCGATCTCCAGGGCCTATCCCCGCTCGCGCGGGGCAACCCCGTCACGGCAGCAAAGCGCTGGCCGGCGTCATGGGCCTATCCCCGCTCGCGCGGGGCAACCCAGCAGGAATGCTTCGGTTTCATCCATGTGGCGGGCCTATCCCCGCTCGCGCGGGGCAACCGAGCGCAACAAACAGCTGGCCGCGCGAATCGAGGGCCTATCCCCGCTCGCGCGGGGCAACCCGCCGGCGGCAGCGCTTCGGCCCCGCCCACCGGGGCCTATCCCCGCTCGCGCGGGGCAACCAAAGCCCCGGGCTTTCGCGCCGGGGCTGTTCAGGGCCTATCCCCGCTCGCGCGGGGCAACCTCGAACAGGTGGTGGTGCTGAAAGCGCCCGTCGGGCCTATCCCCGCTCGCGCGGGGCAACCTTGGTCGTATCGAGGCCGAGAATCTTGAAGCTGGGCCTATCCCCGCTCGCGCGGGGCAACCGCGCCAGCGGGTAGCGGTGCAGGATGCGCAGGGGGCCTATCCCCGCTCGCGCGGGGCAACCCAGTCGAAAAGCTTGCGGCGAACGTTGTTGACGGGCCTATCCCCGCTCGCGCGGGGCAACCGCTGACGCCCTGCCCGACTGCCCGCACGGCAAGGGCCTATCCCCGCTCGCGCGGGGCAACCTTGCCGCCCATCACCACGAACATATTTGATTCGGGCCTATCCCCGCTCGCGCGGGGCAACCGAGGCCGAGTCGGGCAAGCACTTCGCAGGCGGCGGCCTATCCCCGCTCGCGCGGGGCAACCCCAGCATGGGCGGCAGCTCGATGGGCTTGCCGGGGCCTATCCCCGCTCGCGCGGGGCAACCCAGCCAGCGCGTGACCGACAAGACCGTCACCGGGGCCTATCCCCGCTCGCGCGGGGCAACCACTCGGCTCCTGCCAGCTCGCGAGCGCGTTGAAGGCCTATCCCCGCTCGCGCGGGGCAACCGCTTTTTCTGCGTGCGCTACGCGGGCGACATCGGGCCTATCCCCGCTCGCGCGGGGCAACCGAGGCGCTGTCCAACGAGATCGAGGCGGAATACGGCCTATCCCCGCTCGCGCGGGGCAACCCGATACGCAGAACCGCCCGATCTTCGTGCCGGGGGCCTATCCCCGCTCGCGCGGGGCAACCATGGCTGAGCTGCAAGTCAAGGGCCTGGCCGAGGGCCTATCCCCGCTCGCGCGGGGCAACCGGCGTAGGCCACGGCGTCGGGGTGCGTGTCGAGGGCCTATCCCCGCTCGCGCGGGGCAACCCGGCCCAGCAGGCGGTCAGGAGCGCCTCCGGGGGGCCTATCCCCGCTCGCGCGGGGCAACCGCGTCTGGTGCTTGCTGCGCACCATGGGCATGGGGCCTATCCCCGCTCGCGCGGGGCAACCTCGGGCATGAGGGCCAGAAACTGGCGGTACAAGGGCCTATCCCCGCTCGCGCGGGGCAACCAAACTGCATCACGGGCGCGTAGGGCGCGTCCAGGGCCTATCCCCGCTCGCGCGGGGCAACCTCTTGTATTCAACCCGTTGCCATACAAGAGAAAACTGCAAATACGACTTCAAATTTTAAAGAGCATCTCCGACATCCGATGAGCGCCTGCGCACCAGCCACATGCCGTCCAGCTCCACCAACTCACGCGGCGGGCTGCCCAGACTGGCGATGCCGACGCCGCCGGTGGCGTTGCTGTCGCGCCAGACCATGACGGCGCTGCCTTGCGGCTCCTGGCCATACCAATCGCTGAGCACACCCCAGACCCGCTCGCGCACGCCAGGATTCATGCGTGGCGAGATGAACACGTTAGGTGCCACCTCCAGCATCACCGACGACAGAAAGCCATGGTGGCGGTTGGCCATGTCACGGATCACGATCGTCACCAGCGCCATGCTCTACCTCGTCCATGCGTAAGACTTTCTGGATGCTGTCGATCATCGAAGCAATGACCTGCTGCTTGCGAAACACCGTGGCTGCTTCGCGCCGCACCAGCCTATCGACGGTGTCGCTAGATTTCTCCGCTTGCCGCGCGGCAGTGAAGGCGATGTGCAGCGTCACGCTGTCGCGGTACAGGTCGGCAATGTCCAGCACAAATGACTGACCCGAATCCTCGTGGATGAAACCCAGCGGCGGCAGCGCCGCCACGGCCTGCACCGCAATGGCGGCGGCCGCTTGCACGGCGGTGGCGGCGTGGTTGATGGCCTGGTTGGGGATGTCGGCTGCGTTGGGGTTGGCGCGGTCGTAGTGGCGGCCCCTCCAGGTAATGCCGTGCTTTTGCGCCATCAGGCCGTACATGGCCTTGACGCGCGCACCCTCGATGCCGCGCAGGGTGTCTAGGTCGCGGTGCGGCAGCACCTCGCCCAGGCGCAGCGCGTACATGTGGCGTGCCACGCTGATACGCCGCTTGGGGCTACCCCACAGCTCGGCCTGGCGGCGCGCCACGTCGGAGCGGTCGGGCAGCAGCGGCGGCGCGGTGTAGCTGCGCACGCCGTCTTCGCCCACGGCGGCCAGCAAGGTGCCGTGGCGCGCCAGCAGGCGCAGCGCGTCCTGCGTCACGCTGCTGCCGGGGCCCAGCAAGATCATCGACACGGCCTGGTGCGGGATCTGGTCGATGCCGGGCGTCAGGCTATCCTTGCCGCGCACGAAGTGCAGGCAGCCGTCGATCACGCAGAGTTCGCCGCGCGACAGCCACAGCAAGCCGTGGCGGTCGGCGTGGGGGATACGGGCTTTTTCCAGCCCCAGGCGGCCTTTGAGCATGGCACTACATCTCAAGCCGCCCGCTGCAGCAGCAACATGCCAAAGCCATAGCTGCGGTGGCGCCCCACGCCGCGCGCCAGCAGTTGGGCGAAGGCGTCGGAGTCGGTCACGCGCAGGCGGCCGGTCACGGTGGCGTCCGGGCCGTCGATGACGCGGCCCTTGCGCTCGCCGCCTGCACCGGGTTGGCTGCGGCGGGTGATGGGGCTGCGGGCAAAGGCCTGCAGTTGCACGTCCAGCAGCTCTACCGCGCCCTGCCAGGGCTGGCGCGGCTGGCCTTCGCGGGGGCCAAGCTGCCCATGCAGCCACTGCGCATACACGGCTTCGCGCTGCACCGGGGCACCATCCTTGCCACCAGCCTGGGCCACGGCGTGCAAGAAGGCATCCTGCTCGCCCTTGGCGCCGCGCACCGTGGGGCGCACGCGCACTTCAAAGCCCAGCACCTGGCCCTGCCCCCATTGCGTGGGATACGGGCGCAGGCGGTTGCCGCCGTGCTGGGCGCTTGTGATCAGCCCCAAGGTGCGCACAGCCAGCGGGTCGGCATCAACGGCTTTGGCCACCTGGGCAGCCAGCGCCTGGGCATCGAGCGGCGTGTAGGCTAGCAAACCCCGCGCTTCGTCCAGGTAGCGAAACGGCTGGGGTGTTGCGGTGCCAAAAACGGCACGCAGCAGGCCGTGCAGGGCTTCGCCTTCGTCGTGCGTGCGGTGGCGCGCCATCCAGGTAGCCAGCAGGCGCGCGTCAGGCTGGCAGTGCAGCAGGTACAAGGGGGTGGCAGTCTGGCTCATGCGCGGCCCTCCGCGTGCAGCAGGCCCTGGCGCACGGGCCGCCAGCCGCCGTGCAATTGGGTTTGCCAGTTGCGTTCATCGCAGATGTCCGACAGGTGATCGCCCGGCTGCTCGCCTTCGCCATCGGGCCACTGGGCACGCCAGCCCTGGCCCTGCTGCGCACTGACGATGGCTTGCAAGGCGCTGCGCACGTCCGCCGCCTCTTGCCAGCCCGCCACCAGCCGGCTCGTCGGCAGGCAGGGTTTGCGGCCGATGAACAGCGGGCGGGCGGGTTGGTCGATGGCGCTGGCGATGGTGTCCAGCGTGGGCGCTTCGTCGGTTGGCATCAGGGTGAAGGCCACCCAGGCGGTCAAGTCGGCGTGGTAGTCACGCCAGCGCAGGTGTGGGCCGGCGTAGGTGCCCGCGCCGCCGGCGCGCTCTTCGGGCACGCCCCAGGTCGTCCAGGCCTTGTCGTCCTTGGCCAGTTGCGCGGTTTGAAAATCCTGCACCCGCTGCGCCCCCGGGGCCAGCACACAGCCCATGCGCAGGCGTTGCTGCAAGCGGTTGTGGTGCTCGGCCTCACCACGATCCCAACCCAGGGCGTTGGCCAGCAGGCCGGTGAGCATGGACAGGGCGGGAAAGTCGCGGATCACACCCAGGTTGTCGATGGCCTCGCCGCCAAAGGCGATCAGCGGCGAGGCCAGCCGCAGTACGAGGTAGCGCTGCACGGCCTACACCTCCACCTGCGCGTGCAGCACGGCCTGGTGCGCCCAGTCGGCCAATTCTTTGAGTGACAGACGCTGCGCGCCGGGCACGGCCACATCGTCCACGGCCAGAAAACGCCGCGCCAGCGGTGCGCCGTAGGCAGCATCGAGACGGGAAATTTCATCGCCCAGCGACTGCACCGCCGCCTGGCGCAGCTGTGGCTGGCGCGTGGACAGGGCACTGTGAAAGGCCCCGGCCAGGCTGCGCGGCTGCCAGTCACCAGCTTCCACCAGCATGAACTTGGCCCATTCAAACGGCGCCGTCGAGCCACGCTTGGCACCGGGGCTGACGGTGGCCACCAGGTGCAGCAGGCTTTGCACCACGCGCGCGGCCAGTTCGCGTTGTTCAGGCGCAGCGCTGGTCCAGTCGCCGATCTCCTCGCCTTCGAGATTGGCGATGAGCTGCGGCACATCGACCACGGTGTAGCCGTAGTACAGGCCGCTGGCCAGTTCGGTGTCGAAAATGCCGGCCGATCCGGCCTCGCCGGCTTCGCGCAGCAGATCATCGACCACGGTGAAATAGTCGTTTTCCACCTGCGCCTCGTGCACGGTGAAGGCATGGGCCACATAAACCGCCGCATCACGGCTGGCGAGCACGTCGGAGGTGACCATGCGGCCGAACAGGGCTGATTCCAGGCCGCTGCCCAAGCGCATGGCTTCAAGGTTTTTCTTCTCCTCTTTCAAAAAGGCGGCAATCGCCGCTTTCAGGGCTTTTTCTTCGGTGTACTCGCCCGCGAGCGCCGCGCAGCGCTGCACCAGGTAGTCAATCTCGGCGTAGCCCAGCAGCACGGCCTGGCCGGTTTCCAGCGCTTCTTCGCCCTTGAGATCCTTGGCCTTGTCCACCAGCCCGGCAGCACGCAAGCCCTCGACGCACAGCTGCGCCAGCGACTCGGCTACTCCGACCTTCATCAGCCTGTCCTTGATCAAGCGCGGGGTTTCGCGCGAGCGCACGGCCATGGGCACGTTCAGGTTCTTCAGCGCAAAGGCATCGTCGGCCACGCGCCAGTGGCGCTTTTGGCATTGCGAGGAAATGCGCGTGCGGATGGCGTTGCCGTAGGGCAGGCGCTTGGCCAGACCGGCATCGTCGCGGTTGAGCAAGGTGGCGCTGTAGTTGTGCAGGGTGTGGATTTGCAGAAAGCGGGGCAAGGTCATGGGGGCTCCGGTGAATGGCAAGAGAAAAAGATGTCGGATGACTATTCGATTGATAGCTGCTTGCGCTTGATACACATGGGCTACAGGCTTTTTTCGCTCTTAGAGATGGCCAAAAAATAGGCTTTGGCGATGCCCAGTCGGATGGCGTCGGCCTCTTGCTGGGCGTCGCTGTCGGGCTTGCTTTCCTTGTGGATCAGCGGCCCCAGCTCGTACCAGTTGGGGCGTACACCCTGGCTGGCCAGCAGGCGCAGCAGGCGCGGCAGCAGCTGGGTGAAGGCGTCGCCGCGGGCCGTGAGCAGCCGGGTGACGCGCGATTCGGCCACCTTGGCGCGCGCCAGTTGCGCGCCCAGGCGGGCGGCGCTGTCATGCCCAGCCAGAGCCATGCCGTGGGCCACCAAGGCCCAGCGCCGCCAGGTGGCGGGGTGCCAGTTCTCCGGCTCCAGGTGGGTGTCCACCAGCGCGCGCGACAGCGCGGCGATGGCCTGCGGGCGCAACGGCTGGTCGGGATCCAGGCGCGCCAGTGCTGCGCGTTCGCCGGTGCTGGCGCGTGCTATGGCAGCGGCCAGGGCACCGTAGGGGTTGGACGTTACAGCAGCGTCAGTTGCTGCTGCGGGGGCTTGGGCGCTGTTTGGGCCATTGTCTTGGGCTGCGGTGTGGCTGGGGTTGTCAAACAAGGGGCTTCTCCTGCGGTAGGGGTGGCGCGGGCGTTGCGCTGCTGGGCGTAGTGCGCCACCAGTTCGGGAAAGAGGGGCTTCTTGCCGCCGCGCAAGCCGCTGGCAAAGCGCGACAAGGCGGCGGCCTGGGCCTTGTAGCGCTGCATGGCGCTGCGCGGTCCGGCGTCAAAAGCCGCTTCAAGCACCCCCTGCGCGCGGTCGGCCAGGCCCAGCAGCCAGTGCAGGTAGACGGCTTCTTGCTGCTCCCCCTCGGCCTCGATGTGCGCCGTCAGGTCGTCGAAAAAGCGGCTGTCTTCCTGTTGCTCAAAGGGTTGGGCGAAGCGGCTGGCGCGGTTGCTGACGGCGTCGTTACCACTGTCGTTCTCGCCATTGGCAAACAACACGGCCAGCGCCGTCCAGAGCAGCTTGCGCATGTCGGCAATGGCCTTGATGCGCTGCTGCGCCAGCCTGGCGACCAGCGGCCGTTGATCGCCCACCAGCAGGCGGCGCAGTTTGGGCGAGAGTGGTACGCGGCGCTCGTGGTAGCCCTCGGTCTTGCCCTGCCCGCGCACGGTGGCCTGGGCAATGGCTTGCAAAGCCGTACCCTGGGTCCAACCATCGAGTCGCCAGGCCGCGCCCTGGGTGTAGCTCTCACCCGCCAGCAGTTCGCTCATCAGCTTGTAGTCAAAACCGTTGCGCGAGACGGTCAACGCCTTGCTCTTGGCGGTTTCCACCGGCGTCCACATATCGCCCGTGACGCCGCTGCTGTCCTTGGCGGCAATGCGCGCGACCTTGCTGCCGGTGACATGGGCCTGAATGCGCCCACCCGGCGCTGCCAGGCGCACGCGGCGGCAGATTTCGATGTACAGCGGATCGAGCGTTGCCAGGGACAGGGAATCAGCACCTGACCAGGGCAGCAACCACAGCAGGGCATGGCCACGCTCCTCGGCCAGGCCAAAGTTTTCTGCGATATGCGCGCGGCGCGCCAGGGCGCTGGCGATATCGGCCTGCCAGCGCACGCCCCAGGCACCCACCGGAGCTACGCCCACACCGGGGCGGCTGGCAAAACCGCCGTTCATGCGCGAGATGCCGTAGTTGCCCGCACCCAGAAATCCCTCCTGCGTTTGCAGGCTGAGCAGGGCATACAGCCAGTCCTCAGCTTCGGCCCGATGAGCGCGGGCGGTCTTGAGGTCGTGGTTCTTGGAGGTGACCAGCATGTCCAGCGCATCGGGCGCGTGCAGCAAGTTGGTCCAGGTGGCAATGTTTTCGCCCGGCACCGGCGCTTGCAGCAGCGCTGGCCGATCGGGCGGCGCCACCAGACACCAGGGGGCGCCGTCGGCATCCCCGGGCGTGAGATTCAGCAGCGCGGCGCGCCAGTCGGCGTCTGAAGTCCAGGGCTCGTCCTGGCCCGCATGGTGCAGGGCGATCGCCGCCAGCTGTACCAAAAAAGCGTGCCACGGGTGGCGTTGGTGCGGGCGCAGCCGGGGAAAGTCGCGTAGGCCATCGGCAGCCAGCGCGGCCAGCAGCGCCGGCAGGCTGCTGTGTTGCACGGCTGCGTTCGTGTCACGCCAGCAAATCAATGGCTCGTCCAAGAGATTCAAACTCAGTTCAATCCCAACACCCGAAGACGGCATAGGCACCCCCTCTCCTCATGTAATTTTTGCAACTTAACACGGATTTTTGTTTCATCCAGGCTTCTGCTATCTTGTGCCAGCCCATCGACAATCGCCACCCGGCAGCGACAATGCGGGTACACATGCCGTAGATCAAAGGATGTCCATGCGCCCCTCTGTTGCATTCCAGCTCAAGCGCGCCCTGGTGCGGGAGGCGGCGGATCGCTACCGCACGGCGAATCCGCGTGTCTTCGGATCGGTGCTGCAGGGCAATGACCGCGATGGCAGCGACCTCGATCTGCTGGTGGACGCGCTGCCCGGCGCCACGCTGTTCGATCTGGGGGGCTTGCAGGACGAACTGCAAACCCTGCTCGGCGTGCCCGTCGATGTGTTGACCCCGGCGGATTTACCGGCCCAATTCCGCGCCCAGGTGCTGGCGCAGGCGCAGCCGGTATGAACGAAAACCGGCTCCCGGACTATCTGGATCACATGCAGCAGGCGGCCATGGACGCCTGCGCTTTTGTCCGTGGGGTGGAGCAAGACGAATTCCGCGCCGACAAGCGCACGCAGCAAGCCGTCATCATGAGTCTCATCATCTTGGGCGAGGCCGCCACCAAGGTGATGGACAGCTACCCCGACTTTGCACAGGCTCATGCCCAGGTACCGTGGCGCCACATGCGCGGCATGCGCAACCGCATTGCCCATGGGTATTTCGACATTAACCTGGACCTGGTGTGGGACACCGTGCAAACGGCGCTGCCAGAACTGTTGGCGCTTTGGCCCACCCTGCGCCAACAGGCAGACAAACCCGGTCAGTCCTGAGCCTTGACGACAGCCGCTAGGCCACAGCGGTCGTAGCGGTAGTGCCGGCCACCCAAGGCAAACGTAAAGCCAGCCTGCTGCTCTAGCGCCTCGACCTGATCTGGCTGCGCGTCGGCAGGCAAGTCGTGCGCGAGCATGTGGTGGCGCAGCGCCAGCTGCTGCACGGGCTGGCCGAAGGGGCCGATGGGCGCAGAGGTGAACACCACCAGCCGGTCGGTGGCGCCCAGGCGAGTGCCGATGGCCACATCGTCCGGGAAGTACTGCTCGCCAAACTCGCGCTCGAAGTCCAGGGTGTGCAGACTGGCGGTGGTCTTGCTGGCGGCCAAACTGCCCTCGTAGTCCTGGCCAAACTTGACCCAGTCCACCCCCATGTCCTGCGCAATGGCATCCAGCGCCTCGCCGTGCGTGGCCTGCTCTACCAGGACGCGGTTGTCGGCCGGGATGCTGCGCGTGGCAGCGGCATCCACCAGGCGGCGCGTGGCTTCGAGGACGCGCAGGTCGGGATAGACGCCGCCCATGGGCTGGCCCTTGATGCGTATCGGCCCCAGGCCATGGCTTTGGCGCTGCAGCAAGGGGCGCAGGTCGTGCTGCTCGGGCGTGAGCACCCAGGCGCGCGCGTGCTCGCAGCCTACCGGGCGCGCATCGCGTGCGTGGCGGTGCAGGCGGCCCAGGCGCTGCAGCAGCACGTCCATGGGGCACAGGTCGGTGATGAGCAGGTCAGCATCGATGTCCAGGCTTTGCTCCAGCGTTTGCGTGCCCACCAACACCAGGCCGGTGCTGCGCTCTGGGCGTTCCTTGCCCATTTGCGTTTGCACCTGGGCGTCGAGCAGCGGGCGGTCCTGGCGACTGAAGCGGCTGTGGTGCAGGGTGCTGGCACCATCGACGTAAAACAGGCAATCCACACCGCGCGCCTGGGCCAGCGTTTCGACGGCCTGTAGGGTGGCGATGGCGGCGGGCACGGTGTTGCGCACCACCAGCACACATGCGCCCTGGGCGGCGGCATCCACGGCCAGGCGGGCAATGCGCTCGGGGTCGGCGATGGCGTCCAGCGTCTGCCAGTGCACGGTTTTCTGGCGTGGGTTGCCCTGCACCGGCAGCAGCTGCGGGCCGCTGGGGCTGTGGTGGCTGATGGCGGGATAGGGCAGCACCTGGGCCTGGGCCAATGGCGGCGTGGCACTGGGGCCGCGCTGGCCTATCGCCACATAGCGCGTGCGCGCCACCGCGCCCTGCGTGGCCGACAACAGCAGCGCCTGGCCGCCGCAGGCCACATGGGCGCGCAGCAGCTGCTCGGTCAGGCGCGTCATGTAGGCGTCGGAGGCGTGCACCTCGTCGATCACCAGCAGGCTGCGCGCCAGCAGCGCATGGCGCAGGTGGGCGTGCTTGATTTGCAGCGCCCCCAGCAGGGCCTGGTCTATGGTGCCGACGGCAACGGGCGCGGCCAGGTAGCGCTTGGGCGATTCAGCGGCCCAGCGGCGTTCGGCCTCATCGTCCTGGGGTGCGTCATGCCATAGCACCTGATAGTCGGGCAGCGGCTCATAGCTTTGACCATCGGCAGCCGTGTAGCCCGGCAGGGCGCGCACGACGACGGGAGGCTGCCCGTTCCAGGCGCGTTGCACAAAGGCATGCACCCGTTCGTAGAGCTGGGTGGCTGCCACGCGCGTGGGAAGGGCGAAGTACAGCGCATCGACCGCATCCGCACGCCACAGATGCAGAAAGCGCCACAACGCCGCCTCAGTCTTGCCGCTGCCGGTTTCGGCCTCCAGCACCACCACGGGCCCCAAGGCGTCATCGGCCATGGAGGCCTGCATGGGGCGCGCCGAGGGCAGGCCAAACACCTGACCAAAGTCTGCCGAGGTGATGGCGGGACGGTTGGGCCCATCTTCAGCTATTAAACCAATAGCTGTTAGCGCTTTATCAGCAAGTGCTGGGGCTGTTTTTGATCTGATTTCCCCAGGCTGGGAATAGGCGAAGAAACCGGCGCGGGTGTCCGAGCCCAGCCAATCGGCCAACTGCACCAGGCCGGCAAACAGATGACCAAAAGCCGGCGCGTTGGGCAACTCGGGCGCATCCGCCACAAAAGCCTCGGGGTACTGCGTCTGGATGGCTTGGCCCATCGCCGTCAACGCCTGCGCGGGGTCGTAGCCGGGAACGGCCTGCCAGAACACCGAGCTGCCATCACACTGCACCGGCCTGCCGTGGTGGCTGATGCTGGCGTGCAGCAGGGGGATGAAGGGGTCACCCCAATCGCACATCGTTGCCAGTGGCAGCCCGGCGGTCGCCTGCTGCGCCCAGTGCTGGCCAGATAGAAGGGTGTCGATCAAATCCCAGCCTTCGGAGCCGTGGCCACGGTGGTCAGGCCAGCCGGGCGGGTGTTGTGCTGAATCGCTCCAATATTTGCTTTGAAAGCCTGTGTTGGCCTTGCCAATGTCGTGCAGATAAGCCAGCACGGCCAGGCGGGCGTGGTCGGTATCGTTCAAAGGGCGGCCTGCGGTGCGCTGCAACGCGCGGGCGATGGTGGGGATGAGCAGCAGCCGATGCAAGACGGCGGCAACGTCCGTCATGTGGTCGAGCAGGCTGTGGGTGGAGGTCTGCTCCGGCAACCGCTGGAGCTTGCCCCAAGGAAAGTTGAGCGTGCCGGGGGCGAACGGCGCCATGAAACCGGACTGGTTGCCTGAGGCTCCTGGCTGGCACCCGCCCATCTTCTACCCTTTCAAAAAAGCATGCTCTCTTGGCATTGACCTTCGTCGCACCAATGGGGTCCGGGTCAAAACGCTTCCATCCCTTGATGCCCTTGCGCACGCAACTTCATTTTTCCATTCGGGCGCCTGGAGCCGCCTGGCCATCACCCCTTGCGCAGCAGCGCCTTCAAGGCGTTTTGCAGGCGGCGCGCGCGCGCGTCGTCGTGCGCGCTGGCCAGCACGGCGGCAGCGTCCTGCGCCCAGGTGTCGGCGGGCGCGGGGTCGTTGCGGCGCGTCAGCAGCTGCAGTTGCAGCGCGCGGCGCGCGGCCAGCTGATCGGCCGGCGTCGGCACCTCGGCGGCCATCTCCAGGCGCAGCAGGGCTTCGTCGGCCTTGGTGGCGTCAACCGCGCCGCCGCCCAGCGCCTGGGTCCAGGCGCCGCGCACGCTGGCGCTGACCTTGCTGCCCAGCTCGTGCGCGCTGGGCACTTGCTCGGGCTGGCGCTGCTGCCAGGCGCCCAGCAGCTGCGTCAGCGCCTCGCCGTGCGCCTGCGCGGCCAGCTTGCGCAGCTGGGCCTGGGCGTTGTCGACCGCGTCGCGCTGCGCGCGGAAGGCGGCGTCGCCCAGGCGCGGGCCGCGCTCCTCGCGCGGCGGGCGATCGCCGAAGCGCCCGCCCTCACGCCGATCGCCAAAACGATCGCCGCGGCCGGCACCGGGGCCGCCACGGCCTGCATCACGGCCACCGGGGCGGGCGCCAGGGCGATCGCCGAAGCGGCCGCCACGTGCTGCCGGCACTTCGGCCTTCCTGGCGCCCGGGCGGTCGTCGCCGCGCATGGCGATCAGGGGCTTGGCGGGCTTGGGTGGCGCGGCCGGGGTGGGCGCAGCGTCGGCCGGGGCTGCACCGCCTTCGCCTGCGGCGGCTGCGGGCGCGACCTCGGTCGCTACGCTATCGATAGCTTCTTGCGCTTGTCTGGCGGACGCTGGAGCCTGACTTGATTCAGAACCCGGGGCGGCGGCCTGCCCGCGCGTGGCGGCTTCGAGCTGGGTCATGGCGGCGCGGATGCGCTGCGCGTCGCCGCTGGCGTTGGCGGCTTCGAGCGCCTTGGCGGCTTCGAGCACGGCGCGGTCGTGCGCGCTCATGGCGGCCTGCTGCTGCTCGCGCTCGGCACTCTTGCGGTTGAAGGCCTCGTCCAGCGGCTTGCGGAAGGCGTCCCACAGCCGCTGCTCGTGGCGGCGCTCCAGCGGCACGGCCTGCGCCTCGGCCTGCCAGCGCTGCTGCAGCGCGCGCACGGCGTCGATGCGCAGTTGCGGCGCGGCGCCCAGCTGCTCGGCCTCGGCAATCAGCGCCTGGCGGCGTGCGGTGCTGGCCTTTTGCTCGGCCTCCAGCGGCGCGGCCGCCTGGTGGATGGCGGCCTTCCACTGCGCCTGCAGCTCGGTGTAGGACTTTTCGGCCAGGTGGCCGGCGTTGCGCCAGCGCTCGGAAAACTGGTGGATCTGGCGGCCCATGGCCTTCCAGTCGGCACCCGCGGCGGCTTGCTGCGCCTCGCCCCAGGCCTTGACCTCGTCGATCAGCGCCTGGCGCTGCGCCCGGTGCTGGGCCGACTCGGCACGCACCTGATCCAGCCAGGCGTCGACGAACTTGTGCGCGGCGTTGCAGGCGCGGTCAAAGCGCTTCCACAGGGCGTGGTTGGGCGGGCCGCCCTGGTCGGCGGTCTTCCACTCCTCACGCAGCTTGCGGATGGCCTCCTGCAGCTTGCGCCCGCCCATGGCGGGGACGCGTTCTTCGGCCGGCTGCGCTGCGGCTTGGGCCGCTGGGGCCGCCGGCTCGGGGTCGGCGGGCTGCCCGGCCGCCGCCAGGCCGACGTCGGCAACGGTCGGCTCGGCCGTCACGTCAGCGGACGCATCCGGTGACGGAGCAGCCGTGGGGGTCTCCACCGGCGCCTCGGTCACGGGGGCCGCGGCTTCGGCATGCGGTGGCGTGGCGCTTTCAGGCGGTACCGCGGCCTCGCTTTCGGTCGCGGTCGCTGGCGGCGCCGCACCCTCGGTGGCGGCGGGGGTGGCATCGGCCGGGGCGGCACTGCGCCGCGGCTTGCGCGGCACCAGCAGGGCCTCGGCGCGCGCCACCAGCTGCTCGCGCGCCTTGTCGGCGCTCCAGC
>OFJB01000528.1_pt1 | contig 18375 bp, 15 predicted proteins | sample 1775081 | NCBI WGS metagenome assembly OFJB01 (sample SAMN08195771, study PRJEB24354) | sludge metagenome | isolation source: initial sludge from phenol fed wastewater aerobic bioreactor | place: India: Nagpur | collected 2016-06-05 | reverse complement strand
TCAGCCAGCCGAACAAGGCGCCGCCGATCAATCCACCCAGCAGTTCCGCCAGCACCCGGTTCCCGAGCCGGTAATTGGCATCGGATTCCGGACTGGCGGTGCCTGCGGTCCGTTTCGCTTCTGCGGCTTCGGCCCGGTCCAATCGCTCTTCGAGCGAGACCAGGCGCGAATCCTCCGAAGTTTGATCCGGATCGCTGCCCTTCCCCGTCATCTTCCGCCATCCTCCTGAAACAGAACCGAAAAGAATCGGTGCCGCCCGCGAAAAAGGCCCGGAAAAAGCCGGGGGACCCCTAAGGCGCGGCCCGTTTAGGAACGCCGCCCGATTAAGTCAATGCCCGTGCGCAGGCGCACAAAAATGCCGCCGCGTTTAGGGGCGCGGCGGCACAATGAGGCAAGAAGGCCTGCTGCTAATTCGTCAGTTGGCGGCGCACCGCGGATCGCGCACCGGCGGGCTGGTGTCGCGCGTCAGCCCTTTGCCGTCGGGCGTGCGGTATTTCTCGCCCGGCGCGGTCTTCAGGATCAGATTGCAACCCGTCACAAAGGCGAACTGTTCGATCGTGCTGCCCGCCGGCGCGTTCCGCGTATAGGCGTCCTTGCGCTTGATATTGAGGTCGCTGACCAGCTTGCGCACTGCATCGGTCGGCGTGGTCACAAAGCCGAGGTAGCCGTCGGGCTGTTCGCCGATCAGGCCCGCGGCGCGCGCATTTTCATAGGCGGGGTCGCGCTGTGCCAGCGCCGGCGTGACCAGCGCGGCGAACGCACCGGCAGCCGCCAGTGCGCGTGTGGCCGAATGCACATTGCCCGAGCCGTAGTCGAGCACAGCGACCGTCGGCATCGTGGCTGTGCTCACAGGCTCCCCTTCGTGGACGGGATGATCCCCTCAATGCGGGAATCGAGGGCCACGGCGTCACCGTGACCACGCTGAGCCCGGCCGAACATGACGCCTTCGCCAAGATCACGCAGACCGGCGACAAGGCCGAATGCAACGAGGTCAACGAGAACTCGCCGGTGTGGAACCACGCCACCTCGACGCGCGACAACTGCCTCGGCCAGGAATGCCCGGACTACAAGACCTGCTTCGTCATGCAGGCGCGCAAGGAGGCGATGGCCGCCGACCTGGTCGTGGTCAATCACCATCTCTTCTTCGCCGACGTGATGCTGCGCGACGAAGGCATGGCCGAACTGCTCCCCGCCTGCAACACGGTGATCTTCGACGAGGCGCACCAGTTGCCGGAAGTGGCGACGCTGTTCTTCGGCGACAGCCTGTCCACCGCGCAGGTGCTCGACCTCTGCCGCGACGCCCGCGCCGAAGGCCTGACCCACGCTCGCGACTGCCTCGACCTGACGCCACTGTCCAAAGCGGTGGAAAAGGCGGCGCGCGACTTGCGGCTGGCGGTCGGCGTCGATGCCGGCCGCTTCGCCGCCGCCCAGTTGCAGGAGAAGGCGGAATTCGCGCCGGCGCTGGCGGCGCTCGAAAGCGAACTCGAAAAATTCGTCGCCCTGCTCGAAACCCAGGCCAGCCGCGCCGAAGGCCTGGAAAAATGCTGGCAGCGGGCGAGCGAGCTGCGCGAGCGGGTCAGCCGCTGGCGCAAGCCGGTCGACGCCGGTTTTGTTTACTGGGCCGAAGCCTTCACCCAGTCGCTGCAACTCAACGCGACGCCGCTTGACGTCGCTGGCATCTTCCGCAAGCAGATGGGCGGCCACCCGCGTGCCTGGATCTTCACCTCGGCAACGCTCGCCGTGCAGGGCAAGTTCCACCATTACTGCGCCGAACTCGGCCTCGGCGAGCCGGAATCCGCCTGCTGGCACAGTCCCTTCGACTACGGCGAGCAGGCGGTGCTTTATGCGCCGCTCGGCATGCCCGACCCGAACGCCTTCCACTACACCGAAACGGTGGTCGACGCCGCTTGGCCGGCGGTCAAGGCCGCCAACGGCGGCGCCTTCTTCCTGTGCACCAGCCTGCGCGCGATGCGCCGCACGCACGAGTTGCTCAAGGCGAAGATCGACGACGAGGGCCTCGACCTGCCGCTGCTGGTCCAGGGCGAGGCGAGCAAGAACGAACTGCTGCAGCGCTTTCGCTTCCTCGGCAACGCCATCTTGGTCGGCAGCCAGAGCTTCTGGGAAGGCGTCGACGTGCGCGGCGAGGCCTTGTCGCTGGTCGTCATCGACAAGATTCCCTTCGCGCCGCCCGACGACCCGGTGCTCTCGGCGCGCATCGACGAGATGAAGAAGCAGGGCCGCAACGCCTTCATCGAATACCAGTTGCCGCGCGCCGTGATCAACGTCAAGCAGGGCGCCGGCCGGCTGATCCGCGACGAATCCGACAAGGGCGTGCTGATGATCTGCGATCCACGACTTATATCAAAGCCCTACGGGCGCAAGGTCTGGCAAAGTCTGCCGGCGATGAAGCGGACCCGCGAACTGCAGGTCGTCCTCGATTTTTTCGCCAACCGATGAAAACCACTTTCGACCAGCTCGCCGCGCGCCAGCCGCAACTCTTCTCCGCCGCCGACATCCGTGTCGACAAGGCGCAGCTCGAAGCCATGGCCGAGCTGGTCGGCGCCATCGAAACGGTGCTGGCCTTGCCCGCCTTTCGTGCCGAAGCGCTCGCCAGGGCGCCGGCCAGCGCCCGCGTGCCGACCGCCGCGCGCGGCGTCTTCATGGGCTACGACTTCCACCTGACGGCCGAAGGCCCGAAGCTGATCGAGATCAACACCAACGCCGGCGGCGGCCTGCTCAACGCCTACCTGCTCGCCGCCCACGGCCGCGCCGACGAGGGTGCCGCGCTGCTCGCCGCCATCCTCGACATGTTCCTCGCCGAATGGCGGCTGGCCCGGGGCGACGCGCCGCTGCGCCGCATCGCCATCGTCGACGAGGCGCCGGCCGGGCAGTTCCTGGCGCCGGAATTCGAACTCTGCCGCGACCTCTTTGCCGTCAACGGCATCGCCGCCGTCATCGCCGATCCGAACGATTTCGTCTACGCCGACGGCGAACTCCGGCTGGCCGGCGAACCGGTCGACCTGATCTACAACCGGCTGACCGATTTCTACCTCGAAGGCGAGTCCTGCCGCGCCATCCGCGCCGCCTGCCTGGCCGGCGCCGTGGTCCTGACGCCGCACCCGGCGGCGCATGCGACGCATGCCGACAAGCGCCACCTGATGACCTTGTCCGACCCGGAAAAACTCGCCGCGCTCGGCGTCGACGCTGAAACGCAGCGCATCCTGCTGGCCGGCGTGCCGCGCACCGTGACGGTCGATCCGGCAGACGCCGATGCCTTGTGGGCCGGGCGCAAGCGCTGGTTCTTCAAGCCGCCGGCCGGCTTCGGCAGCCGCGCCGCGTATCGCGGCGACAAGCTGACCCGCCGCGTCTTCGACGAAATCCTCGCCGGCCACTATCTTGCCCAGGAAATCGCCCCGCCGTCCGAACACGCGGTGATGGTCGACGGTCAGCCGCAGACGATGAAGGCCGATTTCCGCTGCTTCGTGTATGACGGCCATGTCCAATGCGTCGCGGCCCGCCTCTATCAGGGGCAGACGACCAACTTCCGCACGCCGGGCGGCGGCTTCGCGCCGGTGTTCGCGGCCGCAGCGGCGGCGCTCGATGGCTGAACCGGTGGTCCTCGAAACCGCTCGCCTGCGCCTGCGCCAGTGGCGGGCCGACGACCGCCAGCCGTTCGCCGCCATGTCGGCCGATCCGGAGGTCATGGCATGGTTCCCGGCGCCGCTCTCGGCAGATGAGAGCGCGCAACTGGCGGAGCGTTGCGCGGCGCTGATCGACGAGCGCGGCTGGGGATTCTGGGCGGTCGAGGAAAAGTCCGCCGCCGCGTTCATCGGCTGTGTCGGTCTGCACGTGCCGGCGCCGGAACTGCCGTTCTCGCCCTGCGTCGAGATCGGCTGGCGTCTGGACCGCCCGTACTGGGGGCGCGGCCTTGCCCACGAAGCGGCGCAGGCGGCGCTGGCATTCGGCTTCCAGAGGCTTGCTCTCCCCGAGATCGTCGCGTTCACGACGCTCGGCAACCGGCGCTCGCAGTCGCTGATGCAGCGTCTGGGCATGCGTCCGGCGGGCGAGTTCGATCATCCGCAGTTGCCGGCCGGGCACCCGCTGTTGCGGCACTGTTTCTACCGTCTGGCGCGCGCGGATTTCCTGGCCCGGGAGAAGTTGGCATGAGCGCCCCGGTTTTTGCCTGTACCCCGGAACCACCGTATCATGCGGTGATTTTCAGTTCCCGGCGCGCCGGGGGCGACGCTGGCTACGCCGCCATGGCCGACCGCATGCTCGAACTGGCGGCGCGTCAGCCCGGCTTTCTCGGCGTCGAGAGCGTGCGCGATGCGGACGGTTTCGGCATCACGGTTTCCTACTGGAGCGACGAGGCGGCGATCGCCGCCTGGCGCGAAAACGTCGACCATCTGGCAGCGCGCCAGGGCGGCCGCGCCGGTTGGTACGAAGCTTTCGCGGTCCGCGTCGCTCGCGTCGAGCGCGCCTATGGCTGGAATAACAAGGACAACAAGGAAATGGCGCGGTGAAGGTTTTTGGCATTGCCGGCTGGTCCGGCTCCGGCAAGACGACGCTGCTGGAAAAGCTGATTCCGGCGCTGATCGCGCGCGGTCTCAAGGTCTCGGTGATCAAGCACGCGCACCACGGCTTCGATATCGACAAACCGGGCAAGGACTCGTACCGCCACCGCGCGGCCGGCGCCGCCGAGGTCATGCTGGCCAGCGGTTCGCGCTGGGCATTGATGCACGAATGCCGGGACGAGCCGGAACCGGCGCTGTCTACGCTGCTCGCCCGGCTGACGCCGTGCGACCTGGTGCTGGTCGAGGGTTTCAAGCAGGAACCGGTGCCCAAGCTGGAGGTCCACCGTCCGGCCAACGGCAAGCCGCCCCTCTTTGCCGAGCGCGACGACATCGTCGCCGTCGCCTGCGACGAGGCGATCGCCGCGCCGATACCGGTGCTGCCGCTCAACGACATTGCCACGGTGGCCGATTTCATCATCCGCCACTGCCAACTCAAGGTTTGACCATGCTCAGTTACGAACAAGCGCTCGAACAACTGCTCGCCGCCGCCCGGCCGGTCGAGGAAATCCGGCATGTGCCGCTGACCGCCGCGGCCGGCCGCGTGCTGGCAAAGGCGCAGGTGTCTGCGGTCGACGTGCCGCCGCTCGACAATTCGGCGATGGACGGCTACGCCGTGCGCGTTGCCGATCTCACCGGCCTGGGCGAGGCCGGCATCACGCTGCCGGTCAGCCAGCGCATTCCGGCCGGCACGGTCGGCAGCGAACTGCAGCCCGGCAGCGCCGCCCGTATCTTCACCGGCGCCCCGGTGCCGGCCGGTGCCGACGCGGTGATCATGCAGGAACGCTGCGTCACCGGCGATGGTGTCGTCACCCTCAACCACCTGCCGCGCCCCGGCGAGAACATCCGCAGGCGAGGCGAGGACATCGCCGCCGGCAGCCAAATCCTGCCCGCCGGCATCCGCCTGCGTGCCCAGGAAATCGCGCTCGCCGCCTCGGCCGGCCTGCCTGAGCTGCCGGTGCATCGGCGCGTGCGCGTCGGCGTCTTCTTCACCGGCGACGAACTGGTCCAGCCGGGCGAGCCGCTGCCGCCCGGCGCCATCTACAACTCCAACCGCTACCTGCTGCGTACCCTGCTCGAAGGCCTGGGCTGCGAGGTGCGCGACCTGGGCAGCGTGCCCGACCGCCTCGACGCCACCCGCGACGCACTGCGCCGCGCCGCCGCCGACAACGACCTGATCGTCACCAGCGGTGGCGTCTCGGTCGGCGAGGAAGACCACGTCAAGCCGGCGGTCGAGGCCGAAGGCCGGCTCGACATGTGGAAGATCGCGATCAAGCCGGGCAAGCCGCTGGCCTTCGGCGAAGTGCGCAAGCCGGAGGGCGGCAACGCCTGGTTCATCGGCCTGCCGGGCAACCCGGTTGCCGCCTTCGTCACCTGCGCGATGCTGGTGCGCCCCTTCATCCTGCGCCTGCAGGGCGTCGCCGACGTGCTGCCGAAGACCTTGTCGCTGATCGCCGATTACAGCTGGAGCCGGCCGGACGGCCGCCTCGAATTCCTGCGCGGCCGGATCAACGACGCCGGCCGTGTCGAGCTTTACCCGAACCAGGGCTCGGCCGTCGTCACCTCGCTGTGCTGGAGCGACGGGCTGGTCCTCAACCCGCCGGGACAGGCGGTTCAAGCGGGCGACAGCGTCCGCTTCGTCACTTTTGCGGAGTTGCTGGCATGAGCGTGAACATCCTTTACTTCGCCAGCCTGCGCGAAGCCTTCGGCACCGCCGGCGAAGCCGTTGAGCTGCCGGCCGGCGTTGCCACCGTCGGCCAGTTGCGCGACTGGCTGGTCGGGCAGGGCAGGGCCGAACTGGCCACCGCCAAGAACCTGCGCTGTGCGGTCAACCAGGAAATGGCCAAGGCCGACGCCGCGATCCGCGACGGCGACGAAGTTGCCTTCTTCCCGCCCGTCACCGGAGGCTGAACGATGTCGATCCAATGGTATCCCGGTCACATGACCCAGGCCCGCAAGAAAGCGGGCGAGACGCTGGCCATGGCCGACGTCGTCGTCGAAGTGCTCGACGCCCGCCTGCCGCAGGCCTCCAGCAATCCGATGATCCACGAGCTGCGCACCTTCCGCCAGCGCCCCTGCCTGAAACTCTTGAACAAGGCCGACATCGCCGACCCGGCGGTGACCAAGGCCTGGCTTGACTACTTCGGCAAGCAGCCGGGCGTGATGGCGGTCGCCATCTCGTGCAAGAAACCCGGCGACGTCGCCAAGATACCCGGCCTGGCGCAGAAGCTGGCGCCGCACCGCTGCGACGCGGTCAAGCCGCTGCGGCTGATGATCATGGGCATCCCCAACGTCGGCAAATCGACGCTGATGAACGCCCTGGTCAAGAAGAAGGTCGCTGCCGTCGGCGACCAGCCGGCGGTGACCAAGAGCCAGCAGCGCATCGACATCAGCTCGCGGCTGACCATCTACGACACGCCGGGCATGCTCTGGCCGAAGATCGACCACCCGATCGACGGCCTGATGATGGCCGCCAGCCACTCGGTCGGCGTCAACGCCTACATCGACGACGAAGTTGCCACCTGGCTCTCCGGCTACCTGCTCGAACACTACCCGGCGCTGCTCCAGGCCCGCTACGGCTTCGATCTGCAAGGCATGGACGCGGTCGCCGTCCTCGAAGGCATCGCCAAAAAGCGCGGCTGCATCATCAAGGGCCGGGGCGGCGAACTCGACCTCGAAAAGGCTGCCGGCATCCTGCTCAACGATTACCGCACCGGCACCCTCGGCCGCATCAGCCTGGAAACCCCGACCCTGCGCGCCACCCGCCAGGCCGAACTGGAAAAGGCCGCCAAGTCGACGGCGGTCGCCGAAGCCTCGCCGGAAACCGCATCGACCGACGAAGACACCGAGCACTAGGCCTTTTCGGAAAAGCTGGTTATAATCCGCGCCTCTCGCCAGACGGCGGGACTTTTCCTCGATAGCTCAGTCGGTAGAGCGCCGGACTGTTAATCCGTAGGTCCCTGGTTCGAGCCCAGGTCGAGGAGCCAAGGATTCAAGCACTTAGCCCGCCTTTTGGCGGGCTTTTTGCTGTCGGTAGGGATTGTTGCTGCAATCGTCTTGCGTTTTTGCGCGGGAAATTCCGGCGAAGCCAAAAATTGAGTCGGGGAATAAGTCAGCGCCGAGCAATCCATAGGCCAATCGTCCAGCCATCAAACTCTTCCCGATTCAGGAAAAGCATCAAATGCCCGCTTTGGGCACGCCACTGAACGGATGGTTCGCGATCACTCGACGATCTTTGTACGATCCCCGGGCCGTACTGCTTTTCCAATGCGCTCTTGATTTTCAGAAATGTCTGGTGAAGACGATTTCGATCCTCTTTGCGACATCCCTTGGTGTGAGCTTCTCCATCCCAGCATCTGGAATCCAGGTCCGTTGTATTGATTCGAATCCCAATATGTCTTCCTTCAAACCGCTCAAGAGTAATTTGCGCCTCGCCGAATAGTGGCATTCCTGACTCGGTAAAGATTTGGGCATCGACGCGGATCAGCTTCCCGAAGTATTCGGCACTGTAGTTGTTGTTCTCAATTCTGGAACCGCCGCTCTGTGCCAACACTTCGTCACGGCTCGGCGCCCATTTGAGAGGCGCTACGAAGCTGGGCAGGTTGTCGGGTTCGAATGCAGGCGCCGCAGCGAGAGGTGTCTGCAAAAAAAGGACTGCGAGAAAAGCGAGTATTGGTCGATTCATCTGCTGCCTGATGCCACTTTTTCAGATTAGGTTTCGATTTGAAGACCCAAGAGGGAGAGGCAATCAGGAGGTCATGCACTCCGGTTTGGCTCGACTGCCAATCTGACGGTTGTGGCGGGCAGGCTGGCGGGGGGATTGTCGCCGACCTCGGCCAAGCTTTCCAGCGTCATGTAACGGCGCTGCTGCGGCGACTCGTATTGTGTTCTAGCAAACCCAAAAGCTTCCGCTCTTGCAATACGCGGCGGCAATCCGTCCGGTGCGACCCATCGGCCTCAATGCCTGCCGATATCTTGTTGTCGCACCGGGTGTCTTGATCAAGCTGCCGGTGGGCGCTCGGCCGGGCTGAGCGCATTGGCCTTGGTGAAGATATCCCATTCATCGGGATCGAGTTCAAGGTTTTCCGTTTCACCGGCGATGTCGACCGCTGCGAGAAAATATCCTTCAGCGTCGACAAATTCCTTGACGGTATGAACGGTGACTTCAGGAAGACCTCTGCCGGATTTCCAAATGCCTGTTGCGGGTTTTGCCATGATGTGGACTCCAAGGTTAGGGGGCTGGCGCGTGGTGGTGTTGCAGCAGATTGCCAGCCATAAAAGTGACTGTCTTGGGGCCGGGAAGTTCCGCAGACCATTGGCGTAGTCGCTCAACGCATAAAGATCAATCTCCCGGCATTACGTCATGATGAACTTGTTACATCGGGCTTCCTTGGCGCGATAGGGCGCCAGATCCTCTCTTGCGCCAGACATGCGCCGGAATCTTGATATTCCATGAAGTGCAAAGCGTCGCGATTTTCGTCCCCACCCTTCATTTCCAGACAGGGTTTATCGGAAAGTCGGGGGGATACATCTTGAGGTACTGCGCGACCCTTGGGTAGCGACCGAGATTCCGGCTGCTCCCATGAGGTAAATCGTGACGCCAGATGATCAGGTCGCCTGCGCCGCCAGCGATTGGGGTGGCATCCAAGACCTGCGCCGCTTCGCGCGGATCCTCGCCGGGAGGCAGTCCTTCCAGCCATTCTTTGATCTGATGGTGGAAGCCGGGGACGCATTGGAAAGCCCCTTGGTCCGCCGCGACATCGTTCAGATACAGGATCCCTTGTACGCCAAACGGCATGGGCTGATGGATGCTCGTATCCCAATGTAGCTTGCTCGGGCCGGAGATAGGGCAGGCCTCGTCCTGCTCGGGGCGGTTCAGGCTTGTCTGGTCGATGGTCATCAACAGGTTTTCCGTACCCCAGAGCTGGGCAAACGCTTTGCGGATGCGCGTTGATTGTCGATTCCGGGCAAGCGCGGGGTGGTAAAAAAGAGAGGCCCAGAAGATGTGCTCGCGCCCATACCAGGTCTCGGGCCGCTGCGGGTCCATGCCGAGGAACGCCCATACAGCCAGTTCTGCGGCGCGAGCGTCTTCTTTGTGGATCGCATTGCGCAGCACCACATAACCATTTTCTTCCCAAAAGGCCAGGTCATCGGCGGTCAAGACCGGCTCGGCGATCGTGTTGCGCAAGGGGTAGTCGTTGCGTTGATCCGCGAGACAATCGGCAACTGCCTGGTTAACACGGGCTACTGTTTCCTTGGCGATCTCGCCGCCGAGTGTGTCGACGATCCAGCGTTCGAATTTCTCGAAGCTCGGCTGCGTCTGGAAGAGAAATTTGTCAGGCTCAACGATCCCCAGGCCCAATCCGTCCAGCACGATGCGGTCCAGGTTTTCTTCCTTGGGGTGCAAGGTTCGTTGCCCGCGATTTTTCAATGCTTCGAGACGCCTGTGCCAAAGGGATTTGAGATGGCGCACGCCGAGTCGGCCAATATTCTCGACGTCCATTTCCGTTGCCTGCGCATCAATACTCATCTCGCCTCCTTGTTTAGCTTGAGAAGTTCAATGGCATATTTTATTTCTTGTTTGCCGGATTGATCTCCAATTTTGATTCGCAAAGAATAGCTGTCTGTTTCCGGCAAGCGGGTTGTGCGGTGTCTTCGCTTCTTGGTGATCGTTTGTGTGGCGATCTGGTTTTTTTCGGTGGCAAATATGCGACGCCGAACGGCGCGGGGCTTCGATGTCACTCGAATTTCCTGGGGGCGTTTCGTCAAACGCAAAAATCATCTGGTTTTCGCGGTCGACCGCAGTATTCGGGTAAAAAACCGTCGGTGCGCTCAACTCCCCCGCATCTTCCCCAGCGCCAGGTTCGCCGCCGCCGTCCGCGTTTCCACGCCGAGCTTTTCGTAAATGTGCTCCAGGTGCTTGTTGACGGTGCGCGGGCTGCTGCCGAGGATGTCGCCGATATCCTTGCTGGTCTTGCCCTGGACCACCCAGTAGAGCACTTCGGCTTCGCGCTGGGTGAGGCGGAAGGCGGCGATCAGGGATTCGACGGCGGAGGCGTCGTTTTCCTCGCGCAGGACGACCAGCCATTCGTCGTCGCCGGTCTGGTCGTGGAAGGAGGCGAGCAGGCGCTTGTTGCCCTGGGCGGTGAGCAGCGGCGCCGGTTCGCGCTGGTCGCGGCGGGCGGCGTTGGCGGCGGCGATCCAGGCGAGCAGTTCTTCCGGGGCGACGGTTTCCGGGTTGGCGAAGTAGGCGTTGAGCAGGTCGCGGGCGAGCGGCGTCTGCCAGACGATGCGGCTGTCGGCGGCGCGCACGGCAACGGTGGCCTGGCCGAAGGCGTCGAGCGCGCTGCGTGCCTGCTTCATCTGGCGGGCGTTCTGCATGTGCGCGGCGATGCGCGCCAGGACTTCGGCCGGGCGGATCGGCTTGGTCACGTAATCGGCGCCGCCGGCGGCGAAGGCGGCGACGACGTGCTCGGTTTCGGTGAGGCCGGTCATGAAGACGATGGGAATCTGCTGTGTCGCGAAGTCGGCCTTCAGCCGGCGGGCGACTTCGAAGCCGTCGATGCCGGGCATCAGCGCATCGAGCAGGATGACGTCGGGCAGGCTCTGGCGCGCCCGCTGCAGCGCCGATTCGCCGTTGGTGGCGACGAGCACGGTGTAGCCGGCTTCATCCAGTGCGTCATGCAGCAGCGAGAGGTTCTCGGGGACGTCGTCGACGATCAGGACGATGTCGGAGATGGCACGGTCAACGGGGTTCATGGGCCGATTTTCGCAGGATTTCCTTCATTGCGTCGAACTGGAACTGGCGCGCCAGTTCGCGCAGGATGCGGACGAATTCGCCGTGGCGGGTGTCGAGTTTTTCGATTTCGGCGAGCTGGTTGAGGATGCCGCGCAGGTAGCCGAGGTTGATCGCTTCTTCCAGCGCGCTGACCTGCCCGGCGTCCGGGGCGACCAGCGGCAGCGGCTCGGCCGGCGCCGGGGCGGGCGGCGGCGTGTCGGCGGTGACCCATTCGAGGTCGAGCTTCCTGCCCAGCCAGGCTAGCAGTTGATTGACCTTGAGCGGCTTGACGATGAAGTCCTCGGGGGCGATGCCGACATCGTTGTCCAGCCCCTTGTCGAAGGCGTTGGCGGAAAGGATGGCAATCTGGGCGTCGGTGAGTTGCTGCTGGCGGATGCGGCGGATCGTCTCCCAGCCGTCGATGCCGGGCATGCCGAGGTCCATGAAGACGAGGTGCGGCTTGACCCGCGGAATCACCTGCAGCGCCTCGTAGCCGCTGGCCGCCTGGTCGACGATGAAGCCGAGCGGTTCGAGCACACTCTGCAGCATGTCGCGGTCGACCTTCTCGTTGTCGACGACCAGGATGCGCCGGCGCACGCCGACGTAGCCGATGCGGTTGAGCCGGGGCAGTTCGCGCGCCGCCTGTGCCGAATGCACCTGCGGCAGGAAGAGACGGATGCGGAACAGCGTGCCTTCGCCGGGCGTGCTCGACACCTGCATCTCGCCGCCCATCAGGTCGGTCAGCATGCGGGCGATGGTCAGGCCGACGCCGCTGCCGCCGGCCTGCACCGTGCTGCCGCGGACGAAGGGCTCGAAGATGCGTTCCATGTCCTCGGCCGGGATGCCGGGGCCGGAGTCGCGGATTTCGAAGACGGCCATCTCGCGCCGGCATTCGACCTTGAATTCGACGCCGCCGCGCACCGTGAACTTGACCGCGTTGCCGAGGATGTTGATCAGGATCTGGCGCAGCCGCTTCTCGTCGGCGCGCACCACGGCCGGCAGTTCGCCGGCCGGCCGGTAATCGAAGGACAAGCCCTTGTTGCGCGCCTGCAGCTCGAACATGCCGACGATCTGCTGCATGAAGTCGGGGAAGTCCATCGCCTTGACCTCCAGCGTCAGCTTGCCGCCTTCGATGCGGGCGATGTCGAGGGTGCCTTCGATCACCGACAGCAGATGGTCGCCGGACTTGCGGATGACGCTGACCGCCTGGCGCCGGTTGGGCGGCACGTCGGGGTCGGCGTCGAGGATCTGGGCGTAGCCGAGGATGCTGTTCAAGGGCGTGCGCAGTTCGTGGCTGATCGCCGTGATGTAGCGGCTCTTCGCCTGGTTGGCGGCGTCGGCCAACTGCTTGGCCTTCTGCAGCGCCTCGTCGGTGCGCTGGTGCGATTCGATTTCCTGCAACAGCAACTGCGTCTGGCGGTTCGATTCCTCCTGCGCGACGCGCCGGCTTTCCTGGGTCAGCACCATCCACCAGGCGCCGACGCCGGAAAGCAGCAGCAGCGCGGCGAAGGTCTTGACGAAGCTTTCCTGCAGCGCGGCGACCATCGCCGGGTTGCTGTCGCCGAGCATCAGCAGTTCGTGGGTATACAGCACGCCGAGCACCAGCGCCAGGATAGGCACGATGCCGAGCATCAGCAGCAGGTAGTGGCCGAGGCCGGTTTCCTGGTAGGGCAGGGCGGCTTTCGGCAGCAGCCGGGCGAGCAGCGCGTGCCACTGCGCGGCGAGGCTGGCCTGCGGCTTGCAGAGATCGTGGCAGCGGGCGTCGAGCGAGCAGCACAGCGAACAGATCGGCCCCTGGTAGGCCGGGCAATGGGCCATGTCCTCGGGCTCGTAGTCACGTTCGCAAATCGCACATTTGTGCGAATCGACCGCCACATTCGCCGGCCGCGCCAGGTAGTAGCGGCCGCCGGTGCGCCAGGCGATCAGCGGCGAGATGACGAAGGCCGTCGCCATCGCCACGAAGGGGGCGTAGGGCTGGACAGCGTCGCCGAGCAAGCCGGAGAAGGCAGCTACCGAGAGCAGCGAGGCGGCGGCCATGGCGCCGACGCCGACCGGGTTGATGTCGTAGAGGTTGCTGCGCTTGAACTCCATGCCTTTCGGCGACAGGCCGAGCGGCTTGTTGATGACGAGATCGGCGACCACCGCCGCCATCCACGAGATGGCGATGTTCGAGTACAGCCCGAGCACCTGGCCGAGCGCCTGGAAGACGTTGAGCTCCATCAAGAGCAGCGCGATCGCCGTGTTGAAGACGACCCAGACGACGCGCCCCGGGTGGCTGTGCGTCAGCCGGGCGAAGAAGTTGGACCAGGCGAGCGAGCCGGCGTAGGCGTTGGTGACGTTGATCTTGAGCTGCGAGACGATGACGAAGATGGCGGTGACGGCAATCGCCAGCGTCGTGTTGTCGAAGACGTGCGAGAAGCCGATCAGGTACATCTGGTTGGGGTCGACCGCCTTGTCCGGCGAAAAACCGTTGCGCAGCACCAGCCAGGCGAGCAGCGCGCCGCCCAGCATCTTGAGGATGCCGGGCAGCACCCAGCCCGGCCCGCCGACGATCACCCCCAACCACCAACGGCCCCGGTTGGCGGGCGTCTTCTCGGGCATGAAGCGCAGGTAATCGACCTGTTCCCCCATCTGGGTCACCATGGCAATGCCGACGGTCAGTGCTGCACCAAATAGGTGCGGGTTGAAACTGCCGCCGTTGCCTTTCTCGCCGGCATAGGCGAGCAGCCCGGCGAAGGCGTCGGGTTCCTCGATCAGCACGAAGACGTAGGGCAGCACCAGCAGGAAGAGCCACAGCGGCTGCGTCCACGCCTGGAAGCGGCTGATCGCGGTGACGCCGTGGGTGACCATGGGGATCACCACCAGCGCGCAGACCAGGTAGCCCCAGGCCGGCGGCAAGCCGAAGGCAAGCTCCAGCGCATAGGCCATGATCGCTGCTTCGAGGGCGAAGAAGATGAAGGTGAACGAGGCGTAGATCAGCGAGGTGATGGTCGAGCCGATGTAGCCGAAACCGGCGCCGCGCGTCAGCAGGTCCATGTCCAGGCCGTGCTTGGCGGCGGTGTGCGAGATCGGCAGGCCGAGCAGGAAGATGATCAGCCCGGTCGCCAGGATCGCCCAGAAGGCGTTGATGAAGCCGGCGTTGACCAGCATCGTCGCGCCGACCGCTTCGAGCACCAGGAAAGAGGCCGCGCCGAAGGCGGTGTTGGCGACGCGCAGCTCCGACCACTTGCGGAAACTGCGCGGCGTGAAGCGCAGCGCGTAGTCTTCGAGCGTCTCGTTGGCGACCCAGGTGTTGTAGTCGCGGCGGATCTTGATGATGCGTTGGGCGGGGGCGTTCTGGTTCATGCACCAGATTGAAGCAGGTTCTGTGCCGTCGATTTTCCGCCGTCTGTTCGGGGCGTCTATCCCATTCGTGATACTGGACGAGAGCCCTTTGGCGTAAGACACTTGCGTCGTTGGCTGGCGTATCGCGGCAGTCGTCGCCACTCCGTTTCTGGTGCTTTAGAAGTCTTTTTGAATCAGTGTCTTGGCGTTTTACTGGCGTGCTTCCGAAACGGCCCGCCTAGTGACTGGAGCAAATTTGCCCATCCATTCCGTCAGTTCGCGAGAGTCATCGTTGCCGGGCCTGCCGCGGCGGGGTTTCCTGCATCCCGATGTTCTGCCCTGGATCGTCCTCGGCTTGCTCCTGGCGCTGACCTTCGGCGCCTGGTATCTGGCGCAGGAAACAGCCAACCGCCGCGCCAGCGAACGCTTCCTCTACCGCGCCGAGAAGGAGCGCGATTACATCGTGCAGCGGATGTCCGCGCATCTGCAGGTGCTGCGCGGAGCAGCCGCTTTTTTTGAAGCGAGCGATCAGGTCAGCCGCGATGAATGGCGGCGCTATGTCGACCGCCTGCAACTGGGCGGGAATCTGCACGGCGCGCAAGGGCTTGGTCTGGCGCTGCTGGTGACGTCCGGGGACAAGACTGCGTTCGAGGAGAGGCTAAGGGAGGACGGCATCTCGCCCCATGAAATCCGGCCGCCGGGGGGGCGCGAGCAATACAGTGTCGTCACCTATCTCGAACCGCAGAACGAACGCAACCGGCGGGGGATAGGCTACGACATGCTGATCGATGCCGCGCGGCGCGCGGCCATGGAGCGGGCGCGCGACAGCGGGCTGCCGGCGCTGACCGACAAAGTGATCCTCAAGCAGGAACCGAGCGGCCCGCAGCGGCAACCGGGCTTCATGATCTACCTGCCGGTGTATCGCACCGATCTGCCACGCAATACCGTCGAGCAGCGGCGAGCCGCTCTGGTCGGCTTTGTTTTCAGTCCCTTCCGGGCGGGCGATCTGCTGCGCGAGATCATGGCCAGTCGGGAAAGGGATATCGATCTGGCCTTGTTCGACGTGACGGTGGCGCCGGATAACCTGCTCTACGACACCCGGGCCGACGGCGAGGCAGGGCTGGCTGGCCGCCATGTCGTCGAATTGCCGCTGGAACTGGGCGGTCACCGCTGGGTTGCACGCTTGCAGAGTCACCACGAGTTCGATGTCGCATCAACCAGCAGCTTGCCGGAGAGCATCGCCGGTTACGGGGTGTTGCTGGGCTTGATGATCTTCGGCGTGCTCTTCGGCAATTCCCGCTACAGCCGCCGGATCGAAGCGATCGCCGAGCGCTTGCGCGAAAGCGAGCAGTCATTGCGCAGCGTTCTCGACAACTCGCCGGATGCGGTTTTCATCGCCCGCCCGGACGGCCATTACGAGTACGTCAACCAGAAGGCCAGTGAATTCGTCGGCTACACGAGCGCCGAGCTGTTGGCCATGGATATCGGCGGGCTCTCCCCGAATGGCCTGATCGAGGCGCACCACCGGATCTTCCAGCGTATCGTCGGCGAAGGGCACTGTTTTACCGAGATCGAACTGCGGCGCAAGGATGGTACGAGCGCCTTCGCCGAAATGAGCGCGGTCCTGCTGCCGAACGGCAACGTCCTCGGCCTGTGCCGCGACATCGCCCGGCGCCGCCAGGCGGAGCAGGCGCTGCTCGCCGCCGAGCGCAAGTTCCGTGGCCTGATCGAGCAATCGCTGGTCGGCGTCTACATCATCCAGGACGGGCGTTTTCCCTACGTCAATCCGCGCTTTGCCCAGATGTTCGGCTTTGCCAGCCCGGAGGAGGTGATCGACCGCGTTGCCGTCAGCGATCTGGTCGCCCCGGAAGCCCGGGAAACCGTCGCCGAAAACCTGCGCCGGCGGGTCAGCGGCGAAGTCGAGGCGATCAATTATTCCTTCGTCGGCCAGCGCCGGGACGGTAGCAGGCTGGATGTCGAGGTCTATGGGCGGATCATGGAGCACGAGGGCCGGCCGGCCGTCATCGGCGTCCTGCTCGACGTTTCCGAACGCAAGCGGGTGGAAGCGGAACTCGAACAGAACCGCCTGCATCTGGAAGAGCTGGTTGCCGCCCGCACCAGCGAACTGTCGGTGGCGAAGGAGGTCGCCGAAGCCGCCAACCGGGCAAAAAGCAGTTTCCTCGCCAACATGAGTCACGAACTGCGCACGCCGATGAACGCCATCATCGGTCTGGCCGGCATCCTGCAGCGCCGCTACGACGACCCGGCGCTGACCGACAAACTGGACAAGATTGCCGCTGCGGCCAAGCATCTGCTGCATCTGCTCAACGACATTCTCGACCTCTCCAAGATCGACGCCGAACGGCTGACGCTGGAGCAGCTGCCTTTCCGCTTCGGCAGCATCCTCGCCGATGTCGAGAGCCTGGTCCACGAGCGAGTGCTGGCGCGGCAACTGACTTTCGAGCGCCGCATCGATTCCCGCCTCGCCAGTCTGGAACTGCTGGGCGACCCCCTGCGCCTGCAGCAGATACTGCTGAACCTGGTAACCAATGCCGTGAAGTTCACCGAGCAGGGCGGCGTGGCCATCGCGGTTCGCTGCGAGGCGGAAACTCCTGCCGACATCGTGTTGCGCTTGAGTGTCGAGGATACTGGCATCGGCATTCCGCCCGATGCCCAGCGGCGTATTTTCGAACCCTTCGAGCAGGCCGACAGTTCGACCACCCGCCGCCATGGCGGCACCGGCCTCGGTCTTGCCATCTGCAAGCGGCTGGTCGAGTTGATGGGCGGCGGGATTGCGGTGGAAAGCACGCCGGGCGTCGGCAGCCGCTTCAGCTTCGTGCTGCGCTTCGCCAAGGTCGACGCCGCAACGCCGCGAAGTGCGTCGGCAACTATCGGCGGCAGCGAAGCCGAAGTCGTCATTCGACAGCATTATCGGGATCGGCGTGTCCTGTTGGTCGAGGACGACCCGATCAACCAGGAAGTTGCCCGCGAGCTGCTCGGGGAATCGCTCGGACTTGCCGTCGATGTCGCCTCGGATGGCGCCGAGGCGGTGAGCAAGGCAGGCGCCTCGTCCTATGACCTGATCCTGATGGACGTCCAGATGCCGGTCATGGACGGTCTGACCGCGACACAGGCGATCCGCCAGCTTTCCGGGCATGCGGCAACGCCGATCCTGGCGATGACCGCCAATGCCTTCGTCGATGACCGTCGGCGTTGTCTGGCCGCGGGGATGAACGATTTCATCACCAAGCCGGTTGATCCGGATGTGCTTTTTCTGGTGTTGATGCGGTGGTTTGAGCGAAGCGGGGAGGACGGAGGGGGGCGTTGAGGTGATTGCTTCCGTGGGGGTTGAGGCTTGTTCTATTGCGCTGCGCGGGCGGCTTGGGTTGCTGAACCGTTGCTTTCTCTTGTGCTTCGGTGGGCGGCTTTGGTTTTTGATGCGCTGTTTTCCGCGCCTGACGCGCGGGCGTTCTTTCTTTTTTGTGGAAAAAAGAAAGTAGCCAAAGGCGGGGTGTATCGCTGCCGCAGGCAAAAAGCCACCCCAGGTTACGCGGTCGGCTGCGCCGACTTCCCTGCGCTACTCGAAGGGCCGGGCGGCTGCGCAACTCGGCCCTGCGGGCCTCAGACAGTGCTCGCCGACTTCCCCCGGCCCTTCTCCGTTGCTCGGCGCTCCACATGGGGGCCCCGAAAGGCGTCTCTGCT
>OFJB01000527.1_pt1 | contig 18387 bp, 16 predicted proteins | sample 1775081 | NCBI WGS metagenome assembly OFJB01 (sample SAMN08195771, study PRJEB24354) | sludge metagenome | isolation source: initial sludge from phenol fed wastewater aerobic bioreactor | place: India: Nagpur | collected 2016-06-05 | reverse complement strand
GATACATTCTGGCTGCTTTCTTGCCAGGGCCAAGCCCCGTGACTACAGTTCCGCCGGCAGTTGGCCAACCTATACTATAACGTTCCTCCGCCTGACACGCTTGCCTAAATCAGGCCGCTGCCTGCTTCAGTGCCCCGGAATCCCGCAAATCCATATAGGCCTTGATCGGATCGATATCGAAGCCGTTCGGCCAGGTCGGAGCGCCGAGTTCGACAAAGACGCGAGCGAAATAGGCCTGATCTTTCAAGGGCTCGACCATTTCCCCGCCGGAATGGACAAAATCCCGAAGGTCGTACTCCCCTTCGCGGCCGTCGGTGAAACGCAGCCAAAGCCGCCAATCGGGCAGCGGCTTCAGCTTCAGCACCACCAAGAATTACAACTAAATTCTCGGCACCTAATTCTTCTGCAAATTTTTTGAGATCTGCCATGGTTTTAAATATTTAATTTAATTATTATTCTTTTTGTTTATTTTTCGGAAAGTGTTTTTACGATACCTGCAATCTTACCACCGCCATTTGATTCAAGGGCAGAGATAACATTTCTGACAGGTGCCTGCAACATACCAATGATGTCGCCAATAAGTTCTTCGCGTGATTTAATATTAACCAGTGCGTCGAGTTGGTTCTCTCCAACATATGCACATTCTTGTACAAAAGCACCTTTCAGAACCGGTTTGCCGTGTTGTTTACCGAACTCTTTGATAAGTTTGGCAGGAACACTGGCAGATGTTGTAAACATAACCGCTGAAGGGCCCTCAAGTACAGGGTAGAGCAGCTCTGAGTCGGCAGTAGCCTTTTTTTCCAAAGCTTTACGGAACAGGGTGTTTTTAACAACAATTAGTTTGATATCCTTTTCGAAGCAAGCACGACGTAATTTCGCTGTTTTATCGGCATTTAATCCGGAAATATCGGCGAGATAAAAATCGGGTGTAATCTCTAACTGTGCTGTTAAATCCTCTATAATTTGTGTTTTAAGTTCTTTTTTCATAAATCTTCAAGTTATTCAGCAGCGCTTATAGATTTGCTATCGATATTGATACCGGGACTCATTGTTGAGGAGATGAATACACTCTTAACATATGTTCCTTTCAAAGCCTGTGGCTTAAGTTTTACTACAGTATTGAGAAGTTCAAGTGCATTTGCTGCAAGATTCTCGGCAGGGAATGAAACCTTTCCGATTGAAGCATGTACAATACCTTGTTTGTCAACTTTAAAATCGATCTTACCGGCTTTAACCTCTTTAACGGCATTACCCACTTCCATTGTAACAGTTCCTGTTTTTGGGTTAGGCATTAGACCGCGTGGTCCGAGGATTCTACCGATAGGACCTATTTTGGCCATTACGGATGGAGTACAGATGATTGTATCAATATCTGTCCAACCCCCTTTGATTTTTTCGATATAATCGTCAAGTCCTACAAAATCAGCTCCGGCTTCTTTAGCTTCGGCCTCTTTATCGGGTGTACAAAGTACCAGTACACGAACAGTTTTACCTGTACCGTGTGGCAGAGTTACTACGCCACGAACCATTTGATTCGCCTTTCTAGGGTCTACTCCTAAACGGATAGCCAAATCAACAGATGCATCAAACTTTGTAAAAGTTGTCTCTTTAACAAGAGCGCAAGCTTCTGCCAACTTGTACTGTTTAGTTGTATCGACCTTTGCGTATACTACTTTTTGATTTTTTGTCAGCTTACTCATTTTTGCATCCTATTTATTTAACATCTTCCGGGAAAGCCCCTGTAACAGTAATACCCATACTGCGTGCAGTACCGGCAACCATCTTCATGGCCGACTTCAATGTAAATGCGTTCATATCGGGCATTTTGTCTGTAGCAATAGCGCGAACCTGATCCCAGGATACGGAAGCAACTTTTTTACGGTTAGGCTCTGCAGAACCTGACTGTATTTTAGCAGCCTCTTTTAGCTGAACTGCAACCGGTGGTTGTTTAACTTCAAAAGTGAACGACTTGTCGCTGTAAACTGTAATGATAACCGGTAAAATCTTACCAGGCCTGTCTTGTGTGCGAGCATTGAACTGCTTGCAAAAGTCCATTATGTTTACACCTTTTGAACCTAAAGCTGGCCCTACTGGTGGCGAGGGATTTGCTGCGCCGCCTTTAATCTGCAATTTAATGAGTGCGGCAACTTCTTTAGCCATAATGTGTTATTATTTATTCTTTTACTACTTGAACAAAATTGAGTTCGAGAAGAGTCTTTCTTCCGAAGATCTTAACCATTACTTTTAGCTTCTTCTTATCTTCGGAGATCTCCTCAACAGTACCGTCGAATCCGTTGAAAGGACCATCGATTACTTTAACAGGTTCTCCTATGATAAATGGTGTAATGTTCTCCTCTTCTTTATCGCGAAGCTCGTCAACATGGCCTAGTATTTTATTTACTTCGGACATTCTGAGCGGAATTGGCTCCTTCTCTTTGATAACTTTCTCCTCCTCTTTGCCGGTCTTCTCATTTCTCACTTTAACTCTCTTCTCTACATTCCCGGTAAGAAATCCCGAAATATGAGGGAGGTTTCTTATAATATGCTGAATTTCACCTGTCAAGGCAGCCTCTATGAGGATGTACCCAGGCAGATAAATTCTTTCGGCGCTAACCTTTTTACCATTTTTTACATGATAAACCTTTTCGACAGGGATAAGAACCTGCGTAACATAGTCGGTAAGATTCAATCTCTTGATCTCGTTCTCTATGTACTCTTTAGCTTTTTTCTCTTTTCCCCCGGCAGCCCTGACAACATACCATTTTCTAGAAAGTTCACTCATACTCTAGTATAACATTTTATAAATAAATGTCATAATGTTTCTGAACCCGAAGTCCATTACGAAGATCACTGAGGCAAATATCAGTGAAGCAATCATCACGACAATAGCAGAATTTTGAAGCTGAGACCATGTTGGCCAGCTTACTTTTTTTACTAGTTCAGTGTATGACTCTTGAAAGTACAACTTAATTCTGTTCATTTCTGTTCGTATTTCGGACATTCAGCGTGGAAGCCACTGTTTGCCCGGGTTTGTTATATCGGTACGTAACCTCCGATATTGCAGGGGCAGAGCGATTCGAACGCCCATCAACGGTTTTGGAGACCGCTATTCTACCCTTGAACTATGCCCCTATAAAAAGTTAGCCACAAAAATGTGACTAACCTTTGTTTATTGTTATTTACAATTAGTCGAGAAGTTCAGTTACCTGTCCTGCACCAACTGTACGTCCACCTTCGCGGATAGCGAAACGGAGACCTTGGTTGATAGCTACTGGATAGATGAGCTCTACAGTAATTGTAACGTTATCGCCTGGCATTACCATCTCAGTTCCTTCAGGAAGAATGATCTCACCTGTGATATCCAGTGTACGGATAAAGAATTGAGGACGATATTTGTTGTGGAATGGAGTGTGACGACCACCCTCTTCTTTCTTCAAAACGTAGATTTCAGCTTTGAATTTCTTATGAGGAGTGATTGTGTTAGGTCTGGCAATAACCTGACCTCTCTTAATCTCTTTCTTGTCGATACCACGGAGAAGAAGACCAACGTTATCTCCAGCTTCACCTGTGTCAAGAATCTTACGGAACATCTCAACACCTGTTACTGTTGATTTCTTAGGCTCTTCGCCAAGACCAATGATTTGAACCTCTTCACCTGTTTTGATGATACCTGTCTCAATACGACCTGTAGCAACAGTACCACGACCTGTGATTGAGAATACGTCCTCAACTGGCATCAGGAATGGTTTTTCGTTTTCACGTGGAGGAATTGGAATATATTCATCAACAGCTTTCATAAGTTCCATTACCTTGTCTTCCCACTGAGGATCTCCGTTAAGAGCTCCAAGAGCAGAACCGCGGATGATAGGAGCGTTGTCACCGTCAAAATTGTAGAAGCTGAGAAGCTCACGAACTTCCATTTCAACGAGGTCAATCATTTCAGGATCGTCAACGATATCTACTTTGTTGAGGAAAACAACAATTCTAGGAACGTTTACCTGGCGAGCAAGAAGAATGTGCTCACGAGTTTGTGGCATAGGACCGTCAGTAGCAGCTACAACAAGGATAGCACCGTCCATTTGAGCAGCACCTGTAACCATGTTCTTAACATAGTCGGCGTGACCCGGACAGTCTACGTGTGCGTAGTGACGAGCTTCGGTTTGATATTCAACGTGTGCAGTGTTGATTGTGATACCACGCTCTTTTTCTTCAGGAGCGTTGTCAATTGAGTCAAATGAACGTACCTCAGAGAGACCTTTTCTGGCAAGCACCATTGTGATGGCTGCAGTCAAAGTAGTCTTACCATGGTCAACGTGACCGATGGTACCGCTGTTTACGTGCGGCTTGTCCCTTTTGAAAGTTTCTTTTGCCATAATAATAAAATTTAATTTTAATGAGTATTTTATACAGTTGTAGAGCCGGTGACGGGAATTGAACCCGTGGCCTCTTCCTTACCAAGGAAGCGCTCTACCTCTGAGCTACACTGGCTTACTTAGAGCGGAAGACGAGGTTCGAACCCGCGACCCTCAGCTTGGAAGGCTGATGCTCTACCGACTGAGCTACTTCCGCAAAAATATCCTTTTTTAAATACAAAAAAAGTGGGGAGAGCAGGATTCGAACCTACGAAGGCGTAAGCCAGCAGATTTACAGTCTGCCCCAGTTGGCCACTTTGGTATCTCCCCAATTTTCACATCATTTCAAAAAAAAAGAGCCGATGGAGGGATTCGAACCCCCGACCAGCTGATTACAAATCAGCTGCTCTGGCCAACTGAGCTACATCGGCAATTTGCTCTTCCCTGTTTTTTAGGGATTGCAAAGATATGTGTTTTTGATTAATCTGCAAAAAAAAATTCAAAATATTTTATACCCAAAATATACTTCCTATCCTAAACGCAGCAAACCCCGCAATCCAGGCAACGGAAATGGTTGTAAATATTGAAAGTAGAGACCATTTCCATGATCCACTCTCTTTTCTGATAGTAAATGCAGCAGCTACACAAGGCATATATAATAATGCAAATATCATGAAAGAGAGAGCATTAGCCTTGTTGAAAACCTTCTCCTCCTTAATTCTTTTCGAGAGAGAAGTATTTCCATCGGCCGCCGTAGCAGATTTCTCATCGGCCTGGTAAACAACTCCCAGGGTACTGATGATGAACTCTTTTGCTGTTACTCCTGTTACAAGACTCACGCTCATTTTCCAGTCAAATCCCAGCGGTTTCATAACAGGTTCAAGGCTTCTTCCGAACTGTTCCAGATAGCTAGGTTCATCGGCTCTTCTAACCTCGCCGTTTTTTAGAGGGAAATAGTCGAGTGCCCACACAATTATTACAGCAACAAGTACAACTGTTCCGATTTTCTTAACATACTCCCAGGCTGCATCCCACATATTTTTAAGAGAGTATTTCCAGGACGGAGTACGATAGGGTGGAAGAGGAATTTTATAATCTTTTGTACTGAAATGGAAGAATATCTTTTTAAATAAGATTGCCATTAATATCCCTATTACAATCCCACCGAAGTATAGCGACATCAATACGGTTACCTGATTTTCGGGGAAGAATATTCCGGAAAACAGAAGGAATGTCGGTATTCTTGCGCTGCATGGGATATAGGGGATCATCAACATTGTAATAATCCTGTCAGATTTTTTCCTGATAGTACGGGTAGCCATTATAGCCGGCACATTGCATCCGAATCCCATTAGAAGGGGAATAAAAGAGCTTCCGTGGAGGCCTATGCGGTGCATATATTTATCCATGATAACCGCAGCTCTTGGCAGATACTCTGTCTCCTGTAACAGAGACAAGAAAAAGAAAAGAATTAATATATTAGGAAGGAATGCGAGAACACTTCCAACACCCATAATTACCCCCTTCGTTAAAAAGTCGTTGAACCATCCGTTGCTTAAAATAGTATTGACTTCGGATGCCGCCCTGTCCATCAACCACTCTATTCCTGCCTGCGGATAGGACCCAAGCTTGAAGGTACAGAAGAAGATAAACCAGATTATTCCGATGAATATCATTAACCCCCATAGAGGATGTGTGAGAATCTCATCGGCTCTCGTGTTTGTTTCGTAATAGTGCAGATGATCGCCGTGGTGGCGATGTTTATGGTGATTATGATGTTTGTGAGACATTTTTAATGGTAGTGTAAATACTCTCTTCGTCAAATCCGCACTCTCTCTTTAATTCGGGGACAGTGCCCTGTTCGACAAAGTTATCGGGAACTCCAAGCCTTATAATTCTCCTCTCCAAACCTGCATCTGCAATATATTCTGATACTGCAGTACCAAGCCCTCCAACAACAGTGCCATCTTCGACCGTGATAATAGTGTGACATTTCACTATGGCATGGTCGAGAGCCTCTCTATCTAGTGGCTTAAGGAACCTCATATTGTATATTAACACATCTGCGCCATCTTTGTTCGCCCTTTCGGCCGCTTTAAGTGCATCATTCACCACAGGGCCGATTGCAATAATCGCTATTCCCTTGCCTTCCCTCATCAGTTGAGCCTTACCGGGAGGAATTAATTCGTACGGTTGATCCAGATTCGTTCCTATTCCGGTTCCTCGTGGATACCTTATGACGGTTATCCCGTATTGATTTGATTGCACCGAGTAGAGCATATTTCTCAACTCTGTCTCGTTTGCCGGTGCAGATATTGTAATTGCGGGTATACAGCGCATATATGCGAGGTCAAAGACTCCGTGGTGTGTCGCGCCATCCTCCCCTACAAGCCCGCCTCTGTCAAGACAGAAGATCACCTTGAGATTCTGAACGGCGACATCGTGTATGACGTTGTCGTACGCTCTCTGCATAAACGAAGAGTAGATGTTACAGTATGGCAACATCCCTGATGCTGCAAGACCGGCAGAGAATGTAACCGCGTGTTGTTCAGCTATACCTACATCGAATGATCTTTCGGGTATTGCCTCCATCATAATATTCAGAGAACTGCCAGACGGCATTGCAGGTGTTACTCCAACAATTAACGGGTTACTTTTTGCGAGTTCAGTTATTGTTTGTCCGAAGACATCCTGATATCGAGGGGCAGATGAGCTACTGCTCTGAGTTCTCTTTCCGGTTATTTTGTCGAATGTTCCGGGTGCGTGCCAGATTACCTGATTCTCTTCGGCAGGAGCATAACCTTTTCCCTTTAAGGTTCTTACGTGTAATACCTTTGGCCCTGGAATCCTACTTATGTTGTTGAGAGTCTCCACCATCTGCTCTATATCGTTTCCGTCAATAGTTCCGAAGTAACGGAATCCCAGAGATTCAAAGAAGGATCCGTTTTTGAATATAGCAGCTTTTGTACTGAACATAAATTTTTGAATCAACGACCTGATCCTGTTCGCACCGATGGCCGACCATACCCTGTTCTTGGCCTTGTTGTAGAAATTAGAGGTAGATACTTTTATAAGATAGTTGTGAAGCGCTCCTACATTAGGGTCAATAGATATCTGATTGTCATTAACAATAACAAGAATATCCGAATGCATTGCGCCTGCATTGTTTAACCCCTCAAAAGCCAATCCTCCAGTAAGAGCTCCGTCTCCTATTACGGCAACTACTTTCTCTCCAGTTCTATTTATTCTTGCAGATACTGCCATTCCCAATGCTGCAGAGATTGAGGTTGAGGAGTGTCCAACCCCGAAAGAGTCATATTCACTCTCTGAAATCTTTGGGAAACCACTAATTCCTTTGTATTTACGGTTATTGACAAAACTGTCTCTTCTTCCGGTTAAAATTTTGTGAGCATATGCCTGATGGCCGACATCCCACACAATTTTATCTGAGGGGGTATTATAGACATAGTGGAGTGCAACTGCTATCTCCACTGCTCCCAGGCTTGCCCCTATGTGACCAGGGTTTTGTGAACAGCAAGAAACTATATGCTCCCTTATTTCGGAGCATATAGTCTCTAATTGTTGTATGTTATATTTTTTTAAATCTTTTGGCGAGTCAATCTGGCTTAAATATTTCATTACTGTTTTTTCATATTAGCCACCTGTAGGCCGTATCCCATCTTCTTGTCAACTCTTTTAAGAATAAGGGCTATAAAGATTGCAAGAGAGCATATCCCTGCAAAAATTGACATCGGAAGGGTGTAGTCATATACTTTGACTGCAAGTCCGTCCTTCATTACGCTATCCACTACACAATAGTTATTCAGTACAAAGCCAATGAGAATCGGAACGACCATCAGGCCGATATTTTGAATATAAAATGTTAAAGCATATGTTGTTCCCAACTGTCTTTCGGGCATAATCTTAGCCAGTGAAGGCCACATTGCCGAAGGCACCATTGAGAATGCAATACCAAGGAGTATCATGAGAATGATTGCAACCCACCATTGGTTAATGAATGGCATGGCAAAAAGAACATGGACAGATACAAGAAGAATCGATCCTCCGATCATCAGGTCAGCGCCGTGCCCGATTTTGTCGTAGATCCTTCCGAAAAGAGGGGTCAATACGATAGCACCGAACGGTAACATGCTCGGGATCAATCCGGATAATTTAGGATCCACTCCGAATTTAAACTCCATAAGACCTGCTGCATACTTCAGGAATGGGAATACTGCCGAGTAAAATACTACACAAAGCAGAGCGATAAGCCAAAATCCCTTGTTGCTGAGTACAGCCTTGACATCCTTTGCATTGAATGACTCCTCCTCCTCTGTAGCTGCCTCCTGAATCTGCTTGTCCAGCTTTTTGTCATAAATCGAATAGATTACAAAGCTAAGACCACCTACAACAAGGAGTGTCAGTCCGAATAGAACTGGTGTTCCTACGCTCTGGAATTTAACTGCAATCATTGGAGAGAACGCAAGTGCCGCAGCAGAACCAAGCCTTGCAAGCGAAAGTTGCATACCCATAGCAAGGGCAAGCTCTTTACCTTTAAACCATTTTACGATGGCCTTGCTGACAGTGATACCTGCTACTTCGGCACCAACGCCGAAGATCCCAAATCCGACTACTGCCCAAACAACCTGCATCTTATACTGAGTGCCAAAGAGCGACATAGATGTCTGAATAAGAGCATCATTGGTGACTGCCCAGTATTTTATTGCTATACCTGTAACCATAAGAATGCATGAGAGTATACCACTGAAGCGGATTCCCTTTTTATCGAGAATTAGACCCCCGAAAATGAGCATTCCGAGAAATACATTGAAAATTGAGTATGATCCCGAAAACCAACCATATTCGGTGGCACTCCACTGGTTGTGTCTTTCAAGCATAGTTTGCAACGGAGAGAAAATGTCAGAAGCAACATATGCCGCAAACATTGTAATGGCAATAAGCAGAAGCATCAGCCATCTGGTAGCTGTTGAGTCGCTGAGTAGTGCAGATTTGTTTTTCATTGTTTTTATTTGTTTTTAGATGTTATTGTCTGATTATCGTCTGCTCACGGTCCGGACCAAGTGAAATAATCTCCACCGGCACTCCGGTCTCTTTCTCAATAAACCTTACATAGTTCATAAACTCAAATGGGAGGTCCTCCTCTTTTCTGATTTTTGTGAGGTCTCTTTTCCATCCCGGAAAATCTTTGTAAACAGGTTCAACATCTGCATAGGTGTCGTATGGTACAGCGGTTGTAACCTCTCCATCAACTTTGTAGGCAACAGCAACTTTTATGGTTTCGAATGAATCAAGCACATCTGCTTTCATCATAATGAGCTTCTTTACGCCATTAATCATTATGGCATATTTTAATGCAACCATATCGAGCCATCCCGTACGACGGGGCCTGCCGGCGTCTTGGCGGGGGTGTCGCCAGCGGCGACCGCAGGATACCCATGCGCAACGCGTGCCTTCCGGTGCATGAACCAGCAGCGATGCCGGTCCACTCCACATCCGACCACGAACGCCCGGGCGGACAAGGGGCCGGGCAACGGGTGCCGGCCGATCGCCATCACCATGACGTCTGGCCCATTGTGCCAAACTCCCGCCTCACCCCGCCACTTCCGGATTCGACGGATCTCCTGTTTGCCCGGACGGAAGGCCCTTCTCCCGACCGTGCGCCCACTCATCAGAAAGCACCGCCCGGGGCGATGCGACCAAGGCGGACACGCGATCGCGCAAGGCGATGACGTGACAGAGTGAAGATCATCTCGGAGCAATACCAGCCGCGCTCTTTCGCCCATACCGGCCCTGAACGCAAGGAGACGATGCTGCCAGCGCCGGGAGCGGACGCGGCGACAAGGCACGCCCGCTGGCTGGATGCCGGGCACGGCACCAGCTTCAGGCTAGCCCATCCTACTCAGGTGCCCTCATCCCCGGCCTCTGGTATCGTGAATCCGGGTCAATATGGCAGGTTTTCGCGTTTGGCGGCCCCGAATGACACCAGTCGGGTGGCGTCGGCGTACGCTTCGCGATGCTCCGCCACATTCGGTCAGCCGAGCCGTTGCATCGTTGCAAGGAAGGAACATCGCAATGCCGCGTGGGACGCATCGTCGCGGGGATAATCGGGCCGGGCGCTGGCGGGCGCAATCATGGGCGCTGCTGCTCGTCGTCTTGCTGGCATTCGGGCAGGTGGGCACCATCGCGGCCGCGCAGACGCCGGTGGCATCGCCCGCGGCGTCGCCCGCTGCCGGGACCGGGCACGGCATTCAGATCGCGAATATGGACCTTTCGGTGGCGCCTGGAGACGACTTCTTCCGGTTCGCCAACGGCGGATGGGTGGATCGCGCCACCTTCCCGGCTGGCCGGGGCCGCTTCTCGACCTTCGACGAGATCAACCAGCGCGTCGACGCCCAGCTCACGGCGATCGTCGACGGCCTCGCACCGGACGACAGTACCGACCTCGGCAAGGTACGCCTCGTCTACGACATGACGCTCGACTGGGAGACGCGCAATGCCCAGGGCGTCGGCCCGATCCAGCCCGCCCTGGACCATCTGGCAGCCATCACCACGACCGAGGAGCTGATGGCCTATCTCGCCGGACAGGGCGTGGAGGACGATGTCAGCGGCTTCTTCGGGGTGGGCGCAGGCCCATCGGCCGACGACGCGACCACCACCGTCGCGCACCTCGGCGCCGGCGGGCTCGGCCTGCCGAACGAGTCCTACTACCTCGAAGACTCGCCGGAGAACGAAGCGATTCGCCAGGCGTGGGTCGAGACGACGGCCAGCCTGCTGACCGCCGGCGGCTACAGCGAGGCCGACGCGCTCGCCGCCGCGCAGAATATCCTCGCCCTTGACACCGAGCTGGCACGCCTCATGACACCGCAGGTGGACTACAGCGCAAACGCAGCGCTGGGAAACAACCCGCGCACGATCGCCGAGCTGGAGGCAGCGGTCCCGTCGTTCCCGTGGCGAACGTGGCTCGGCACGCTCGGCGTCCCGGCTGACGTCGATACGATCATCGTCGGCGACACACGCTACCTTGGCGGCATCGAGCAGGTGCTGGTCTCCACCCCGGCCTCGACGTTGCGCGACAAGCTGGCGGCCAGCCTGATCTGGGGCGCCTCCGACTCCCTGACCAAGGAGATCCAGGCCATCGCGCAACAGTTCGAGCGCGTCCTGCGCGGCGTCAGCGAGCCCACTCCGGACGAGGAGGCCGCGCTCGACACCGCCAAGAACCTCTTCCCGGACGCGCTCGGCAAGGCGTATGTGGAAGTCGCCTTCCCGCCCGAGGCGAAGGCGCAGATCGAAGAACTGGTCGGCAATCTCATCGCGGCCTTTCGCCAGCGCATCCTGAACGCCACCTGGATGAGCGAGGAGACGAAGCTCAAGGCGATCGAGAAGCTGGAGCTGATGACCATCAAGGTCGGTTACCCCGATATCTGGGACACGTACGAGGACGTGGCGATCGGCGATTCCCTTTACGCGACCATCACCGCCGCGGGCCTGCAGTCGTACCGGGAGCAGCTCGCCACGATCGGCCAGCCGGTCGACCGTGAGGCGTGGGATACCCCCGCCTTTGTCGTCAATGCCTTCTACAGCCCCACCCGGAACGAGATCGTCTTCCCCGCGGCCATCCTGCAGGCGCCCTTCTTCGATCCGGAGGCCGACGCCGCCTCCAACTACGGCGGGATCGGCGCCGTGATCGGACATGAGATCACCCACGGATTCGACCTGACCGGATCCCAGTTCGACGGCTATGGCAACGTCGCATCCTGGTGGACGCCGGAGGACCGCGCCGCCTTCGAGGCGCTGAACCAGAAGCTGGAGGCGCAGTATGCGGAGATCGAGGTCCTGCCGGGGCTCTCGATCAATGGCGAGCAGACCGTCGGCGAGAACCTCGCGGATTTCGGCGGCACCCAGACGGCTTTCGACGCATTGACGCTCCACCTCGCCGCCAACCCGCAACCGCAGGACCAGGTCTGGTTCCTGACCCAGCAGCAACGGTTCTTCATCGCGGCATCGTCCAACTTCCGCGATATCACGACCGATGCCTATCTCCGGAACCAGGTCATCGTCGATCCGCACGCGCCAGGCATCGCCCGGGCGGTGATGCTCGGTCACCCCGCACACACGCATACCGGGCGACGCGGAAGGCCCCGCTGCGGTAGGATCGCAGGGCCAACCGGGAGAAGAGCGGCACGAACGCGTGCGCTCCCACCCGCCGTCATCGCCACCACCGGCGCACCCGAGGACACACGTCACGCATGGGAATCACCCGCTTCGCCCAGAACGATCTCGCCCGCCTCAGCTACGAACTCTCCCCGGCCGACCATCCGGATGTCGATCCGGCCCTCATCCCGGCAGTCGCGCTGCTCCACGCGACCCTCGCCGATCGGGCGTCCCTCGGACCGCTGCGCGACACGCTGCTCGACCAGGTCACGCTCGTCCAGCCGGATGCTCGCGGCCACGGCGGCAGCGCCGCCCTTACCGACCGCTCGTTCACCGTCACCGACATGGCGAACGACCTCTATACCGTGCTGGAGGCCGCCGGCCTGCTCGGGAACGATTCGCCGCCCGTCCACCTGATCGGCCATGGCCAAGGGGCAATCGCCGCGCTGGAGCTGGCCCGACGCCGGCCCGATCTCCTCGCCTCTCTCATCCTGATCGAGCCGGACGCCCCATCCCTGCTCGACGGCGAGCTCGACCCCCAACTGGTTCTGGCTCGGGAAGAAGCGCGCATGGCCGGGCGCCAGGCCGCCGACGCCGCCTACAAGGGGCTCACCGATGCCGCGCTCGCCGGCTACCTCGATCGGCGGTGGGGTGCGGACTGGCGGACGCGCCTCTCGAAGCCGCGCCTTGCCGCCGTCCGCCGCCACGCCGGCGCGCTCGCCGCCAGCCTCGACGCGCTCGATCGCTATCACCTCCTCCCAGACGAGCTGCGCGCCATCGCCGTGCCGACCTTGGTCATCGTCGCGGCGGAATCGCCGGCTGCGGAACGAGCCATCGCTCGCCGCCTCGCCGATACGATGCCAGCCGCCGCCCTCCGTGCCGTCACCTCCCTGCCAGGCGGGGCCCCGTTCACCGGAAACGGCGAGGTGGCCATCGCCCTCGTCGTCGACTGGTTGAACGAGCACGCCTGACCGTCCGCCGCTCCGGACGAGCACATCCGCAAAATTGTGTAAGAAGTGTGCAATCACGGCCCGGCGGCCATGCCAGAATCGGCGCATGGATCGCGGGTCCGGCAGGCCCATACCGGATCCGCGGTCCCGGCTCGACCCTGTGGGGGTGCGAGGAGAACAGCCAGGACGACGGACGTGTCCCAACCGTCGTCCTGGCTGCTTCGCGCCGCAGCCGCCCGCGTGGGCTCGCAGCCAGTCATTCCGCCCGTTCGTCGAGCAGAAGTCGCCTCACGGGACCGAGAATGGATTCGATCTCCGCCAGCAGCCGGTGATGCGCAGGAACCTCGTCCAGATACGACCGACGATCCCGGTCGTCGCCGATGTGAGCCAGCCGCTGCCGGAGAAACGCCACCGCCTCCCTGGCCACCTCGCCCGCCCGCCCCTCCCGGCCAAGCAGGCGATTTCCCTGAATCACAGCCAGAAGCAGACGGCCGTGATGCTCACTCCCGATCAGGCCCCCATCCCGCAGACGCGCCTCGGTCTCCCCGAGCAGGGTCTCCGCCGCAGGGACATCACCGTCACGCACCGCGACACGCAGCAGCCCCGCCAGGCTATCGATCTGCAGGGCGTGCTGGCCGATCTCCACGCGCAGGTCCAGCGACCGGGTGAAGGCGCGCGCCGCCTCGGCCAGCTGCCCGCGCGATTCCGCCAGGATCGCCTCGTCGAAGTGGGCCGCCGCCACGAAGCCCAGAATCGGCAGCTCCCGCCCGAGCTCGTGGACACGCGCCAACGCCTCGAGCGCTGGCTTCGTCTCCCCGCGCTCGACATGGCATAGCCCGATATTGACGTCGCACAGCGCCTCCGCCGTGGCATGGCCCTGCTCGACAGCGCGGTCCAGCCCTTGACGGTACCATGAGAGTGCCGTCTCGTATTGGCCGAGCTCGACGTGAACGTTGGCCCGGGCGACCAGTGCCGTGACGCCGACCCGATCGGTTCCCACCGCCTCCGCCAGCGCGACTGCCCGCGATACGTGCATCATCGCGTCGTCGTCGTGGCCCAAGGCGTTCAGGTTGAACCCAAGCAGGCATCCGATCCGGCAACGCTCCACCGGATCGCCTGTTCGCATCAAGATCGGCTCGGCCTCCCGGAGCGCCGCGATGCCATCCAGGTGGCGCCCCTGGTCGAACCGGATGGTCGAGAGCATCTGCAGCGCGTTGGCCAATGCCTGGGGGTCGTCGATCGCCCGCGCCTGGCGCACCCCCTGCTCGGCAAACCGGTCCGCCGCCTCGCTGTCGCCCAGCGCCCGCGCGCAGTTTGCCAGCCCGAGAGAGGCCTGGACGAGCATCGGCGGATTCCTCATCGCCGCACCCGTCTCCTCGACCCGGGCGAAGAGGGACATCGCTCGCAGCGGATCGCTTTCGGCCACCGCCTGGTCTCCCGCCCGCACCCACGCCACCGATGCCCGCGTGAAGTCGCCCGCCTGTTCCAGATGCCAGGCGATCCGCTCGCACCGGCTGTGCGCGCCGTCGCCGTACATGGCAAGCATGGCATCGGCGATGCGCAGATGGGCGCGCCGCCGCTCGAATGGCGTCAGATGGCGGAGGACATAGTCGCGCAGCAGGGCGTGAGCGAAGGCCCAGACCTGCTCCGTACCACCGCCCGCTGTGCCAGGTGGCCCGACGGGCGCCGGGCGGGTCTCCGCCGGGCGCTGCGGCGTTTCCGCGCAGCCGGCGGCGACGAGGCCGGCGGCTGCCAGTACGGTCCAGTGTTTCAAGGAATCTCTCCATGTTTGCGGCAGACGGGACCACGACAGTCGCGATCCTCCTCGCGCCCGGTAATTGGGCGGCCGCTGTTGTTAAACGCACCCGAGAAGGCTTCGGTTCGGGAGTTTTCTGGTCGTCGGTCAGGTTCGTTTTCCGAAGCCCGCGGTCAGCCATAGAGTTGGCCTGTCATGGTTTTATAAAGCTTCCATGACAATCACATGACAGCGTAAGCAATTGAAAAATAAGTATTATTATCCTGACGACGCGGGATCGGTGTGCAAAGGCAGGTGCATTGTGAAGGTCGCGCCCTGCCCCAAAACGCTCTCCACCGCCACCCGTCCGCCGTGGCGGTTGAGGATGTGCTTGACCAGCGCCAGGCCGAGCCCGGTGCCGCCCTGCGAGCGGCTGTCGGCGACATCGACCCGGTAGAAGCGCTCGGTCAGGCGCGGCAGATGCTCCGGCGCGATGCCGGGGCCGAAATCGCGCACCGCGATGCGCGCTTCCGGCGCGCCGGCGCGGGTCTGGCCGCGCGCGACCAGTTCGCGCGCGGCCCGCGGGATGCCCGGCTCGACGATCTCGGCCATGTAGTCCAGGTGCCAGCGGTCGAGTTCGTCGGGCCGGCCCAGGCGCAGCAGGCCCAGCATGAAATCGGCGGCCTCCTCGGCCGACAGCGTGCCTTCGTTGTAGCGGCGCATCAGTTCGTCGTTGCGGCGGCGGGCCTCCGCTGGATCGCCGGCGCGGCCGGTGCGCGCCAGGAATTCGGCCCACTGATAGTCGCTGTCGAAGGGCAGCAGGGTGTGGTCCAGGTCGAACAGGGCCAGATGGGTCGGGGTCATGGGGTCCTCGGGAGGGCCGGCGCGTCGGCCAGCAGGTCTTTCAGCAGGGGCAGGGTGATGGGGCGGTGGCGCGCCAGGGAATACTGGTCCAGGCTGTCGATCAGCGCCGTCAGGCGGTCCATGTCGCGGTCGCAGCGGGTCAGGATCCAGTGCAGGACCTCGTCGGACAGCTGCAGCCCGCGTTCCCGGGCGCGGTCGCGCAGGGCCTGGGCGCGGTCCTCGTCGGACAGCTGCTCCAGGCGGTAGACCAGGTCCCAGCCCAGGCGGGTGCGCAGGTCTTCCCGAAGCGGCATGTCGACCGGCGGTTGCGAGCCGGCGGCGACGAAAGCGCAATGCGGTCGGGCGCGGGTTTCGTTGAAGAGGTTGAACGCGGCGATCTGCTGGGTGGACGACAGGGTGTCGCAATCGTCCACGCAATAGACCGTGCTGGCCTCGTCGAACGTGAAGGCGGCCAGCGGGCTGTGCGGGCGCAGATACCGCGCGCTCGGGCCCACGGCATGGCACAGCGCCTCCATCAGGTGGGTGCGGCCCGATCCGGCCGTTCCCCAGAGGTAGATGCCACGGTCGCGTGCGGTGCCGGCCGCCAGTTCGGCACTCAGGCCGGCAAGCGTCTGCGCCGCCTCGCGATTGGGCCCGACAATGAAATTGTCGAACGTGGCGGGCGGCGGGGTGCCGAGGTCGAGATACAGTTGCTGGATCACGAACGAAGAAAGCCGGCGACAGGCCGGCGGAGTACGGTTTACGGGGCACGACGGGGTCAGCCGGCGTCCGATATCCGGTTTGCGTGCCGAAAGGACACGCGCATCGGGTAAAATCGCATTTTACCGAACCTTGATGCATTCCCGTCATGTCACACCCTAACGAAACTTCCGGCCTTTCCTATCGCGACGCTGGCGTCGACATCGAAGCGGGCGACGCGCTGGTCGAAGCGATCAAGCCGTTTGCCAAGAAAACCCTGCGCGACGGCGTGCTGGGCGGCATCGGCGGCTTCGGCGCGCTGTTCGAAGTGCCCAAGCGCTACAAGGAGCCGGTGCTCGTTTCGGGGACCGACGGCGTGGGCACCAAGCTCAAGCTGGCCTTCACGCTGAACAAGCACGACACGGTTGGCCAGGACCTGGTCGCCATGAGCGTGAACGACATTCTGGTGCAGGGCGCCGAGCCGTTGTTCTTCCTCGATTACTTCGCCTGCGGCAAGCTGGACGTGGCCACGGCGGCCACGGTCGTCAAGGGGATCGCGCAGGGTTGCGAGCTGGCCGGATGCGCGCTGATCGGTGGCGAGACGGCGGAAATGCCGAGCATGTACCCGGACGGCGAGTACGATCTGGCCGGTTTCGCGGTAGGCGCGGTGGAAAAGAGCAAGATCATCGACGGCACGACCATCGTGCCGGGCGACGTGGTGCTGGGGCTGGCCTCGTCGGGGGCGCACTCGAATGGCTATTCGCTGGTGCGCAAGATCATCGAAGTCGCGAAGCCCGACCTGGACGCCGACTTTCACGGCCAGCCGCTGCGCGATGTGCTGATGGCGCCCACGCGCATCTATGTCAAGCCGCTGCTCGCGCTCATGCAGACGCTTAACGTCAAGGGCATGGCGCACATCACCGGCGGCGGCATCGTCGAGAATATCCCGCGTGTCCTGCAGGATCATCTGACGGCCGACATCAAGCAGGACGCCTGGACGCTGCCGCCGCTGTTCCAGTGGCTGCAGGCCCACGGCAAGGTGGCCGACGCGGAGATGCATCGCGTATTCAACTGCGGCATCGGCATGGCGGTGATCGTGTCGGCGGCCGACGCCGACGCCGCGGTCAAGCACCTCGAGGCCTCGGGCGAAACGGTCTACCGTCTGGGCGCGATCCGCGAGCGCAAGGAAGGCGAAGCGCAGACGATCGTCTCGTAAGCGCAAGGTGTTGACGATACCCGGCAACGAAGCGAGGCGCGCGCGACGATAACGCGCCACCACGCCGCGAGCCATGCATGAAAAAGCCCGCCAGGGGACCCCCGGCGGGCTTTTTTGTCGGCGCCGCGGCGCGGTGACCGGTTTCTGGGCCTCATTCGCGCCTGGACCGCCCGCAGCACGGCGTCGAGTGTCGTCTCCATCACGCGCACGAGATCGTCGAGCTGCGCGCTGGGCGCGGCGGCGCGCGGCGTGATGCGCAGCGTGTGGAACGGCATCGACGGTTCGAAGCGGCGCAGCACGAGGTCGGAGTCGAGAAAGTCGTAAGCCGAGACCGGGTGCAGCAACCCGATGCCCACGTTTTCCTTGACCATCGTGCCGATATTGATCGAGTAGCGCGCCGTGGCGACCACCTGCTCGTGC
>OFJB01000525.1_pt1 | contig 18394 bp, 25 predicted proteins | sample 1775081 | NCBI WGS metagenome assembly OFJB01 (sample SAMN08195771, study PRJEB24354) | sludge metagenome | isolation source: initial sludge from phenol fed wastewater aerobic bioreactor | place: India: Nagpur | collected 2016-06-05 | reverse complement strand
CGGGGGTGGGGATTGTTCCATGGACGGATCTATCGGCATGGTTTTCCCGAGAGACGATGGCAGCTTGGGCGACAAAAGTAGTGTGTTCGGATGTAAAGTGTTGGGATGTAAATGTAAAATGAAACAGTAAATAGAGAGAAGGACAACAAGCGCAACGCCAACAGCGGTTTGAACTAAAATAGACTAAATGAATTAATGGAGAATAGGGGATTCGAACCCCTGACCTATAGATTGCGAAACTATGTAATTCCATATACCATAATGGAATACAATTGAAATAGTGCTCAAATAGGTACGTTTTACAAGGGTTTTCGTCCAACGGACCGCCCTTGTTCTTGAATCCAATTGTAAGCGATTGAAGCCTAAAAAACAAGGGTTTCCGTTACAGTTGCCGTTACAGTAAAGGTGTACCGTCTAACGCGCCTACTGTAACGGCAAGCACATTCTCTATCACAAGCCTCGCTCCGGCTTGGCAGCCCTGGCTCCAGGTAGCCAAGGGAGGACTCGAGCCTATTATGTTTCTGCAAGTGCTTATAGAATATATACTTAGTAAGCCACACTGTTGACTTGCCCACATAGCGTTTACAAAACATAATTGCCAACGTTAGCATATAATGCATAACTCTTTCTATTATATAGTGTAAGCGCACTTCTATTTCGCACGCTCATAAAGAAATAATATTGAAAATACTTCATGCCTTGTAAAAGTAAAGCGTAAGCTCCTCGCTTGGAGTACAGAGTTTTTTATCATAATATGCTAAAATACCGAGCCTTCTGCGGCCTCTATCTCAGCGCCTGCCTCATGTGCATTTATTGAATCATATTGCAACCTTAACCATCCTGTTGAGGTTGATAAAGCTCTGGCATTAAGCATAATACCAGTTAGATCATCTGGCATATTAGAGCCTTGTTCTCTATCCCAAAAACTAGCCAAAGCTCTGTCTTCTTTATATAAGGACATCATCCAGTCTCGAGGTTCCTTCCAAACACTGCCATAAGTTAGAAAATCATAATCTTTGCTTTTACCATATGTTACAGCAAGCTGTTTTTTTATATCAGAGAATTTATCTTTGAGCTCAGTACCATATTGCGAGCAAGATATATCTTTACTAGAAGCAGCAATTCTATAGACACCATAAGTCGGGCTGATATCAACAATGTAGCTTTCAAATAAGGGATGGGGTTTAGGCGGAGTAACATAGTATCTGTAAGGCTGCCCTTTTAACAATGTCGGATTGCACCCCATAGCAACAAGTTCCTCAAGTGTGCTCCCCATTTTAATCCCAAAGGATTGCGCCGCTATCATAGATACAATAGCAACCAAGAATACAATGATAAAAAGAAATGCCTTTTTCATTTTTGTCCTCCTTCAGATAATAGACATATTTCGTTGTGCTACATGTACCTCTATATTATAGCGTGTAGCATATGCCTGCAAGCATAGCAATAAAAAATATAGCAAAGAATGAGGGACATATATTGTTCCTCGCGAATGACAATCTGAAAGCACTTTAGCCAGCATCAATCGTGTGGTTTTGACTTCATCCACCGGATCAGAAGCCCATCTGCATTCGTCATATCAATGCGGTCGTATTCTTCTTCCGTGAGTTCAAAATAGCCGTCAGGGTCTCCATGTTCATCATGCAAAACAGGACGATCCGTAAGCTCAGGACAACGTTTCTTTGCGAATGTCGCATCTACACGGTAAGTATCTTTGCCGTCTATTGTCTCAACCTCCGCGCTTATGTATTCTTTTGCCATCTCAGCCTTGTTTTCAAGCGCGGCGATCCGCTTCCTCAATGACTCATTCATAGTTTTAACCTTCCTTTACCGAGGTATAAGCCTATTCAGAGCGCAGATTGCCGCTTTCTGCTCGTCCGAAAGTGTTTTGTAGGTGTCGAATTTGTAGGCGTCGAACGAGTCTCCAATATCTCTGACAATAGCCATGTTTCTGTCCCATTCCTTGCGCTCTTCCTCAGAAAGCATCGAAGGATCAAAGTCTGTTTCGACATCCACAGCTTTGGTCTCAAGTCTTTTCAGCCTTGCATCAATCGCTTTCGTATTCATTGTTCAGCTCGCTTTTCGAGTGCATCTAGCCTACTTTCAATATCATCGAGCTGCTCACTTTTTAGAACGTCTACAATTCCGTTCAGAATAAAGCACAGCGCCCGATATTTCTGAATCGATAATGGATCAGGTTCGGCCTTTTTCGCCTCATGGTAAATCTCCGCCAATTCATTGCGTACTGAGGTTAAAGTATCAAGCCGCCTATGTTTTTTTCTTTGTCTCAAGTTCGTTTCACTCATAACCCATACCTCTATTTGCTATTTCGCATTTGCTGAATTAGCATGTATTATAGCACTTTTGGTGCAATGTCTTGACATATTCTAGCTTATTCTGTCGCTTCGCGCATAATATGTATCATCTCAACGCTCGTCTCGTCCTTCCGAAGCAGCACTTCTGTAACCACAAAATTGAGTAGTGCCTGCCCGTGCAAGCCTTGTTGTGGTACGTTAAAATAAGTTGCAAGCGCCTCGACATAAGCTTCAACAAAAGTGTTCCGTTCACTCTGTTTCATGTTCTCGCTCCATACTCCTAAAGCATCCGCTACACGCTACATTTATATACTAATTCTATATACCATATAAACATAAGTATGTAGCGGTTGTGTAGCTGTAGCGTCTTGAATCCGCTACATTTTTCATGCCGTGAATTGAACGTAACCCTTCTGCTTTTGGTAATAACCCGGCCCGTCATAGTAAGCCTTTGCCGCATCAAAAGCCTCAAAGGATATTCCCTGCGCCGCGCTTGCTAACTTCCAGCCTGCAATGCAAATACCAACGGTATTTTCCCCAGTCCGCGCTTTCTCGCTTTCCACAAGTTGCCCAAAAACTCGCCCTACAATCGCCAAATCATCATTCGTAAATGTGGGTTCATCCTTGAAAACATCTTCGGTTGAATCGAATAGTTGCCCTTCACTCTGAATGTAGCGGTTGCCATCAGCTACAGCTACATTTACGCTACATTCTAATTCTTTATCAGGTAACGTGTTATCAGTATTTGTAGCGGTGTAGCGGTTGTTTTGGAGGTAGCGAGAGAATACATCTCTGAACGAATCTGTCGAGTAACCTTTTGGTACCTTTGTGCTATCACGAAGATTTATTGTTCTTATCTCGAAGCGTGCCAGCATTCTCGCTAAGCGGTTCGTAGAAATGCCCTTATAGTTGTTGAAGTCATGCCACGGCGCGTCATCGAGCGCGTTTAATTCGTCTACAATCGCTTGTGAAGGCCACTTAACACGCTCTGGTAGCTCTGAGAATATCTTTTGTATATCAGAAAGCAATCGAATGCTAAGGTCTCCATCATCGCTCTGTTTCGCGCAAAGTTCCAGCGCAGCAATCTTGGCTCGTTGTGGCCACTCGCCGCCAGCGTGGTCTGCAATGCGTAGTAGCTCTCTCCATACATCCGCTTGTCTGTCTGAAAGTGCGGGATCAATTTCGGGTTCTACTTGCAGAATCTTCTCGCAGTTGTCGATCACCCAGCGTGCAATTCTCGCGAGTAACGGTTGAAAGCTTTGGTCGCAGTCGCTTCTAAGTCGTTCTATAGGCTCGTTAGGCAGTCTGCGGCGCATCCGAATGTTTATTGATCGGCTTTCAATGGTATCGGGCAAGCTTCCAATAAGGGCAATCGCCTTCGGGCTGTAAACGTTGAATATCCGAGGTTCCAAATCATCACCAACAACCCTTATTACTTGCGCGGCACTTCTAGTAAAGCCAGCATTTACTAGCGTTCGCAGGTCATCGTTTTGACGAAACATTGCGTCAGCTTCGTCGACAATTATTGTAGGCGAAAGCATCTGAATGGCTCTGAACAATGCCGCAGGGGTGATACTCGATACTGATAACGGCTTCGGTACTAGTTTTGAAACAACGTCGAGCGCGGTTGACTTGCCACATGCCTTTGTCGCAGAAGAAATTACCAAGTTAGGGCAGACAGGGGCTCTCTGTGCAAAGTGCGCGAAGACAACCCAAAGTGTGATAGCATCAATATTTGATTGATCTGCTATAATGAATCGTCGTATCTGAGTTGAAATATCATCTAGAAGCTTCACGCCATCTTGCGGCTCATCGGTGGGTTGTATTCCTGGAAGTGAAAGAGCACGGCCTTGCTTCTCTTGCTCTTGTGCAGGCTTCTTTCTTAGTTCGTCAAGCGCAGAAGCTCTTACTCCTGCCAGCTTCGCGATATCTATACGGTTTTGTTCGTATTCCATATTGTCAAGCTTCGGCACAAGCTCCAACGCCCGTTCAGGAACACCGGCCTCGAAAAAAGTCATGATGAATTGGAGCGTCTCGGAACGCGTGTCCAGTGATCGGATCGCCCCGCCACTAAGTTCCCGAAGGATTGAATCGTACAGTGCATCACTCATATCACGCCACCAACGAGTTTAAGCGCGACTCGCCAACACGCCGCAGCATCAACAACAGTATCGGTTTTTAAGCTTTCGAGCCGCTCGGAAGCCTCTGCATAGCTTATTAAGAATGCTAGGCTCAATCGTTTTGCATCTTCGGAATAGAAGGAAGGTCGTCCGCTGTACATAGCCCGAATAGCGCGCGGCGCACTGTCGCGAAACATGAGAGCCCATATTGACGCTGCTTGTTCAAAGTCCATGCGCGACATTTTCCAACGATCGCATAGTGTATTGACGCGGCGATATAATTGTGCTAAGTTCTTATCGTAAGAAGAGTTGTGCCTCTCTCTTTGCTCAAGGCCCGCGCTGCCCGCGGGTTTTTCAATGCCCGCCGCGCTCATACATGGCCTCCGTCGTTCACATGGTTGGCTTCTGGTTTCAAGCCAGCGCGGGCCCGATTGCGGGCGGCGAGAGGTTCGGCCAAGTCACCCCGGACGCGGGCGCCTGAGTTGTCGGCAAGACCAGAAAGCCAGGCTTCAAGGTCGCTTTTCAAGATGAGAACGCGGCTTCCTACTCTTGCAACACGTATTCCTCCGGAGCGGATATGCGTCCACAGCGTTCTTTGTGATAATCCTACAGCGATTGCAGCCTCGGCGACACTTAAAGCGACGCGGCCAGAGGCGAGAAGGGCGCCCGATTCCTCGGGCTTTTCAATGAAGGTGGTTTCCATGATGGACCCCCAATAACTATGCGCCTACATTTTGTAGGTCGCGATGAGTCATTGAAGGTCGCTTTTCAGCGTACCTGGCTAGAACGCTTCACGTCGGCGCTCTGGCCCCGCGGTTTATTGCGAGCTTTCTGCTTTCACAGAGCCCGCCCCGGTCGGGTCAAATATATAAAGCCTTTTCGGGCTCTATTCTAAATAATCAAGACTGGTCTTTTTGTTTTCGTCAAGTCAACGCCTTCCAGCTTTCTTAATTCTTCCCAAGTGACTCTAGTAAGTTGATTCGGAGCGCCCAGCGTGTTTGCCCATTTTCGAAACTGCTTTCCTCTTCCTAGTAACTGAGCGGCGGCGTTAATTGATAATCCGGTTTTTTTCAAGGTTTCCCAGATTTCCCTTCGCTGTACATAAGGGTTAGAGTCTTTGACAAATGAATATGAATCAGGCGGGGTTTTTCGTGCCTGTGGAAGAGAGCTTAAAGGTGAAAGAGGTTTTCCATCGATAGCATCTTGAGCTCGCTGAGCGATTTCAAGCATTCTTCGAGGGTCCATCTGACGGATGAACTTGCGGCGAGCATTTTCTCCTTTTATCCATCTTTTACTATCCACGTGTATAGCATACAACATGCAATTGTGTGGATGCAAGGGGATACTGACAATATTCACTTTTCCCCAGAGGCTTTATTTTCGGTCCTATTTTTGAAGCGTAAGGCTTCGCGGGCGGCGTCCATCGCCTCTATACTCTCATGTTCAGAGTATCCTTTGAAAGCCGCTAAAGACCTATGGCGGGTTATTTTGCGGGCAAGCGCCGGACCTATTTCATCGGCGAGAAGGGAAGCGGCAAAGTGTCGCCCTCCATGTAGTGTAAGGTGGCGGGCTTGTTGACTGCCTGGATGGGGTGGACGGCCTTCCTTCTTCGCCTCTGAATCGTTCTCGATGCCGATCCATTCGAGGGCGCGCGCGTAGCCAGCTTCGAGGGCTTTTATTGAAATAGGTTGTCCCGGCTTCGCTTCCTTATCCTTCCCTTGTTTCGAGTCGAGAGCGAATAAGACATATTCGTTGACGCCATACTTCCCAAGCTTGAAGGCAAGGGCGCGAAGGGCTAGCAGAGGTTCACGCAAGGGCTCGGCGAGCGGTACGTCCCCGGATGAATCACGCTTTGGGGCTTTCTCGCCGTCGCCTTCTACAAAGTTTCGTTCAATTTGAATACGGTTATTTTCGAAGTCTATTGAAGCCCATTTCAGCCCGCGTATCTCCCCCGCGCGCATCGCGGCTAGGTGTGCTAGAAGAATTCCTACCTTCACGCGCAAATCTACGGCGCCAGGCGTTGCGTGCTTTTCGCCTTTCTTCAGGCGAGGGCGGGGCGTTACTGTGTCGGCTACTTTTAGCGCAATAAGCGCGGCTACTTCATCCCGGGACAGGACCCCGCGGGTTCTGTAGGTTTCTTTCGGCTTGACGATTCCAGAGAAGGAAAAAGGCTCGGCTATTAGGTTTCGTTTCATCGCCCATGAAAGCGGCGTTCTAATAGCATTCAAGCAGTCGGCTACTAAGTTTCCAGAGATTCCCTCGGCGCGAAGGTGTCGAATGTAGGATTCTATGAGGAAAAGCCCAGCATCATAAAGGTGAGTGTGCTTGAATCCCTCGAATGGTACGGCGTGAGTTTCTATATTCGAAGCCTGAGCGGCAATGTACCTTGAAGAAAGCGGCTTCCCTGAATCGGCGCGGGCCAGCAGATAGAAAGATTTTTCCTTGTTCCAGAATAGAGAGAAGAACGCCGAAAGCGGCATTTCTTTCATGTTTTCGGCGTCAGTATCCGCTATGCTCCCTGCTTTTATAGCTGCAAGCCGGGTAAAATCCAGCTCAGCCGAAAGCTCAGCGATCTTCGCGCGGGCAGTGGCTTCAGTAGTCCCGCCGGACGATCTTGTAATTAGTATTCGGCCTGATTTTCTATCAAGGGCGCGGACATAGAAAAGGATACGTCCATCTTTCGCGGGGCGTGTGTAGGTTTCCCATCGGATAGGCTTTGAAGCTCGAGGCATGGAGTATTCCCCTCATCTTGTACCTATTTCCGTTACAGTTGACCGTTACAGTAGCACTTTTTCAAGTAAAGAAAGCTTGTAATTCATTGTGGAGAATAGGGGATTCGAACCCCTGACCTATAGATTGCGAACCTATCGCTCTACCAACTGAGCTAATTCCCCATAAGGTCAGTCTTGCGAAAAAGCATAATACCCAAAGCAAGAAGGAAAATCAAGGGCTGCAGTGAGGCGCTTATCCGTGCCATGCTTACTTGTGCCATACCTATTCGTGCAGCGGTTACTCCCGTGCCGCCAGTTCTTCCCAACGGGCGAGCTTGGCAGGCAGAACTTCAGCAATCTCTCCATAGCGTCGCGTAGCCTGGTTAAGCGCGTCGGGCGGAATACCGGGCGTCTGAAAAAGCTCGTCCAAGCTGCGTTTCTCTGCCTCGAGCGCGTCGATTTCGTCAAGAAGCGCAGCGAGCTCCTGTTTCTCTTTAAAACTGAGCTTTGCGGCGGGTTTGCTTGCCGCGCTTGAAACGCCAGCTACACTGGAAGTGCCCGCGGTTCTTGATGATCTTGCGAAGCTGGTAGTTCAACGATTCGATCGCGTTAGTGGTGTAGATGATTCGTCGCAACTCCGGCGGGAACGCCAGGAACGGGATGAACCGCTCCCACGCGTTACGCCAGGCGATCACCGTTGTCGGATTCGACTGTCCCAGAGCAGAATTCGCGAACTCCTCGAATGCTTCAGTCGCAGCGTCGACAGACGGGGCGGTGTAGACGGTCTTGAGAGCGGCCGCGATCTTCTTGCGTTGACCGTAGGATACAAATCGCATCGAGTTACGGATCAGATGGACCACACAGGTCTGCACCGTGGCGTGCGGCCAAGTCGCCTCGACTGCCTCGGCGAACCCGGTGAGCCCGTCGGTGCAGACGATCAGGATGTCCTTTACGCCCCGGTTGGCCAACTCCGCGCACACGCCGGCCCAGAACTTCGCTCCCTCGTTGGCGGTCACCCAGATCCCCAACACGTGGCGGATCCCGTCGAGATCGACTCCCACGGCGATGTGCGCCGCCCTGTTCTTGACCTGGTGACCGTCGCGGATCTTGATGACCAGAGCGTCGAGGTAGACGATCGGATAGAGCTCCTCCAGCGGCCGTTTCTGCCACTGGGTGACCTCCTCGAGCACCGCGTCGGTGATGTTGGAGATCGTCTCGTGAGAGAGCTCAGTGCCGATCGTGGTGGCCAGATGATGCTGGATATCGCGGATCGTCATCCCGCCGGCATAGAGCGAGATGATCATGTCGTCGAGACCGCCCAGGCGCCGCGAGCCCTTGGGGACCAGCGTCGGACGGAAGCTCCCGTCCCGATCGCGTGGAATCGCCAAACCGACGTCGCCGACCTCACTGGCGACCGTCTTGGGCGTGAATCCGTTGCGGGCGTTGGGCAGTTCCCGCCCGAGTGGATCGCCCTTCTCATATCCGAGGTGATCGGTCAGCTCCGCAGCCAGACCGCGTTCGAGCAGGCGACCGACAACGGGCACGTCGAGGCTTTCACCGGCCAGCACATAACTCGCCGAGCCGCGCTCGATGCCGCGTTCGGTGAGAGCGCGGTGCATGCGCTTGATGATGTCGCCGCGCTCGCCGAGCTCGCGCAGGACGCTCTCTGCCTCGGGCCTGATGAACCATTGCGAATGGCCGACCTGTCCCGCGACACCGAGAATTTCCAGCGTCCGCAGCCGGCCGACCTTCAGAGCGTGGAACTCGTCCGGCTGTCGGTCGGCGCGCGGCGCCAGATCGATGATGCCGGACTTGCCGGCGTCGCGGACAAGCTGGCGGTCGAGCTGCGTCCAGCGTTCGGTCTCGATCTGGCTTTCGAGAGTGCGGCGGATATCGAGATCGGTGCGCGGTCCCAACTCCTGGGTGATGAGCTCGCGCGCCCGGTCACGCATGCCCTCCTTGATGTAGTCGCGTGAGATCACGAGATCCTGGCCGTCATCGCGCACGCCGCGCACGATCAGGTGGACATGCGGATGCTCGGTGTTCCAGTGATCGACGGCGACCCAGTCGAGCTTCGTGCCGAGATCCTTTTCCATCTGGCCGACGAGATCGCGGGTGAAGGATCTGAGGTCCGCCATGTCGGGCGCGTCGTCAGGCGAGACGATGAAGCGGAAATGATGCCGGTCATCACCACAGCGCTCTGCGAAGGCGCGTGCATCCGCATTCTCGGTTCCCGGCCCGAACAGCCGCGCCTTCTCCCCGTCACGGGTCACACCATCGCGGCGTAGATAGTCGAGATGCGTTCCGAGCGGCGCGGACCGAGCAGTATGGCGGACAACGCGCGCCTTGACGACGGCGCCGCGCGTCCGCGACGTGATGAGGCGATTAGCCTGAATGCTGGCGCGCTGGCCGCGCCCGAAGCGCGAACGATTGCCTGACGTGACGCGGCCCGATCGCGAGACGCCGCCGCCTGCCTTCTTCGCTGCGGCGAGCGCCTGCGTTATGAAAGGCCGGGCCTGTTGCGCGCGGGTCGATCGGATGCGCCCCGGACGGATGCGGAACTCGTGGTCATCGGACATGACGCGACCCCACACGGTGCAAAAAGGACAAGAAAATCATGAAGATGGGCGCGGAGCGCACGGCGCGCGAAAGCGCTGCACGGTGCGGAACGCGCCAAAAACATGAACAAAAGCAACCGCCCGACCGAAGCGCACCGTGCGCCCTTTTATCCTGCCATCGTCCGGTTGCTGCGCCTGCCTCCACCCCCGGCGCTCTCCACGACACGCCAGAGCCCGATCGGATGCGAAATGCCGCCGGGCCGCTCATGGCCGGTCCCCAACGGCATTCCGGGCGACGAACAGCCCTTTCGGCTGTGCGGCGACAAGCATCTGCGGCATCGCCGGGACGGGTGAAAGGGCGTCGTCCGGCGAGCGATGCAAAGTCTGGGAATTGGCGGCCGAAGCGCCGTCATCGCGCCCGACGAAGATCGCCGCCTCGCGCCAATCGAGCGGCCGGGCGACCGTCGAACCGCTCTTCGAAGGGCGCTCGCCGCGCAGCGCGGGCGCGAGCGAAGCGACATAAGCCCGCGTCTCGGCGGGCAGCGCTCGGCCCTTCGAACGATGCTCATCGTAGCGCGCTGGACCGGCATTGTAGGCCGCGAGCATGGCGGCGATGTCGCCATAGCGATCCCACATCTCGCGCAGATACGCAGTACCCGCGAGGATGTTGTCGCGCGGATCGTAAGGATTGCGGCCGAGGCCGTGGCGGATGCGAAGCTCGGCCCAGGTATCCGGCATGACCTGCATCAGACCCATCGCGCCGGCCGAGGAGACAGCCCGCACGTCGCCCGCGCTCTCGGCGCGCATGACGGCGACGATCCATGCTGGCGGAATGCCGAAGCGGCGTGATGCTCCAGCGATATGCGCCGCGTGCGGATACGCGGTCACGGCGCTCGCCGGAGATGAGGTTTGCGCCAGAACCGTCGGCGTTGCGGCTGCGGTGAAGATCAGGCCGGAAAGGAGAAGGAGCGCTGAGCGCCGGACGGCGGAAGTGCGTCCGGCGCGAGCGCGATGTCGGACCGCCGCCATTCAGTCCTCCTGCCGCTTTTTGGGAGGCTGGACGGTGGTCAGCACCCAGGCAGAACCGTCGTCACCGGCGCGGAAGAGATTTGCGCGAAACGTGCCGCCGAGTAGCGGGCTGTAGATCGTGATCGAGACGAACTCGCCGGCCCGTTCGCCGACATGTATCCAGCCCGCGCCGATATCGAGGCCGTCTTCGTCACCGAGCAGGACGCGGTATTTCGGGGCGTTCTCGGTCTCCGAGGGTTCGGCAGGAACGAGGGTTATTTCCTCTTTGATGCCGAGCGTTCGGAACTCGCCTTCGAAGCCCGCTTCCGTGCGCGTGAACTGTCCGATCTGGGCCATGGTCATGGTCTCCTGTGCTGCGGTGGGATTGCGAAGGACGCGCGCTCACCGCGTCGGCGCGCGCCAGACGAAGCGGCCGTCGCCGTCCTCGTCGGTGAAAAGCGGGGTGGCCCGGCCGATCACCGCCGCGGCGGGAAACGGGCCGAAGTAGCGGCCGTCGAGGCTGTCGGCGGCTTCGAGGTTCATGAGGAAAAGTTCGCCGCCGCCGATCACGCGGCAGCCCCGCCAGACCGGCAGGTCGCGGCCACGGCTGTCGCGGTCGCGGGCCTCGCCGAGCGGAACGTCGTCGACCGTAATGGCGCGACCGTCGCGGCAAACGCGCTGTCCCGGCAGGCCGACGACGTGCTTGAGGATCGGCACGTCGCGGCCGACATAGCTGCGTTCGACCATGAAGGAGGCGAACGGCTCGGGTGGCATGACGGCGACGAGATCCGGCACCTCGATCGGCCCGGCCGGCGATATCGTGTAGAAGCCGATTGGCGCGCTTGCCGTCGCGTTCCAGATGAGTTTCAGCGGCGTCGGCGTGCCGCTGGCCGCGGCGATGCCGAGCACGGCGACAGATGTCGCCGCGAGGTAGCCGAGCCGCGTCATCGCCCGATCTCCCGCCGGCGGAGCCAGGCTTGATGGCGCTCGGCCGTGTACGGGCGCGGCATCTCGCCGGCATTCATCCAGTGCGCGACGTGCCGCCAGTGATCGGGATCGGCGTCCGCGGGATCGATGCCGAGGGCCTCGATGCCGTCGACATGGCGAAGCACGTCCTCGACCTTCGGCCAGCTTTCGATCTTCAGCAGGATGTCGCCGCCAGGACGCACGAAGGGCAGCGTCTGGAACGGCTCGCCACGGTCGACCGCGCGTACGATGTCCAGGCGCGAGATGATCGTTCCGTACTCATTCGCCGCCCAGCGGACGAGGCAGAAGATCGCGCCGGGCGCGAAGCCGACCACCCTGTGGCGGCGGTCGAGCTTCTGCTCGTAGCTTTCGCAGCCGAACCTGATCCAGTTCTCGATGCGCTTCTCGATCCAGGTGAGTTCGACGAGCGTGGTGAACGCGGCTGGACCGTCCGGCAACGGACGGCCGCCGATGCGGAGCGCCGCATTACCGGTCATGGTGTGTCTCCTTGGGTGTCGGGGAATTCGCGCTCGAACAGCTCGCGCAGCATGTCGGCGACGGTGACGCCGCGGCTGAAGGCGGCGATCTTGATCCGGCCGCGCAGCTCAGGCGTGATGTCGATGGTGAGCCGGGCCGTGAAGGTCACGGCTGCACCATTGCGTGGTGGAGGCGTTTCGCCTGCCTTGATCCAGCCGTCCGGATCGGCAGGACGCTGCGCGAAGCCGCGCTTTTCGGCGGGGGCCGTCATGACGCGCCTCCGTCATGGAACGGCAGCACGGTGGCGATGCGGTCGCGGGCGCGGTCGGCCATTGTGGGGTCGATCTCGCAGCCGATATAGCGGCGGCCAGAGAGCCGGCAGGCTTCGCCGCCGGAACCCGAGCCGGCGAACCAATCGCCGACCAGCCCGCCTTCCGGGCAGCTAGTGCGGATAAGAATTTCGAGTAGCGCCGACGGCTTTTCAGTCGGGTGGATCGCGCGGCCGTGGCAGTTGCGCAGGTAGATGACCGAGCGCATGAGGCGCGGCCCGCCGTCGTGGCTGACATAGTGGCCAGCATCAATCTGGCCGGTATGGGGCGGACGCTGCTTGCGTCGCACGGTCCGGGCTGTCGCGTCGGGCGTGGTCTGGACGTCGTTGTAGATGTCGCGCCATGGCGTCTCGGCAGGGTAGAATTGAACGGCCAGTTCATGCACCCGCTTGAAGCGATCCGCATGGAAGCCGGTGCCGTTCTGCTTCTCCCAGACGATCTCCTGGGCGAGCCGCAGGCCGGCGTCGGCGAAGCGGTCGGCGGTTGCCATGAAGCTGCGCAGCGAACCGAAGACCCACATCGAGCCGGTCGGGGCAAGCGCGCCGCGCGCGAGCGCCAGCCAGCCCTCGACGCGGCGATCCCAGGCGAGCGATGTGTCCCCGTAAGGGGGATCGGCGAGGATCATGTCGAACGGGCCGCGCGCCGGCATGCGATCGCGGCAGTCTCCGGACAATATGATTTCGGGAAGAACCGTCATGGCGCGGTCTTCCCGATGCGAAGACGCTCGACCTCGGCCGCCAGCGCCGCGATCTCGCGCGCGGCGGGCGAACGCCGATCGATGTCCGAGGCGAGCCGCCCGGTCTGCGCGGCGTCAGCGAAGACGACGCGCTGGCCGATCGTTGTGGCGAGCACTGGCGGATCGTGGTCAGCCAGGGTCTCGGCGGTCTCGCGAGCGATGACGGTGCGGGCGCCGCAGCGGTTCAGCACGAAACGGGCGGTGAGCTGGGGCCGGTAGATGCGCGCCTCCGCTAGGAGCGCCAGCATCTCGGCCGAAGCCCAGCCGTCGAGCGGCGACGGCTGCACCGGGATCAGCACGAGGTCGGCGGCGAGCAGCGCGGAGCGCATGAGGCCGGCGACACGCGGCGGGCCATCGATGACAACGTGATCGACGTCTCGCGCGAGGTCCGGTGCCTCGCGATGCAGCGTATCGCGTGCCAGGCCGACGACTCCGAAGGTGCGCGGGAGGCCCTCGCGCAAACGTTGCTGCGACCAGTCGAGCGCCGAGCCCTGCGGGTCGGCGTCGATCAGGGTCACGCGCTTGCCGCGCATCGCCAACTCGCCGGCGAGATGGAGGGCGAGCGTCGTCTTGCCGACGCCGCCCTTCTGGTTGAGCAGCGCGACGATCATCGGCGTCCTCCCGGTGGATCGAGAGGAAGACGGGGCGTCTCGGGATCGATGGATGGAGAGGTTTCATCGCGGCGGCTTGCAGCCGCCTGTAGTGGTTCGGCCGGCGCGATCTTCCTGGCGGTTACGCTGAGGCTTCTGGCGGCGTCGCGGATGAGGTTTTCCACATCATGCGCGTGCTCTTCAAGGTTAGAGTCTATGTTAGACTCTAAGTTAAGGGCGCGATTTCGTGTGGAATTTCCGTGTGTTAAACCCTGTTTGGGTTCCTGATAGCACGAGGCTCGGGTTCCCGATAGCACGATAGTGCGGGTTCCCGATAGCACGAGGCCGTCCACAGCTTGTCCACAGGCGGGCAGCGGCTCGAAAGCGAGCAGCGCGCGGCCGCCGATTTCGGTTTCGAGAAACAGGGTGTAGCCGGGCAGCGGCTGGCGTCGGATGATGTCGCGCAGCTCGAAGGCGAAGCGCTTGAACGGCGACAGGCTGCCTGATTTCTGGTGAAGGTGCTGGAAGTCGAAGCGCCAGCCGGCGCGCTGGCGGCCACCGTGCTTGCGCACCAGGCGGTAAAGCCAGCGGTCGAGGCCGCCCGTTAGGTCGAAATAGGTCCGGTCGATGGTGAGCACGAGCGCATCGTCGAGGACAGCCTGGTAGAACCAGTCCGGCACGATCAGCTCGATGCCCACGGGGCGGCCGTTGCGGTCGGTGCGCTCCTGCCACTCGTTGATCCACGAGAAGCGATGACGGCGGCCTTCGGCAGGCTGGCGGATCGAGGTGGAAACCGTCGTCGACTGCAGACGGTCGAGCGCGGCTTTCAGGCGCTGATAGTCGCGTGAGCTCGTGCCCCGGCCGACATAGGTGAGGATTTCGTAGGGCGTGGCGGCCATCAGCCGCGAGGTGCGAAGCCCGGTATCCCGCGCTTCTACGATCTGGCTCGCCGCCCAGATCAGGATGTCGGCGTCCCAGATGGTCGCCATGCCGTGATCGGGAACCGCCTCGACCCGGATCGTCACGTTGCCGGCGACGAAATCGATCGGAGCAACGCGATGGGTCTTGGAAAGGGAGAAGAAGGGATAAGCCATGAGATCCTGCGCGTCTCGTGGCGCGAAGTCGCCGGGAAGCGCTCGGAACAGATCGAGCTGCCCGCGCTCCGAAAGGGATCGACGCCGCACCGCCATGAAGGAAGCCGGCCGCGGTCAGCGTGCGTAGCGGCCGACCTGCGGCCCGGAGGGAATGACGTGGCGCTTCGCCGGCAGCACTTGTCCGCGCGGATCGGAAGTCGAGGTGACGGCGCCACGCGCCGCCCAGGCTTCGAGATCGTCCACCGCATAGACGACGCGCCCCCCGAGCTTGCGATAGGCCGGGCCTGTTCCGTAGGTCCGGTGCTTTTCGAGAGTACGGGCCGAGAGGCTGAGAAACTCGGCAGCTTCCTTGGTGCGCAGGAAGCGCGGCGGGAGAACGACGGGTTCGTGTGGCATGGATCGGGCCTCCGTGGTGGTGGGGACGGCCGTCGCGGATCAGCGGCGGGCAACGACCACGGTGGCGGAGGAGAGCCGGCGAGTTGCAGGGCGAAGTTGGGGGGTATCGAATTCGCCCACCATGCAGGGGGCGAGGCCGCGCTAGAATTGGCGGCGATGACGAAGGAGTTTCCGATAGCCGCCGGCGATCATGGCGCGGGCATCGCGCAGGAGCGTCTTGATGGCGTGGCGGGCGGACGACGCCTGCCAGTCGTCGCGGTCGAGATGGTCGATATGAAAAATGACCTCGGCGATTTCCTGCTGCGTCGCACCGGCGCGATAGCCGTCGAAGGCGCGCAGCATCCGGCGCTGGCGGGCGCGTTGCTGACGTGTCAGGCGCGTGTCGGGCGGAATAGCGCGGCCGTGCAAAGCCGAGAGGAGTCGATAGACGGCTTCGATCCGGTCGAAACCGTCGATGCCGAGAGGGATGACCGCAACGGCATCCTCCTTTCCGTCGATGGCGCGGTCAATGATCTGGAGGGATTGCCCATTCGCGAGAGCGAAGCGAAACGCCGCGTCGTCGCCTGCCATCGGCGGATCTCGCCGCCACGGTTCGGGAGGATCGCCTGAGATGTGTGGGCCGAGATCAAGCGGCGCCTCGGTGAGCACGACGACGCTTGTATCCTCCTGCGGAAGCCAGAAAACCGGAGCGTCCGGCGGCGGTATCAGGGGATCGACCGGGAAATCGCAACCCCCACCGCTGTCGAATCAGATCGGTCAGCGGTTCGGGTATTTGGCGAGCCGAGGCCGAAGCCTCGAAATCTGCGTCATAGGCGTCGTTACGGCGGAGCCATTCCCAGGCCAGATCGGATGCAGTCAGCGTATCCAGATGGTCATACTCCGAAGAACGCCAGATCGATGCATCGGGTGTCATCGGCGATCCTCCCAAGTATCTGTCTAAGTCTTTGGGAGAATCACGATTCCCGCTTGGGTTGATCTGCGGAAGTCAGGCGCGCCTCAACAGGTGATGCGCCCTGCGCATCACGAAAGCTGTCTGCGCTGGCTCTCACGAACCAGCTCGCGATAGCCGCACTCTGCCATCCACCGGGCGCGCGCCAGATGTGCATCGTGGATGGAGCGCCAGCGCCTGGGATCGAGATCGGGATCGAGGCCGAACAGGACACGGACTGCCTCGCGCCAGTCCGCGCCATCGCGGTGTGCATCGAGCAGCCGCATATAGAGCTTCATGTGCTGGCGATCGTAAGATGTGAGCGTTTCGCTGAACGGTGGTTCGTCCAGAAACGTCTGCATCGTTTGTCCCATCAAGCCACCATATTCAAGCGCGCCTCAACCGTTAACCATCTTTCAAAGAATATAGACCCCTTTTTTGACAAGGATGCAGCAGCCCGGCGTTCCGTCCGACTACCTGCGCGAAGTGGTCCTGTCGTGCAGGAGCAAAACTCCTTCGCCCTCGTCTGTCGCAAGGAGAACGATCCCCGCCGATACGAGGGCCCGGCGCACCTGATCGCGCGTGGATTCGAACACCTCGAGACCGTTCTCGGATTCGAGGCGCTTCAACGCGGTTAATGCTACCTGGGCCTTGTCAGCGAGCGTCTCCTGTGTCCAACCCAGCAACGCGCGCGCGGCCCGTGATTGTCGGGCGGTGATCATGCATGATCACCTCCCATTCAGACCGATGCGCACTCCAGAACTACGACCAAAATAGTCGTTTTGTGATGAAATGCTATCCGAAATCGGCGAGCAACGGCCTTGGCGAAACAGGGCTTCCCTTATCAACGTGAAAACTGATTCGGTCGCCGGAGCGCACGGCGATGGTGGGGGTCATCCTGGGACGGAGAAGCCTGACTTTTCGACACAGGTATCGTCGGTTGCGCCATCCTCGGCAGCAACCACCAGCTCCTCCGGGAGAGGGATAGGGGTTTGGGGAAAGGGAGGAGGGAACCGTCCCCTTTCCCCATGGGTGGGAGCTTGAGGGAGGGGCTTGCCCTTCCGTCATGGGGTGAGCGCTGAGAGGGGGCCTTGCCCCTCTTTCATCAGCTAGTGCGGCCGGTCGAGCCGGCTGGCCTGGCTACCCACGTAAAGGCAAAGACGAGAGGCGGCCTGCGCCGCCTCTCGTCTGGATTTCAACGCACGTCGCTTCCACCGCTGGGATCGTCCTCTGCGTCTTCATCCTCCGGGCCATCGATGTAGCCGTAGCCGAAATCGTCGTCATCATCGTCGTCGCCATAGAACTCATCGCGACGCTCGATGTCATCACCATCGTCCTCAGCGATTTCCTGACCGAGGAGATGCAGTCGGTCGACGGAGAAGCGCACATGGGTCTCTTCCGCGATCTGTTGGATAATTCCGCGCACACCTTCCAGATCCTCGTCGCTCACCGGTCGGAGCGTCGGTCTGTCAAGCGAAAGAGAGCCCCATCTGCCGGTCTGCGTGTTGAAGTACGTGTCGTCTTCTGGGTCCACGTCAAGATGATCGAGGAGCGGCGCGCGTTCGTGGATGCTGAGCCCGCGCCGTTCAAGGTCGTAGTGAGACATCCAGAAATTCTGTTTCAGATCGTCGGCCTTCACCGGATCGGTGTTGAGGCGCATGCACGTTTCGGATTTCAGGCCTTGCCTTGCGATGCGGATAAGCTCGTCGAGCTTTTCCAACAACCCGTCGTGGATGCGGCGCGCGAAGTCAGTGTCGCAGCCGAAGCGGTTTGCGCTGACGACGAGTTTGAAGCCGGCAAGCTGGGCATGAAGCGTGAGGAAATTGAAATCAGACATAAGAAGCCTCCTTTTCGTTCTGACGAAAAGGCGTCTGCATTGGCGACCCAAGGGGTCAAGGATCGCGCAGCGACCGGTGGAGCCGGTGAGCGGAGGACCCGATTTTCTGACGGCATCCTTCAGGGCGGCGGCTGAAAATTGGAGGAGCCGCGAAGTCCTTGAGGTCGCAGGGGCGAATGCGACAATCGGAGGTCAGAGAGAGATACCCGCGGCCCCGACCAGGGGCCGCGACCGCTTGGACGGGGATGGTTTGGAAGGGGGTGGACCACCCCCTTCCATGGGTGGGGGTGTGAGGGGGCGGGGCCAGGCCCTGCCCCTTCGGGGGAGAG